>Ga0224512_10003677_pt1 | contig 13385 bp, 12 predicted proteins | sample SF_May12_sed_USG_4_FD_169103 | JGI IMG/M metagenome (GOLD analysis project Ga0224512, IMG submission 169103) | Sediment microbial communities from San Francisco Bay, California, United States - SF_May12_sed_USGS_13 | ecosystem: Environmental > Aquatic > Marine > Sediment | place: USA...
GGCCCGCGGCCGCCAGGCCCCAGAAGTTGATGCTGTTGCCCCCCCCATTCCCTGTCTGGTTGTAGAAGTAGTAGTCGAAGTTGGTCCACATCGACAGCCTGTCCGAGGGATCCCAGGTCGCCACCACATCCACGAGGGTGACGCGGTCGTGGTTGTTGCCCACGACGGGGTTCACGACAGTCCCGAGCGGGTTGATGGCGTCGCCGCCGCTGATGACGTTCAGGCTGAGACCCGCCGTCTCGCCCGACCACGCGATCTGGCCGATGGCCGCCTTGCTCGAATCGCTGTCGGCCATCGTGTTCGTGGTGTCGTTGGCGACTCCAGCCGCCAGGGTGACGCCACTGGCGACCTCGCCCGAGATCAGCACGCCCGTGTGGCTGGTCGGCTGCATCGCGTAGAGGAGTCCGCGCGTGACGTTCAGGTTCTGGTCGGCCCGGAACACCTCGGCACCGGTGATCGTCTCGAAGCGGCCGCCCTTGATCAGCACCCCGTTCCCGATCGGCGCCAGGTACTCCACGTAGGCCTGGTACAGGAAGCTGAGATCGCCGGTATTGCTGCCCCCGCTGCAGTCGTAGACGTCATCGAAGTCGCCGCAACCGGAGTTGCGCAGGGCGTCGGCCGAGGCGCCGTAGGCTAGGTCGACCCCGAAGCCGCCCCGGCTCTCCACCGTCGCCGGCTTCATGATCGAGAACAGCAGCTGGTCGATCTGGAACGTGTTGGGGTTGCTGTGGAAGGGCGCCGTCAGGCCCAGCTCACCGTTGTTCAGCCCGCCGTCATAAGCAAGGTCATCCCCGCCGTTCGTGGCACCCGTTCCTGGAAAGTCGTTGCCGTCATTGAAGTTTACGTTGTTGGCGTCCGCCATCGCAAAGGCGCGGGGGTGGTTGAAGTTCCAGTTGTAGCTCGCGGCCACGACGCCGGAGAACTCGACCTGCTCGAGGAAGCGCGAGAGCGCTGAGCCGGCCGCTGCGTCGTTCAGGCCCGCCTCCTGGATCAGCTGCTGCTGCTGCTCGGCGCGCTGCTCGGCGATGTCGAGCTGGTCCGTCTGGGCCGCCAGCTTGTCCTCGAGCTGCGCCATCCGCTCCTGCATCTGGCGGAGCTGCTCCTCGACTTCGGTTGCTGTCGCCAGCTGCGGCGCCAGCATCAGGCCGGCTGCGGCTGCGACGAGTGTCTTCCAGGATCGCATAGGGCTCTCTCGCCTCCTCTTGAGCCGATCAACCTTCCGGCGCCCACATGGATGCGAAGCCGATGCCCCGCTTCACGGGGACCGGCGCAGAAGGCAATCGTTATCGTGATCCTTCAGCTTGGGGGGGAAAAGCCGCGGGACGCGATGACACCTTGTTCCACCGCGCCACCGTCGACTGCGCCGCTCGACACCGGGTCGCCGTTCCGCGCACGTTCCCCGATAACCCACCATCCAGCGCCACGGGTTCCCTGTGCCATCTACCGCATCTCCGGCGGCACCGCAAATGCAGGTTCAGCGGAGAAAACCCAGGTATCACGCGGAGACCGGGGCGATGTGGGGGGATTCACCCCCCTTCTCGCCGCTGCGGGTCAGCGTCCGGACGCCCTCCCACCGCGACCCGGCCCGCCCAGATACCGCCACAGGTCGTGCTCGTCCGCATACTCCAAGGTGTGTCTACATAAAAGCGTTTCATGCGGGCGCGAGCGCAGGGCGGCGAGCGGGCGCAGGTCTTCGATCGTGTCGAGGTCGAAGCTCGCGGCCTCCACGCGCGCGCGCAGTCCCAATTCGGCGGCGCGTGCGAGCGTGTCGTCCAGCACCGAGCGCGTGCTCATGGGATGATCGAAGAGCCCGGGCTCCGGCCGCCGCAGGCCGACCAGGCTGTAGCCGCCGTCGAGATCGGGACACAGTACGATGTCGTGGGCGTCGAGCGCCGCCAGCGCGCGCGCGACGCTCGCGCCGCCGAGCAGCGGGCTGTCGCTGCCGCGCAGCAGGATGCGGGTGGCGCCCGCCGCCGCGGCTTCGCGCGCGGCCCAGCTCATGCGCTGGGCAAGATCGGCCCCGCGCTGCGACACCACGCGAAAGCCCGGCGGCGCGATGCGCGCGATCTCTCCGCACGTCGCCGCCGGGTGCACCGTCACCAGCGCCTCCAGGCCCAGCTCGCGCGCGAAGCGCGCGCTGGCCTCCAGGACGTCCGCGAGCAGGCTCGCGTAGAGCCCGGCCGCCTCCGCCGGCGTCAGGGGGGGCACCATGCGCGTCTTCACCCGACCGGCGCGCGGCGCCTTCGCGAACACGACCAGGACGCCGGCGGTAGCCGCGCTCACGACCCCCCCGCGACGAAGGGCAGCGCCACGACCCGCGCGGTCGCGCCCCCGGCCGAGACCTCCGTGCCGGGGTCGGCGTGGGAACGGCGCACGTAGGCGAGCGCGATCGCACCGGCCACCGGAGAGAGGCAGGCGCTGGTCACCTCGCCGATTCGCTGCTCTCCGGCCCGGACCGCGGACCCCACCGCGAGCAGCGCGGGACCCTCGCTCGAGAGCCCGACGAGCTGGTGGGCAACCTGCCCCTGCGACGCCAGCCGCGCGACGACCTCCTGGCCGGTGTAGCAGCCCTTGAGGGTGGAGATCGCGCGCTCGAGCCCCGCTTCGGCCGGGAGCACGCTCTCGTCGAGGTCGGCTCCGAGCCGGGGCCGTCCGGCCTCGATCCGCAGGATCTCGAGGGCTTCGGCTTCCGCCTCGACCAACCCCTCGGCCGCACCAGCCTCCCCGAGGGCCGCGGCGACGGACTCGCCGGCCTCGGCGGGAACGAAGAGCTGAAACGCCGCCTCGCCGCTCCAGCCGTAGGCTGCGGCGACCCCGGGAACGCCGGCCAGGCGGACGTCCGCGCAGGCGTCGGGCGCGAGCGACAGCGGCGCCTCCAGCGCGCGTTCGAGAATCGCCGGCACGGCGGGACCCTCCAGGCCCAGGCGCGCGAAGGCCCCGCTCCGATCCGCGAGCGTCACGGCATCCGCGATGATGTGACGCTCCAGCCGCTCCATCAGCGCAGCGACGGCTCCGGATTCCGTGTCCAGCCACAGCGCGGCCTCTCGCCACAGAACCTGGAGGTCGGCCACGATGCGGCCCTGCCGCGTGAGGAGCAGGGCCTGACAACCCGACCGCTCCGGCCCCTCCGCGAGCGCGGCGACGTCGTTCGAGACCATCCCGTCGAGCCAGCGCACGCGGTCGGCACCCTCGACCGCGACCAGACCCCGGTGCGCGATCCGGAACAGGCCGGCGCCGCGGCGCACCGCCGCCGCCTGCTCGAGGGCCTTCATGGTGCGGTGGGGGCCTCGCCCGGCGGCAGGGGGAGCGGCCCGCACAGGGCCTCGGCGAGCCCGGTCTGGGCCTTGACCCACTCGTCGTAGCGGCGCCGGGCGACGTCGCAGTCGCGCTCGTTGTCGATGTCGACGGCAGCCCCGCCCAGATCGGTCGGGACGAAGCGAAACGAAGTCTGAAGCATCATCGAGACGGCCGCTTCGGTGCGCTCGAGCGCAATCCACCGCCGGAGACGGTCCGACACCCGGCGCAGGCCGAGGCGATCGGTGGCCCCGGCCAGGTGCATCAGCGCGTAATAGGCGACGACGCGGAAGCCCCCCGCGCGCAGCAATCGCCAGGCCATGGCGACGACGCTGCCGAACTCGCGCTGGTAGCGGTTCTCGTACATCTCCTCGATGTAGGTGCGGTTGATGATCCGCGCCGGGCGCACCAGGTGGAGGTTGCTCTGCCGGAGGCGGCCCTCGCGCACGTTGAAGTACGCCATACGGATGCCCTCGCCGCCGGAGGGCGTGGGATAGAACGCTTCCATGGCCTCCTCGGTGACGACGCCCAGGGCGTAGTCACAACCCCGCGCCTGCGAGCGGCGGATGAACTGGGAGATCTCCTGGGGCGTCACGAAGGGCAGGTCGCCGGAGGTGTAGAGCACCTGGACGTCGAGGTCGTCGTCGCCCGGGTCGCGCCCCTCCGGCCCGGCGCCGGGAAGCAGCCGGCGATAGGTCTGCCAGGCGTTCTCGTAGAGGTTGCGGAACTGGCCGACGATGTGCAGCGGCTTGACCCGCTCGCGCCGGATCTCGTCCCTCCCGAAGATCGGCTCCAGGCGCTCGGCATCGCCGACCACCCAGACCTCCGAGACCTCGGGAACCCGTTGAAGGGCGGCCACCACGTGGGTCACCAGGGGGCGGCCACCGACCTCGAGGTAGACCTTGCTCTCGCCGTAGACCGCCCTCGCGGCGCGCCCGTCCCCCGCCGCCACGACCGCGGGGACCTGCACCGGGGGCTGCTCTCGCTGCACCATCGCCGATCCGCCGCCCCCCAGCGTAGTCTCCCCACGGTGCCGATGACTAGCCGGTCTCGGGGGCAGCGGCGGGTGGTGGAGCCGAGCGGGATCGAACCGCCAACCTCCGCGTTGCGAACGCGGCGCTCTCCCAGTTGAGCTACGGCCCCGGATTCGTCGAGAGAGCGCGGAGCGTACGGCCGGGTCCGGCGGCCGTCAATCGGGACGGCGGGGCGGCAAGGACCCGCGGAAGCGGGTGTACGAGATCGAATCGGGGTAGACGCCGCGTTCCGTCCGCGGCACGCTTGGGGCCATGGCCATCGAGATCCGGTGCATCCTCGTCCCGCTCGATTTCTCCGACCAGGCCCCTGTGGTGCTCGATTGGGCCGCCCACCTCGCCCGGGAGCACGGCAGCCGCGTCGTTCTCATGCACGCGTACCACCTGCCGGTGGAGTTCCAGCAGCTCGAGGGCGCGTACCTGCCGCCGGACTTCTGGACCAACGTCAAGGTCGAGGCGGAGCAGTCACTGAGCCGCTTCGCCGAGGACCTCGAGCGGCGCGGCGTCGAGGTCGAGAAGGTCGTCCGCGAGGGCTACCCCGCCACCGTGATCGTCGAAGAAGCCGCCAGCCAGCCGGCCGACCTGATCGTGATCGGCACCCACGGCCTCTCGGGGCTGAAGCACCTGCTGCTCGGGAGCGTCGCCGAGCGGGTGGTCCAGAAGGCCCCCTGCCCGGTCCTGACCGTCAAGACGGCCGACTAGGAACGCGAGCGCTCGCCCAGATCCCCGCCCGGGTGCCGCAGGTTGTAGTCCGCCTTCGTGAAGCCCCGCTCCTTCTCGAGGGCGGCGGCGAGCGCCGCCAGCACCAGGACCTCCGCGGCGACACTGGCGCGCGGCGCGAGACCGAGCGCCCCGCCTTCGCGGGCGACCCCGGCCTCGAGCACGACGTCGGCCTCGCGGCCGAGCCAGGATTCGGGGTTCCCGGTGACGGCGAGCACCCGCGCCTGCATGCGCCGCACCGCCTCCACCCCAGCGCGCAGCTCGGCGGTCTCGCCGCTGTTGCTGATGGCGATCACGACGTCGCCGGGGACGACCTGGCCCGCGCTGCCGTGGACCGCCTCGGTGGCGTGGAGGAAGGTGGCCGGCGTACCGGTCGAGGCCAGCAGCGCGGTGGCGTAGTGCGCCACGTGCTCGGGCTTCCCGATGCCCGTCACGTGAACGCGGCCGCCCTCGGCCTCGGCCCGCCGGATCAGCGCGATCGCGGCGTCGAAGGCCGACGGGCTGAGGCGATCCCGCAACGCCGTCACCTCTTCCACCGCGACCGCGAAGGCGGCGAGCGCCTCCTCCCCGCCGCCCCCACCCGCCGCGGCGACGGGCCCGCGATCCTGCGGCGGCGACGCGAGTCGCAGGGGCGGCCCCCCGTACAGCTCGAGGACGCGCGCTTGCGCCGCCGCGGCGGCGTCCGGGAACGCGCCGAGCTTCTCGACGCAGGCCGCACCGCAGGCGTTCGCGAGGCGTCCGGCGTCCTCCCAGGCCAGTCCGTGATGGAGCCCCACGAGCAGTCCGCCCAGAAACGCGTCGCCGGCGCCCGTCGTGTCGAGCGCGCGGACCGACTCCGCGCGAACGAAGCCCTCGAAGCCCTCGGCCGCGATCGCACAGCCCGCCTCCCCGTCGGTCACGACGACGGCCTCGTTCCCAAAACGGGAGCGAACCGCGCGCGCCAGCGCGGTCGCGTCGGCGGCGGCCTCCGGAACGAGCTCCCGCGCCGCCGTCTTCGACGGCTTGAGCAGCGACGCGGCGCCCAGGACCTCGAAGAGCTCCGCCTCGCTCCCGAGTCCGACCAGAGCGTCCGAGGGCGGAACGTCGAGGTCCACCACCGTCGGGATCCCCGCCTCGCACGCGACGGCCAGCGCCTCGCGCGCGGCGGCGAGCGGAAGCTGTGAGACCTCGGTGGTCAGCCGGCGCGCGCGGCGGATGAAGTCGGCGTGATCGCGGCGAATCTGCTCCGCTGTGGTCTCCGCGGTCGCGCCCGGGGCCATGTAGATCGCGCGACTGCCCGCGTCGTCGACGAAGATCTCGGCGACGGAAGAGGCGGATCCGTCGAGCACGAGGTCGCGCTCGATCCCGAAGCGATCCATCGCCGCCCGCAGAAAGCGTCCGCCCTCGTCGTCGGCCTGACGGCCGAAGATCCCCGTCTTCAGGCCCAGAGCCGCCGCCCAACCCAGGTGGTTGAGAACGACACCGCCCACGGCGATCCGCACCGGTTCGCCGCCGGAGACCTCGCGCAGGATCCCCTTCTCGTCGCCGCCGAGGATGCGGGGTGCGCGGTGGACGCGATCGACGACCATGCTGCCGATCCCCACCGCATCGAGGGGTCTCACCGCAACCCTCCCGCGAGCGGCGCCCGGCGGCCGCCTGGCTTCGACCGAACTCACGCGCCCGTCTCGGACGCCAATGTAGACCGATGAGCCGGGGCTGTCAGGAATCTCCGCGGCGCGCGGGAAGCTTCACACGGTCTCGAAGAAGTAGGTCATCCGGACCTGGAGCGCGGTCGCGAGCTTGTGCAGCGTCGACATGGACGCGGCGCTCTTGCCGAGCTCGATCTGCGAGATCAGGCTGATCGAGAGCCCCGTGCGATTGGCGAGCTGCTTGAGCGTGAGCTCGGCTTCCGTGCGTTTCTCGCGCAGCCGCGCCCCGATGACCTGGTTCAGCCGCGTCTCGAGATCGACGAGCAGCCCCTTCTCGCGTATGGCCGCCTGGATCACCGCGCGCAGCTCGTCCGTCTCGAGCGGCTTCTGGATGTAGTCGAAGGCGTGGTGCTTGAGCGTGCGGACCGCGACCTCGACCGACGGCAGGCTGGTCATGGCGATCACGCAGACGTCGGAGTCGACGTCCCGGATCTTCTGGAGCAGCTCGACCCCGCCGACGTCGGGCGGCGAGACGTCGAGCAGCACCAGCTGGAAGCGCCCCTTCTTGATCTCCGACATGACCTGCTCGGGATCGGCGAGCGTCTGGGCCTGGTAGCCCTCGCCGGTCAGGAAGTTCTTGATCTCCGCGATGCTCCCCTCGTCCCGGTCGACGACGAGAACGTTCAAGCGTTGCTTGCTGGCCATGACACCCTCCACGGATACGTCGGCGGCGGTCCGAAACGCCCCGAATCGTTCAGGAATCGGGGCCGCAGGGGAGCTGCCGAGAGGGCTATTCGGTATTTCTGTCGGGTTGCATGAGCCTTGAATTGCGGCGAGGCGGGAAAATTCTGCCCGGCTCAGGGCGCCGGCGGAGCGGTCAGCCAGTCGGTCCCGAACGCCGCGGCCGGGGCGTTGGCCGGAGCCACCCGCAGCACGTCCAGCCGCGCCGGCGGCTGGCCCGGGGCCTCGATCCCGACCCAGCGGGGCGCCCGGATCCCCCCGCCGAAATCGGCGCTGGGCCCGAAGCGGAAGCGCACCCCGTCGCGCCCGTCGACGCGAACGACCTCGTAGCTCTCGAGGTCCACCCACAGGGAGGGCAGCCTCCGCTCCTCCTCCCCCGGCTTGCGCGGCAGGCGCCCGCCGAAGACGTAGCAGTCGTGCTCCTCGACGCGGCCGAGCACCACCTTGTCCGCCGCAACGCCGAAGCTCTCGAGCGCCGCGCGCAGGGCGGCCCCGGAGGTCGCCTGGAGCAGGAAGACCGGCGGGAGGAAGGGGCGGGGATTCTCGAGCGGGCGGCCGTCGCGGCTGGCGGTGTAGGCGTCGCCCTGCAACAGATGCCGCTCGACGAAGCCCCGGCGGCTGTGCAGCTCGAGCCGGGCCAGGCCGGTGGGGTGGGTCGCGAGCTTGCCCGTGGCGACGGGCTCGCCCTCGCCGATGCGCAGCGAGACCTCGAACCACAGCGGCTCGGCCCGGCCGGCGGCATCGTTGGCTTCCGCCGCGGCGTCCGCGAGCTTCAACGGACTGGGGATCACCGCGCCGACCGGCGTCGCGACACCGAGCAGGGCCAGCGCCCAGGCGGCCAGCCACGCGACGCGACGGCGCCGCACAGCTACGCCGTCGCCGCTCGGCCCGCGAGCGGCCCGCGCCCGGCGAAACGAGCGCTCGCGCCGAGCTCTTCCTCGATCCGGAGCAGGCGGTTGTACTTGGCCACGCGATCCGAGCGCGAGAGCGACCCCGTCTTGATCTGTCCGCAACCGGTTCCCACGGCGAGATCGGCGATCGTGGTGTCCTCGGTCTCACCCGAGCGGTGTGAGACCACGCAGGCCCATCCGGCCTCCCGTGCGATGCGGATGGCCTCCAGTGTCTCGGTCAGCGTCCCGATCTGGTTGAGCTTGATCAGGATCGCATTGGCGGACCGGGCCTCGATTCCCCGCCGCAGGATCTTCGGGTTGGTGACGAACACGTCGTCGCCGACCAGCTGGATGCGCTCGCCCAGCCGCTGCGTGAGGGCCGCCCAGCCCTCCCAGTCCGATTCGTCCAGTCCGTCTTCGATGGACACGATCGGGTAGCGCGCCACCCAATCCTCCCAGAAGGCGATCATCTCGGCGCTGCTGAGGTGGGCGCCCTCGCCCTCGAGCCGGTATCGACCGTCCCGATAGAACTCGCTCGCCGCCGGGTCGAGGGCGATGGCGACGTCCTCGCCGGGCCGGTACCCGCTCTGCTCGATCGCCGCGAGCATCAGCTCGAGGGCTTCCCGATTGCTCTTCAGGTTGGGCGCGAAGCCGCCTTCGTCACCGACGGCGGTGGCGTAGCCGCGCTTGTGCAGCACCCGCTTCAGGCCGTGGAAGATCTCCGCCGCCCAGCGCAGCGCCTCGGCAAAGGTGGGAGCCCCCACCGGGAAGAGCATGAACTCCTGAACGTCCACCGTGTTGTCGGCGTGGGCCCCGCCGTTGAGCACGTTCATCATCGGCGTCGGCAACAGCGTCGCCCCGTCACCCCCCAGGAAGCGATAGAGCGGAATACCCGCCGCGGCCGAGGCCGCCCGCGCGACCGCCAGCGAGACGCCGATGATGGCATTGGCCCCGAGACGCGACTTCGTCTCCGTCCCATCCAGCTCGATCATCAGGCGATCGATTTCGGCCTGCTCTTCGAGCCCGCACAACGAGCGGCCGACGACGGCGGGACCCAGCTCGTCGCGCACGTGCTCGACGGCGCGCAGGACGCCCTTGCCGCCGTAGCGCTTGGGATCCCCGTCCCGCAGCTCGAGCGCCTCGCGGGACCCGGTAGAGGCGCCGGAGGGAACCGCCGCCATCCCGCTGGCGCCGTCCGAGGTCGCGACCTCCACCTCGATCGTCGGGTTGCCTCGCGAATCGAGGATCTCCCGAGCTCGCACCGAATCGATCTTCGTCCCGGCCATCCACGCCTCCTCGCCGGGCGCCAGCCGATCCGTCCGATCCCTCTGCCCGGCGATCGGGTCCGGAACCTAGCCCGCAGCCGGGCCGGCCGCTGCCGGAGCGCGGGGAACGACGTAAGGCGCTCCATCGGGCGCGGCGAGCACGTCGGCATCGATCCCGAAGGTCGTCCTCAGGTTCTCCGGGGTGATCACGTCGGCCGGTGCGCCGGTCGCCACCAGCGCGCCCTCCCGGAGCAGAGCGATCCGGTCGCAGGTGCGCGCCGCGAGAGTCAGATCGTGCGAGACCACGAGCGCGCTGCCACCCGAACGGACGAAATCGCGCAAGAGGTCGAGCACCACGATTTTGTGTCGGAGGTCCAGGTGCGCCGTCGGCTCGTCGAGAAGCAGGATCCCCGCCGCCTGGGCCAGGGCGCGGGCGACCAGCACCAGCTGTCGCTCGCCGCCGGAGAGCTCGAGCACCGAACGCTCCGCCAGGGACGCGATGCCGACGCGCGCCATTGCCTCCTCCGCCAGCCTCATGTCGGCTCCGGTCTCGAAGCCGAGCGGCCCCAGGTGGGGAGACCTCCCCATCAGCACGATCTCGCCGGCGCGAAACGGGAAGGCGACGTGGGCGTCCTGAGGCACGACGGCGAGCTCGCGCGCCAGCTCGCGACGCGAGTACGAGGACGCGGGGCGTCCCCGCACGCGCACGCCCCCGGCACTCGCCGGGAGGACGCCGGAGGCGACGCGCAGCAGCGTCGTCTTGCCCGAGCCGTTCGGCCCGGCCAGGGCCAGCATCTCGCCCCGCCCGAGCTCGAGCGTTACCCCGCGCAGGATCTCGCTCAGGCCGATGCGCAGGCGCACGGCGTCGAAGGCGAGCGCCGGCGGGGCCGCAGCGGTGGCCACCGCGCTCATGGAGCGAAGGCCCGCAGCTGGTGGCGCCGCAGGAGGTAGAGGAACAACGGACCCCCGGCGAGGGCGGTGATCGCCCCGACCGGAAGCTCGCGGCCGCCGAGCAGCGTGCGCGCCACGACGTCGCAGACGACGAGGAAGGCCGCGCCGCCCAGCGCCGCCGCGGGCACCAGGAGCCGGTGGTCCGGCCCGAGCAGCAGACGCAGCAGGTGGGGAATGATGAGGCCCACGAAACCGATCAGCCCTGCCACGGAGACCGCCGCTCCCACCATGAGTGACGTCGCCAGGAGCAGGATCCGCTTGTGGCGTTCGACGTCCACGCCAAGCTGCTGCGCCGACTCCTCGCCGAGCGTGAGCAGGTTGAGGCTCCGAGCCAGGGGAATCGCACAGCCGAGCCCCACCGTGAGAAACACGGCGACCCAGCCCGCCACTTCCACGCGACTCGCCGAAAGACTCCCGATCAGCCACAGGAATACGCCCGCGCCTTCCATGAGACCCGAGATCGAGGCCAGGAACACGATGGCCGCGGACGCGAACGCGTTGAATACGACGCCGGTGAGCAGCAGGTGGGTCGCCGAGACGCGACCCCGGATGCCCGCGACGGCGTACAGCAGGAGGGTCGTGCAGAGGGACCCGGCGAAGGCGGCGGGCGGAACCGCTGCGTAGCCCAGGCCCACGGCGCCGCCCAGGCTGAGGACGAGGATGGCGCCGAGCGCGGCGCCGCCGGAGATGCCGAGCACGAAGGGGTCCGCGAGGGGGTTGCGCAGCAGCGCCTGGAACAGCACGCCAGAGACCGCGAGGGACGCGCCGACCAGCATCCCCAGCACGACGCGCGGCAGCCGAACCCGCAGCACGATGTCTGCGGCCGCGCTGGTGGGGTCTGCACCGCGCAGCACGGCGGCGACGTCGCCGGGCGCCAGTGAACTCGGCCCCGCGACCAGGCCGAGGAAGGCCGCCGCGAGCAGCGCGAGCAGCATCGCGAGGAGCACGAGCACGACGCGGCGAGGTGTCAGAACGGTCACGGCGCCACCAACGCCGGCTGCGCCGGCTCCCCGCCTCCGACTTCGCTCGCCTCTGGCTCGCTGCGCGCCGGCTGCGCCGGCTTGCGAGTCTCGAGACCCGGGCGCTGCAACGCGCGGGCGAGCAAGCGCAGCGAGCGATCGAGGTAGGGGCCGGGTCGTACGATGTCCGCCGGGATCGCGAGCGTGCGCCCGAAGGCGACGGCCGGGAGCGACGGCCAGCGCGACCAGTGCCGCTGCGGTTCCTCCGGGTCATCGGTGGCGTCCAGGATCACCTGCGGCGCGGCTTCGATGAGCCACTCCACCGCAGCACGCGGGTAGGGCTCCGGAAAGGCGGCGGCCGGGTTCTCGCCGCCGGCGGCGCGGAGCATCGCGTCGATGAAGCTGCCGCGACCGACCACGTAGAGGGGATCCCGCTGGATCACGAGCACGGCGCGCACGCGCGGCCTGCCCGCGGCCTCCCGCTCGACCTCCCGCCAGGCGCCGCGAATGTCCGCCACGCGCTCGCGGGCTTCGGCGCCGTGTCCCACGCGCCGACCCAGCGCCTCGAGGGAGCCGAGCACCTGATCGAGCGTGATGTTGGGAAGCTGGAGCACGACGACACCGAGCACCTCCAGCCGGTGCGCCAGATCGCGCTGGTGCGCGCCCGGAACCAGCACGACGAGGTCGGGCTCGAGCGCCAGCACGGCCTCGAGGCTCGGGTTGAACAGGCCGCCAACGGTGGGCAGCGATCGCAGGTCGGGCTGCAGCCGCGCCGAATACTCGTCCACCCCGACGAGCGCCGGCCCGGCGCCGATCGCGACGAGCATCTCGGTCAGGGAGGGATTCAGCGACACCACCCGCCGGGCGATCGGCGGCGGCTCGGAGCCGCGTCCGGCGGACGCCGCCGCGAGCAGAGCGACGAGCGTGACGACCGGGGCCCGGAGACGCATGACCCAAGTGGTATTTCGCTTGGCGGCGTCGCGCCAGCGGGAGGCGCGGCCGCGGCGGGATGCAGGGGCCGGCGAGCCGCACCGCCGGCCCCTCGGGCTCACCGCAGCGTTGCGGTCGTCTTGCCCGTCACCGTGACGTGGGGACGCAGACGATCGAGTCCTGCCTCTCCGATGCCCTTCACCTCCAGCAGATCGTTCACGGACCTGAAGCCGCCGCGCTGCTTGCGCAGTGCGACGATCGCGTGAGCCCGGGCCTCACCGATGCCGGGCAGGAGCTGAAGCTCCTCGACCGTGGCCGTGTTCACGTTCACGACGCCGGTGAGCCCCGACGCCCCGTCGTCTCCGAACGCGGGAAGGGCGGCCAGGGCGAGGCCCACCGCCGCCAGGAACGCGGGCGCGAGCGCCCGCGCGAGGCGAGTTGCACGTTGCATGGGATGTTTCTCCCGGGACCACCGGGGGTGAGAAGCGACGTGGGCGGAGCTAGTGATCCCGGCCCACGGTGAATTGCACGGCTGCGAGCAGGTCGGTCTTGGCGCGAACGTCGGGGAAGGGAGCGATCGCAGCCGACGCCCGGGCCATGTGGGCCTCGGCGCGGCGAATCGTGTCGGCGACTCCCCGGTAGCGCTCGACCAGCTCCAGGGCCGGACCGAGGTCCAGGTCGTTCTCCCACTCGACGCCCTCGAGAGCGGCCTGTGCCGCTTCGCGCGCCGCGCTCTTGAGGACCGACGCGATCACTTCCCGCTCGCTGGGCGTGCAGCGCTTGAGGGCGAGCAGCAACGGAAGCGTCACCTTCCCCTCGCGGATGTCGGCGTTGCGGGGCTTCCCGAGCGCCGCCTCCCCACCTTCGTAGTCGAGGGCGTCGTCGCGGAGCTGGAAGGCCAGGCCCAGCTCCCGGCCGAACTCGGCGAGCTTGCGCCGCTCGGCTCGCGTGACGCCCCCCAGGATCGAGCCGGCCT
>Ga0224512_10003678_pt1 | contig 13383 bp, 9 predicted proteins | sample SF_May12_sed_USG_4_FD_169103 | JGI IMG/M metagenome (GOLD analysis project Ga0224512, IMG submission 169103) | Sediment microbial communities from San Francisco Bay, California, United States - SF_May12_sed_USGS_13 | ecosystem: Environmental > Aquatic > Marine > Sediment | place: USA: California...
AGCGAGCCGCAGGCGAGCGAAGCTTCAGTAGGCAAGGCGGCAATGCCGCCGCGCAGCGAGCCGCAGGCGAGCGAAGCTTCGGAGTGGAAGGAGCCCGCGAGCGGAGTCCGAACGAGGCGCGGTAGCCTCTGATCTGGCCAGCGACGACCGCGGAGGCAACCGATGACCCGATCGCCCCAGAACACGACCTACGTCTATCTCTTCAGCGAGGTCGAGTTCGTCGAGTCGCGCCTCGGCGGGGACTGGGACGCCGTCCGGGCCCTGCTCGGCGGCAAGGGCGCGAACCTCGGGGACATGACGCGCCTCGGCGCCCCCGTTCCTCCCGGCTTCACCGTCACGACCGACGGCTGCAAGGCCTTCCTCGCGGCCGGCGGGGAGTTCCCGCGGGGCATGTGGGAGCAGGAGCTTGCAGCCATCGAGGCCATCGAGAAAGCGACGGGCAACCGCTTCGGCGACGCCGGCAATCCCCTGCTCGTCTCGTGTCGATCCGGATCGAAGTTCTCCATGCCCGGCATGATGGACACGATCCTCAACATCGGACTCAACGACGAGGTAGCCGAGGGCATGGTCGGCCGGACCGGCGACCCCCGCTTCGTCTACGACCTCTACCGCCGGCTGGTGCAGATGTTCGGCAGCGTCGTGCTGGGCGTTCCCGATCGCGTATTCGAGGCGGTGCTCAGCGATCGCCGCGAGAAGGCCGGTGTGCAGGTCGACGCGAAGCTCTCGGCCGACGATTGGCGAGCCGTCACCGACCAGTTCAAGCAGATCATCCAGACCTACACCGGGGAGCCCTTCCCGAGCAATCCCCTCGAGCAGCTCAGGCTGGCGACGGCGGCCGTCTTCGGCTCGTGGAACGGGAAACGCGCGACGGACTACCGCAACGCATCCGGCATCCCGCACGACCTGGGCACGGCGGTGAACATCCAGACCATGGTCTTCGGAAACATGGGGCCGAACTCGGCTACCGGTGTCGCCATGTCGCGCAACGCCTCGACGGGCGAGCCGGCGCTCGAGGGCGACTTCCTCTTCAACGCCCAGGGCGAGGACGTCGTCGCCGGCACGCGCATGACGCAGCGCCTGGGCGACCTCGAACGGGAGATGCCCGAGGTCTACGCCGAGTTCGCGCGCATCGCGCGCAAGCTCGAGACGCACTACCGCAACATGCAGGACATCGAGTTCACCATCGAGCGCAACAAGCTCTGGATCCTGCAGACGCGCGACGGCAAGCGCACGGCCCAGGCCGAGGTGCGGATTGCGGTCGACATGGTGGAGGAAGGGCTGATCGACCGGAACGAGGCGGTGCGCCGCGTCCAGCCCGAGCAGGTCGACTTCTTCCTGCATCCGCAGCTGGAAGAGGCGGCGCGAGCCGCCAACAAGCCCATCGCCCGGGGCCTGAACGTGTCTCCCGGGGCGGCTGTCGGCGTGGTCGCCTTCGACGCCGACACCGCGGAGCGCTGGTCCCGGGACGACGGCAAGGCCGTCATCATGGTCCGGCCGGAGACCAAGCCCGATGACGTTCACGGCATGCTCGCCGCCGCGGGCATCCTCACGGCGGGCGGCGGGCGCACGAGCCACGCGGCCCTCGTGGCGCGGCAGTTCGGAAAACCGGCCGTCGTCGGCGCCAGTGCGATCGAGATCGATCTCGACAAGCGCGTGTTCGCGGTCGGCGACATCGTCGTCAGCGAGGGCGACTGGATCTCGATCGACGGCACCAACGGATCGGTACACCTGGGAAAGCTCGAGACCGTCGTTCCGGACCTGAACAGCCCGTACCTGCTCAAGCTCCTCGGCTGGGCAGACGACATCCGCCGGCTCCGAATCCGGGCCAACGCCGACTACCCGCGCGACGCCGAGCGCGCCCGCGAATACGGCGCCGAGGGCATCGGTCTGTGCCGCACCGAGCACATGTTCTTCGAGTCGGACCGCCTTCCCATCGTCCAGCGCATGATCCTCGCGAGCTCGGCCAGTGAGCGCGGCGAGGCGATCGCCGACCTGCTGCCTTTCCAGCGGGAGGACTTCACGGGCTTGTTTCGGGTCATGAACGGGCTGCCTGTCATCATCCGGCTGCTCGACCCGCCCCTCCACGAGTTCATGCCCGCCTACGACGAGCTGGTCCAGGACCTGGCCGATCTGAAGGTGCGGCTCCGGCACCTCCACACGATGAGCGAGATCGACCAGGCGCTCGACGAGATCCGGGCCAAGCAGAACGTGCTCGACCGCGTGAAGGGCCTGCGAGAGTCCAATCCGATGCTCGGCCTGCGCGGAGTCCGGCTGGGCATCATGATTCCCGACCTGCCGCGCATGCAGGCGCGAGCCATCTTCGAAGCGGCCTGTCGCTGCGCGAAGGAGGGGATCGACGTCCAGCCCGAGGTGATGATCCCGCTCACCGCGCACGTCAACGAGCTGAAGCTGCAGAAACGGGCGGTGGAGGAAGAAGCGCGGGCCGTCATGGAAGAGCAGAACATCGAGGTTCCGCACAAGTTCGGCACGATGATCGAGGTCCCGCGCGCGGCGCTCACCGCCGGCGAGTTCGCCCGGGTCGCCGAGTTCTTCTCCTTCGGCACCAACGACCTGACGCAGACGGTGTTCGGCATTTCCCGCGACGACGCCGAGGCGAGCTTTCTCATGAGCTACCTCAAGCTGGGGATCCTGCCGGTGAACCCCTTCGTCAGCATCGACGCCGACGGCGTGGGCCAACTGATCGAGCTGGCCACCCGCCGCGGGCGCGAGGTGCGCCCGGACCTCGAGGTGGGCATCTGCGGGGAGCACGGCGGCGACCCCGCAAGCATCGCGCTCTGTCACCGGCTCGGCCTCGACTACGTATCCTGTTCACCCTTCCGCGTGCCGATCGCGCGGCTCGCCGCGGCGCACGCGGCGCTCACCGACGACTGAGGATTCCCGCCGTGGCGACGAAATGGGCGTGCATCGATGGCAACGAAGCCGTAGCCCGCGTCGCCCACAAGCTGAGCGAGGTGATCGCGATCTACCCGATCACCCCCGCGTCGACCATGGGTGAGCTCGCCGACGTCTGGAGCGCCAAGGGCCTCGCGAATCTGTGGGGCGGTGTGCCCGAGGTGATCGAGATGCAGAGCGAGGCGGGCGCCGCCGGCGCGATGCACGGCGCGCTCCAGAAGGGAGCCCTGGCCACGACGTTTACGGCCTCGCAGGGGCTGCTGCTCATGCTCCCCAATATGTTCAAGATCGCGGGCGAGCTCCTGCCGGGCGTCATCCACGTCGCCGCCCGGGCCGTCGCCACACACGCGCTCTCGATCTTCGGCGATCACAGCGACGTCATGGCCACGCGCACGACGGGCTTCGCTCTGCTCGCCAGCGGCTCGGTGCAGGAAGCGCAGGACCTCGCGCTCGTGGCGCACGCCGCCGCCCTGCGCTCCCGCGTGCCGTTCCTCCACTTCTTCGACGGCTTCCGGACCTCTCACGAGATGAACAAGATCGCGCTGCTGGAAGCTGAGGATCTGGCCGCCCTGATCGACGAGTCCAGCATCCTGGCGCACCGCGAGCGGCGGCTCACGCCCGACCGGCCGGTGCTGCGGGGCTCCGCTCAGAACCCGGACGTCTTCTTCCAGGCGCGCGAAGCGGCCAATCCCTTCTACGCCGCGTTGCCGGAGATCGTGCAGGGGACGATGGACGCGCTCGCGGCCCGCGTCGGCCGCCGCTACCACCTCGTCGACTACAGCGGATCGCCCGACGCCGAACGCGTGATCGCGCTCATGGGCTCGGGGGCGGGAGCCGCAAGGGAGACGGTTGCTGCGCTCAACGCGCGGGGCGGGCGCGTGGGACTGCTCGAGATCCGCCTCCACCGGCCCTTCCCGAGCGCCGCGCTCCTGGCCGCGCTGCCCGAGAGCGCGACACACGTCGCCGTGCTCGACCGCACCAAGGAGCCCGGATCCGCCGGCGAGCCGCTCTATCAGGACGTGGTGACGGCCCTCGCCGAAGGCGTCGCCGTCGGCGCCCGCGGCGGCCGCATGCCGCGGGTCATCGGGGGGCGCTACGGGCTCGGCTCCAAGGAGTTCACACCCGCCATGGTGCAGGCCGTCTTCGAGGCTCTGCGAGAGGCGGAACCCCGGCAGCATTTCACCGTCGGGATCGTCGACGACGTGAGCGGCACCAGCCTACCCGTCGACGGGGAGTTCTCGACGGAAAGCGACGGCGTCAGCGCCGTCTTCTTCGGCCTCGGAAGCGACGGCACCGTGGGCGCCGCCCGCAGCTCGACGAAGATCATCGGCGAGCACACGGATCTCAACGCCCAGGCCTATTTCGTCTACGACTCCAAGAAGTCCGGCGCCGTCACGGTTTCCCACCTGCGCTTCGGCCCCGAGCCCATCCAATCCACCTATCTCATCCACCGCGCGGATTTCGTCGCGTGCCACCACTTCGGCTTCCTCGAGAAGTTCGACGTGCTGGAGAAGGCCAAGGAGGGAGCCGCTTTCCTCCTGAACAGCCCATTCGGACCCGACGCCGTGTGGGACGAGCTGCCGAGGGAGGTCCAGGAACAGATCATCGACAAGAAGCTGCGTTTCCGCGTAATCGACGCGAACCGCCTCGCCCGGGAGGTGGGCATGGGCAGCCGCATCAACACGGTGATGCAGCCCTGCTTCTTCGCGCTGGCCGGCGTGCTTCCGCGCGAGCGCGCGATCGCGGCGATCGTCGATTCGATCGAGCGCAGCTACGGGAAGCGCGGACCCGCCGTCGTGCGCCGCAACCTCGCCGCCGTGGACCGGGCCCTGGAGGAGATGCGCGAGGTTCGGGTTCCGGCGAAGGCGAGCTCGAAGCGCCGGCTCCGCCCGCTGGTTCCGCCCGATGCGCCCGACTTCGTCCAGCGCCTGACGGCGTGCCTCATGGCCGGCGAGGGGGACCGGCTGCCCGTGAGCGCCCTGCCGCCCGACGGTACCTTCCCCACCGGGACCGCGCGCTACGAGAAGCGGGCGATCGCCCGGGAGATCCCGATCTGGGACTCCTCCATCTGCATCGATTGCGGCAAGTGCGCCATGGTCTGCCCGCACGCCGCGATTCGCATGAAGGTGTACCCGCCGGAGGCGCTGGCCGGCGCGCCGGAGACGCTGCCGTCGAAGGAGTTCCGGTCGCACGACCTGCCGGGATACCGGCTCACGATCCAGGTGGCGCCCGACGACTGCACCGGCTGCGGCGTTTGCGTGGACACGTGCCCGGCGAAGAGCAAGGAGGAGGTCCGTCACAAGTCGATCAACATGGAGCCGACGGACCGGCATCAGGAGCGTGAGCGCCGACACTTCGAGACCTTTCTCGCGATCCCTGAGCTCGACCGCGGCGCGATCCCGGTGGGCACCGTAAAGGGAGTCCAGGTCCGCGATCCGCTCTTCGAGTTCTCGGGCGCCTGCGCCGGCTGCGGCGAGACCCCGTACCTGAAGCTGCTCACCCAGCTCTTCGGCGACCGCATCGTCGTGGCCAACGCCACCGGCTGCTCCTCGATCTACGGCGGCAATCTTCCCACCACGCCGTGGTCGTCGAACCGGGAGGGGCGGGGTCCCGCCTGGGCAAACTCGCTGTTCGAGGACAACGCCGAGTTCGGCCTGGGCATGCTGCTCGCCCTGGAGCGCCACATGGACGAATCGCGGCGGCTGCTCCAGCGTCTCGCGCCCGAGATCGGCGAGGAACTGGCCCGCGCCATCCTCGACGCCTCGCAGGCCGACGACGCAGCCATCTCTGCCCAGCGCGAGCGCGTCGCGGAGCTCGCGCGCCGGCTCGCGGGCATCCGCGGCGAGGACGCGGACGCGGCCCGCCGGCTGTCCGGTCTGGCCGACGACCTGGTGCGCAAGAGCATCTGGATCGTCGGGGGCGACGGCTGGGCCTACGACATCGGGGCCGGCGGCCTGGACCACGTACTGGCCTCGAGCCGCAACGTGAACGTCCTGGTCCTCGACACCCAGGTCTACTCGAACACCGGCGGCCAGGCCTCCAAGGCCACGCCGCGCGCGGCGGTGGCCAAGTTTGCGGCCGGCGGCAAGTCCGTCCCGCGCAAGGACCTCGGAATGATCGCCAGCGCCTACGGCAACGTGTACGTCGCCCAGGTCGCCATGGGCGCCGACGACCGCCAGACCCTGAACGCTCTGCTCGAAGCCGACGCCTGGGAAGGCCCCTCCCTCGTCATCGCCTACAGCACCTGCATCGCCCACGGCATCGACATGGCGAAGTCGATGAGCCACCAGCGCGACGCCGTACGCAGCGGCTTCTGGCCCCTGTACCGCTACCACCCGGGCCTGGACCCGCACGAGTACCCGTTCCACCTGGACTCGCGGCGGCCGTCGATTCCGCTGAGCGAGTTCACGCATTCCGAGGCGCGTTTCGCCGTCCTCGAACGCAGCAACCCGGAGCAGGCGCGACGCCTGCTGGCACTCGCCCAGGCCGACGCGAACGAACGCTGGCGCTTCTACGAGCAGATGGCCCAGGTCGAGCGGACCGTGCCCCACGAACGGCCGGAGAACGAATGACCATGCCCGACCTCAGTACGGACTACCTCGGACTTCGACTTCGCACGCCTCTGGTCGCCTCCTCTTCACCCCTCACCGGCGACCTCGACGGGCTGCGCCGCCTGGAGGACGCGGGGGCGTCGGCCGTCGTCCTGCCCTCGCTGTTCGAGGAGCAGATCACGGGCGAAGCGATGGAGATCGACGACCTGCTCGAGACCGGAGCGGAGAGCTTCGCGGAAGCGCTGAACTACTTCCCCGAGCTCGACGACTACAGCACCGGACCGGAGCGCTACCTCGGTCTCGTGCAGAAAGCCAAGGCGGCGCTCGGGATCCCCGTGATCGCCAGCCTGAACGGAACCTCACCGGGCGGCTGGATCGAGCACGCGAAGCTGATCGAGGAGGCTGGAGCCGACGCCATCGAGCTCAACCTCTACCTCATCGCGGCCGACCCCGATCTGAGCGCGACCGACCTCGAGGCGCGCTACGCCGAGCTGGTCCGCTCCGTTCGCGGCGCCGTCCGGATCCCGATCGCGCTCAAGCTCGCCCCCTTCTTCACCACCCTCGCGCACACCGCGCGCCAGCTCGTCGAAGAGGGGGCCGACGGACTCGTCCTCTTCAATCGCTTCTACCAGCCCGACCTCGACCTCGAGACGCTGGAAGTGCTCCCCCGCATCGCGTTCAGCAGCTCCGACGAGCTGCGCCTGCCACTTCGCTGGATCGCCATCCTGCACGGGCGGGTTCGTGCGTCGCTCGCCGCCACGACGGGGATCCACACGGCCGCCGACGTGCTCAAGGTGCTTCTGGCGGGCGCAGACGTCGCGATGACGGCCTCGGTGCTGCTCCAGCTCGGACCGGCGCACCTGCGCCGGCTGGAGCAGGGGATCGTCGAATGGATGAGCGAGCGCGAGTACGCGTCCGTGCGTCAGCTCAAGGGCAGCGTCAGCCAGAAGGCGGTCGCGGACCCCACCGCCTTCGAGCGCGCCAACTACATGCGCACGCTCAAGTCCTACTCGAGCCGTTTCCGGATCTGAACGCGCCCGCGGGAGGAAAACATGATGAACGAAGTCTGGCACGTCCAACAGGTCGACTGGTTCCAAGAACTCTCGCCCGAGGAAACGGAGAAGCTCCGGCGAGCGTCGGTCGCCAACGACTACGGCCCCGGCGAGATGGTCTTCTCCCCCGAACCCAGGCCCCGGTCCGTCTATTTGCTCGAAGCGGGCCGCGTGCGCATATTCCGGCTCTCTCCGACGGGCTCGGAGACGACCTTCGGCTACGTCACCCCGGGTGAGGTCTTCGGAGAGCTCGCGGGCCTGGGCGACTACCCCCGGGAGAGCTTCGCACAGACCGTGAGCAAGTCGCGGGCCTGGAAGATCCCCCGGATGGCCTTTCAGCAGCTCCTCAAGCGCCAGCCCCGCGTCATCCTGGCGATCACGCGTCAGATCGGAGCGCGCCTGAAGCGCATCGAGAGCCGCGTCGAAGACCTCGCCTTCCGCGACGTGCGCTCACGCGTTGCCCACGTCCTGCTGGAGCTGGCGGAGGATTTCGGTCGCCGCGACGACGAAGGACTGGTCATCGAAACGCCGCCCAGGCAGGGCGAACTCGCCACGCTCGTCGGCTCGACCCGCCAGACGGTCAACGCGACCCTCCGGGAGCTCGAGACCGAGGGGCTCATCGGGCGCCGGCAGCGCCGCATCGTGCTGCGGCGCCCGGAAGCGCTCCGTCTCGTCGCCGTCTCGGCCCCGGACTCCTGAGGCGACGGCCGCCTCAGGCTCGTGCGCGTCGAGCCACTCCTCCACGCGGGGGCCACCTTCGCCACGGCCGTGACCGGGCCGGGGGAAGCCTCCGTCCGGACGGGGACTTGGCTGATCCCTCCCCCGGAGTCATCCTTGCGGTCACCACAGGCGCAAGGCGCGGCGGTGCCGAAGGCCCGGGCCCCCCCGGGAATCGGCGGGAAGCGGAGACTCCACCATGAGCCACCTGAAGGGAAGGCATCTGATCGAACAGTCGCTGGATCGCTTCGATTCGGTCGTGAGCCGGAAGGAGCTGCGCCGGGCGCTGCGGGTCGCCGACGCGATCCGGGAGCGGATGGCCGGCCGGGTCCTCTGGAACGTGAACTCCACGGCGGTGGGAGGCGGCGTCGCCGAGATGCTGCAGTCGCTGCTGCGCTACACGCGGGGCGTGGGCGTCGACGCGCGCTGGATCGTGATCCAGGGCAGCCCGGAGTTCTTCCGCATCACGAAGCGCCTGCACCATGCCCTGCACGGCTCCGCCGGGGACGGCTCGGATCTGGGAGAGAAGGAGCGGCGGATCTACGAGGAGACCCTGCATCGGGACGGAGCCGAGCTCGCCGCCTGCGTCCGCCCTGGCGACGTCGTGCTGCTTCACGACCCCCAGACGGTCGGACTCGGACCCGCGCTCCTGCGCGCCGGCACGTCTCTGATCTGGCGCTGTCACATCGGCGCCGACCACGTCAACGAGGAGGTCGAGCTCGCCTGGGACTTCCTCGCGCCGTATCTTCAGGAGATTCCCGCCTTCGTGTTCTCGCGGGAGGCCTACGTTCCCTCGTACTGCGATCACGGCAAGAGCACCGTCATCCGGCCCAGCATCGACGCCTTCTCGGCGAAGAACCGCGACCTCGACGACGACACGATCCGCACGGTCCTCGTCCACACCGGGCTGGTGGAGGGACCTCCACCGAGCCCGGCCCACCACGAGTTCGAGCGCGAGGACGGCTCGCCGGGGCGCGTGGAGCACCGCGCCGACGTGATCCGGCTCGGGCGACCTCCGACCTGGGAGACCCCGCTCGTGGTCCAGGTGTCGCGCTGGGACCCGCTCAAGGACTTCCTCGGCGTGATGCACGGCTTCGCCTCGATCGTCGACGGGGAGGCGCCGGCGAAGGCGCAGCTGGTGCTGGCGGGGCCGAACGTGACCGGCGTGACGGACGATCCCGAGGGCGAAGCCGTGTTCGACGAGGTCCACAGGGCCTGGCGCGCGCTGCCCGACTCGATCCGCGACAAGATCCACCTGGCCTTGCTTCCCACCGCCGATGTCGAGGAGAACGCCACCATCGTGAACGCGCTGCAACGACACGCGGCCGTGGTCGTGCAGAAGAGCCTGCACGAGGGCTTCGGCCTGACCGTCACCGAGGCCATGTGGAAGGCGCGTCCGGTGCTGGCCACCGCCGTGGGCGGCATCCAGGACCAGATCGAGGACGGAGTGAGCGGCGTGCTGCTCAAGGACCCGAGAGACCGCGAGGAGTACGCGACCGCCCTGCGCCGCCTGCTGGAGGATCCCGTCCGGGCGCTCCGGCTCGGAGAAGCCGCGCGCGAGCGCGTGCGCGAGCACTTCCTCGGCGTGCGACACCTGCTCCAGTACGCCCGGCTCATCGAACGGCTCGACGAGGCGGCGGCGCGCTAGCAGGCCAGCGGCTCGACGCTTCCGAGCGCGGTTTCCGCTCGCGCGACGCCGACCCCGGGGCCGTTCGGGATTCAGCGGCGCCGGTCGGCCCGGCGGCCCGCGCGATCGAGGCGGCGGTCGATCCGATGCCCCTTGCGGTCGAGGCGGCGATCGATGCGGTCGCCCCGGCGGTCCAGGCGGCGGTCGATGCGGTCGCCGCGCCGGTCGAACCGCTGCGCAAGCCCGTCGCGACCCGCCGCCTCGGCGCGATCGGAGGCGCGGTCGAGGCGGCGATCGATGCGGTCTCCCCGAACGTCCAGTCGTCGATCGATCCGGTCTCCCTTGCGATCGAGGCGGCGGTCGATGCGGTCGCCCACGCGGTCCAGACGCTCTTCCGCGGCGTCGTCCGCCGCTGCGCCACCGGCGAGGCACAGTCCGAAGCCAATGGCCAGAGCGAGAAGGCCCGTTCTCTGCATCGTTCTCTCTCCCGTTCGTCGAGCGGTCCATCCCGCTCGGAGAGGTCGAACACGCAGAGGGAGAAAAGGTTCCGCCGCGCCTCAGTCGCCGGCACCTTCCGCGGCGGTTTCCACGGCGATCACCGCGGCGCCGGTGAAGCGCCCCTCGCGGAGATCGTCCAGCGCGCGGTTGGCGTCGCTCAGTGGATAGGGATGGACCTCGGTGCGGACCGGGATCTGCGGCGCGAGCGCGAAGAACTCCTCGCCGTCGCGACGCGTGAGATTCGCCACCGAGCGAAGCACGCGTTCGCCCCAGAGGATCGAGTACGGGAAGGCCGGAATCTTGCTCATGTGGATTCCGGCACAGACGACGACGCCGCCCTTGCCCACGGCGCGCAGCGCGGCCGGCACGAGGCCTCCCACCGGCGCGAACACGATGGCGGCGTCGAGCGGCCGCGGCGGCTCCCGGTCCGAGTCGCCCGCCCAGGTCGCTCCCAGCTCCCGGGCAAAGCGCTGGGCTGCCGCGTCGCCCGGTCGCGTGAAGACGAAGACCTCGCGTCCCTGGAAACGCGCGATCTGGATCAGGATGTGCGCCGAGGCGCCGAATCCGTAGAAGCCGATGCGCTGCGCCTCACCGGCCATGCGCAGCGAGCGGTATCCGATCAGCCCTGCGCAGAGCAGGGGCGCCGCCTGGAGATCGCCGTAGCGCGCCGGAAGGGGGAAGCAGAAGCGCGCGTCCGCCGCGCAGCACTCCGCGAAGCCCCCGTCGATCTGGTACCCCGTGTAGCGTGCCCCATCGCACAGGTTCTCGCGGCCCGATGTGCAGTAGCCGCACGCGCCGCAGCTTCCGCCGAGCCACGGCACGCCGACCCGATCGCCGACGGCGAAGCGCTCGACGCCCGGAGCGATGGCCGCCACCCGCCCGACGATCTGGTGACCCGGAACCAGCGGCAGCTTCGGCTCCGTGAGCTCGCCGTCGACGACGTGGAGGTCGGTGCGGCACACGCCGCAGGCGTGGACCTGCACCAGCAGCTCGCCCCGACGCGGGCGCGGCGCCGGGATCTCGACCTCCCGGAGCGGTCGGCCCGGCGCCTCCAGCAGCATCGCGCGCATGCGCCCTCCGCGGCCAAGCATAGGATCGATCGCCCCGCCGCAACCAACGCGGGGCCGATTCGCTACCCATTGGGGCGGAATCGGGGGACCATGACCGACCGGAAGGACGGACGAAGCGACCTCTACGCGACGCTGGGGGTCGATCGCGACGTCGGCCCGGAGGCGCTCCGCAAGGCCTATCGCAAGCTTGCGCGCCAGCACCATCCGGACGTGAATCCCGGCGACACCGCCGCCGAGGCGCGCTTCAAGGAGATCTCCCAGGCCTACGCGGTCCTCTCGGACGCCGACAAGCGGCGGAACTACGACGAGTTCGGCCAGATCTCCCTCGAATCCGGCTTCGATCCCGAGGCCGCGCGGCGGGCCCGGGAGAGCTTCGGCGCACACTTCGGAGGCGGCGCGCCCGGAGGCGTCGGCCACGACCGCGCCGAGGAGTTCCACTTCGGCAACCTGGACGACCTGTTCGGGCGCATCTTCACGGGCCGCGGGGGGCCGCGGCCCGCGCCGGGCCCGCGCCGGGGAGTCGACCTCGAGACCGAGATCGAGCTCGAGTTCCTCGACGCCGCTCGCGGCGGGGAGCGCGCGATTTCGTTCGCGCGCCCCGCGGCCGACGGCCGCCCGCAGCGGCAGCGCGTGAACGTTCGCATTCCGCCGGGCGTCGCCGACGGGGGCCGCATCCGCCTGGCCGGCAAGGGCGGCGCGAGCTCCCACGGCGGGCCGCCGGGCGACCTCCACCTGACCATCCGGGTCCGGCCCCATCCGTATTTCCGCCGCGAAGGCCGGGACCTGCACGTCCAGGTGCCGATCAGCGTGAGCGAGGCGGCACTGGGCGCGAAGATCGAGGTCCCGACCCTCGAGGGGCGCGCCATGATGACCGTTCCCGAAGGCACGGACGGCGGTCGCAAGCTCCGCCTGCGGGGCAAGGGCATTCCGGACCCGAAGGGCGGCCCGCCCGGCGATCTCATCGTGACGGTGCAGATCCGCGTACCTCGGAGTCTGGACGCCGAGGCGCGCGCGAAGCTCGAGGAGCTCGCGAAGTTCGATCCGTCCGACCTGCGGAAGGAGCTGGAGCGATGACCCAGCGGACGTCCGTCGAGGAGGTGCTGGCTTTCCTCGGCATCGAGGACCGCGAGCTGCTCCTTCTGCTGCGCGCCGAGGGCCTGTTCGAGGCGGACGATCTCTCCGCGGACGAGTGCGAGGACTTCCGGGTCGCCGTACACCTGATGACCGATCTCGGTGTGAACGCAGCCGGAGTCCAGGTGATCCTGCGCATGCGGAGCCGTCTGTTGAACCTCGAGGAGCGCACGTCCGAGGCGCTGCGCCTGCTGCTGGAGGAGCGGGAAGGCCGCTGAGGCGTTCAGCTCCCGTACCGGTACGACCCGTAACCCCAAAACGGCGGAGCGCAGAGTGATGGCCGAGGATCCCGATCGCCACCCCATCGCCCAGCAGGCTTCGCGGCAGGGCTCGGCGGCGGGAGCCCGCGCGCGCCTCGAGACGAGGCGGGAGACGCTGCGCCGCATCATCTTCGAGGCCGACACGCCGGCGGGCAAGGCCTTCGACGTGGCCCTGCTCGTCGTGATCCTCGCCAGCATCCTCGCTGTCATGCTGGAGAGCGTGGACGACATCGCCTCCGACCACGGGCGCTGGCTGCGTGCCTTCGAGTGGATCGTCACGGTGCTGTTCACCGTGGAGTACGCGCTGCGCCTCGCCAGCGTGAAGACCCCGTCGCGCTACGCCCGCAGCTTCTTCGGCATCGTCGACGTGCTCGCCATCCTGCCGACCTACCTGAGCCTGATCCTGCCCGGCTCCCAGTCGCTGCTGGTGATCCGGACCCTCCGATTACTGCGCATCTTCCGGATCTTCAAGCTCACCCGCTACCTGTTCGAGGCCAACGTGCTCGTCATCGCGCTGCGAGGCAGCGCGCCCAAAGTGGTCGTCTTCCTCGGCAGGGCGACCAC
>Ga0224512_10003679_pt1 | contig 13382 bp, 16 predicted proteins | sample SF_May12_sed_USG_4_FD_169103 | JGI IMG/M metagenome (GOLD analysis project Ga0224512, IMG submission 169103) | Sediment microbial communities from San Francisco Bay, California, United States - SF_May12_sed_USGS_13 | ecosystem: Environmental > Aquatic > Marine > Sediment | place: USA...
TTGCGCGCCTCGATGCGTGCTGGAACCGGGCGTTCCAGCAGATCCGCGCCCGTACCATCAATCAATAACAGGGGGACCGCCCGGCGCCGGTCGATTTGTCTTAACCAGATTTTGAGGCCCTCGATCCCGCCACGATCCGCCGCGGCCTGCCCCTCGGTTACCAGTTCCAGCATGCGTTGCTGCGGTGACTGTTGCTGATGCTGCGCACGCGTTCGTTCCAGGAAATGCGAGGTTGTCCAGACAGTGGCCACAACAAACAGGATGAGTGCCGTCCAGAAGGAGAAGAAAAATTTCCAGAACAAGCTGTGCATGATTCCCGCTTTCAGGTCACCGTATACAGAAAACCCACGCCGCGCACCGTCTGGATACGCTCGGAATCGTCACCCAGCGGTCCCAATTTCCTGCGCAGGTTACTCACATGCATGTCGAGGCTGCGGTCATAACGGGTCAGTTCTCGGTCCAGCGCGCGTTCGGACAGTTCCGCCTTCGAAACCACCTGTCCGGCGGAGCGCAGCAAGACTTCAAGCACACTGTATTCCGTGCTGGTGAGGGCGACTGCCTCACCGTTACGCAACACACTGCGCGCGCCGGGCTGGAGTTCGATGTCGCCCAGCTGCAGCCGTTCGCTGTCTGTCTCGCGACTTGCATCGACCACATTCGCAGCCCGGCGCAGGATAGCGCGGATGCGCGCCACCAGTACGCGTGGATTGCAGGGTTTGGTCAGATAATCGTCAGCGCCCAGTTCCAGGCCAACGATACTGTCGACATCATCACCCCGCGCAGTGAGCATCAGCACGGGTGTATTACTGTGCACGCGCAATTCACGCAGCACATCGAAGCCGTTGCGACGCGGCATCATGATATCCAGCACCACGAGGTCGTATACATCTGCCAGTGCCATTTGCAGCGCCGTGTCACCATCGTGTGCCATGTCTACCCGGAAATTTTCGCCCTCCAGGTATTCCTGCAGCATGCTGCAGAGTTCGGTGTCGTCATCGACAACCAGCAGTCGGTTCATACCGGGTTCTTCTTTCATGGCATCCACAGGCGAGGTTAATCAGGGCCTCTCTGGTATTTATAACAGATGTTGCCACATCCCCGAGCTGCCGAAACAGCCAGTAAAACGAATCTTTACACAGCTTTACATAAACTTACCCGGTTTTACCTAGCCTGCATCACTTCTTTACAGGCACCCGTACTACACTAGGTACTCAATAACAACACTATCCAGCTGACAGGAGAAGACCATGCAACAATCGATTCTTGCCTTATTGACAGCCGGCGTCATTGCCATGAGTACAGTCACGGTTCCGGCACAGGCCGAATCGCGCGATTACCGGCGTGATCAGCACCGCGATTCTCAGCAAGACCGCCGCAGTGACCAGCGGCGCGATTATCGGCAAGACCACCGTGGTGATCAGCGGCGCGATTATCGGCAAGACCACCGTGGTGACCAGCGGCGCGATTCTCGGCAAGACCACCGTGGTGACCAGCGGCGCGATTATCGACACGACCGCCGCAGTGACCAGCGGCGCGATTATCGCAAGCATGAAAAATCACGCTCTATGAAATCACCCATTATTCATCACGGTGACAGGCACAACATCCCGCGTCACCGCATCCGGCGACACCGTGATATCGTGGTCGTGCGCCCCTTTGGCCATTTGTATCACGGCTATGGCCACTACTTCCAGGACGATGATGCCTACAAGTGGCTGGCGTTCACCGCCATCGCCGTGAAGTTGCTGGACAACCTCAATGAGCAGCAACAGCGCGAGCACGAAGCCGCACAGGTACGTGCCACCACGGCACCGATAGGTGAGACCATTTACTGGCACGAAGGTAACGCATCCGGGTATGTGACTGCTACCCGTGAAGGCTCCAGCAGTGCCGGACGTTATTGCCGCGAGTTTCAGCATGAGGTCACCATCGGCGGCCAAAGGGAGAAGACCTACGGCACCGCCTGCCGCCAGCCTGACGGCAGCTGGGAATTGATCTCCACCGGTCAGTAATCCCGTTTCCTTCTATCTCCAAGCCAAGAGGACATTGACACCATGAAAAAGCTCACCACTACACTATTGATCAGCACACTGACCGTTGGGGGTCTGGCGATTGCCGGGACCAGCATGGCCCGCCATGGCGACGGCTCTGGCCACTGTGGTGCACGCAGCATGCAAGGCAAGATGCACGGCCCCGGCAAGACGGCCGGCATCGGTCATGCAGGCAAGAGAATTGCCGCCATCATACAGCTTGAGAAAAGCCTGGATCTCAGCAAGGAACAACGTACCGCTGTACGTGAAATCATGAAAAAGGCGCGGATGGCCGGACGCGTCCATCGCGACATACTTATTGAAAACCGCCTGGCCCTGCACGACCTGATGGAAGCAGAGGATTTCAACGAGCAGGAAACACGCAGGCTTGCAGAAATTCAGGCCGATAATAAGGCCGAACTGATGCTGCTGCATGCCAGGACACGTGCCGATATCCGTGCACAACTCACCGATACGCAACGTGAAAAACTGTCCGAGTTACGCCAGGACCGCGGTTTTGGATACGGTTTCGGCCACCACTTGTAATTGACCCCTTGCTGCGGCCGGCATTGCTCCGCCGCCGGCCGTAGTATTAAAGGTGTCAGTATCACCTAAAGTTGATGTGTGGTGATTTAGAAGGGTACTGACCCTTTTTATTTATTATTCAATCTTCCTGGGCCAGGCTCTTGATGATATACCCGCCTGATTTCTCGTCCGGCAACAGGGTGATCAATTTGCGCGCCTGGGCCTCTTCCAGTAACTGGCCGAATGTGCGGAACCCATGATAGGTTTCGTTAAATCCCGGCTTGCGGCGTTTCAGGGTTTGCTTGACCATCGAGCCCCACACTTTCTCCTCTTCGCCGCGTTCCTTGAACAGGGCCTCGATGGTCTCCATTACCAGGTCCACGGCATCCTGCTGCTTGTCGTCCTCGGTCTTCGCGACACTTTTCTTGCCCGCCTTCTTCGCGACAGACTTGCGCCGGGTGCGACGTGGCTTGCTGGACTCGCGCACCAGGTCATCATAGAAGATGAACTCGTCACAGTTGGCAATTAGCAGGTCGGAAGTGGCATTCTTCACTCCGACGCCGATGACCACTTTGTTGTTTTCACGTAGCTTGCTTACCAGCGGTGAGAAATCCGAATCACCGCTGATGACGACAAAGGTGTCGACATGCAGCTTGGTATAGCAGAGATCCAGAGCATCGACGACCATGCGGATATCAGCGGAGTTCTTGCCTGATTGACGTACATGGGGAATCTCGATCATCTCAAAGGCCGCTTCATGCATGGCAGCCTTGAACTCCTTGTAACGATCCCAGTCGCAGTAGGCTTTCTTGACGACAATGTTGCCCTTGAGCAGCAAGCGCTCCAGCACCTTCTGGATGTCAAAGGCAGAATATTTTGCGTCGCGAACACCGAGGGCAACATTTTCGAAGTCGCAGAACAGCGCCATGCTTTTGGTTTCGGAATTTTCGTTCATTCATGTTCCTTTTTCTTGGTACGTGGTGCGCAATACACCTGAACCCCTATCGGGTGTCGTGCAACAGACCCACTCTGTTGCATCGGTCTACTGTATTAACCGTTGAGCATCACCTGGCCAGAAATCTTTTGCATTCCTGAAGCCATTGGTACAAATACAAGTCTGCAGGCTCCCGTGGGAGCTGTTAATTACAGGTTAAGATCATGGTTACGAGCAATAACCGTCGCGCTACTCGAGCGCAGGTGAATAATTGTACGAGTTTACCCTACGGCGGACTTACAGAGGACTAAAACGAAATCCAGGCCAGGCAGAGTGGTTGTATTTAGCCTATCCCATTTATATATAGTGGTGGCTACGGGTGGACTTGAAACACCGACCCCATTCATACACCTAATTTTGAGTATTTCTTTCACTACCAGTGGGCTGACCGCGTTATGGCGCCACTGCTCCAATTATATGGCTGATGCTATCTGTCGCAGCAAAAAAAAGCCCCGCTCTAAAGCGGGGCTTTTTTCTAGACTAGGATCGTCTTATTGCGGAACAACGTTTACCGCGCTAGGGCCCTTGGGTCCGCGCTCACTATCGTAAGTCACGGTCTGCCCTTCGGCCAGTGATTTGAAACCACTGCCCTGGATGGCGGAATGATGTACGAACACATCGTCGCTACCGTCCGAAGGAGCAATAAATCCAAAACCCTTGCTATCGTTGAACCACTTAACTGTACCTGTAGCCATTCTGGTTACCTCTATGTTTAATGAACAATGTATTAGCGTGCAGGTTACTGTTGAGAAATTACGGGAGACATGACGCATGACGCACTACACTGCGAGGAACTACCGGAACTGCTACGAGACAAAAACTGCAACACGGGCCAACTTATACCATAAAAAACTAATAAGCCACAAGAAAAGGGGACAGATTTATTTTCTGCGGAATGTGCGTAACGGGTCGAAAGTATGCGTTCAGCCAGCCCCGATAGAGATCATCGAAAAGTGGCGGCACCCAGGGGCAGTGTTGCTAATTAGTATATGTAAATCAATATGATATGAAATCAGCAAGGCACCGTCCATTTCAATACTGAGCTAACGCACGGTGCCAAATCAAAAATCAGATGGTGAAGGCGCCATCCGTTTATATATTAGCCTGGACTGAAGGACCAGGTTCGACTGCGGATTCGTTAGAAAAATCGGCCCTATAACTCGCATTTCACCAACCAGCTGAGCACAGGTTTATCAAACATGTTGGGAATTAACAACGCCCCTTTTTTGCCTGGCCGGGCGGACAAAAGTGGGAACCAGGATGTCCTCCATGAGGATGATAATTATCATAATGCGGTTTGCTAGACGGGGTGCCATGATGTGGTTCCTCGCCAGTGGTGACCGCAGCTCCGACTGCCCCACCTAGTGCTCCGCCGATAATCGCACCATCGCGACCGCCGATCTCATTGCCAATTGCCGCGCCAGCACCACCGCCGATGGCACCACCAATTGCCGCGTCCAGGGTGGAACTGTCTGCGTTCGCTTCAATTACCACCATTGTAAACACTAAAACCAGATATCGTATATTCATGGCGATCACATAGTCCTGTAAATAGTAGACAAGTATCCATAATTGTCGCCACTTGCCATTAAAACTTTTGTGACCGTGATCACATTCTGTATGTTCGTAAACAGTTTCGGACTCCAATGGTCGATCAAAGCAGTCACCCATCTACTTACAATGAACCTCGCTACAAGGGATAACGATGTAGCATTACGTTAGTACTAAAAACTGTGGGTAGGCACTGGGCCTGTGGGATTGATGGAAATGGGGTTGGCGGTGAATGTTATCGAGTGTTGACCACGAGTATATTTGACATCGCAGGAGCGCCTTGCAGGCGCGATTCTTCAATGTTACGGGATCGCGGCTGTAAGCCGCTTACATAGATGATAGTTGTGAATGCATCCAGGTAATTAATTCCTCGGTAGTTTCCCAGTCGATACAACCGTCAGTCACGGAAACGCCATATTTCAGTCTTGATACATCGTCAGGTATCGGCTGGCGCCCGGCATTGATATTGCTCTCGATCATCAGACCGATGATGGAGCGGTTACCCGCCAGGATCTGGCGGGTGACATCTTTTGCAACGCCCGGTTGCAGGTTCGGATCCTTGCAGGAGTTATCATGGCTGCAATCGACCATGATGTATGGACAGACATCCGCAGCACGGAGTTGCGCCTCGCAGCGGGCGATATTTTCAGCATCGTAATTAGGTTGGCCGTTGCCACCGCGTAGTACGATATGCCCGTATTTGTTACCTGTGGTTTCCACCATGGACACATGTCCCCCGGCATCGATGCCAAGGAAGCTGTGCGGGTGGCTGACCGATTTCAGCGCATTGATGGCGATGTTGAAGCCGCCATCGGTGCCGTTTTTGAAGCCAACGGCACAGGACAGTCCGCTTGACATGACACGATGTGTTTGTGACTCGGTGGTGCGTGCTCCGATAGCCGACCAGGAAATCAGATCCTGCAGGTACTGCGGTGAAATCGGGTCGAGTGCCTCGGTGGCCAGCGGCAGACCGAGCTCGGCCAGGTCCAGCAGCAGGCGCCGTGCAATGTGCAGCCCTTCCTCGATTTCGAACGAGCCGTTCATGTGCGGGTCGTTTATCAGTCCCTTCCAGCCAATAGTGCTGCGCGGTTTCTCGAAATAAACCCGCATTACCAGGTACAGCGTGTCACTGACCTGGTCTGCGAGTTTGCGCAGATGCACGCCATACTCGATAGCGGCTTTCGGGTCGTGTATGGAGCAGGGGCCTACCACGATCATGTGGCGTGCATCCTTGCGATCGAGAATATCCCGGATGACGCTACGGCTGTTGATTACCGTTTCGGCGACCTGCTGCGTAATCGGCAGCTTGTGTTTAAGATCATGGGGTGTAATCAGCCTGTTGCAGTTGCTGATATTGATATCTTCAATGCGTTTATCAGTCATGGTTGTTGCAGTATCAAGCGCGGTGTGTCCGGCAGGAAAGTGGCAGATAATACCAGAGTACCGAAACAGAAATACATGATTGGCTGGCCCTTACGGGTCCCTGCAGGGTGCGGGGGGTACCGGTGGGTCAGCAACCAGGGGGATGCTGGTGCGCGATATGTACAACAGCTATCGTGCGCTGGAGCCACAGAATGACCGCTTAAAGTACCGACCCAAATACGACATTCGCGAGCGGAAAGGAAGATTGAAAAGACGCAAAGCCTGTGCGCAGACACCAGGATGTGCGAATGGCTCAACCTGGCGATGTGTTTATTAGCTTGAGCCAGTGACTTTCAGGGTAGCGACAAGCTATTAAAATCGCCTATTGTTCTTTGGTACGAGTTCCAGCCGACTTATTCTTGTTTCTGATTCTGCTCAATGCCTCACATAAGGTGGGATGTAAGGTGACTTCACTGATAGGAATCCACTCCACTGAGATATTGTTCAGACGGCGGTCAGGCCGCACACGGTGGTCATAAGGTAGTTTCTGCTCCTGAATGCGCCGGTCAGTTATCTTTCTGCGACCTACGCTGGCACTCAATCTTTTTTTGAAAACTCCCACAACCGATTACCTCATTTGTACAGATATGCCCAACACTACAGGATATGCGGGATGTGTGGTGGCTTTGTTCTTGTACCAGTGGAGCATACTTGCCAGTAATTTAATCATAATGACAAGCACGGTATCTTTAGATTGGGCACTGGTCCAAGCGGACATTAAAAACCCCGTCACAAGGAAGGGAATTTAAAACAATTATAAACTATGTAGCAAGAATTTACCTCAGGAAAGGCACGGACCAATGAATGTATTGTTTTTATGCACCGGCAATTCCTGCCGTTCACAGATGGCAGAAGGCTGGGCGCGTCAACTCGATGACGGTTCGCTGCAGGTGCAGTCGGCCGGTATCGAATCTCATGGCAAGAACCCGCGCGCAATTGCGGTTATGCAGGAGGTGGGTGTCGATATTTCCGGCCAGGCCTCCACCAAACTCACCAATGAAATGCTGAAATGGGCAGATTACGTCGTGACCGTCTGCGCTCATGCCGATGAACATTGCCCGGTGTTACCCGCAGGGACGGCTAAGGAGCACTGGCCGCTCGATGATCCGGCCAAAGCCGGAGGTTCAGAGGAAGACATTATGGCGGTGTTCAGAGAAAGCCGTGACGACATCCGGCAGCGGGTCGTGGACTTGATCGGGCGTCTGGCGAATGGGCGCGGGAAAGAGAAACTATGAGTAGGAAAAAGACCAGGAGCAGTGAAATGGGCCTGTTCGAACGCTTACTCACCCTCTGGGTCGCGCTGTGCATCGTCGCCGGTATCGGTTTGGGTCAGCTGTTCCCGAACATCTTCCAGGCAGTGGGAAGCGTCGAGGCAGCCCACATCAATCTGCCGGTGGCGGTACTTGTCTGGCTGATGATCATCCCCATGCTGCTCAAGATAGACCTGAAAGCCCTCAAGGGCGTGAAGCAGCACTGGCGTGGCGTCGGGGTAACCTTGTTCGTTAACTGGGGGGTCAAGCCTTTTTCCATGGCTTTGTTTGGCTGGTTATTCATTGGCTATCTGTTCCGCGATTATCTACCAGCTGAACAAATTGATTCTTATATCGCCGGACTGATCCTGCTGGCCGCTGCACCGTGTACGGCCATGGTATTCGTTTGGAGCCACCTGATGCGCGGCGAACCGCATTTCACCCTGTCGCAGGTGGCATTGAATGACGTGATTATGGTGTTTGCCTTTGCGCCTATCGTTGGGCTGTTGATGGGCCTCTCCACTATCACCGTACCCTGGGACACATTGCTGCTGTCTGTAGTGCTCTACATCGTGGTGCCGCTGATTATCGCCAACTTGTGGCGTAGCGCATTACTCAAGCAGGCGCATGGGTACAGGCGACTTGCGCGGACGATCAAACGCCTGCACCCGGTTTCACTGGGTGCCTTGCTGGCCACGCTCGTGCTGCTGTTTGGTTTCCAGGGCAGACAGATTATCGCCGGACCACTGATAATCGTCCTGCTGGCGGTACCCATACTGATCCAGGTCTTTTTCAATTCCGGGTTGGCTTACCTGCTTAATCGCCAGGTGCGTTCGCCCCATTGCGTGGCGGGGCCATCCGCGCTGATTGGTGCCAGCAATTTCTTCGAGCTGGCAGTGGCCACGGCCATCGCGCTGTTCGGATTCGAATCGGGTGCTGCGTTGGCTACAGTGGTGGGCGTGCTTATCGAAGTTCCGGTCATGTTACTGGCTGTGTATGCGGTCAATCGGTCGCGGGGCTGGTACGAGCGCCGTAGCGGCGTGTTGCCATACGAGGAGTGTTGTCCTGCAGATATGCACCTGCATTCGCAGCACTAGCTTTTCTATACTCAGCAGGATGTGGACTGAAAGGTTTCAGTGTTACTTTTCACTGACAGAATATTCGAAATAAACCGAGCCCGGACTAATAAACTGAATCTAAAATGTCATTACACTAAACGACGGGAGTCGTGAAGTGGACGTTCAAATGGATGATAGATCATGACACGTCCCCAGCTATTATAGAGAACGCTATTCCCGACTTTTATCAGAGGTAAGATACAGCCAGAGAAAACCAGAAATCCCGGCCAGAATTGAGGCGAGAAGAACCCCGGTTTTTGCCATCAGTAGATCCTGTGCATGGTGGGCGAAGCCCAGTTCCGCAATGAATATCGACATGGTAAAGCCGATGCCACCCATCAGTGCCGCGCCGACAATGTGCTTGAAATTCAGATCATTTGGAAGAGAGGTCAGACCCAGCTTTACGGCAACCCAAGAGAAACCGGCGATGCCGATCAGCTTTCCGCCTACCAGACCAAATGCAATGCCCACTGAGACCGGGTGAGTGAGGATGCTGCCAAGAGAGGACCAGTCGATAGGAATACCCGCATTGGCCAAAGCGAAGATAGGGATAACAAGATAGGCGGATGGAAGGTGCATCTTGGTTTCCAGGATTTGAGCTGGTGCCTGCACCAGTTGCACACCCTCTCCCAATGCCCTGACTCGGGTACGCAGTTCATCATTATTAACGATGTTCTTTTCGCGCTGGTAGGCCCGTTTGATCTGTCCAACCATCTCATTAATATGCGAAAGGAGACGATCCGGATCAAACTTCGGGCGCATGGGAATGGTGAATGCCAGAAAGATGCCTGCGAGAGTTGCATGGACACCACTTTTCAACATGGCTATCCAGAGCACCACACCAATCAGGATATATGGTAAAGGGCGGCGTATACCCCCGAGATTCATTGTAACCAGCAGTAGCAACATGGTGGCCACAGCAGCCAGGGCAAGGAAATTTATTGTTTCTGTATAGAACAGCGCTATAACCATGACGGCACCGAGATCGTCCACAATCGCCAGTGCCACCAGGAATGTCAGCAGGCTTTTTGGTATCCGCTTGCCTAGTAACGCCAGAGTACCCAGGGCAAAGGCAATATCGGTTGCCATCGGTACACCCCAGCCATCAAGGGTATGCCCCTCCGGGTTGATACTTATATAGATAAGAACAGGTACCACCATGCCACCTACAGCGGCAATTATTGGAAGCATCGCCAGTTTTGGATTGGCAAGTTCACCCACCAGAATCTCACGCTTGAGTTCCAGCCCGACCACGAAAAAAAACAGGGCCATCAAACCATCATTGATCCAATGATGCAGCGATTTCGATAGTTGGAATCCTTGCATGCCTATCGTAAATGGCAACTCCAACAGGTGGCGATAAGCCTCATTCCACTGGCTGTTGGCAATATAGAGTGCTGCAACCGCACACAGCATGAGTAGAACGCCACTGGTCGTCTGACGGTGAATAAACTCTTCCAGGGGCGTTAATACCCGATCAAAGGCCTTTTCCCATGGAGCGATGTACTCTTTTCCGATCTGATTTTTCATAAAAGCCACTGCTGTCCCATTTATTTCCTACTCGTCCTGTGCAAGGACCTGAGTATGCTGTTTTTTAAAACGATAGCAAATGGACCGGGGACATGAAATATGCCAGTGATATCAGGGATGGAATTCCCGCTTCCATGGGAGGAGAAGGCCAGGGTGAGGGTTGCCCCTCAGCCTCGGTAACTGCTCCCAGCAGCGCTGGCTGTTATTTCAATGCCTCGTGCGCCTGCTGGTCGGCGTGGTAGGAGGAGCGCACCATGGGGCCGCTGGCGACATGGGTGAAGCCCAGTTCGTAGCCTATTTCACCGAGCCGGTCGAATTCGTCCGGGTGCACGTAGCGATCCACGGGCAGGTGATGGACGCTGGGTTGCAAGTACTGGCCGAGGGTGAGCATGTCGCAGTCATGGGCGCGCAGGTCGCGCATCACCTGTTCCACTTCCTCGATGGTTTCGCCGACTCCCAGCATGAGGCCCGACTTGGTGGGCACTTCCGGGTGCAGGGCCTTGAAGCGCTTCAGGAGGTTCAGTGACCAGGCATAGTCCGAACCGGGGCGCACCTTCCTGTACAGGCTCGGCACGGTTTCCAGGTTGTGGTTGAAGACATCCGGGGGTGAGTCGATCAGGATGTCCAGTGCGCGGTCCATGCGGCCGCGGAAATCCGGCACCAGTACCTCCACCTTGATACCTGCGCTGTACGCGCGGATGGCCTCGATGCAGCGCGCGAAGTGGGCCGCGCCACCATCGCGCAGGTCATCGCGGTCCACCGAGGTCACCACCACATAACGTAGCCCCATCTGCCGGATGGTGCGACCCAGGTTCTCCGGCTCATCGGCGTCCAACGGATCGGGGCGGCCATGCGCCACGTCGCAGAACGGACAGCGCCGTGTGCAGATGTCACCCATGATCATGAAGGTGGCGGTGCCGCCTGCAAAGCATTCGCCGATGTTGGGACAGGAGGCCTCTTCACACACCGTGTGCAGGCGGTTGTCGCGCAGCACGCCCTTGAGCCGGCCGACGGCCGGGTCGGCCGGGGACTTCGCGCGGATCCAGGCCGGCTTGCGCAGCGGCCGGGTGGTGGTCTCGATCTTGACGGGGATGCGGGCGGTCTTGGCTGCGCCGCGCTGTTTCTTTTCGGGGTTGTTCATCAGTCCTGGTTTTCCAGTAAGCGTTCAAGTTGTTGGTGTAATTCCACACCGACCCGGTCGAGCGCCGTGGTGATGCCGAGGTCGGCCATCTGGGTGACTTGCAGGCCGGCAAAACCGCAGGGATTGATCCTGGAGAAGGGTGCCAGGTCCATGTCCACGTTCAGGCAAAGGCCATGGAATGAACAGCCCTTCCTGATGCGCAGCCCCAGCGCCGCGATCTTGCGATCATCCACATACACCCCGGGGGCCTTGTTACGCCGGTTGGCCTCGATGTCGTAATCGGCCAGCAGCTCGATCACCGCCTGTTCCAGCAGATGTACCAGTGACTGTACCCCCAGCCCGCGCCGGTTCAGGTCAAACAGGGTATAGGCAACCAGCTGGCCAGGGCCGTGGTAAGTGACCTGGCCGCCACGGTCGACCTGGATGACCGGGATATCACCGGTGCCGAGCAGATGCTCCTGTTTGCCGTTGCGTCCCAGGGTAAATACCGGCGGGTGTTCCAACAGCCACAGTTCATCCGGCGTCGTGGCCGTGCGCGCGGCGGTGAAGGACTGCATGTTGCGCCAGGTCTTCTGATAGTCCACCCGGCCCAGCTTGCGTACCGCTAACGTTGCCACTCCAAAGTCGTCTTGTGTATCAGCCAGTGCGGACATGGGTCGGTATCAGATGGCCATGATGACGTCGTCGTGATCGACCAGGTCCTGGTAGATCGCGTCGAGCTGCGCGCGGCTGGTGGCGTGTACCACGACGGTCACGGCGATGTAATTGCCCTGCTTGCTGTCGCGGGTACGGGTTGCGCCCTCGCTCAGGTCCGGGGCATGCCGGCGCACGATCTCGATGACCGTCAGGTCCAGGTTGCAGCCGGATTTCCCCATCGCCTTGATAGGGAAGTCACAGGGAAATTTCAGCGGGCTCTCTTGTTCGTCACTCATGGTGTGCAGCGCTCGGGCCCGGATGGGCAGGACCGGCATTTTAACGTGCCAGCCGGGAAGAGTATAAGGCCGCGGCCAGGGAAAACCGCTAAATCATTAAATTTACGAAGGTTATATGAATGGGACGGATTTATTTTTCAACGGCCTGCCACGCGCTGGTTTTCTCACCAAACAGAAAATAAATCTATCCCCTGTTATTTGTGACGCGGGTGCGGCCGCCGTACGGGGTCGTGTTCGGATTCCGGCTTGTATTTCGGATTACGGGTGACGTTGGGAGGGTGCTTCCTATCGTTCTGATCGCGGACGTAATCGCGCAGGGTGTCGTGGCTGTGCCGCCGGGGCGGATGAACGGGTACCGGCACCGGTACCGGATAGACGATGGTGGGGGTCGGTTCGTCGCGGCCTTCAAGCTCATTTGCCTCGGCTTCGGACTCGGCCTGGCGTGCCGCGGTCTCGGCCTGCAGGCGTTCCGCCGTTGCCCGTTCATTTTCCAGGCGGCTTTTCTGCATGCGTTCAACCTGCCTGACCACGGAATAATAATCGTCTCCCCCAGTGTTGCCCACCACGGGCACCGGTTCGACTTCGATCTGTCTCGCTTTGACCGAGCCGTCCTCGGGCGGGGACTCGCTGAAGTGGGTAACACCCTCCTTGTCGATCCAGGTAAAGACCGCACCGGTAAATGCCGGCGTCAGCGGCAGTGCCAGCAGGAGGGAACCGGCCAGGGCGGTGGAATATTTCATGAAAGCTAACCTCATTCTCATTCGATTCTCGTAGGTGCGGTCAAGTTCCCCGTCCTGTTTCCCGGGCGCTGTTCAGAAATGTCGTGCCAGGGAGATCTGCACATGGTCGTCATCGCGGAAACTGTACAGGGGATCACCGGGAGCGGGTT
>Ga0224512_10003680_pt1 | contig 13382 bp, 7 predicted proteins | sample SF_May12_sed_USG_4_FD_169103 | JGI IMG/M metagenome (GOLD analysis project Ga0224512, IMG submission 169103) | Sediment microbial communities from San Francisco Bay, California, United States - SF_May12_sed_USGS_13 | ecosystem: Environmental > Aquatic > Marine > Sediment | place: USA: California...
GCGCGAAGTTCTCATCGTAGCGCTCCATGCCGCCCGCGCCCGCAATATCGAACAGGCCGCCAATACCCAGTGTGCTGTTGAACAGGAATCGGCCCAGTTCATTGAATCCACGGCCAGGTTTGCCTTGCAGAAAGTTGTTCAGAGCCGACCTCGGCGTTGTGAGGTTGCTGAAGAAATTGGTAACGCTGCGGCGCACTGGCGAGGGCACGACCTTCTTGTAGCCCCGGGCCAGCGGCTTGAGCGCAACTTTGTCCAGGGTCATGTTGAAGCCATGCACCTTGCGGTTTAGAGGTTCGAGGGGATCGTATGCGACGTAGGCCGATTCCTCATCGGTCGGATCATGGCTTGCGCATGCCGAGAGTTGACCGAAGGCAATAGTCGATAGCGCGAGCACCGCCAGTCGACGCGGCCATGCGGAGTGTGGCAACCCGGCCCTGAGCATCAGTGACCGTTTCTCGCCGCCACACCAACAGGACGACTTCTCTGCAAAGCCTTGAGCTGATCCTCGCTCATGAACTCGCGAATAAAGTCGATGCGTGCTTCGAATCGAATTCTCTGTATCTCCTGCAGCTCCGGTAGTCTTAGAGCCTGACGCAAAAAATTAATGCCGCCGATGAGATCGCCCGTCATCAGTCGATACTCGGACAAGTAATAATAGGATTCCGCGTCGTCGCCAGCCTCGCTAGCTGCCCGGGCAATCAATCGTACCTGCTCCGGGGTAGGCGGAACATTGTTCATCAGGTCCAGCAGCATCGCGTGTGATTCCTCGGCCTTACCCATGTGTAACAGCATCTCGCCGTAGTGTATGACGAGTGGCACGTTACGTGGAAACAGTTCGATGGCACGATCAAATGTCGCCTGGCTCGCAGAATACTGCTCAAGGGCGAGTTGTGACTCGCCCAGGCCGATGTGATACGCAATGACTTTCTGGTCTTTCCCGGCGAGTTCCTCGAAGATGCGTTTGGCCTCCACGTGACGCCCGGCACGCTGGTACGCAACGGCGCGGCCATAGCGTTCGACGTCGGTCTGGTTCTCGTAATCGCGGCGTTCGAAGTAGTTGACTGCCTGTCCGGGCGTAGAGAAGCTTTCGACGCGCAACCGTGACTGCGCAATGCCATAGTTGGTGCTGTTGCTTGCCTGCGCCCGCGGGTATTCGCTCGCTCGCGCTCGCGCCTCTGCGATTCGGGCCGTTGTTACCGGGTGGGTGCGCAGGAACTCAGGCAGGCGCGAATCCGGGGCACCGAATTCCTGACGCGACATGACCTCGAAAAACGAGTTCATGCCGTGAGGGTCAAAGCCGGCTTCCGCCAGAGCGCCGATCCCTATCCGGTCAGCCTCGTATTCGTTGTTGCGTGTAAAGTTGATCTGCTGCTGGGCCGCAGTGCCTTGCGCAATTGCCATGGCGCCCTGTACGGCATCGCCACCGCCGCCTGCGGCGCCGAGGATCAACGCGCCAAGCATCAAGGCTGTCGACAGTATGCTCTGGCGCGAGTTGGCGTGTATGGCACGCGCGATATGTCGTTGGGTGACATGCGCAATTTCATGCGCCAGCACGCCTGCCAATTCGTTCTCATTGCGCGTGGCATCGATCAGGCCCGTATGCACGCCGATATAGCCGCCGGGCAACGCAAATGCATTGATGCGCGGGTCATTGACGACAAAGAACGTGAATTCGTGGTCGCCCTCATTGGTCTGTGCAGCGATGCGGTGGCCGATTTCGTTGATGTACTCGTTGATTTGAGGGTCTTCAACAACCTGTCCGCTAAGCCGGATGCTGCGCATGATCGAGCGGCCGATCTGCGCCTCTGTTGTCTTGGTCAGGATGGCGTCGGCAGGGCTGCCCATGTCCGGCAACTGGATGTCGTCCGCACCGGCGCCACTGACAAAAACGATGGCGGTCAGGGCGAGCAGCGTGAGTGCACGTTTGGCGAAGGCAAGCATCAACAGCAAGTTCTCAGTTAACCTGTTCATTAATGTCCGACCGAACAGGCGCAGGTCTGTTCCCTATGATAACGACTCTTCCCGTTGAATGGTCGACAAGATCCCGGAGCATCCCCGTCTGATTAACATAAGCCTTTGAATATTATTTGATTATCGCTAAAGGTCTTTGACCGTCTCGAGAACCTCCGCGGCGTGCCCCTTGACCTTGACCTTGCGCCACTCGGCGCGAAGCTTGCCATGTGCGTCAATCAGGAAGGTGCTGCGCACGACGCCCATGAACTTCTTCCCATACAAGGTCTTTTCATGGATGACGTCGAATTGCCGGCACAGTTTTTCCTCCGGATCGGACAACAAATCAAATGGGAATTTCTGTTTAGCCCGGAATTTTTCGTGCGAGGCCAGGCTATCTCGCGACACGCCGAGAATCACGGTGTTTTGTCGCCGAAACTTCGCGTGCAGTTCCTTGAAGTCCAGACCTTCCTGGGTGCAGCCAGGCGTGCTGTCTTTCGGATAAAAGTACAGAACGACATTCTGTCCGCGAAGATCTTTTAGCCGAACCTTCTTGTCGCCCGTGGCCTCGCTGCTGAAATCGGCAACGACTCGATTCATGGTGGGTCCGCTCAAAGGTATCTCCGTTATCGTCAGGCTTTGACGGGTTCAAGTATCGCATCGAGGTTGAGTCGATCGCACAGTTCCAGGAATTCGTCACGCAGCTGCGATATGGGCAATGTCGAGGGGACATTGACTGCCATTTGCACAGCGAACATCGGAGCGCCAGTGTGTGCGGCCGCGTAGCTGCGCGTCGCGACATCGGCGATCTCAACGTCATGGGTGGCGAAAAAGTTGGCGAGTCCGAAGACGATGCCTTGCTGATCAAGGCTGACGACGTCGACAGCGTAGGGCATGCGGTCCACTTTGGTGGCACGCTCGCCGGTCTTGCGAATCGCAAATGTCAGGTTATCGCCCTCACCGAGCTTTTCCAGCGCTTGCTCGAGCTTGGTCAATGTGTGCCAGTTTCCCGACACGAGCATGAGCATCGCAAACTCGGCGCCGAGCGTGGTCATGCGACTTTCCTCGATGTTTCCGCCGCACGCCAGGATCGCTTTGCTGATGTCCTGGACAACGCCGGTGCGGTCCGTGCCAATCGCCGATAAAACAATAAGTTGTGTCATTTATTTAGAATTAGCCTGGATAGTGATTATTGTATCTTGCCAGCACCCGACAGGAACAGTAACATCGCCGCCTCATTCAAGGATAGGACAAGCCGTGTTCAAAGGCTCTTTGGTCGCGTTGGCGACGCCTTTCGACTCTGATAATCGGGTCGATTTTGCGGCGCTCAAGGGCCTGATCGACTTTCATGCCAGTGAGGGTACGGACGGGCTTGTCATTGCGGGTACCACGGGCGAAGCCGCGACCTTGAGCAAGTCCGAGCACGAGGAGCTGATTGCGCGGGCTGTCGAGATCGTCGATGGACGAATGCCGGTGATTGCCGGTACAGGTTCGAACTCAACGCAACAGACAATTGATCTGTCGCAAGCCGTCGGCGATTCGGGTATCGATGCCTATCTCGTGGTCGTGCCGTACTACAACAAGCCGATGCAGGAAGGCATGTTCCAACACTTCACTGCGATCGCCGATGCCGTCAGCAAGCCAGTCATGATGTACAACGTGCCTGGCCGGACCGTGGCTGACATGCAGGCGGATACGGTTGCTCGGCTTGCGAAGCACGACAATATCTTCGGTATCAAGGAAGCAACGGGAGATATCGGCCGATTGAACGAGATAAAGGCAATGGTGCACGATGACTTTCGACTCTACAGCGGTGACGATTTCACGGCGCTGGAATTTCTTGAGAATGGTGGCCATGGCATCGTGACGGTGAGCGGCAACGTTGTGCCTCGGGCGATCGCGAGATTGTGCAGGTTGGCTGCAGCGGGGCAGCATGCCGAAGCCAAGGCGCTGGACGAGTCCCTGCAGCCACTGAACAATGCCTTGTTTGCCGAGTCGAATCCCATACCGCTTAAATGGGCTCTGGGTCAGATGGGACTGATATCGCCCTATTTACGCTTGCCGCTTACGGAGTTTGCAGAGCAGTATCACGCTCAAATGCGTGCTGCGTTGAAGCTGGCCGGTGTAGCGCTGGAGGATGCGGCATGAGGCTCGGATGCTGGACAATTATCGCCCTCGGCAGTGCTTTGGTCGCCTGTGGCGGCCCCAAGGAATTAACCTGTGACGACGAGGCCTGGTACCTGAGCGCCGTGCGGGCCCCACGCGTGCAGGCGCCTGCGGATCTGGATAACCTTCCGGAATTTAAAGAGATGCCGGTACCGGAGGCTTCACCGCAAGCGCCACGGGCAGCATACTCGAAGTGCCTTGACGCACCGCCGATCACGATTTCGACCGACTAGCGTCGTCATCCAGGGTCGCGAACCATACAATCTGATTTCCGGAGAGATGGCTGAGTGGTTTAAGGTGCTCGCCTGGAAAGCGAGTGTGCGGTGATACCGCACCGAGGGTTCGAATCCCTCTCTCTCCGCCAGTAAATGAAAAAGGGGCCCTTGTGGCTCCTTTTTTATTTACTTGACGGGGGCGATGGATGAGAAGCCGCCGGTTCGACAAAACGCGGCAGCGTTTTGGACGCACACAGTGCGCCCCGCAGGGGCGAGGATCGGCCTAAGGCGATCCGAGTCAATCCCACCCTCTCCGCCATAAATCAAAAAATCGGGGTCAGGGTTCGTTCCGGGCAGATGGGTTACAGAATATGCCGGCCCCCTGTGTCAGGGTAGTTGTCGCATCCATGAGGATACGACATGACCCGACCGTACGCGGTGGCATTCAAGCAGCAGATGATAGAACGGCCCGCCGTTATCGGTGTGGATCGCCCTGGGAAGGGCGAAATCCTTGAAAGCGCTCTCAAAACACTGAAGGCACTAGGTCTTCCTGGTGGTGGAGAGCGCATCACAGGTGAGCAGGTGACGGCTGGAATGGTCGGTGATGGTCAGGGGATAGCAGTGGCGTTGGTCAGCCAGCATGAACGCGCCCTTGTAGTCGGTGCTGATAATCGCAATAGACGCGCTTCCCTGGGTGCGCGCAGAGTTCGTAATGCACAATACGGGCACGCTAGGTATTACGGGCACGCTAAATATCATGGCCTTTGGCGGGGACAGACCTCCAGTCTGTCCCCATACATCTCGGCCGGGCTATGGATTAACCGTCACGTCGATCTGCTGCGCGTTGCTTGGCGTCGAAAATCCAGGCGGTGTCTGTATGTTGATGATAGTCACACCCGCGGCGTCCGGATCAAACTGTGTCGTCTGCAGGAACGTATTGGGAGTGAACACCACCGGGTTGACCGTTAACGTGCCGGCTGTCGGATTCGAATTGCTCACGTTGACAGAGACTGTAAGCCCGCCGCGGACGGACTGGTCGTTGACCCGGTTAAGGGTTACCGGATTGAGGCGCGACGAGCGCATCTGGATACTCGTGTTGCCGCCTCCCGCCGTGGTCGTGATCGAACTCGTGAACGGGAAAGTGAATCCGGACGGATCGACGGTCACGTTATTGGTGCCATCATTGTAGCCACCGGCCTGCGCCGTAATCAGCGTGCTCCCGAGGCTCCTGCCCTGGATCAAGCAGTTGCAGACAAGCGTTCCGGACACATTCGGTATCGTGATACTCGCGGAGCCTTCCACTAATCCGTCATCCGAGATTGTCGCTATCGTCCCGGAAGCGACAGTGATGGTCACGTCTGTCGGCGATGGCGGAGCAACCTGCAGGGAAATATTTGTGTTCATCTGCAGGTCCAGCCCGACGACCAGGTTGCCTGATATCGTAATGTCGGGCGCATCGACCGTGGCGCTTATCGTTTGCGCCTGGTTGCTCGGAATATCGAACCCTGCCGGTTGTATAATGGTCAGGTCGGTTGTGCCCGCCGTCAGCGGATCGAACGTACCGGAAGGACGGCTGGTGCCTCCGCCAGTGAACAGGTACGGGCTGGTGATGGTGCCCACATTGGTATCGGAGTTGGTGACGACGACATTGACATTGAGTCCGGCCCGCACAGGCTGTTCCCCCGCAAAGTTCAAAGTGCCGGGAGCCAGCCGTACGGAACGCATGAACAGGTTCGAGGGATTCGAGAACGTCGTGGTCGCGAGGTCACCACTCAACCATGAAAAACCGGACGGATCTACCGTAACGGTCGCGACTCGTGTCTGGTAACCTGCTGCTGTAACCGTGATGGTCGTATTGCCCTGCTGCAGGCCCTGTACTGTTATGTTACCAAGCCCAGTGTTGGTTACTCCGGGTATGGTGATATCGGCGCCACCTGGCGTTGCGGGATTCGTCGATATAACCGCGACTGATGGGTCGCCGACCGTAAACATCACGTCCGTCGCAACCGGTGGCGCCTGGGCCAGCGAGGCGATGACTTCTAATTGCAGGTCGTCGCCAACTATCGGGTCAGCAAAGTTGATCAACGGTGCACTCACCGTTGCCGTAATCGTCGCGTTCTGATTGGCGGGAACATCGAAGCCAACCGGTTGGATTATGGTCAGGTCGGCCGTGCCGGCATTCAGCGGATCGAACGTACCGGCAGGACGGCTGGTGCCTCCGCCAGTGAACAGGTACGGGCTGGTGACGGTGCCCACATTGGTATCGGAGTTGGTGACGACGACATCGACATTGAGTCCGGCCCGTACAGACTGTTCCTGCACAAAGTTCAAAGTGCCCGGAGCCAGACGTACCGACCGCATGGACAGGGTCGAAGGATTCGAGAACGTCGTCGTCGCGAGGTCACCACTCAACCATGAAAAACCGGACGGAACTACCGTAACGGTCGCGACTCGTGTCTGGTAACCTGCTGCCGTAACCGTGATGGTCGTACTGCCCTGCTGCAGGCCCTGTACGGTTATGCTACCAAGGCCGGTGCCGGTTACGCCGAGTATGGTGATATCGGCGCCACCTGGCGTTGCGGGATTCGTCGATATAACCGCGACTGATAGGTCGGCGACCGTAAACGTCACGTCCGTCGCAACCGGTGGCGCCTGGGCCAGGGAGGCGGAGACATTTAATTGCAGGTCGTCGCCAACTGTCGAGTCAGCAAAGTTGATCAACGGTGCACTCACCGTTGCCGTAATCGTCGCATTCTGATTGGCGGGAACATCGAAGCCAACCGGTTGGATTATGGTCAGGTCGGTCGTGCCGGCATTCAACGGATCGAACGTTCCGAAAGGACGGCTGGTGCCCCCACCGACAAACTGGACCGGGCTGCTGAACGTGCCCACACCAGGATCCGAGTTGATGACGACGACATCGACATTGAGTCCGGCCCGTACAGCCTGTTCCTGCGCAAAGTTAAAAGTGCCGGGAGCCAGACGTACGGACCGCATGAACAGGTTCGAGGGATTCGAGAACGTCGTGGTCGCCAGGTTGCCGCTCAGCCACGTGAAGCCGGACGGCACCAGCGTTACGTTGCCGGTGCTCGTGGCATACCCCGGCGCACTGGCAATGATGTCGACCGTGCCGGTGTCGTCCAGTCCGTGCACGTAGATACTGCCCGCCGTGGTGCTACCGGCATTGTACTGGCGGGTTACTGATGCCGTTCCCGGCGTGGTGGCATCCGGCGCGAGCAACAGGCGCGCGGGATCGGCGCTCGTGAACGTCACCACCAGATTCCCCGCAGGCGCAGGCGCCCCCAGCGTCGGATTCGTGCTGGTCTGCAGGTCGTCGCCGACGATGAGAGTTGTCGTTACGTTGATGGGTGGAGCCGGGTCGACGTTGATCGTCGCCGTAGCCTCGGCAATCCCGGGGGCATTGGCGCGCAGGACGGTGCTACCGACCGACTCGCCCGTTACCGGTATGGTTGCCGAGGTCTGACCCTGCAGCACCGTCACGTTGGTCGGTGCCGTCGCTGTGCCCGGGTCGTCCATTGCCAGCGATATCGATAGGCCACCCGCAGGCGCGGGTGCCGAGAGATTGAGGGTTATATTGACCGTATCGCTCTCGATCACGTCCAGCGGGTCGGGCGTGAATACCATGTTGAGCGTCACGATGACGTCGCGGGTATCGGGCGCGAAGCTCGGTGCCGTTGCCAGGATCTGCGTCGTGCCGATTAATACCCCGGTCACCTGGGGATTTGCCGCTGGCGTAAGCTGGCCAGCCGTAATAAACACGCTGGGATCAATCGTCGCTATGGAAGGATCGCTGCTCGTGAGCGTGACAACCAGACCTCCGCCGGGTGCCGGATCCGTGATGCTTATCGGCAGACTGAATGATTGGCCAGGCGCCACGTCAGGAATCGCGCCGATACTGATCAGGCTCGATGTAACTGTAACCGTGTCGAGCGCCTGCGAGAATCCGGGGGCATTCGCCGCGATGTCAACCGTGCCAGCCGCCACGCCGGTCACTATCAGGCTCGCGGTCGACGCGCCTCCCGGGATTGTAACCAGGCTTGGCGAAACGGTCGCAATCCCGTTGTTCAGACTCGACAGGGTCACGTCCACGCCACTCGTCGGCGCCGGTTGAGCCAACGTCACGATGCCGTTGATAGTACGGCCGACACCGACGAGCGCACTGTCGAGCACGATGCTCATGGCCCTGGCACTGACCACGACACTTGCCGTGCCGCTGCTGAACCCTGCCGCGCTGGCCGTGATGACCGCCGTGCCGCCAACATTCCCGGCGGTAACCTGGAAGCTCGCGGCGGTTGTGCTCTCGGGAATCGTAATGCTTGCCGGAACTGTTGCGATGCTGGTGTCATCGCTTAGCAGGTTGACGATCTGGCCGCCCGCAGCGGCCGGATTGCTCAGAGTCACCTGAATCGTACCGACGTCGCCGGTGAACAGGTTCGTACTCGGCGGTGACAGTGTGATCGTCGCGGCCGTATCGTCATTGATTATCGTACCGGTTGCTGCAGGGTTCCCGAGCGTCGCATTCACCGGGTTGCTCAACAGGACATCGAATGTCTCGTTGGGTTCGACGTCCGTGTCGCCATTGACATCGATGGATATCGTCTGCGAGGCGGTCGTGTTTGCTGGGAAGGTTACGGTGCCGTTTGCGGCAACGTAATCCGAACCGGCCGTTGCCGTTCCATCACTGGTCGCAAAATCGACGGAGACGACGCGATTGACGGCAAAACTGATGGACACCGTGAAGTCCATCGACACGGTACCGCTGTCGCCCTCGCTAACCGACGTGCTGAAAATATTGATCGCGGGTGCCGGATCGACCACGATCGTGACGGTGTCCGGCGCGCTGGGCTGGCTTTGGTCGCTCACAATGAGCTGCAGCACGTAAGTTCCGACGTCGCTGAAGGTCGCTGTCGGATTCTCGAGCGTGTCATCGTTGAAACTGACCGTTGATCCGCCCGGTCCGCTGATGGCGGTCCACGCATACGTCAGTGGGTCACTTTCCGGATCGCTGGAGCCGCTACCGTCGAGTTGTACGGTATCGGTGATCAGTACTGTCTGATCGGGGCCGGCATCCGCTGTCGGTGCTTCGTTGACCTCGTTGACCGTGATCGTGAACGTTTCGCTGTCGTCCAGTACCGGAGTGCCGTCATCGGTCACACGTACCGTGACCGTGAAGTCATTGCCGCCGTCCGCCTCTGTCGGAGTCCAGCTGAAGAGGCCGCTCGTCGGGTCGATGGACGAGCCCGCAGGGGCGCCCGCATCGAGACTGAAGGTCAGCGCATTCGCCGGCACGTCACTATCGGTAGCTGACGCCGTGAAGCTGAGTTCCACCAACTCGTCGACCGACTGATTGCCGATGCCGGCCAGGATCGGCGCATCATTGACTTCATTGACCGTTATCGTGATGGTTTCGCTGTCGTCCAGCGCCGGCGTTCCGTCGTCCCTAACCGTTACAGTCACTGTGAAGGTGTCCGGACCCTGGTCTTCGCTCGGGGTCCAGCTGAACACTCCGGTCGTCGGGTCAATGCTCATGCCATCGGAGACCGCTGCCGCGTCCAGACTGAACGTCAATGCGTTGGCTGGCAGGTCGACATCGGTTGCCGTCGCCATGAAACTCAGCGTAGCCAGCTCGTCGACCGACTGATCGCCAATCGCAGCGAGTTCCGGCGCGACGTTCACTTCATTTACCGTAACCGAGATCGTCTCGCTGTCATCGAGGCTCGGCGTGGCGTCATCGGTAACCCGGATCGTTATCGTCACGTCATCGGGTCCCTGGTCCTCGGTCGGTGTCCAGCTGAATTCTCCAGTCACCGGATCGATAGTCGCGCCCGTCGGTGCGCCTGCATCGAGGCTGAACGTCAGCGCATCGCCGGTATCCGTGTCGCTTGCCGTCGCGATAAATGACAGCGTCGCCTCCTCGTCCACGGTCTGGTCGCCGATCGGATCGAGTACCGGTGCATTATTCGGTTGTTCGGTAACGCTGACAGTGATTGTTTCGCTGTCAGCCAGCGTGGGGGTGCCGTCGTCCGTCACCGTAACGGTTACGGCGAAGTCACCGGGCCCCTGCGCCAACGTCGGCGTCCAGCTGAAGAGCCCCGTTACGGGATCGATGCTCATGCCATTCGTGACCGACGTGGCATCGAGGCTGAAGGTCAATGCATTGGCCGGAACGTCCGCGTCGGTCGCCGACGCGGTGAAGTTCAGTGTCGACTCCTGTTCGATCGTCTGATCACCGATCGCTGCAAGCGCCGGCGCCTGGTTGACCTCGTCGACCGTTATCGTGATGGTCTCGGCATCGTCCAGCGTCGGCGTGCCGTCGTCGGTCACGCGAACCGTAATGGTGAACGTGCCGGGCCCGTCGGCCTCTTCCGGCGCCCAGCTGAATGCGCCCGTGACCGGATCGATACCGGCACCCGTTGGTGCGCCCGCATCGAGGCTGAACGTCAGCACGTCACCGGTGTCCGCATCGGTCGCGGTCGCCGTAAACGACAGGGTCGCGTCTTCGTCTATGGATTGGTCGCCGATTGTGTCGAGCACCGGCGCCGCATTCACGGCACCCACAACGACCGTAGCCGTGTCCGTGCCCACGCCGCCATCGTCGTCCGTGACCGTCACAATCACATCGAAGGTGCCATCGTTGGGGTACAGGTTGCTGAGGGCAAAAGTACCGTCAGGATTGAGCGGCAGAGTTTGAGGTCCATCCCCATCGCCATAATCGACGGTCGCCGTCCAGGTGTCATTCCCCGGGTCCGTGAAAGAACCGGCGCTCAGGAACGTATCGCCTTCATCGATCGCTCCGTCCGGACCCGCATCCACCGTCGGGGCCACGTTGACGACCGTGACCGTAGCCGTGTCGCTGCCGACACCGCCTTCATCGTCGGTAACCGTAACAATCACGACGTAGACGCCGTTGTCGGCATATACGTTGTCGAATGCAAATGTCTTGTCAGTATTCAGCGGCAGCGCCTGTGGTCCGCTGCCGTCACCGTAATCGACGGTTGCCGTCCAGGTGTCGGCATCGGGATCGATAAACAACCCCGTACTCGTAAACGTGTCTCCCTCGTCGATACTGGTGTCCGGGCCCGCGTCGACTGCCGGCTCGGTATTCGGCACGACTTGTATAAAAACTGTCGTCGTGTCCGGATCCGAATCGAGCTGACCGTCATTGACGATCAACTGTGCGACGAACAAACCATCGATATCGGCCACGAAGCTTGCAGTGATGAAGCTCGGGTCATCGAACGATGCTGTGCTGCCTGTCGGAACGGAGGTGAATGACCAGGCGAATGTCAGGCCGTCGCCATCGGCATCGAACGAGCCTGAACCGTCGACCTGCACGGTGTCACCAACCTGCGCGACCTGATCCGGACCCGCATCGGCGACTGGCCGGGTATTTTCGGTCGTCACGACCACCGTATCCGGCGGACTGTCGACCGCCCCGTCGTTGACGACGAGTTGCGCGACGTAAGTGCCCGCCTCATCAGCCACGAACGTTGGCGTGACCGAGGTCGAATCGTCGAACGCAGCCGAACTTCCGGCCGGTACCGCCGTCAGTGCCCAGCTGTAAGACAGTGCATCGCCGTCGGCGTCGAAGGAGCCGCTACCGTCGAGGTTGACCGTCGCGAACAACGGTACCGATTGGTCGGGCCCGGCGTCCGCCACCGGCGACGTATTGAGGGTTGTAACGACCACCGTGTCCGGGAAACTGCCCGCCTCGCCGTCGTCGACGATGAGTTCGGCGACGTAGGTCCCGGCCACGTCGACAACGAATTCGGGCATTACGGCGCCCGGATCAGACAATGCTGCTGCACTGCCGGCTGGCACGGACGACAATGTCCAGAAAAACGTCAGCGCGTCACCGTCGACGTCGAACGAACCCGCTCCGTCGAGCGTGACCGTATCGCCGACGAACGCCGACTGGTCGGGACCCGCATCGGCGACTGGTGCTGTGTTGGCAGGCACCGTTACGACCACGACATCGTCGGGTGCACTGTCGGCGGTGCCATCATTGACAACCAGTTCGATAATGTAATCACCGGCCTGGTCGGGTACGAAGGTCGGCATGACGGCGGCCGGATCGCTGAGCGTCGCGGCACTGCCTGTCGGCGCTAGTACGATCTGCCAGCTGAATGTCAGGGGGTCACCGTCCGCGTCGAACGAACCCGAGCCGTCCAGCGTCACGGTGTCGCCAATGTTGGCCGTGCTGTCCGGTCCGGCATCGGACACCGGTGGCGTGTTCGCGGCCGGTTCCTCACAGCCGGGAAGCGTGCACTGCAGGACGCAGGCGCGGGCATCGAGCACCGTGATGAAGCCGTCGCCGTCGGCGTCGCGCGGATCATCCGGGCCGCTCGCCAGCGTGTTGCGCGCGGCGAGAATCAGACCGATGTCATTGATATCGACGTCGCCGTCGACGTCGACGTCGCACACCTGGCTCTGCGCCCGAACCTGTCCCGACACAGCTAGAAAAACAAGAATTGGGAGGAAACGCAGGATCTTTAGCATCGCTCTCTCCAGACTGAACTGTGCAAGAGTCCATTCCGGAGTAGCGGCACTCCCTGCCAAGGGGTAAACGCTCCGCCTCGAAAGCGACCGTCGAATCAGCCGGGCTGGCGACGATCGATTATTCTTGTTGCCCGTTCGCGAAAATTGCCCTGCGTCGAACAATCATTGCCAGCAACCCTGTCAGCAGCAGCAGCAAAGAACCGGGCTCGGGCACCTGCGCGACGGGTACGACCGTGATGCTACCCGTACCGGGCTCCAGGACCGCCAAAGGAATGCCGAGTTCGTCACCCAGCAGATTGAACGGCGAGCTCTGGCCGAGGATATTGCCGGTGAAGCTCAGGTCACTGGTGCCTATGGAGATGGCATCGAAGATGAGTGTGGCGAGCACCACAGGAGCTATGCCGTCCTGCAGGTTGCCGAGCGGTGTGAACGGTGACGCCGCTTCGAACATCTCCACCGTGCCGGCCCCGGCGAAGAAACCACGGCAGGAGAACAGCGCACAGATGAACGGGTCATCGTTCAACGACGATC
>Ga0224512_10003681_pt1 | contig 13379 bp, 12 predicted proteins | sample SF_May12_sed_USG_4_FD_169103 | JGI IMG/M metagenome (GOLD analysis project Ga0224512, IMG submission 169103) | Sediment microbial communities from San Francisco Bay, California, United States - SF_May12_sed_USGS_13 | ecosystem: Environmental > Aquatic > Marine > Sediment | place: USA...
GTCCGCAAGCAGTTCCACCTGCTTCTTGCGGAGAGAGATCAGCATGTTTTCCAGCCGGGAAATCTCTACCTGGGCCTTGAACAGGTCCTGCTGGGGCGCCTTTCCCACCGCGTACCGGGAATTCGCAACGGCCAGAAGCTCCCCCAGAAGCGCCTTGTTTTTTTCCGTCAGGCGGGTTACTTCCCGGTTCTCGAGGAGCAGGAAGAAATCCTTCTTTACCTGAAAACGGATCAAATTTTTCAGGCTTTCCACCCGGTCCGCCGCCTGTACCGCATCCAGGCGCGCCACTTCCTCCTTCAGCGAGAGTTTTCCGGGGAACGGAATTGTCTGGGCGAGACCGATGTCCCGCGAGGTCATCGGCTCCTTGTCAAGGGCGAAGTCGTCGACGGGGAGGTTGGAGAAGGCGAGAGAGAGCATCGGGTCAGGAAGAGACCCGGCCGGAAGCACCTGGAATTCCCTGGCCTCCGCCGACGCACGGGCCGCCGCCAGGTCCGGGTTCCTTTCGAGGGCTTCCCGGACGAGCGAATGGAGGATGTCCTCCCCGCTCGTCTCTGCCCTCTCTCCGGCGTCCAAAGGCAGGGAAGCACCGAGCAGAAGGGAAAAAAGCATCGCGACGCAGACCGCCTTGCCCCTTGTGTGTGGCATTCCCGTCCTCCGCTTGGTCCGGGGATCATTATTCCTCATTTACCCGCCGGAGGGCAGCAAACGCTTTCCGGTCCGCAGCCGGTCGACGGGACGGCTTTCGTGAAACCGAAGGACCCACCGAGGAGAAGCGTCGCGGTGACCGAGAGTAAGATCGCGGCGATGACCGAGAGGACCAGCGCGCGCCAGGAGGGTGAAGACGCCCCCGCAAATTCCTTCGGATCCCCTCCCTCCCTCGGGGGGTCCTCCCAGGAAAACTCCCGTTCCGTTGTCCTTCCCGATCCGGTCTCCATCGCTTCCTCCTTCCTCCCATCCGCAAACGGTTCACCCGCCGGGAGTCCGGGTTCCCCCGTCGGGAACGAGGGGAGAAAGGCGCCGGTCCTCCTCGACGAGGCCGTCTCTCAACCGGACTGCGCGGGTCGCACGCGTCAGATTCCTCTCGTTGTGGGTCACCATGATCACGGTCTTCCCGCGGCGGTGCAGCTCGGAGAACAGGTCGAAGATCTGCTCTCCGGTCGCCGAGTCGAGGTTCCCGGTCGGCTCGTCGGCGAGAAGAACGGAAGGACCATGGACGAGCGCCCGGGCGATCGCCACCCGCTGGCATTCCCCGCCCGACAGCTGCGATGGGAGCCGCTCCTCTTTTCCCGCAAGGCCCACCGAGGCGAGGAGCGCGGCGGCTCGCGCCGCCTTTTCCTTCGCCCGGACCGGAAGAGGGGACATCGGCACCATGACGTTTTCCCGGGCCGAAAGATACGGGAGGAGGTGGTATGCCTGGAAGACGAACCCGATCGTCTCTCTCCGGAAATCGGCGAGCCGGTCCTGGGACAGGGCAGCGAGGGGAACCCCCTGGATCGCAACGGTGCCGGACGTGGGGGCCTGGAGGCCGCCGAGGATGGCAAGGAGCGTGCTCTTCCCCGACCCGGACTCCCCGGTGACCACCACGTATTCCCCCGCATCGAACCGAAGCGACACGCCCTGCAGTGCGGCGGTCCGCGTGCCGTTCCCCCCGTAGATCATCGAAACATCATCGAGATGGATGAAGGTTTCCATGTTTTCTCCTTTACAGAGTCCTTATCGCTTCCGTCGGCGAGAGGGCCGCCGCTTTCCGCGCCGGGGGAACGGCGCCCAGCAGCCCCAGGGTCATTCCCAGCAACATCCCGCCGAAAAGCGGAACAGGCGGTATCCCGGGGGTTTCCACACCGAAGTGGGGTGCCACGAGCAACGATACGGCTCCTCCCGCGGCCGCTCCCATCCCCGAGGCAAGGAAGGAGATCCACCCCGTTTCCCAGAAAAGAAGGGAGAGGATCGCCCGCCGCCGGAATCCGACCGCACGGAGCACCCCGATCTCCCGCGTCCGCTCCTGGACGCTCCCCATCACGGTCACGAAAACCATGAGCCCCCCGATGGCCAGCACCACGGCGGAGACCCCCAGGCCCAACTTCCGGAAGTGGTCGACCGCTTCCCGCCGGCTTTCCACCACCTGGCGGATCGCCGAAACCCGTGCGCCCGGCAAGGCCTGCGAAAGCTGCGCCACGATGTCTTCCACCGGGCAATCCTTGCACAGCGCCGCAACCTCGTAGTAGGAGACCGCGTTGGGTTTCCTCCCAAGGGCCTGGACGGCCGCGATGTCCGCGATCACCATGCCGTCCTCCTTCTCCCCGGTGGGGCGCAGGACCCCGGAGACCCGGTAGGCCCTTCCGTAAGCGGTCACCGTCCCCCCCGGCCCCTTGTCGAGGGCCGCAGCGACCTCGGAGCCCAGGAGGACCTCCTCCTTTCCGTCGATCGGAGTCCCGAAAATCTTCCACCAGGGGCGAGCGGTCGGGATCTCCTCCGCCGGAAGGCCCATCCACACGACCTCCTTCCCCGACGTCCCCGCCGCGGTCAGAAAATAGGGAACCACGGACCGGAGCCGGTCCCTGTGGGGGATCGATTCGATCGCCTTCTTGTCCTTGACTCGGAGCGTCGCATGGGCGACCTCCGTCCCCCCGAGAGCGATGTTTCCGAACCCGAGGGAAAGTTGCTCCGTTCGCGGAAGGATGAGGATGTTCGCGCCGTACCGGTCGAGCTTGTCCTGCACCGCCCCTTCCATCTGGGAGGTGAGCGATACGAGGGCAACGAAGGTCCCGATCCCCAAGAAGATCCCGAGGCCGGTGAAGACGGCTCGTGTCTTCCTCCGGTGCAGATTCTTCCAGGCAAGTTTTTTCAGGTCCATCGCCCGGTCCCCTTCTCCTTCCTCTAGCCGCGCTTGCGGACGAAGTAGGGTCCTCCCGCCGCAAGGTCGCTCTTCTTGATCACCAGGAACTCCCCTTCCACCGTCCGCGCCAGGGGCGCGGGATTGCACCCGCCCCTCATCTCGTTCACCTTGACGCTCGGGAACGCCTGCCCGCAGTTGTTGCAGACCATGAGATCCCCTTCCTGCCGGTATCCCCGGTTCGCGCGGTAGCAGACGTCGCAGGTGTCGTAGGCAGCCCGGTATACTCCGTCGCTGCTTTTCAGGACGAAGTAATGGATCTCCCTGCCGGCGATATCGGCCCTGAGGAAGATCGCCTTTCCCGGGTCGAGGGATTTCAGGGGGATCCTCACCTCGTCGGCCGTCTCGACCACGCCCGAAGCTTTCGCCGTTTCGGCGGGGGTTTTCTTGAAGAAGTCGCCGAACCAGCCTGCCGAGGCCGCCGTGACCACACCCGCCAGCAGAAGGATCGCCACCCAAAGCACCCGCCGGCCTCCTGCCTTCCCGGCGCCGCGGGACATGCCCGTCTTCTCTTTTTCCCAAGAGCCCGTACCGTCATCCTGCTTCTTGAATTTCTCCATATACCCTCCTCCCGCAGATCGCATATCAGGTGTCAGGGAAAGCACTTCCTGTGCCATTACTCATTGAAAACAAAAACGAACGGAATTCCGATGGGTTAAACCGGAAGAGACTTAAGGAAGAGGGGATGCGGGCCCCCCATGCGGAGAATATTCTTCAACCCGTAAGAGATTATTCGACAGGAAGATTCCCGCCCTATCTCGCACCGCGATGCTTGTGGGCATAACGCAAGACGGTGGTCGTTTCGAGGGTGATCATTCCGCCGCTCATCATCTCGTCGATCCGGGGCATGATCCGGTCGATCTTTTCCCGGGTGTCCACGGCGATCACGATGATCGGAAGGTCGCGGGACATTTCGAGCGATTTGCCGGTCCGGCGGAGGCTGCGCGCTCCGTACCCCGCGATTCCCCGGATGACCGTGGCCCCGGCGAACCCTTCCTCGCGGAACAGCCTGATGAGAGCCTCGTACAGAAGTTCGTCGCCGTACCTGTCCCCCTCGCCGATCCAGATCCGCATCCTCACCTTCTCCCCCACGAGTTTCGTCATGGGACCTCCCCCTTTCCCCAGACTGAACGATCGGCGCACCGCATCCCCCTCGCGGGCCGAGTCCTTATGGATCCACGTCCTGTCCTCTATCCCTTGCAGGATAAACCATGCCGGCCGACGGGGTTCCAAACCTCGGGAAGAACCGCGGGGTCCGGCGCGCGTACTCCTCCCACGCACTGCCGAACGCCTCCCGGGAATCGCGCTCTTCGCGAAGGGCCAGCCGGCTTCGCGAAGCTCGCGGCGAAGAAGAGGAACACGGCGGAATGGATCAGGACGAGCGCCCAGGAACCATAGGCGGAACCTTGGTGGCTCATTTATCTCCCCCCTCTCCCGTCCCGAGGTCATGGCCGACCCGGGTTGCGCGTCCGCCTCCATGGCTTCCGTGCCCTCCGTGGTGGCCCCGGTGCATGAAGAGGTGAAGGATCGGGCACAATAGGAGGATCGCCCACGGGAGGATGCCCAGGATGTGGGCCTGGTGTTCCTTCCAAAGAAATATTGACGCAGCCGCCAGGAATCCGACCAAAGCGATCCATGCATTCTTCATCGCCGTTTCCTCCGCTCTTCGGGAAGGAGGAACCAGGCGACCGTGGACTCCACAATGATGAAGAGGACCCAGAAAAGCATCCACAGCCCCATGCTCCCTCCTCCTTTCCCGCCCTCGACTTCGCGTTCTCACAAGGAGGAAATAGCACAGGCCATGCCAAAGGGGGCGGTTCGAATTTTCCCTTTGTCTCAATAGGTTGGAATGAAGATGGCGAGTCCCCCCGGGACAAACCGGGGACTATCCTGCAAGACGTTGCAGACTATTCTGCGGAACCGGCGCAAACCGCATAACGCCGGAGGAGCCTTTATTCGCCTTCGCGGCCGACGAGGATCTTGCCGACCATGCCCGCTTCGAAATGGCCGGGCTCAAGGCATGCAAAATCGAAATTCCCGCTCCTGGTGAATTCCCAGATCAGTTCGCCGGTCTCTCCGGGCTCTACGCTGACCTGGTTGGGATCGGCGTGTTCCATCTTCGGGAATTTCCTCATCAGCTCGGCATGTTCCATCAGTTCATCGATCGTGCCGAGCACCATTTCGTGCTTCAGGTTCCCGGTGTTTCGGACGATGAACCGGATCGTCTCTCCGCGTTTCACGCTGATCCTGTCGGGCCGGAAGCGCATTTCGTCGTTCATCTCCACATCGATGGTTCGGGTGACGTTGCCGGGATCGCCGGGGGCCCCGAAATGCGCTGCGTGCCCGCCGGCGGGAGCCACTTCATGCTTGCCGTGTGTCTTGCCACCGTTCCCAAGCGCCCCGGTGGCGAACCCGAGGCTCACTACAACTACGCATGCAACGATCAGTCGCTTCATAGGTTGTCTCCTCCCACGGTCAGGAGGCCGGGAGATCCCGCTTCCATTCGCCGGTGCCGGGACCGTCCTCTGTATTTCCCGCCGATTTCCTATAGGAGTACTGACCCGCCTCCTCGGTTTCACTCGTCCCAGGAAGAGTCCCTAAAGGTTTTCGCGCCGGAGCCTCAATGCGTTCGCGATGACGGACACGGAGCTTGCGCTCATCGCCGCGGCGGCGATCATGGGGCTCAGAAGGATTCCGAAGAACGGGAAGAGGACCCCCGCGGCCACGGGAACGCCAAGCGCATTGTAGACGAAGGCGAAGAAAAGATTCTGCTTGATGTTCCGCATCGTGGCGCGGCTTAAAAACCGGGCCCGGACGATGCCGCGCAGGTCTCCCTTGACAAGGGTGACTCCCGCGCTCTCCATGGCAACATCGGTCCCCGTGCCCATGGCGATCCCCACCTGGGCCTGCGCAAGCGCCGGCGCGTCGTTGATCCCGTCGCCCGCCATGGCCACGATCCGGCCTACGGCCTGGAGACGCTTGACCGCGTCGGCCTTCTGGTCCGGGAGGACTTCGGCGACCACGTCATCGAGGCCAAGCTTGCCGGCGACGGCCTGGGCCGTCGTGCGGTTGTCGCCCGTGAGCATCACGATCCGGATCCCGTCCTTGTGGAGCAGACGGATCGCCTCGGGAGTAGTCTCCTTGATGGGGTCGGCCACCCCGAGAATGCCGGCGGGCTTGCCGTCCACCGCCACGAACATCACCGTCTGCCCGTCCTTCCGGAACGACTCTGCCCTTTTCGCGAGGTCGCCGGGATCTACGCCGATGTGATCCATAAGCGCCCGGTTGCCGAGAGCGACGGATCTCCCCTCGACCCTCCCCGTGACCCCCTTGCCGGTCACCGACTCGAACGACTCCGCGGATGCGAAATCGATTCCTCGCTCCTGCGCGCCTTTCACGATGGCCGCCGCCAGCGGGTGTTCGCTTCCCCGCTCGAGGCTCGCCGCCATCCGGAGCAGGTCCCGATCGTCCATTCCATCCGCCGGTTCCACCGTGATCAGCTTCGGCTTCCCTTCCGTGAGCGTCCCGGTCTTGTCGACCACGAGCGTGTCGACTTTACGCATCACCTCGATCGCTTCCGCATTTTTGAACAGGACCCCCGCCGTTGCGCCCTTCCCCGTGGCGACCATGATCGACATCGGGGTGGCCAGGCCCAGGGCGCAGGGACAGGCGATGATGAGGACGGCGACCGCGTTGATCAGCGCGTGCGCCATCCGGGGCTCCGGACCGGCAAGCCCCCACACGAAAGCCGTGGCGACGGCAATCCCCACCACCGCCGGAACAAAATATCCCGCCACCATGTCCGCCAGTTTCTGGATGGGGGCGCGGCTGCGCTGGGCCTCCGCGACCATCTGCACGATCCGGGCGAGAAGCGTCTCGGAGCCCACCCTATCCGCCCGCATCACCAATCCTCCGGTTCCGTTCACCGTGGCCCCGGTCACCCGGTCGCCCGCCCGCTTCTCCACGGGGATCGACTCGCCCGTCACCATCGATTCGTCGATCGAACTCGATCCCTCGAGGACGACGCCGTCCACCGGCACCTTCTCCCCGGGCCGCACGCGCAGCCTGTCCCCCGGACGGACCAGGTCGAGCGGAACATCTTCGTCGGACCCGTCGTCGCGGAGGCGGCGGGCCGTTTTCGGCGCAAGACCGAGGAGCGCCTTGATGGCGGCACCCGTCTGGCTGCGCGCCTTCAGTTCCATTACCTGGCCAAGCAGCACCAGTGTCACGATGACCGCCGCGGCCTCGAAATAGACCGCCACCTCTCCCGATTCACCCCGGAACGACGCGGGAAAGATGTAGGGGAACAGCGCCGCGACCAGGCTATAGAGGTAGGCGACCCCGACGCCGAGCCCGATGAGGGTGAACATGTTCAGGGCGCGGTTCGCGATCGACCGCCATGCTTTTACGAAGAAGGGCCACCCCCCCCAGAGGACGACGGGGGTGCCGAGCGCGAACTCGAGCCAGCCAAGCGTCCGGGAGGATGCCAGATTCTCCAGGGGGCGCCCGGGGAGGAAATCCGCCATTGCGACGAGGAACAGCGGAACCGTGAGTACGGCGCTAGCCCAAAACCGCCGGCGCATGTCGACGAGCTCCGCGCTTTCCTCCTCTTCCGCCGACACCGTACGAGGCTCAAGCGCCATCCCGCACTTCGGGCAATCGCCCGGGGCGTCCCGAACGACCTCCGGGTGCATGGGGCAGGTCCATTCCCTTCTCGAGACGGGAGCGACCGGTTCGAGCGCCATCCCGCACTTCGGGCAGCTGCCGGGACCTTCCTGTCGTATTTCGGGGTGCATGGGGCAGGTGAACTCCGCTCCGCGAACAATCTTCCCCTCTGCGGACTCCTCTTGGCGGGAAGGTTCGCCCCCGCCCTCAGCGGAAATGTACCTGCCCGGACCCTCCCGGAACTTCGCCAGGCACCCCGTGCTGCAAAACAGATAGTCCGTCCCCGCGTAAAGGAACCGATGGGCGGTTTCCGGCCCGACCTCCATCCCGCAGACAGGGTCGTGGAGACCGGCAGAATCCGCCGTCTCGGGGTGCCCATGGCGTGTTACCTGTTCCTTACCCATCCCGTTCCCCTTTTTCACCCCCGCCGCGATGACCACCATGCCCGCCGCAGCAACCCCCGCCGCGAAGCATGAGGAAAAGGAATAATCCTCCCAGGATCAGCCAGATCAGCCAACCTGCCATCATTGTCTTGTCTCCTTCCTGCTTCTTTTCGTTTGTCCTATCCGTATCCAGTCCAAACGGTAAAGGTTGCATCAGGCATGCCATTTTTCTTGTCCCACCCTGCGTGCTGATTATCAAGGACTTACGGAGTGAGGATGATCTCATTGTGGCGACGCGACGAGGATTTTCTACATGAGGTCGAAGAATATTCTCCGGTTATTCCCCTCCCCTGCTCCGTTCTTGCAACTACCGGGTTCCCCGGACAATCGAATCCGTCAGGTGAATCTCCCCATCCATAGGAAAGAGTCTTTTTTCCATAATATGCGAGGAAATCCCAATAAGGGGGCTGATTCCCTGCCCCCATCGTGTCGGGAGTAACGCGACGTGGATGCCGTGCCGCAGCAAAAAGGAACGGGCAAGGGGCCGCTGGTAAAAGCGCTCGTCCTGCTCGCGTTCATCATCGGCGCGATCGTGGTCGTCCGCTTCACCCCGGTGAAGGGTTATCTCACGCGCGAGGCACTGGGGCAGGTGCTGGAATCCGCGGGGTACTTTGCACCTCTTCTCTTCATCCTCGTGTACATCGTCGGGATATGCCTCTTCGTGCCCGGCACGCTTCTCACCACCTTAGGAGCCGCCATCTTCGGCGCCTATTGGGGGTTCCTCTACGTCTGGGTAGGGGCCATGATCGGTTCGAGCGCGGCTTTCTGGATCGGCCGTACGCTGGGCAGGGAGTTCGCCGCCTCCCTCATCGGGGATAAACTCAAAAAGTACGACGAAGCGATCGAGCGCAACGGTTTCGCCACGGTCCTCTACCTGCGACTCATCTATTTCCCCTTCACCCCCATGAACTTCGGCATGGGCCTCACCCGGGTGCGTTTCCGGGATTACGTCTTCGGCACCGGCCTGGGGATCATCGTGGGCACCTTCATCTTCACCTTCTTCGTAGGAACCGTCCGTGACGTATGGGCAAGCGGGAACTGGGGGGGTCTCCTCTCCTTCAAGGTGATCTTTTCCGTGGTCCTCTTCGTCTTTTCCTTCTTCATCCCCAAGATTATCAAGAAACTGAAGGGAGAGTGACACGATGAAAGCCATGGCGATCATCCCCCGAAAGCCGAACTCGATTCACCTCCGCGAGGTCCGAAAGCCCACCGTGGGCGATATCGAAGGCGGGCGGGGCGTGCTGGTCAAGGTTCTCCAGGTGGGCGTCGACGGGACGGACAAGGAAATCAACGCGGGGGAGTACGGGGACGCCCCGCCAGGCGAAGAGTATCTCGTCATCGGCCACGAGTCCTTCGGGATTGTCGAGGAGGTCGGGCCCGCCGTCACGGAGCTTTCCCCGGGCGATTACGTCGTGGCGACCGTCAGGCGCCCCGGCAACTCGATCTATGACCGGATCGGCACGTACGACATGACCACGGACGATGTCTATTACGAAAGGGGCATCAACCTGCGGCACGGGTTCCTCACCGAATATTACGTCGATGAGCCGGACTATCTCGTGAAGGTTCCGCCGGGCTTAAAACACGTCGGGGTTCTTCTCGAGCCGACGAGCGTGATCGAGAAAGGGATCGCCCAGGCCTACGAGATCCAGCGGAGACTGCGCGTCTGGCACCCGACGCGGGCGGCTGTCCTCGGAGCGGGCACGGTGGGACTGCTCGCGACCCTGGCCCTCAGGCTGCGGGGACTTTCGGTATGCACCTTCGGCCGGACCAAACCGCCGTACCGGAACTCCGATCTCCTGGGCGAGATCGGGGGTTGCTACCACAGCACGAGTGACGTCTCCATAACGGAAGATTCCCGGGAGCACGGGCCCTTCGACATCATCTTCGAGGCAACCGGGTATTCCCCTATCGTCTTCGAGGCGATGAACATCCTGGGCAAGAACGGGGTCCTCATCCTCTCCAGCGTCACCGGCGGCGGCCGGACCGTCGAGGTGCCCGCGGACCGGATCAACCTCGGGTTCGTCCTGGGCAACAAGGTGGTCGTGGGCACCGTGAACGCCAACCGGGAATATTTCGAAACGGGCGTCCGGGACATGTCGCAGGCGGAACTTACCTGGCCGGGGTGGCTGTCCAAACTCCTGACCCATCCCGTGAAGGGGCTCGACAAGTACGAGGAGATGATGCGCCTTCTCACGGAGGCGCGGGACGCTATCAAGGTCTTCGTCGAGGTCGCGTAGATGTCCGGGGGGAACGACGTCATGGGCAGGAAGGGGGCGAAGTTGGCGGGGGCGCGCGGGAGGAGAACCTCGGAGGAGCGACGGCTCCTGGAGGACGAGCGACGCAGGAGGAATTGGAAACGATGGGGGCCGTACCTCTCCGAACGGCAGTGGGGGACCGTCCGGGAGGATTACTCCCCCGACGGCGAAACATGGGAGTATTTCCCCCACGACCACGCAAGAATCCGCGCCTACCGCTGGGGGGAGGACGGCCTGCTCGGGATCACCGACCGGGAAGGACGCCTCTGCTTCGCGCTGGCGCTATGGAATGGCCGGGATCCGATCCTGAAAGAACGCCTGTTCGGGCTCACCGGCCCGGAAGGGAACCACGGAGAGGACGTCAAGGAGCTCTACTTCTACCTCGACTCCACTCCTACTCACTCCTACCTGAAGGCGCTCTACAAGTACCCCCAGGCCGAATACCCCTACGACCGGCTCGTGGAGGAAAACAAAAGGCGGGGAAGAGAGGAGCCCGAGTACGAACTGTCGGACACCGGCGTCTTCGACGGGGACCGGTACTTCGACATATTCGCGGAGTACGCCAAGGCATCCCCCAACGACATCCTTATCCGCATCACGGCGGTAAACCACGGCCCCGAACCGGCCAGGCTGGACATCGTTCCGACCCTCTGGTTCCGCAACACCTGGTCCTGGGGACGGACCGGAGAGGGGTACTGGCCGAAACCCTCGATACGGAAAGGGGACGACGGACTTCTCCTCGCGGACCATGCCTCCCTCGACAGGTTCCGGCTCGCCGCCGCCCCCGGACCGGACGGCACCCTCCCTACCTTCCTGTTCACCGAAAACGAGACGAACGCCCGGAGACTGTACGGCACGCCCAATTCTTCCCCCTTCGCCAAGGACGCCTTCCACGACTACGTGGTCCACGGGAAGAAGGATGCGGTGAACCCGGACGGCGCCGGAACGAAGGCGGCGGCGCTCTACTCCTTCGTCGTGCCCGCGGGCGGGGAGGTCGTCCTGAGACTGCGGCTTTTCTCAGAGGAGGATGCACCCCGGGATCCTTTCGGCAGGGGGTTCGACCGGACCTTCGGGGACCGGCACCGAGAGGCGGAAGAATTCTACGTGAGCGTCCTGCCGGAGGGGCTGCCGGAGGAGGAGCGCCGGATCGCGCGCCAGGCCTGCGCCGGCCTGCTCTGGACGAAACAGTTCTACCACCTGAGTGTCCGGGAGTGGCTCGAGGGGGATCCTTCCCTTCCGAAGCCCCCGGAGGAGAGGAAACGGGGCAGGAACCGCGAGTGGCCCCTTCTCTACAACCGGGACGTCATCTCGATGCCCGACAAGTGGGAGTATCCCTGGTACGCCGCCTGGGACCTGGCGTTCCACATGATCCCATTCGCCGATCTCGACCCCCGCTTCGCGAAGGATCAGCTGATCCTGTTCCTTCGCGAATGGTACATGCACCCCAACGGCCAGATCCCGGCCTACGAATTCTCCTTCTCGGACGCCAACCCGCCCGTGCACGCGTGGGCCGCACTGCATGTGTTCCGGGCGACCGGGGGGCGGGACCATGTCTTCCTCGCCCGGGTATTCCAGAAACTGCTCCTGAACTTTACCTGGTGGGTCAACCGGAAGGACGTGCACGGGGATAACGTCTTCGCGGGAGGGTTCCTGGGCCTGGACAACATCGGGATCTTCGACCGGTCGCAGCCCCTTCCGACGGGGGGACACCTCGAACAGGCCGACGGCACCGCCTGGATGGCTTTCTACTGCACGTCGATGCTCGAGATGGCGCTCGAGCTCGCCCGGGAGGACCCTGCATACGACGACCTGGCCTCGAAGTTCTTCGAGCACTTCATCGCCATCGCCGACGCCATCAACCGGCACGGCGGCACAGGCCTGTGGGACGAAGAGGACGGGTTCTACTACGATCACCTAAACGTCGACGGCCGGTCCCTGCCGCTCAAGATCCGCTCGCTGGTGGGGCTGATCCCGCTGATCGCCGCCGGGATCCTGGAAGAGGAGATCATCCGTGTTCTCCCCGGCTTCCGGAAGAGAACGGACTGGTTCCTCACGAACCGGGAAGACCTGGCCGGGGTGATCTCCTGCATGGAGACACCCGGAGCAGGGAAGGGGCACAGGGACCGCCTTCTCGCGATCCCGTCCCGGGACCGACTCGTCCGGATCCTTCGGCACATGCTGGACGAGCAGGAGTTTCTCTCCCCCTTCGGAATCCGGTCGCTCTCCCGGATTCACGCGGAACAACCGTACCTCTTTCATGCGAATGGCCGGGAATATCGTGTCGGGTACGTACCGGGAGAGTCCGACTCGGGGCTATTCGGCGGGAACTCGAACTGGAGAGGCCCGATCTGGCTGCCCATGAACTATCTCCTGATCGAGGCCCTGAAACGATACCACCATTTCTACGGGGACTCCGTTCTCGTGGAGTGTCCAACCGGCTCGGGGCGGCGGATGAACCTGAGCGAGGTCGCGGACGAACTCTCCCGGCGCCTGGTGCGGATCTTCCTCCCCGACGGGCAAAACGGCCGTCCCTGCCACGGGGGTATTGCGCAGTTCACCGAAGATCCCCACTGGCGCGATCTCCTGCTTTTTCACGAATATTTCCACGGGGAGACCGGCCGGGGACTGGGGGCCGGCCATCAGACGGGCTGGACCGCGCTCATCGTGAAACTGCTCGGAGGGAGCGGATCGACGCCAGGATCATCTCACAATTCCACTCTGGAAAAGAACGGTTCGAGGAGGGTTTCCCATGAGTAAGCGGTTCGTCGTTCCGCCGGACACCGAGGAAAATCGCACCCTGGTGGACAACGTCCACCCGCCGGGATGGACAAACCCGGTTCCCGCCGAGCGCTACAACCTGGTGGTGGTCGGCGCGGGGACGGCCGGGCTCGTGACGGCTGCGGGAGCCGCCGGCCTGGGCGCGAAGGTCGCTCTCATCGAACGCGAATTCCTGGGAGGAGACTGCCTGAACGTCGGGTGCGTCCCCTCCAAGGGGATCATCCGTCCGGCCCGGGCCATCCACGATGCGCGCACCGCCGGGGAATTCGGAGTGGGAGGAGCCGAGCACCTGTCGATCGATTTCGGGAAAACCATGGAGAGGATGCGGCGCATCCGGGCGGA
>Ga0224512_10003682_pt1 | contig 13374 bp, 11 predicted proteins | sample SF_May12_sed_USG_4_FD_169103 | JGI IMG/M metagenome (GOLD analysis project Ga0224512, IMG submission 169103) | Sediment microbial communities from San Francisco Bay, California, United States - SF_May12_sed_USGS_13 | ecosystem: Environmental > Aquatic > Marine > Sediment | place: USA...
TGCAGCCTGGCCGGGACCCGCAGCTATTCGAGCAAATGTCGCTGCAGCCGGGTGACGTGGTGACCAAAATCAATGACATCAGCCTGGACAACCTGTCGAACGGGATGCGGGCCCTGAAGAGCGCCCAGAGCGGCGAGACGGTCAGTATGACCGTCATGCGTGGCGACGCGGAGGAGACACTTTCTTTCAGTGTTCCCGAATAACTGGTATTTTGCCTGGAAATGTAGTTAAACTGCAGATATATATAAGATTTCACGTCTGGGCCTGATGCAACTGAATAGCGCGGTAGCGATTATGAAAATGACAATACGAATACTCTTCATCCTGGTGGTCTGGTGTTCCCAGGTGCTGCCGTTGTCCGCAGAGACGGTGACCCTGAACCTGAAGGACGCCGATATCAGTGCCCTGATTACTACCGTCGCCGAAGTCACCGACCGGAATTTCATCATCGACCCGCGGGTCAAGGGCAAGGTGACGGTGGTCTCCTCGCGGCCCATGGACAGCGACGAGGTCTACCAGGTGTTTCTGTCCATCCTCAAGGTGCACGGGTTTGCCGCCGTGCCCAGCGGTGCGGTCATCAAGATCGTGCCGGACGTCAATGCCAAGCAGGACAGCATACCGACCGTGGGCGACCGGGCCCCGGGCCGCGGCGATGAAATGGTGACCCGCGTGGTGGAGGTCGACAATGTCGCCGCCGCCCAGCTGGTGCCGATCCTGCGGCCACTGGTGCCTCAGCAGGGTCACCTGGCTGCCTACCCGGCCACCAATGTGCTGATCATCTCCGACCGTGCCAGTAACGTCGACCGCCTGGTCAGCATCATCCGCCGCATCGACCAGGTCAGTGACAGCGAGATCGAGGTCATCCCGCTGGAACACGCCTCCGCCTCCGAAGTGGTGCGGGTGCTGACCAGCCTGGAGCGGGCCGTACCGGGAGGCAAGGGCAATGTGCCGGCCGCGGCGGGTGGCCCGGTGCTGGTCGCGGATGAGCGCACCAACAGTGTGTTGCTGGGTGGCGACCGGGCTGACCGTCTGCGCCTGCGCGCCATCATCTCCCACCTCGACACCCCGCTGGAGGCCGGTGGCAACACCGACGTGGTCTATCTGCGCTATGCCGAAGCATCTGAACTGGTGAACGTGCTCAAGGGCGTAGGCAAGATCGAGGAGAAGGAGGCCAAGGGTGCCGCGGGTGCAGCGGCCGCACGGCGTTCCGAGTTCGATATCCAGGCCGACGAGGCGACCAATGCCCTGGTCATCACCGCCCCGCCGGATATCATGCGCACCCTGAAGCGCGTCATCGGCCAGCTGGATGTGCGCCGGGCCCAGGTGCTGGTCGATGCCGTGATTGCCGAGGTCTCCCCGGTCACCGCCCGCGAACTCGGGGTCCAGTGGGTATTCGAAGGCGCGAAGGACGGTGAAGGGCCGGTGGGCCTGATCAACTTTACCAACACCGGCAATACCATTGCCGATGTGATCAACTCAGCGGCAGATGTCATCGACGGCGGGACCCTGCCCACACCGGCAGGTAATGTGCTGCTCGGTGGCGGGCGCACCAACAGTACCAACTTCAACTACCTTGCCATACTTAATGCCCTGTCCTCGGATACCAACACCAATATCCTCTCCACGCCGACCCTGGTTACCCTCGATAACGAGGAGGCCGAGATCATCATCGGTACGAACGTCCCCTTTCTGACCGGTTCCTTTACCAGCACCGGTGCGGGGGATTCCGCGACCAACCCGTTTCAGACCATCCAGCGCCAGGACATTGGTCTGACCCTGAAGATCAAGCCGCAGATCAACGAGGGCAATGCCCTCAAGCTGGACATCGAGCAGGAGGTCTCCAGCATCGCGGACAGCGTGGCCGGGGCCGCGGACCTTATCACCAACAAACGCTCCATCAAGACCAGCGTGATGGTGGAGGACGGCGAGGTGGTGGTGCTGGGCGGTCTGATCGAGGAACAGGTGCGCGAATCGATTCAGAAGGTGCCGCTGCTGGGTGACATCCCCCTGCTGGGCCTGCTGTTCCAGTCGCGCAGTGCGGACCTGGACAGGAAAAACCTGATGGTGTTCATTCACCCGGTGATTATGCGCGATGCCGCGGTCACCGCCGAGTACACCAACAGCAAGTACAACTACCTGCGGACCCTGCAGCTCCGCGAAGAACGGGATGGCGTCAATCTGCTGCCGAACGAACACCATCCGGTGCTGCCACCGTGGGGCGAGCCCCTTGGCCAGCCGACCACCGATACGCAACCTCAACCGGAAAGCCAGGGGCAGGACGCGGCGGTCGTCTATGAATGGGCGGATGAGTGAGCTGACCCAACCCGATACCACTGACCTGATCCAGGGCGCCGGGACCGTTCTCCAACGCCCGTCCTTCCTGTTTGCCAAGCGTCACGGTGTCCTGGTGTCCGGCGTGGAGGATGGCAAGGCGGTGGTTCTGTACCGCGGCAATGTCGATCCCATGGCATTGGTCGAACTGCGCCGTTTCATGAGCCAGCCGCTCAGCCTGCGGCCGGTCGATGACAAGCGCTTCGAGGAACTGCTGGCCGTGGCCTACGAACAGGACTCCAGCAATGCCATCCTGATGATGGGCGACCTCGGCGACGACATGGACCTGTACCATGTCGCCCAGCAGCTCCCGGAGCCGGAAGACCTGCTGGAGAGCGAGGATGACGCGCCGATCATCCGCCTGATCAACGCCCTGCTGACCGAGGCGGTCAAGGAAAATGCGTCGGACATTCATATCGAACCCTTCGAGAACCGCCTGGTGGTGCGCTTTCGCTGTGACGGTGTGTTGCGCGAGGTGCTCGAACCCCAACGGGTGCTGGCGCCCTTGCTGGTCTCGCGCATCAAGGTCATGGCGCGCCTGGATATCGCGGAAAAACGCCTGCCGCAGGACGGCCGCATTTCACTGCGGATCGCCGGCCGTGCTGTCGATGTGCGCGTGTCCACGCTGCCGTCCGGCAATGGCGAGCGCGTGGTGCTGCGGCTGCTCGACAAGCAGGCCGGACGCCTGGACCTCGAACACCTCGGCATGGCGCCGGAGTCCCGAGAGATGGTCGATCACCTGATCCGCCGGCCGCACGGCATTATCCTGGTGACCGGACCGACGGGCTCCGGCAAGACCACTACCCTGTATGCGGCCCTGGAACGGCTCAACAACAAGCGCCGCAATATTATGACGGTGGAAGATCCGATCGAGTACTACCTGGACGGGATCGGCCAGACCCAGGTCAACACCAAGGTGGAACTGACCTTTGCGCGCGGCCTGCGCGCCATCCTGCGCCAGGACCCGGACGTGGTCATGGTGGGTGAGATCCGTGACCTGGAAACGGCGGAGATTGCCGTCCAGGCCAGTCTGACCGGCCACCTGGTGTTCTCGACATTGCATACCAACAGTGCGGTCGGCGCGGTCACCCGCCTGCGTGACATGGGAGTCGAGCCCTTCCTGCTGTCGTCCAGCCTGATCGGTGTGCTGGCGCAGCGGCTGATACGTGTGCTGTGCAATGACTGCAAGCAGTCCTATATGGCCGGTCATGCCGATTGCGAGACCCTGGGCGTGCCGGTGGACAATCCGCCGACGCTATACCGTGCCGTCGGCTGCAATGCCTGCAACCAACTGGGTTACCGCGGGCGCACCGGTATCTACGAACTGGTGGTCATCGACGATGCCATTCGTTCCATGGTGCATGATGGTGCCGGAGAATTTGATCTGGAGCGACATGCGCGCCTGCATACGCCCGGTATCCGCCAGGACGGCTGGGACAAGGTGTTAAACGGGATTACCTCGGTTGAAGAAGTGCTGCGCGTGACCCAGAGCGAGTGAGCCCCGGTATTTACTGACCATGGGCGCGTTCGAATACACGGCTCTCGATGACAGGGGGCGCGAGAAGAAGGGTGTCCTCGAGGGTGATGCAGCCCGCCAGGTCCGTCAGCAATTGCGTGAACAGGGCTGGGTGCCGCTGGACGTCCAGGAGGTCGCCCAGCGCGAGGCGCGGCGCGGTAGACGGGCTGGCATCCTGGAGCGTGGCATCAGTGCCACCAACCTTGCCCTGATCCCCCGCCAGTTGGCCACCCTGGTACGTGCCGGCCTGCCGCTGGAGGAATGCCTGCGTGCCGTGTCACAACAGACCGAGAAGGCGCGCCTGAAGAGCATGTTGATGGCGGTACGCTCACGGGTTATGGAGGGGCATACGCTGGCGGCCGGTATTGCGGATTTCCCCAATATCTTTCCCGAGCTGTACCGCACCACGGTGGATGCCGGGGAGCAGTCCGGTCACCTGGAGCGTGTTCTCGAGCGGCTCGCCGATTACACCGAGAACCGCCAGCTGATGCGCCAGAAGATCCAGCTCGCGGTGTTTTATCCGGCCCTGCTGACGCTCGTCGCGACCCTGGTGGTGGGCGGCCTGATGACTTACGTGGTGCCCCAGGTGGTACAGGTGTTCGATAATATTGGCCAGCAGTTGCCGCCGCTGACCCGGGGACTCATCGCAATCAGCGATTTCCTGCGCAACTACGGCCTGCTCATGCTGGTTCTGGTGGTGCTCAGCGTAGTCGGTTTGAATTACATGTTGCGCAATGCCGGCGTGCGCCGGGGTTTTCACCGCTTCCTGCTGACCGTTCCACTGGTCTCGCAGCTGGAGCGCGGTCTGAACACCGGCCGGTTTGCACGCACCTTCAGCATCCTTGCTGCCAGCGGTGTGCAGGTGCTCGAAGCGATGCGCATCTCCGCACAGGTTATGTCCAATATCCCCATGCAGGAGGCCGTTACCGAGGCCAGTGCGCGGGTGCGCGAAGGCACCGGTATTGCAGCGGCCCTGGAGAAGAGCGGTTATTTCCCGCCGATGACAGTGCACCTGATCGCCAGTGGCGAGGCCAGCGGCAAGCTGGAGGATATGCTGGAGCGCGCGGCCATCAACCAGGAGCGCGAAATCGAGACCCTGATCGCCGCCGTGCTCGGCCTGTTTGAACCGCTGTTGATCCTTCTGATGGGCGCCATTGTGCTGGTCATCGTGCTGGCGATCCTGCTGCCGATCTTCGACCTGAATCAGCTGGTGCAGTAAAAGCATCAGGGATCAGCGCTGGAAGAACACGGAAATATTTTAACAATAAAACTCACCGTAGAGACGCAAAGGATGCAGAGCAGGCCTTTGTGAAGCTCACATTAAAGTAACGGCCACGGAATCCACGGAAGAACACGGAAAGATAAAAACGTGAAACGTGAAAAAAAATCTTTGCCACGGAATTGCATGGAAATACACGCAGGTTGGGCACGCTGCGCTTTGCCCAACCTGCGAACTACGAACCGACCCCCTTGATGCGCTGTCAATAACCGGCTGAATCGAGGTCAATGGTGCCGGGGATCTCGGCCAGGCGCTGGACGCCGGTCTCGATACGGCCGTCCTCGTACAGGGTCAGCCAGCGGTAGCCCGGCGCCGTGTCATCAAGGGCAAACTCCGTGCTGCCCGGCATGAACTGGATGCAGGTGGAGGGCGTTGACATCAGCCTGACAGCATTGCGCATCTGGTCGAATTCCTGGTGCACATGTCCCCAGAGGATGCCACGCACCTGGGGGTGCCGGTCGATAATGGCAAAAAAATCGTCCGGGTTGTCGACCGCCATGGTGTCCAGCCAGCGACTGCCCATCAGCACCGGCTGGTGATGCAGGCAGACCAGCGTGTGGGTGTCGGGGGCGGCCTGCAGCCGGGTCTCCAGTGTTTCCAGAGCGGCCGGATCGAGATGGCCGCCTTCTCTGCCCGGTTCCGTGGAATCAAGCAGAATGAAATGCCAGTTGCCGTGCAGGGCGTGGTCGGTGTAACGGATCAGGCCATTGCTGATGTTGTTGCGCAGGGCCACCGCCTCATCGTGGTTGCCGGGCAGGCAGTAGACCGGTATACCCAGGCTGCCGAGATGATCGAAGGTGTGCTGATAGGCCGCCGCTGAACCATCATGCACCAGGTCGCCGGTCGCCAGCACGAGGTCGGCGTGCGGACGTCGCAGGCGGGCCTCTGCCGCGACGGCCTGCAGCGAGTGTTCCGTATTCAGTCCCAGCAGGCAGCCGTCACTGTTCGCATACAGGTGGGTATCCGTTATCTGCAATACACTGATTGTGTTCCCTGGGCCTGAAGCGGTCATATTTCCATTATGAGGTTTTTGCCTGAACGCTATACTAACCTGCCATACCCGCCGGCTGTGTGAAGTGTATTCGATTTACGCTGCCTGTGTGTAGTCAGTCCAGGCTTTCCGGCGATTCCGCCGGGGCCGGATTCTTCGAGAACTGGATCAGCTATGACAAACAAGACACTTTCCATGAACGATGCGCTCTACGACTACCTGTTGTCGGTATCCCTGCGCGAGCCCGAAGTCCTGCGTCGGCTGCGTGCCGAGACGGCCACCGATGCCATGGCGCGAATGCAGTCGGCCCCCGAGCAGGGCCAGTTCATGGCCCTGCTGGTGCAGTTGCTAGGCGCACGCCGGTGCCTGGAGGTGGGGGTCTACACCGGCTACAGCACGCTCTGGGTGGCGCAGGCCCTGCCGCCGGATGGCCGGATTATCGCCTGTGACATCAGCGCGGCATGGACGTCAATTGCCCGGCGCTACTGGGCCGAGGCCGGTGTTGCCGAACGGATCGATTTGCGGCTGGCGCCTGCGGTGGAGAGCCTGCAGGGGCTGATTGACGCGGGGCAGGCCGGCAGTTTTGATTTTGCCTTTATCGATGCAGACAAGGAAAACTACGGCAATTACTACGAGGCGGTACTGCAGTTGCTGCGCCCGGGCGGGCTGATGGCTATCGATAATACCCTGTGGTCGGGGGATGTCGCCGACCCGGACAAACAGGATGCCGATACCCGCGCCATTCGCGCGCTGAACCGGCAGGTGCACGCGGACCGGCGGGTGACGATGAGTCTGCTGCCGGTGGCGGACGGCCTGACGCTGGCATTAAAGGTGAAGAGTAAAGAGTGAGAAGCAAGAACTAAAAAAATCTTTGCCACGGAATCCACGGAAGAACACGGAAAGATAAAAATTATTCAATTATTTATTGTAGGAGCGCCTCGCAGGCGCGATTCAAAACATCTGTACAAATGATCGCGCCTGCGAGGCGCTCCTACAATGATATTTGTATTCTTTCCGTGTTCTTCCGTGGATTCCGTGGCTAATGAATGTGGTCTGCAGGGAATAATGGCGCCCTGTCCGCGACAGCCTGCTTTCAGTCCAGCGCCTTCAGGTAGACCCGCGACTTGCGCTGGTAGTTGTACATGTCCTTTCTGCGTCCCGGTAGCTGGCCGACGTCGCCCGGCACAAAGCCGCGTTCCCGGAACCAATGCGCGGTGCGCGTGGTCAACACGAACAGGGTCTTCACTCCGGTCCGTGCCGCCTTGTCCTCGACGGCTTCCAGCAGGGCATCGCCACGCCCCTGGTTGCGATAGTCCGCGTGTACCGCCAGGCAGGCCAGTTCGGCGTAGCGGCCCCCTTCCGCGGGGTAGAGCGCGGCGCAGGCAATGATGGTCCCGTCACGCTCGATGACCAGGAAATGATCGATCTCCATCTCCAGTAATTCCCGGGAACGCTTGACCAGGATGCCTTCCTGTTCCAGCGGCTTGATCAGCTCGAGGATGCCGCCGACGTCCTCGATTGCGGCCTGGCGCAGGCCTTCATAGATTTCCGCCGTGATCAGGGTGCCGCTGCCGTCGCGCGTGAACAGCTCCAGCAACAGGGCACCGTCCGTGCGCCGGCTGACCAGGTGGATGCGCCCGACACCGTGACGGCAGGCGTGGACCGCGTGCTCCAGGTGCCGGGTGGTGTCTTCCGGCAGGCGCCGGCGTGATTGCAGCAGGTCGCTGGCCTCGGTCAATGACAGCTGGGCTACCGGGCGCCGCCGGCTATCCCGCAACCCGGGTCCCTCGGTGATCAGGATCAGCTTGTCGGCCCGCAGCTCGGTTGCCGCGGCCGTGGCGACATCCTCCGCACTAATATTGAAGACCTCGCCGGTGGGCGAGTAACCCAGGGGCGAAAGGAGAACGATCCGGCGGTCATCGAGGTGCCGCTGTATGGCCGCGCCGTCGATGCGCCGGACCTCTCCGGTATGGCAATAATCAATGCCGTCGCGGATACCGAGCGGCTTGGCGGTGACAAAGTTTCCCGAGCTTGCGCCGATACGGGCCCCGGCCATGGGTGTGTTGGCAAGCCCCATGGAAAGCAGCGCCTCGATCTCGACCCGCACAATGCCGACCGCCTCCTTGACACACTCGAGTGCCGCGTCGTCGGTAATGCGCAGGCCGCCGACATATTCCAGCCGGGCACCGCGCGCCTTCAGCCGTGTTTCGATCTGCGGACGGGCACCGTGTACCAGTACCAAACGGATCCCCAGGCTGTGCAGCAGCGCGATGTCATGCACCAGTCCGGAGAACAGCGGATCCGCGATCGCCTCACCGCCGAATACAATGACAAAGGTGCGTCCGCGGTGCGCATGAATATACGGCGCCGAGAGACGAAATCCATCGATGAAGTTTTTATGCCAGTCTTTTGCAGCCATGATTAAACGTTCCTGTGTCAACGTTTATAGCAAGTGCACGCGTCAGGTACAAACGCTTTTGACCAGGTCGCGGAGCAGCCTGATGGTCGGGTCCAGGCGTTCCAGTGCGAGGTATTCGTCCGGTTGGTGTGCCTGTGCGATGTCACCCGGACCGAGTACGACCGTGTTCATGCCCAGTTGCTGCAGGTACGGGGCCTCGGTGCCGAAGGCCACGGACCCGGCGGCATGACCGGTCAGTTTTTCGGTGACGCGGATGATCTCGGCATCGGCAGCCGTTTCCATGGCCGGGATGCCGTCAAACAGCGACTCGAATGTTACCCGGATGCCGGAGCCCTGCAGGCTGCGGTTGACGCAAGCGTGGATGCCCGCGCGCAGTTCCTCCAGCGCCATGCCGGGCAGCGGGCGCAGGTCGATATGCAATTCACAGTCGGCACAGATCCGGTTCGGGTTGTCACCACCGTGGATATGCCCGAGGTTGAGCGTGGGCACCGGGACCGCGAACAGGGTGTTGTGGTGCCTGGCCTGCAGTTGCGCGCGCCACGCCAGCAGGGCGCCGATGACCGTATGCATTGCCTCCAGTGCGCTGTTGCCGAGTGCCGGGTCACTGGAATGCCCGGAGCGGCCCTGCAGGCGAATGGCCTCCATCAGGATGCCCTTGTGCATCCTCACCGGGCGCAGGCCGGTGGGCTCGCCGATCAGCGCATGACGCGCCTGCGGGGTGCCGCGTTCGACCAGTGCCTTGGCGCCGGCCATGCTGGTCTCCTCGTCTGCCGTGGCCAGCAGGATGACCGGCTCCCGCAGATCGGCGGGCCGGATGTCCACCAGTGCCTCGATGGCCAGGGCCAAAAAGGCCTTCATGTCGGAGGTGCCCAGGCCATAGAGGCGGTCGTCGGCCCGGGTGAGTGTGAACGGGTCATGGGTCCAGCGGCCCGCATCGAAGGGTACGGTGTCGGTATGCCCGGAGAGCACCAGGCCACCGGGACCGCTGCCCAGCGTGGCCACCAGGTTTGCCTTGGCGGGCATGCCCGCCAGCGGCATGAGTTCCACCTCGAAACCGGCAGTATCCAGCCAGCCAGCCAGCAGATCGATGACGTTGCGGTTTCCCTGGTCCAGCTCCGGACTGACACTGCTGACCGAAGGGGCGCTGATCAGCGCCGCAATCATGTCGAGCAGGGCGGGCGTGGAGTTCATTGTCGCTATCCTTCAGGGTTCCGGATGACGGCCGTGGCCGTGCCGGTGCAGAAACTCTCTGTTACTGCAAGGATAACGTTTTGCGCGTCGCAGGAAAGGGTTTTATGGAGATGGCTTGCGCTGGCGGGCTGATTTGTGTCCGCTCCGGCAGGCTCGGGTCACGATGTGACTACCATCAGGCGCGGCCCCATGACCCGGGAAAAGTCTTCCAGGGGCTGTGGTTGGGTGTAGGCGTAGCCGGCGATATAGTCGATCCCCATACGCTTCAGTTCATCGGCGACATCCGTGGTCTCCACGCCCTCGGCAATGGTCTGCTTGCCGAGCAGGTGCCCCATTATGTTGATGGACTTCACCAGGGCCCGATCGATAGGGTCCGTCATGATGTCGCGCGTGAAGGTGCCGTCGATCTTGAGGTAATCCACCGGCAGCTTCTTCAGGTAGACAAACGAGGACAGGGTGCTGCCGAAGTCATCGAGTGAAAACCGGAAGCCGCAGCCGCGCAGCGTCAGCATAAAGCTCGTGGCCGAGGCGATGTTGGTGATGGCGGCCGACTCGGTGATCTCGAAACAGACCTGTTCCGGGTTGACCCTGTTTTCATTTTTCTGGTCGATGATGTATTTCAGCATGGTCGGATCGGTCATGGACTGTCCGGACAGGTTGATGGTGATCCTGATGGGCCAGTGATTGCACGCGTTCTCCTGTGCCAGCCAGGCCAGCGCATTTCTGATCACCCAGCGGTCGATGTCTGCGGCCAGCTGGTGCTTCTCGCCCGCGGGCAGGAATACCGCAGGTGTGACTGCCAGGCCATCAGCGTCAATCATGCGCAGCAGGATCTCGATGTGCTTGTCATGCTGGGGTTTGCCGGCACAGGTATTGATCGGCTGGAAGTAGAGGGTGAAATGGTCTTGTTCCAGCGCCGTGGACAGGCGCGATGCCCATTGCAGCTGGCTGTGCTGTTCCTGCAGGTCGGGATCGCCGAGATGCGCGATCTGCAGCTGTTTGTTGTCGCTCTGCTTGGCCATATAACAGGCCGAGTCCGCCGCGTTCATAACCTTTTCGAGGCTCGACGTGTTGCGGTTGATTGTCACCATGCCGATGCTTATGCCGGGGGTGAATGTGTTGTCACCCCAGGTGAACTGAAATCCCTCAACGGCACTGAGCAGGTGATTGGCGATTTGCACGGCCTTGTCCAGAGGGCAATTCTCCAGCAACATTCCGAATTCATCAGCGCCGAGTCGGCTGAGGGTGTCGCGCTGACGCACCGAGCTGAGCAGCAGCTGGCCGAGTTGCTGCAGGAGCTGATCCCCTACCTTGTGGCCGTAGGTTTCGTTTATCAGACGGAACTGGTCCAGGTCCAGGTACAGTAGCGTGTGGGTTACCGATTGTGTCCGGGCCTGCTGAATGGACCGACTGACACGTTTTTCGAATCCGCGACGGTTGATCAGGCCCGTGAGGGTATCGTGTGACGCCTCGTAATTCAGTTTCTGGTTCTTTGCGGAGACCCGCTGGATGACGATCCTGGCGACCAGGATGCAGAACACCAGGGCTATCCCGACCAGCGTGAGCAGCAGCTTGCGCGTCCCCTGGTAATGCTGCTGATTGGTGGACACGACTACGCGCGAATTCTCCTGTTCCAGTACGACCAGCTTGTCCAGCTGCTCGAGGATTTCGTTCTGGTGTTGTTCGGCCATTGCCAGCGTGGCCGCAAGCTCAGCGGTGGGCGTGGTCTTCAGCAGCGATTCGGAGATGTCGTTATTGTAGGGCTGTGCTGCCTGGGTGAGCTTGGTGAGTTCCTGGTGGATGTCGTACTCTGTGGCATCCAGTCCCAGGCTGATCAGTCTCTCCCGCGCGGCCCAGTATTTACCCTCGTGGCGCATGAACTCCCGGTATTCCTCGTCTCGCTCGCCGGGATTGTCGGTCAGGCGCATGATGTCGAGACTGTTGTTGAGCAGGCGGATGGCATCACGCATGTCGTTGGCCGCGGCGGTCTTGAGGTTGGTGACCTCGACCAGCCGGGCCAGACTCTGGGTGCTGGAATACAACTGCACCAGTGATATGGATACCAGTGTGAATATCAGGACCGGCAGGGCCAGCAGGCCAGTGCTGATGAGCAGGCGGGTGTTGTTCTTCATATTCTATTCGGTTCGGTCTGTATGCCTGACAGGGTGGCCGGCCGCGCTCGACCCCTGACCATGAGTGAAAACGATGCGATAACAGACAGATAATCGGCCGCGGCGGAACAATCTTGACCGGGTTTCGGGTACGGCAGGCAGGGCTGCCGACTATTCCGGGTGTTTCCGGTCAGGCCAGCGGTAGGCCCGTTAGCGGGGCAGGATGCCCGGGCCGTAGTCGCTGATGCCGCAGCGCAGGTTGCTGGGCAGGACCTCATGCATGTACTGCGGTGGATCGAGTTGCAGGCTGTTCATTATGGAGATGAAATCGTCGCGTGATTTCCCCTTGCCGACACGCGGGTTGTGCGCCTTTTCCTCGGCAATGGTCGTATACGAGCGGCCATTGTAGTCATGGCCCGGATAGACGATGGTGTCATCCGGCAGTGTAAACAGCCGTCGGGTGATCGAATCATACAGGGTGCCGGGATCGCCGGACTGGAAGTCGGTGCGCCCGCAACCGCGAATCAGCAGGGCGTCGCCGGTGAAGGCGATATCCGGGAGCAAATAGCTCACATCACCCAGGGTGTGGCCGGGGGTGTGCATGATGCGGATTTTCTCCGAACCCAGGGGAATCAGGTCACCATCTCTCAGCAGGATGTCGGCACATTTCGAACCACAGTTCTCGTGTACCAGGACAATGGAGTTCAGGGTCTCCCGGAGCAGCCCCGAGCCGGTTATATGATCGGCATGGACATGCGTTTCAAGCGTGTACAGCAGCTTCAGGCCGAGTTCCCTGATCAGCTGGATGTCGCGTGAGACCTGGCCTTGGACAGGGTCGATCAGCGCCGCTTCACGGGAAGCGGCGTCCCACAGCAGGTAGGAGTAAGTGCTGCTTTTCGGATCGAATAGCTGGCGTACTTCCATGACGGGAACCGGCTACCAGTTCATCCCTGTGCGGCTACTCGCGCTCGAGCAGGCGGGTGTAGGAACCCAGGTTGTGGACCAGGGAAAACCCGTAGGCATCGAGCAGGTGCTTGGCGACACCACTGCGCTGCCCGCTGTTGCAATACAGCACGACCGGTGTTTCCTTATCGAGCTGTCTCAGCGCCCGCTGGATTACGGGTAACGGGATATTGACCGAGCCGGGCACGCGATGGTGCAGGTGTTCATGCGGGTTACGCACGTCGACCAATTGCGCGCCCAGTTCGATCAGTTCTCTGGCGTCAACTCCGGTGATTGTCGGTTGGTACATAGTTAATCCTCTGTTAGTTCGTATCGCCTACCAGGCCTTCGGACGTGTGCCTTGCGATAACTGATCGTGTGTCCGATGATCATTGGTCAGGCAGTTGTGCACGATGCACGAGTAAATGAAGCCGCCCAGCGCAACTACGAAAATAATCAGGGAAACCCAGGTCAGATTGTCAAAGTACATGTCGCACCTCCTATGATGTTTAAGTACATCATAATTTAAGCATCTGCTTATATAGTAGTCCTATCAAAATAAAATGCAAGTCTTTTCGGTTCTATGATTCACCT
>Ga0224512_10003683_pt1 | contig 13374 bp, 11 predicted proteins | sample SF_May12_sed_USG_4_FD_169103 | JGI IMG/M metagenome (GOLD analysis project Ga0224512, IMG submission 169103) | Sediment microbial communities from San Francisco Bay, California, United States - SF_May12_sed_USGS_13 | ecosystem: Environmental > Aquatic > Marine > Sediment | place: USA...
CGTAGCCGAACCAGCGGCCGTCGGGCAGGGTTTCGTCGTCGCCGGGTGTGCACCCGGATCCTTCGGGCACCGGCGCGCCGGCCTCATCGCCCGATCCGCTCGTAGTGGTCGACGCCGTGGTCGCGGTCGTTTCGGTCGTGGTGTCGGCGGCGGTCGTGTCGGACGTGTCGGTGGCTTCCGTGGACTCGGTTGTGACCTCGGAGGTGTCCGTCGTGTCGGTGGTGTCGTCGGTCGAGACGTCGGTCGCGTCGTCGTCGGATCCGGTGCAACCGGCGACTGCCGCTGTCATGAGGAAGGCAAGGAGGGTCGCCGACAGGGTTCGAACCGTCCGGCTGTTGGTTTGGTTCACGTTCATGTCGACAGTGTTCCACGTTGGGGCCCGCAGTGGGCGTCGCTCCGGTGTTGTCCCGGAGCCGTCGACGTGAAGGAAACTAGGCCGGCTGGAAGCGGCGGGCGATTCGGCGGTGGGTGGTCAGCATCTCGTCGAGCCGGGGTGACACGATCCGGCCCTCGTCGACCACCGGTTCGCCGTTGACGATGGTGTGGTGGGCGCCGATCGGGCCGCAGCGCAGCCACCCTTCGATCGGATCGTCGAGCACCCCGGCGAAGGCGGGACCGTCGAGCTTCCACACGACGAGATCGGCGACGGCGCCCGGCGCCAGGACACCGATCTCCCCGTCCCGACCGAGGCACCGGGCCCCGCCCCGGGTGGCGATCTCCAGGGCATCGCGGGCGGTCATGGCGTCGGCGCCGTCGCGGAGCTTGGCCAGCAGCAGGGCCTGACGGGCCTCGAGCCACAGTGAGGCCGAGTCGGCCGACGACGATCCGTCGCAGCCCAATCCGACCGGGGAGCCGGCGGCCCGCAGGTCGACCACCGGGGCGATTCCCGAGGCGAGGATCAGGTTCGAGCTCGGACAGTGGGCCACCCCGACCCCGGCCCGACCAAGGCGGGCGATCTCATCGGCGTTGGGGCGGACGCAGTGGGCCACCCAGCTCCGGTCGGTACACCAGCCGACCTCCTCGAACTGTTCGATACAGCGACGACCGAAGGTTGCCAGTGAGAACTCGTCGTCCTCGGCATTCTCGGCCAGGTGGGTGTGGAGGCGGACATCGAGCCGCTCGGCCAGCTCGGCGGTGCGGCCCATCAGGTCCGGTGTCACCGAGAACGGTGAGCAGGGGGCCAGCGCGATGCGGGTCATGGACCCGTGCGCCGGGTCGTGGTGGAGGGCGACGAGGCGCTCGCTTTGGGCCAGGACGGCGTCTTCGTCCATGACGACGTCGTCGGGCGGGAGGCCGCCGTCCTTGACCGACAGGCTCATCGATCCGTGCGTCGGGTGGAACCGTACGCCGAGGTCGCGGGCCGCTTCGATCTCGGCCGTGATCAGGTCACCGCCGCCGGCGGGATGAAGGTACAGGTGATCGGTCGACGTGGTGCAGCCGCTCAAGGCCAGCTCGGCCAGACCGACCCAGGCCGACACGTGGGCCGCCTCCTCGTCGAGGGCCCGCCACAGCGGGTAGAGGGTCTGGAGCCAACCGAACAGCGGGGCCGAGGTCATCGGGGCGTAGGCCCGGGTCAGGTTCTGGTAGAGGTGATGGTGGGTGTTGACGAGGCCCGGTGTCACCAGGCCCCCGGCGGCGTCGACGACCCGAGCCGCCGGCGGGGGCGGCTCGTCCGTGTGACGGTCGATGGCGGTGATGAGCCCACCGTCGATGGAGATCCATCCGTCCGCGATCTCCCGGCGGTCGTCATCGACGGTGGCGATCAGCCCCGCGTTGACGATCAGGAGATCGGCTTCAGGGCGACTCCCGGTCCGCATCCGGCTAGCGATCGGTGAGGTCGACCTGGAGGTGTACCGACGTGGCACCGTTGGCGAACGCGGCCCGCAACATGGTGGCAACCGTCTCGACGACGGTCGACAGCTCACCTTCGGCCGTGGTGGCAAACGGGCCCATGTCCGGGTTCAGGCCGGCCGAACGCAAGGCCTCCACCGCCGCGGTCACGTGAGGCCCGGGGTCGTTCTCCTTGAAGGGTTGCACCAAGACCTCGACTCGGGCGCCTGCCATGCCCTCACCATAATCGGTTCTCGGGCCGGGTGCGCCCCGGCAGGCTCGGCTGTCATCGGCATGGCAGGGATACCGTGGAGATTCATTTGACCGCTTTGCCACCTACCCTTGAGGGCGATGACCCTCGTCGAGCTGCGACCCCTTACCATCGGCCCCATCACCGTCGACATGCCGGTGGTGCTGGCCCCGATGGCCGGCGTCACCAACGCCCCGTTCCGGCGGCTGTGTCGGCGATTCGGCGCCGGGCTGTATGTCAGCGAGATGATCTCGGCCCGGGCGCTGTGCGAAGGTAACCAGAAGACCGATCACCTGGCCAGCTTCGCCCCCGACGAAACGCCCCGGAGCCTGCAACTGGCGGGCGTCGACCCGACCTACGTGGGTCGCGCGGTGCAGCGGCTCGTGGACCAGGACCGCATCGATCACCTCGACCTCAACTTCGGATGCCCGGTTCGAAAGGTGACCCGGCACGGTGGCGGAGGCGCGCTCCCCTACAAGCTCCGTCTGCTCGAGGCGGTGATCTCCGCCGCCGTCGACAACGCCGGCTCCGTTCCGGTCACCGTGAAGATGCGGGTCGGCATCGACGACGAGCACCTGACCTACCTCGACGCCGGGCGAATCGCCGAGGACTGCGGGGCGGCTGCGGTGGCGCTGCACGGCCGGACGGTGGCCCAGCTCTACTCCGGCACAGCGGATTGGACCACGATCGCCCGGCTGAAGGAGGCCGTCACGTCGATACCGGTGCTCGGTAACGGCGACATCTGGGAGGCGGCCGACGCGCTGGCCATGATGGATCAGACCGGCTGTGACGGCGTCGTCATCGGCCGAGGCTGCCTCGGCCGTCCGTGGCTGTTCGGCCAGCTGGCCGCCGCCTTCGAGGGGCGACCGATCCCCGACCCGCCCTCCGTGGCCGAGGTGAGGGAGATCATGATCGAACACGCCGAGCTGCTGGTCGAGTGGTTCGGCGATTACAAGGGAATCCGGGAGTTCCGCAAGCACACCGCCTGGTACCTCAAGGGTTACCCCGTCGGCGGGGCGATTCGAGGTCGGCTCGGCCAGGTCGAGAACCTCGATCAGCTCGCCACGCTGCTGTTTACCCTGACCGATGCTGCGCTGCCCCCGGAGAACATCCGGGTCGCCCGGGGCCACACCCGTGGACCGCAGGTGGTGGCCCTGCCCGACGGCTGGCTCGACGATCCCCACGACGACCTGGTGGCAGCCGCCGACGGGGACTCGGCTGCGTCCGGCGGCTGAGTCGTTGGCGATCACTCCTGTGACCGGCACCGCTGGGCAACTACGGGTGGGGATCCTCGGTTGTGGTCCGATCGCACAGATGGCGCACCTCGAGGCGGTCCAGAAGGGTCGGAACGTCATGTTGGCCGCGGTCTGTGATCGTGACGAGGGGCTCGCCGACCGGTTCGGCCGCCAGTACGACGCCGAGCGCATCCATACCGACTACGACGCCATGCTGGCCGACGGCTCCGTCGACGCCGTGATCATCGCCACCGCCGACACCTTCCACGTACCTGCCGCCCGCCGGGCACTGGCGGCAGGCAAACACGTGTTCTGTGAAAAACCGCTCGGGGTGACCGTCGAGGAGGTCGAGGAGCTCAGGGCCGACGTCCAATCGTCGGACCTGGTTCTGCAGGTCGGGCACATGATGCGTTTCGATCCCGGCATTCAGTCGGCCCATGCGTTCGTCACCGATGAGATGGGCGAGATGCTGGCCTTGAAGGCCTGGTACTGCGACTCGACGTATCGCTACATCATGACCGACGCCGTCCAACCGGTGACCCGGACCGGGCCCGATGCGCTTCGACCCCCAGGCGACCGGAAGGCCGATCTTCATCGATACAACCTGCTGGCCCACGGCAGCCATCTCGTCGATCTCGCCCGCTACCTCGGTGGCCCGATCCGCTCGGTGCAAGCCCGCCTGCTCGAACGGCACGGGGCCATGTGCTGGTTCGTCGACGTCGACTTCGACAGCGGTGCCCTCGGCCATCTCGACCTGACCCTGCAGGTGCGGATGGACTGGCACGAGGGCCTCCAGATCTACGGCCAACACGGCAGTGTGCTGGCCAAAATCCACAACCCCTGGTACTACAAGTCGAGCGAAGTCGACATCTTCCGCGAGGCCACAGGATCCTACAGCCGGGTGTTGGGGGCCGATGGCCACTTCTACCGCCGCCAGATCGAGGCGTTCGCCGACGTGATCCGGAGCGAGCAGGCAGGAACCCCAACGACGATGAACGGTGCCTCGATCGACGACGGTGTCGCCTCGGTCCGGGCCCTGGTCGCCATCCGACGATCGGCGGATTCGGGCAAGCCGGTCGACCTGGCCGATGTGTCAGGGCCGGTCTAACGCGATGTCGCTCCATCCCGCCATCTTCTCCCGGACCTACCCCATCGGGCGGGTGACCGAGGCGCTGCAGGCCATCCGGGCCGACGGGTTCCTGGGCGCCCAGATGAACCTGTCGAGCTTCGGCATGGAGAGTCTTCCCGACCAGCTCGACGAAGCGGCGCTGACCGAGGGCCGAACCGAGGCGGCTCGCCTCGGCCTCACGCTGTCGGCCCTGTCGGGCACCTACAACATGGCCTACCCCGACGCGTCCGAGCGTAGAGCCCAGCGGCCACGGTTCGTCAACGTGTTGCGGGCAGCCCGAGCCATCGGCGCCCCGGTCGTCACCCTGTGCACCGGGTCGCGGCACCCGACCGACAAGTGGGCCGCCCACCCCGACAACAGCTCGTCCCGGGCATGGGCCGATCTTCGAGCCGAACTCGACTGGGCGCTGGCCGAGGCCGCTTCCCTCGATCTCGTTCTGGCCGTCGAACCCGAGCCCGGTAACGTCGTGCGTGACGCCCTCGTGGCCCGGAGCCTACTCGACGAGGTCGGGTCCGATCATCTGAAGATCATCCTCGACGCCGCCAACCTGATCGGTGTCGGCGGTCTCGACCGGCAGGCCGACATCATCGCCGAGGCCATCGAGCTGCTCGGGCCCGACGTGGTTCTGGCCCACGCCAAGGACATCGACCCGACCGGTCGGGTGGTGGCCCCGGGGCAGGGGGCGATCGACCTACCGGCGTTCGTGTCGGCCCTCGTCACCGCCGGGTTCGAGGGTGCATTGGTCGGCCACGGTTTCGAAGCCGAGCACACGACTCTGGCCGCACGGGTTCTCAAGAACCTGTGCCGGATCAGGCCGTGACCTCGAACACTCGAGGGGTGTTCGCCCTAGCGCAGTAGAACGAGATCCACCGCGGCGTCTCGGAGCACGCCCTGGCCGACCCACGGCAGGGTGCCGAGGATGATGGTGGCCACCACGGCGATGAAGATGGCGGCAAGAGCCGGCGGGGGCAACCGGAAATCGTGGACGTCGTCCACGTCGCCCTCGGCATCGGTCTCGGACGCAGTCTCGGCATCGGTCTCGGACGCAGTCTCGGCATCGGCCTCGGTGTCGGTATCGGACTCGGTGATGGCGTGGGCCACCGCGACTCCGGTGTCGGCCATGTACATCGTCACCACGACCCGAAGGTAGAGCACGGCCGCCACGACGGCGGCCAGCATGGCCACACCGGCCAGGACATAGGACCCGCTGTCGGCGGCCGCGATGATGACCCGGAACTTGGCCAGGAAGCCCGAGGTGAACGGCACGCCGGCCTGGGCGAACAGCATGACGGCCATCAGACCGGCCAGGAGCGGTTGGGACTTCGACAGCCCCCGGTAGTCGTCGAGCGAGTGGGCGGCGTCGCCCCGGCGGCCGGCCACGGTCAGCACGCCGAAGCTGCCGATCGTCATGAACGTGTAGGCCAGCAGATAGAAGAGCAGCGCTTCGGCTCCCCCAAGCGACCGCAGGAGCCCCTCGTTGGTGGCCACGAAGCCTTCGGATCCTCCGGCCAGCGCCTCGACGGCGACCAGCATGAAGCCGGCATGGGTGATCGACGAGTAGGCCAGCATCCGTTTGACGTTGGTCTGCGCAACGGCGAGGAACGAGCCGACCACGAGGCTGGCAATGGCCAGGATCGAGATCACGGGCCGCCAGTCGGCGTGGTAGTAACCCAGTCCGTCCCAGAACACCCGGACCAGGCCGGCGAAGCCGGCGACCTTGACCGCCGAGGCCATGAAGGCCACGACGGGCGTCGGCGATCCCTGGTAGACGTCCGGCGTCCACATGTGGAACGGCGCGGCCGACACTTTGAACCCGAAGCCGATCAGCAACAGGGCGATGCCGGCCAGCACCATCGACGAGTCCTCGAGCGGATTCAGCCCGAGCGCATTCTCGCCCCGGGCGGCGGCGATGGCGTTGAGGGAGGTCGACCCCGTCGCCCCGTAGATCAAGGCGATGCCGTACAGGAACAGGGCCGAGGCGAGCGCTCCGAGCACGAAGTATTTGAAGGCCGCCTCCTGCGAGTCGGTCCGCCGCAGATGCAACGCGGCCAGGACATAGACGGCGATCGACAGGATTTCGAGCCCAAGGAAGGTGAGGATCAGATCCTGGGCCGCCGCCATCAGCATGCCACCGGAGGCCGACATGAGCATGAGGACGTACCACTCCGGCCCATCGAAGCGCTCACGGCGCAGGTAGCCGTCGAACAGCGCCGCCACCAGGAACACGGCCGCACAGATCGTGCCCCACACCCACAGCGTGAAACGGTCGATCGCCAGCGCGTCACCGACGATGAGCCGGGGGCCCTCGAAACCGATCCAGATGTCGCGCAGGAACCAACCGGCCACCGCCGCGGCCAGGATCGTGAACCCGGCCGGGAACCCCCGCCCCTGCAGCGGCGGGGCGACCGAGGTGATGGTGATGAGGATGATGCCGCCGATGGCCAACACCAGGAGGGGCGCCAGCTGCGACCAGGCGATGTCGGGCACCGGCACCGTTTCTTGAGCGACCACTCCGATCATTCGCCTTCCTCCCCGGCACCGTCGCCGCCGTGACCTTCGGCCTCGGACTCGGCGCCTTCCTCGGCCTCGGTGGCCACGGCCACCAGACCCTCGGTCCCGGCCCTCGTGACCGGCTCCGGTTCGGCTTCGGCGAAGCCGTCGACGTTCGATTCGACGTGGGCGATCAAAGCATCGACCGACGGCTCGATCCGATCGAGCACCGGTTTGGGGTAGACACCCAGGAATACGATGAGCCCGAGCAACGGCAGGATGCCGAGCATCTCGCCCATCGAGAGGTCACGCATCGTCGCGTTGTCCCCCTCGGCCGGACCGTGGAAACTCCGCTGGTAGGCCCACAGCAGATACAGAGCGGCAAGGATCACACCCGACACGGCGACCACCGTCCACCACCGGGCGGCGGAGAACGCGCCGAGCAGGATCAGGAACTCACCGACGAAGCCGTTGAGACCGGGCAGACCGATACTCGACAGCATCACGAGGGTGAACACCCCGGCCATCAGCGGTGCCGCCTTCTGCAAGCCGCCCAGGGCCGAGATCTGGCGGGTGTGGCGACGCTCGTAGACCCAACCGACCAGGATGAACAGGGCGCCGGTGGAGATGCCGTGGTTGACCATCTGGATGACCGAACCCGAGAGGCCCTGGTTGTTGAGGGCGAAGATGCCGAGAACGATGAAACCCATGTGGGCCACCGACGAGTAGGCCACCAGCCGCTTCAGATCCGATTGCATGGTGGCGACGGCGGCGCCGTACACGATGCCGACGACACCGAGCGCAATGAAGATCGGGGCCAGATCGCTCACCACCTGGGGGAACAGGTAGACACCGAAGCGGAGCATGCCGTAGGTGCCGAGCTTCAACATGACGCCGGCCAGGATGACCGACCCGGCGGTCGGGGCCTCGGTGTGGGCGTCGGGCAACCAGGTGTGAACCGGGAACAGCGGCACCTTGACGGCGAAGGCCAGGGCGAACGACAGGAAGATCAGCGTCGACGCCGTCGAACCGAGATCGTGCTGGGCCAGCACCGTGACGTCGAAGGTCAGACCCTCGGGCGGTGCGGCCAGGATGGCCAGCGAAGCGATGCCGACCAGCATCAGCGCCGAGGCCGCCATCGTGTAGAGGAAGAACTTCATGGCCGAGTAGATTCGGTCGCCGTGGCCCCAGCCGCCGATGAGGAAGTACATCGGCACGAGAACGATCTCGAAGAACATGAAGAACAGCAACAGGTCGAGGGCCATGAACGCCCCCATCGACCCGGCCATCAGCAGCATCATCCACAGGTAGTAGGGCTTGGGGTCGTGGTGGGGGTCGGCGGTGACGAGCGCCACGGGGAACAGGACACCGGTGAGGACAACCAGAAAGAGCGAGATCCCGTCGACACCGAGGTACAGACTCAGACCGAGCCCGCCCCAGTCGTAACGGGAGACGAACTGGAATCCGGCCTCTCCCACGGCGAAGTTCCACATCAGGTAGACCGAGATGGCACCGGTGATCAACGATCCGACCAGTGCGGTCAGTTTCGCGTAGTCGGCCCGACTCGGGGGCAGGAACAACAGAACCAGCAGGGTCAGCAACGGGACGGCGACCAGCGTCGGGAGGACCGGGAATTCGACGGCGGCTTCAGCCGCTTCGGCGGCCAGCAGAGAGACACCCATTTAGACGAACAACCTTCCCATGAACCACACCATCACCAGCACCGAACCCAGGCCGATGCCAAGGGCGTAACTTCGGACGAAGCCCGGCTGCAGGGCCCGCATCCCCTGGGCCAGCGCGACGGTGCCCCGGGCCACACCCCGGACGGCTCCGTCGATGACCCCCCGGTCGAAGGCGGCCATCCCATCGAACAGCGCCCGTCCCGGTCCGCCGAAGAACCCGGCGTAGGTCTCGTCGAGATACCAGGCCCTGGCGGCCCCCTCCGGCTCGATACGGGCCGGGTCGACGGCGGCGGCCATGTAGACCCGGAAGGAGGCGACGATGGCGGTGAGACCGCCCAACACGGCGATCACGGCGAGCACCCACTTCGTGGACGCCGACGCCGTCACGTGCACCTCGTGGCCGAACAACGAGGGTTCGAGCCAGTGTTCGAGGAAGTGCAGGTCGGAGGTGAACGGGAGGTTGAGGCCTCCGCCTACGGCTGCCAGCAACGCCAGCACCAGCAAGGGCAGGGTCATGGTCCACGGTGACTCGTGCGGGTGGTACTCCTGGCGATGCCGATACGAATCGGGCAGGTGATCGACCAGCTCGTCGTCGAGCACCGGGGCCTCGGTGCGTGCCGTGACGTGGGAGGCGGGCATCTCCGTGCTCCGGCGGCTGTTGCGCAGGTCGACCCGGGCCGCCTGCAACGTCTTGTGGTGTGCTGCTGCGTCTTCGACCTCCTGCGCCAGCGCCATGACCTTCTCCTCGGCCTTCAGCACGCCGTCCTCGGCCTTGGGGACGGCGCCCTCGGCCCGCTCCAGCGCCTTGACCAGCTTGTCGTACCCTTCCGTGGCGGGACCGGACGCATCCACCGCTTCGCGGGCCGCAATCAGCTTCTCGGCGGCCTTGGCCACGGCGTCTTCCTTCTTGGCGACGTCCTCCCGGGCCTTCTCGACGGCGGCAAGCGCTTTCTCCTCGGCCTCCGTCGCTGCGAGGATTGAGCCGTCGATCGCCTCGAGCCTGGCGTCCCACGCGGCGGCGATCTCCTCGGCCCGGACGTCGAAGAAACGGGTGCGACCGAAGAAGGTGAGGATGACTTGGCGGGTCATGTAGAACGCCGTCAACAGAGCGGTGACGAGACCGATGACCCACAGCACCTTGCCACCGGCCGCGCCGCCCAGCCCGTCGTAATTCCAGGCGTAGAGCAGGATCTCGTCCTTCGACCAGAAGCCGCTGAACGGGGGAACGCCGGCGATGGCGAGCCAGCCGACAATGAAGGTCATGGCGGTGATCGGCATCAGCTTCGACAGCCCACCCATGCGGCGCATGTCCTGCTCGTCGTGGAGACCATGGATGACCGAGCCCGAACCGAGGAACAGCAGGGCCTTGAAGAAGGCGTGGGTCACCATGTGGAAGATCGCCGGCACGTAGCCACCGACACCCACGGCCAGGAACAGGTAGCCGAGCTGCGACACCGTCGAGTAGGCCAGCACCCGTTTGATGTCGTTCTGGGCCACGGCCACCGTGGCCGCAAAGAGGGCGGTGAGAGCCCCGACCCAGGCGATCAGTCCGGTGCTCCAGACCTCGGCCTCGGCCAGGATCGGGTTCAGACGGGTCAGGAGGAACACACCGGAGGTGACCATGGTGGCGGCGTGAATGAGCGCCGAGACCGGTGTCGGACCGGCCATGGCGTCGGGCAGCCACACGAACAACGGCAACTGGGCCGATTTGCCGGCGGCGGCCAGCAGGAACAGGACCACGATCAGGGTGGCCGAGCGAGTGCCGAACTCTCCGGCCCTGGTCGTGATGTCGTCGTAGTTGATCGAACCGAGTTCGACGAACACGAGGAACATGGCCAGCATGTAACCGAAGTCACCGATGCGGTTGGTGACGAACGCCTTCTTCCCGGCCGTCGCGTTCGCCTCGTCGGTGAACCAGAACGAGATCAGGAGATATGAACAGGCGCCGACTCCCTCCCAGCCGAGGAAGGTCAACAGCAGGTTGTCGCCCAGCACCAACAGCAGCATCGAGAGGATGAACAGGTTGAGGTAGATGAAGAACTTCGAGAAGTTCGGGTCGCCGTGCATGTACCCCACCGAATAGAGGTGGATCAGGGTGCCGACCCCGGTGATGAACAGACACATGGTGATCGACAGCGGGTCGACCAGAAGACCGGCGTCGACGGTGAACGAGCCGACGTCGAGCCAGGTGAACAGCTTGACCAGATGGAACCGCTCGGCGTTCTCCAGCTCGGCCAGCCCGAAGAACACGAGCACGGTCGACACGAACGCCCCGGCGGCCGAGAACGTGGCCAACCAGCCGGCAAACGGCTCGCCGAGCCGGCGCCCGAACAGGACCAGAAGAACAAAGCCGAGCAGCGGAAAGGCGGGTATGAGCCAGGCGATATCGAGCACAATCAACCCCTTAGCGACGTCAGGTCGTCGACCGAGAGTGCGGGGCGGCGGCGCATCAGCGCCACCACCAGGGAAAGTCCAACCACCACTTCGGCGGCCGCCACCACGAGAACGAAGAACACCGCCGTGCGTCCGGCGATGTCATCCAACGCATTGGAGAAGGCGACAAACGAGATGTTGACCGCGTTCAGCATCAGCTCGATGCACATGAACATGATCAGCGGGTTGCGGCGAACGAGAAGGCCGACGAAGCCCATCGAAAACAGGACCGCGCTCAGCACCAGATACCAGGTGGCCGTTACTTCCATCTCTCCCCCTTACCTCCTACCTCTCCCTACCTCTTCGCCGTTCCCGGTTCGTCGACCACGAGGTCTTCCCCACCGCGGTTTCTGACAAGGATCACCGCACCAACGGTGGCGATGGTCAACAGGAGCGCCGTCGCCTCGAACGACAAGAGGTTCCTGGTGAACAGGTCATCGGCCAGAAGGTCGATGTCGGACTGCGACTCGTCGAGCTGATTGACCGGTCCGGCCTGTGACGACTGCCCGGTCAAGGCCAGGGCACCGCCGTCGGTGTCGAGCCCGGGACCGGACAGGAACAACCCACCAAGGATCAGCGCCAGCAACATGCCGCCCAGCAGCGCAGCGGTGGCCCGCTGCCCGGCGAGTGGTTCATCCCTCAGGTCGTCGACGCTGTCGACACCGAGCAGCATGATGACGAACAGGAACAACACGACGATGGCACCGGCGTAGACCACGACCTGCACGACGGCCAGGAAGTGCGCCTGCTGCTGCACGAACAGCACGGCGACACCGAAGAACGTGGCGATCAGCGACAGAGCGGCCCGAACCGGGTGGCTGCTGAAAATCACGCCGACCGCGCCACCGAGAATGATGGCGGCGGACACGAGAAAGACGATGACGTCAACCATCAGTGGTGCCCCCCATGCTCATCGTGCTCGGCTCCGGCGTCGCCTGACGGCGACTTGTCGCTTGGAGTTTCGCCTGTGGCGAAACTCCCGGTGGCTGCGTGGCCTGCGGATTGCCCGTGCTCGGGGGCTCGGACGCCGTAGCCGAGTTCGCCCGACCAGCCGACCACACCCTCGAAGGCGGCCTTGCCGGCCGGCGCCGTGGCCCGCATCCAGCCTGACGTGTGCTCGTCCTCGCCCTCGCGCCAGTCCTCCCACGGGAGGTTCTTGGGTTTGCCGTCGTCACCGACGAGCAGTTCGTCCTTGGTGTAGATCGCATCGTCGCGGTTGGTGAACGAGAACTCGAACAGCTTCGTCTCGGTGATCGCCTCCGTCGGGCAGGCCTCGACGCACAGATCACAGTGAATGCACCGCAGGTAGTTGATCTCGTAGACGTAGCCATAGCGCTCACCGGGCGACTTCGGATCGTCCAGCGGATTGTCGGCACCACGGACGTAGATGCACTTGGCCGGGCAGACACCGGCGCACAGCTCGCAGCCGATGCACTTCTCCATGCCGTCCTCGTAGCGGTTGAGGACGTGACGGCCATGCAGCCGCTCGGGCTTCGGTGCCTTGAGGTCGCTCTTGCCGCCCCGGCCGGCGCGGTAGTTGCGGGTGGTGACGCCCTCGGCGATCTTCTTCAGCGTGACGGCGAAGCCCTCTAGGTAACCCATGGTCAGTTGGCCCTTCCTTCCACACCGGCGGGGTCATCGATCGCCACGCTGACTAGACCGCGCTCGGCCAGGCGTTCCTGGCGGGCGGCGCGAATGGCGAGCGAGAGCAGGAGCCCGCCGATGAACAACACACCGATACCCAGGCCGATGACGATGATCACGTCACCGCCGGTGCTCTCGATGTCGATGCGACCGGTCTGGGTGAGGCGGATGGCGGCCAGCATCAGCAACCATCCCAACGACACCGGGATCAGTACCTTCCACCCGAGGTCCATCAGTTGGTCGTAGCGCAGGCGTGGGAGGGTGGCCCGGAACCAGACGAACGTGAACAGGAACACCAGCAGCTTGAGGAAGAACCAGACGAAGCCCCACAGCCAACCGGGCAGGAACCCGAGGTTCGGGCCGGCCGGACCGCCGAGGAACAGGGTGACGATGATGGCCGACATGGTCACGGTGTTCATGAACTCGGCGAGGTAGAACAGCGAGAAGCGGATCGACGAGTATTCGGTGTGGAAGCCGCCGACGAGTTCCTGCTCGGCCTCGACGAGATCGAACGGCGGGCGGTTCAACTCGGCCGTGCCGGCGATGAGGAAGATGATGAAAGGGATGAAGGCGGTGGCAACCAGATTCCAGGTGGCGATCCCACCGAAAGCACCCTCGGCCTGGGTGACCACGATCTGGTGGGTGCTGAGCGACCCCGAGACGAGCAGGACCGAGGCCAGC
>Ga0224512_10003684_pt1 | contig 13373 bp, 14 predicted proteins | sample SF_May12_sed_USG_4_FD_169103 | JGI IMG/M metagenome (GOLD analysis project Ga0224512, IMG submission 169103) | Sediment microbial communities from San Francisco Bay, California, United States - SF_May12_sed_USGS_13 | ecosystem: Environmental > Aquatic > Marine > Sediment | place: USA...
GCGAGGCCGCCGCCGCATAACACTGGAGTTAAGCTGCGAAGCTCCGAAGTTCACCAGGCTTCGTCAGCTTCAACTCCTTGTTATGCGGCACCGTGGCTCTTGGGACCGGTCGATGCCTCCGCGCCTCCTCGCAACCGATGGTGACGCACGACAGCTTGAGCGAAGCCCTTGATCCACATCAGCGCGACTGCACCCACTGACACACCCCATGGCATGTATCGATCGAAGTCGTCCCTCGGCCGCTCCAGAGTTAGCAGAAGCCAGCCACTTCCTACGGCAGCCAAGACAACGCACGCGGCCGCTGAAACCAGCTTGTGGTTCCACATCTCCTGCATGAAGAGCTCACCGAGCGACATTTCTACTGCTTGGGCGCGCTCGCGAACCTCCTGAGCTGTATGGCCGTAGGACTTCATCAGCCGAAGGGCATCGGGCAGAGCGTCTCGGGACAGCTCACAATCGCCCTGAAGGTCGTACACCGACCAGTCAAGCTCATCGGCCAACTGGAAGGCCATCTCGAGGGCGACCGGACCACTCTTGTCGAGGAACGGGTAGGGCACCAAGAAGAGAGCGTAGTTTACGAACTCCGGCGCCTGCGCGCTTGGCTCCTCGTCGTCGCCGGTCTGGTGACCGATATCAATCGAGAAGGTCAAGCCGGAGCCGAGTCGGTCGAGCCCGAAGCTAGTCAGGTCAGCACGGATGACACCGGGGCTGCGGAGCAGGTAGGACGCGACCGTCTCGCGTGGCACGCTGCTGCCATCCCCCGATCTAGATCGGACTTCGAAATCGTAGCTCACTGCCGCTCACTCAACAGTCCGCATAACTAGTATTAGGACGCATCCGTTGGACGCAAGAGCTTCCTGTCGCATGTCTCGCTGCTCCAGAAGAAGGACGCAGCCCATACTTGCGGATTTCGCTGATGTCGGACGGGCAGTTCGCTCGATGTTGGACACCCAGTTCGGGCGATGTCGGACAGGGGCGGGCGCTGGGGTTAAGTGGACTTCCTCGGCTTGTTCTCCGTGTCCTGTCGGCGCATTGACGTGCCTTTGAGGGTGAGGCGATGGGCCTGGTGGACCAGGCGGTCGAGGATCGCATCGGCAAAGGTGGGGTCACCGACCGCGTTGTGCCAGTGTTCGAGGGGCAGTTGGCTGGTGACCAGGGTGGCGCGGCGGCCGTGGCGGTCTTCGAGGACTTCGAGTAGATCGCGCCGTTCGCGGTCGGCCAAGGGGGCGAGGCCCCAGTCGTCGAGGATCAGCAGGTCGGCCTTGGCGAGCGAGGCGAGCAGCTTGCCGTAGGAGCCGTCGGCGCGCGCGAGCCCGAGCTCGTTGAGCAAGCGCGGCAGACGCACGTAGCGGACCGTGAGGCCATGCCGGCAGGCGCTGTTGCCGAGGGCGCAGGCGACGTAGGTCTTGCCGGTGCCGGTTGCCCCGACGATCAGGACGCTCTGGGACTGCGGGATCCAGTCGTGTAGAGAAACACCCAAACTTACGCAGGCGTGAACACCCAAATTTACGCACCGGGCCCTTGACGATGCCCCCGGTGGGGGCATCCGTCCGTGCGTCTCGGCACGGAGCAACCGGTGGCCAAGTTAGGGAGGGCTCAGGTGATGGTAGCTCAGGAGATGATCGACCGGGGGGTGGCCGTGCGGCAGGTGGCACGCCAGCTAGGGGTGACGGAAGGGGCGCTGCGCTATCGCCTCCAGCAGCCGGCGGCGGCGGCGGCGGACGGCCGGCGGGACCGTGCGACGGCCGTGGACGGCTGGGACGACCGGGTGACGGCGGTGCTCGAGCGGTTCGGCGATGCCCGAGTGACGCCGGCGAGCGACACGCGCTGTGAAGCGCGGCAGGTGTACGACGTGCTCGTGCGCGAGCACGGCTTCGGGGGCAGCTACCAGGCGGTGCGCCGGTATCTGCGGCGGCGGTTCGGCTCCGTGCCGGTGCAGGCGGTGCGGCGGGTGGAGCTGCCGCCCGGGGTGCAGGCGCAGCATGACTGGTTTGAGGAGCAGGTGGGGATCGCAGGCGAGCGCGTGCCGGGCTACGGGCTCATCGGCACGCTGAGCTTCAGTCGGGCGACGTTCGTCTGGATGAGCCCCACGACCACGCAGCTCGCGTGGCAGAGTGGGCACCTCGCGTTGTTCGAGCGCTATGGCGGGACGCCGCTCTGGGTCCGGATCGACAATCTGAAGACCGGCGTTGCCCAGGGGGCGGGGCCGACGGCGGTGCTCAATCCGACGTTCGCGCGGTTTGCGACGACCTGCGGCTTCCAGGTGGATCCCTGTCGGGCCGCGCGGGGCCAGGACAAGGGCAAGGTGGAGCGGCAGGTGCGGGCGGAGCGGAGTGCCTTCGCCGATCTGTTGCGGGACGACTGGCCGAGCTGGCCCGCCCTGCAAGGGGCGCTGGATGCGCGGGCCCGCGAGCTCCACGGCCGGCGGCCATGTCCGGCGACGGGCACGAGCGTCGCGGCGGCGTTGGCGGCGGAGCGGGCGGCGCTGCGGCCGGTGCCCGCGCTGGCGGAGCCGTTCGACGTCGTGGTGGCCCGGCGGGTCGCGCGGGACTGCCTGGTGGCGTTCGAGGGCCGCCGCTACCGCGTGCCCTTTGTCTGGGTGGGGCGCACGGTCGAGGTGCTGGGTACGGCGCACCACGTCGTGATCCACGCGGTGGACCAGGAGGTCGCGCGGCATCCGCGCCACACGGCCCGCCGGCTGGTGCTCGACCCGGCGCACTATGACGGGGACTCCACGGCTACGGTGCTGGCGCCGCCGCCCCTCGGGCGACGCGGCCGGCAGCAGCTGGCGCACTGGGAGGGGCTCCCGGAGCCCGCCGCGGTGGCCCGGCCGCTGGCGGCGTACATCGCGCTGGTCGAGGAGGTGGCCCGATGACGCGCGGCACCACGACCTTGGAGCCGGTGGCCGAGCGCCTGACGGCGTTGGGCCTGGACCAGGCGGCGGGTTGCTTGCCCGAGCTGGTCGAGGAGGCGACGCGGGAGAAGCTCGCGCCCGTGGCCTTCCTCGATCGCATCCTCACCCGGCAGCTCGAGCACAAGGACGAGCGGCGGGTGACCACGATGCTCAAGCTCTCGGGGCTGCCGCCGGGCAAGACGCTGGAGGGCTTCGACTGGAGCTTCCAGCCGCGGGTGGATCGCCGGCAGATCGAGACACTGGCCACCTGCAGCTTCGTGCGGGAGAAAGTGAACGTGCTGTTCCTCGGCCCGCCGGGGGTGGGCAAGAGCCACCTGGCGGCGGCGCTCGGGGTCAAGGCGATCAAGAACGGCTTCTCCGTGGCGCACTTCGTCCTGGACGACCTGATGCACGTGCTCAAGGCGGACGCCGCGATCCCGCCGGCGCGGCTCCGCGCGAAGCGCTATCTCAACGCGGGGCTGGTGATCATCGACGAGGTCGGCTTCCGGCCGCTGGATCGGAGCGAGGCCAACCTGTTCTTCCGGCTCGTCTCCGCCCGCTACGAAAAGGGCGCGATCGTCCTCACCTCGAACAAGCACGTGCGCGACTGGCCAGAGATCTTTGCGGGGGACGAGATCCTCACCACGGCGATTCTCGATCGCTTGCTCCACCACGTCGTCGTCATCCACATCGACGGACGGAGCTACCGGCTGCGGGACCTCGATGCCCTGCTCAAACCAGGGACGCCCACCGCTTCACCCCCTCCCTCGAAAGGAGGACCCACCAAGACATGACCGCTACCCGGTGCGTAAACTTGGGTGTTCCTCCACTGCGTAACTTTGGGTGTCACTGGACAGCCTCGCCCTCAAGGCCCGGCAGCGGGGCCAGTCGCCCATCGTGATCGCGCACGCCTGGAAGGCGCAGCACCGCCTGCACACGCTGTATCGCCGGCTGGCCTTCCGCACCCGGCCCCAGATCGCCGTCGTCGCCGTGGCGCGAGAGTTGGTGGGCTTCCTCTGGGCCGTAATGCAGGACCAGGACGCCCTGACGTCCGTGGCCGCGTGAGCGCCGTGGCCAGGCGGTGTCCGGTGGCACGACAGTGGAGTATGCTCGAGTCCGTTATCGGGTACGTCCGGTGCTTGCACCGCGGCCGAATCCCCGAGTCTAGAATGAGCCAGCTCCCGACGAATCCAATTCTTGCCGCTCCGGCGAGGCCACTCGCTGACCGGCGTATATCAGCAGGATTCATCGTCGAAGCCGCCACCGGCACCCCTGGCCACCTTGTACTCACCACGATCGGGGCACCTTGACAGATGCCCAGTCATATCAACGCGTTGCCGATAAGCTGCGGACGCCGCAGGCGGCCGTCAGCTTCATCGGCTGGTTAGGCGGCACGTCGCTCAAGATAACGCATTGTCACGGCACACCGACCTCGCGAACGTTGCTTGAGACTACTCAGAGCTGAAAACCGACCAACCGGTAGTACCAAAGTAGTACGCTCGCCATAGCGCCCAAGACTGCGAGTGTGACGAGCCCCGCCTTGCCGGCGCTACCCTCGCCGCCGCGCTGCCAACCGAGTACGGTGACGATGGGAAGAGACGTGCATAGCACAGCCGCTGCGGAGAGGAACGTCAGCACGACGCGAAGCCCGCCCCGCATATGGTCTGCCGCCCCGATTTCGGGGGTACTGAGGAGCACGGCAACCAGGGTGACTGGTGCGAGCAGAAGCGCCGTTGCCGCCGCACCAATAACCCTCCAAGCAGGGTTTCCACCGACGATGATCCCACGTCTGCGCCAGATGACTCGCCGCATCGCCCGGCCGACTGCTCCGATAACCAACGCTAGACACGCAGCACCGAGCAGCAGGGCGTGCACGATTCCACGCTGCCACCAGGCCAGCCGTGTGAAGACAACCGGATCTAGCAGCGTGCCACCCATCGCCATTCGTGACACGTGTCCGGCGTCTCGAACGAATGCCAACCGCAATCCCGCTTGTGGGCCCTCACGAACCTCGAATGCCTCATCTCTGGTCGGATACGCCAGGATCGTTCCGAGGGCACCAGGGGCGCGAATCGTGATCCCCCCGTTCGTTGAACCGACCGGAGTGTCAAGGAAGAGATACCCTACTCGCTCGACCGTAGTGGTGCTGAGCAGCGCAGGCCGATAAACACCCGCGAACGACTGGGTAGCAACCGGTGGCGCGGCTGCACTGGCGCCGACGAAATAGCGCTCGACGAACGTGCGAACAACTTCGGTGCGCAGGCTTTGGAACTTTCCTCCCTGGCGCATGGAGTGAACAAGGAAGAGCGCAACCCTCTGCTCTGGAGCGAGCCAGGCTACCGAGAAATGATGTCGGGCACCAGTGTGGTAGAGGCCGCGAATGCCACCGAGATTCGTCTCGAACCAGCCGAGGGCGACGCCGGGGACGGCGGGGTGCGCGCGCCAGTGCGTGGCGTGCATTGCACTGAGCGAGTCGACGTGCGAGGTCGCGATATCAAGTTGCGCGACGAGGAATCGGCCCATATCGCTGGCAGTGCCAACCATCGCCCCAGCAGGTGCCGGGAGGAGGTAATCGGCGACATCGTCGGTCCCCGCGGCGGCGATGCGCTGTGCGAGGTCAGCAGGAATCGGCTGACGGAAAGTCGAGTGATCCATTCCCGCCCGCGCGAAGACTTCGCGCTCGACGTACTCGGCGAAAGGCATCCCACTCGTGCGCTCGACGATCCGTCCCACGAGCGCCATCCCGTGATTCGAGTAGCGCAGCACATCGCCGGGGCGTGTTCCGGCGCGCCATCGGATCCCGCGGAGATAGTCGCCCAGCGGCACGAGTCGCGCCGGGTCGTCTGCACTCCCCTGCATGAACGGCTCATCGAGCCCGGACGTGTGAGTGAGCAAGTTCTCGACAGTGGGCGCCGGCCATCTTTGTCGTGATGGAAGTTCCCAATCGAGGTATCGCGCGGCCGGCGCAGCAAGGGCGATGCGGCCACGCTCCACTTCGCGCATGGCCGCTTCAGTAGTGACAAGCTTCGATAGTGACGCCATCCAGAACACCGTCTGCTCCGGATCCACTGGGCGGCTACCTGCGGCATCCTCGCTGCCGTAACCACGCGCGAACACGATCGATCCGTCCTTCACGACCACAAACGCGAGGCTTGGTTGAGGAGAACTGCGGACGTAGTCGGCGAAAACCGAATCCGCGAAGCTCGCTAGATCCGCGGCGGTCAGTTCGCGTCGCACTACACCGGACTGAGCGCTTGCGCCATGCGTGGCGGCCGTGAGACAGAGCGTCGCGAGCGCGAGCAGCACTGGAACCGTGCGACGCCGCATGTGCGCCTTGATGACGCGAACAAGCGCCACTGGCAAGAGTTGCATAACTGGCCGCCTAACGGACGCGCACAAGCTGCATCGGGGCCGCCGGCCACGATACCGCCCAGCGATGAGTTAGCGGACGGCACATGCGCTTGGATAACGCCGTGGCCGTGCGGTGCGCAAGACGCGGCAAGCCGGCGGTTGATCCGGCGGCCCCGATGACAGCTTCATGCGCAAGTTAGGCCGCATGCGGTTCAGCGGGAAGCACCCAGACGAGCGTCGCGCCCGTTACGACGCCTAGTACCGCGCCACCCAAAAGGATGGCGCCGATGTTGATCACGGCGGCGACAGCGCCAGGACCGATGCCGAGGAGGGTGCCGTACAGGAGCGGCGTCGCGCCAGCAAGGAGCCAGCCGGCCAGGGAAGCCGCGACCCACCAGCGGGCGCGCGAACCGTGGCGTCGCAGGAGCGGGTGTTGGAGCAGACCGACGAGCAGGCCGCCGCACGACGCACAGAGCCAGATTGAGGGGAAGAAGGGCAAGCCGATGCCAGCGATGCGCAGGAGATCGGCCATGATGAACGGTGCGCCCATCCCGGCGACGGTGAGCCAACCCCACCTATCGCCAATCCCGAGGAACTGGCTCGTGACCCGTGCCTGGGCGTAGCCGATGCCGGCACCCATGCCCAACCCGATGAAGAACTGGGCGCGCTCCGCACCCATGGCGAGATCGGCCGTGATAGCGCCGGCCATCATGAAGACGAAGCCCAGCAGCCAGCCCCAGAACGTGGCGAACACCCAGCGGGCCAGCAGCCGCCTTGCGTCCACGGCTGAGGCGGTGTCCATCAGCAAGGCCTCCATAGCATGCGGTCTGGCTCGCGGGTGAGCTGCGGGCGCCGCAGGCGACCGTCAGCTTCACCGGCTTGTCTTGCCGCTGCTCCAGCCAAGCCGAAGCGCGTTCGCGCTGGCTATCGCAGCCGCCGTGGCCAGTCGATCATTCCCGCGACCCAGTTGCCAGCTGGCCTCTCCGCAACCCAGGGCGCCTGAGGGGTTGGCTTCACCATCAACGCGTGGTCGGCACCGCGAAGGAGACGAACCGTCAGGGATGCATCGTCGGCGCTCTCGAGCGCGCGCCGTACGCGGATCTCCGTCGAGCCATTTGTAGCCGGTGTTGCGGCTGACGCCGTACCGGAGGCAGAGTTCGGTCATGGTCCACGCGCCACTCGCGAGATCCTGGGCGAAATGATGACGTTCGAGCACGGGGTTGGTCTCCTGCCAGGGCACCGCTTCTCCTCCCAGAGGGTCGGGAGAAGTGTCACCCATGTCCCCGGACATCTGTCACCTATGTACCCAGGTTGTATCCCCCCACCGGACTACCCCGGCCACTTCGAGATCCGCCGGGTCAGCAGCGCCGGCACCTTCCGCCTCCACTCCGGCCAACACTTCTTGAGCCAAGCGCTCAATGACGAATACATCGGGCTCGAAGAGGTCGAGGACGGTCTCTGGAACATCCTCTACTACGAGACGCTCCTCGGCCGGTTCGACGAACACACCCACACCATCACCGGGGCCCCGTCCCTCAAGAAAAAGTGTTAACCATGTCCCCGGACATTCTGTCAGCTATGTCCCCGGTTGCTCACTCGTCCTTCTCTACTCCTGATCCCTTTGCCTGGATTCGTGCGGTCCTTGCCTACGCCGCCGGAACACTCGAGTTGGAGACATAGCGCGAGTTCTTCCAGCTACCGTCGGACTGGCGCTTCCATATGCAAAGAAAATTCCCGTGGTCGGCGACCGGGCCGTCTGGTGTCGTCAGGCTCAGATGGTAGGTCCCTTGAACGTACGCGAGGTCACCGCAGCCCTCGAGGCTGACCGTGCGGAGGTCGAACGACGTCATCCCGGGGAACCCCTCTTTGAGGAAGTCCGCAATCGCAGGACGCCCAACCACCGGCTCCATATGCGGAAGGCTGAGGGTCGCGTCGGCGGCGTAGAAGACCTCGCAGTACCGGTTCCAGTCCCTTGACCCATTCGCGATCGCGAGCGCAGCTGCAGTCGCCGTTTCGATTCCTGTACGATCTTCCGACGTGAATGCGTTGTGATCACCCATGGCCACATCTCCCTGAGAGGAACAGCTAGCGTGCTCCGACTGACAGGTCCTACTCGAGCCGCCTCTAACGACTCTGCGCTTAAGCCGCCGGCGAGTGGCCAGCGGCAACGTCAAGGGAACGTACCTTCGTGCTCACCAAGCGGGCAAACCTCCGTTCCTTTGAACGTACCCGCCGGGCGGCTTCAAGCGCGGGTTAGGCCGCGTTCGGTCACGGTGCCCGCCGCGGCAACTGCAAGTCTAGTGATGTCGCAGCGAGGGAATCAGGTCTGGCAGGTAACGTGACGTAGGCCGTATCAGCACTCAGAGAGCCGCTGAACGGGCCGGTATTGCCGGGATTGGGTGTGAACTGGAGGGAGGTGCCCGCGCGAGCGTACTTACCGAGGATCAGAACTTCACCATAACTGTAGCCGGCGCCTGCGGGTGTGCAGTCGTTGGTAATGTTGATCGAGAGGTCAAAGTCGCCTAGGCGGTTCATCGAGAGAACGGCGTACGTCAGGAGGCGGTCACAGGTCGCGGTAGCATGGATCACCTGTGGAGGCGCAAAATCCCTGGAGTACGTACCGGCGGCCTGGGGGGGTTCGGGACCGGTGGCGCAGGCGACAGTCCCGAATACCGCTAGAGCAATGGCGCGTCGGATAGTGAGCTGCATTCGCGGTCCCAGGTGCGGTGTCGTGCTCGCGACGGAACGCGGCCTAACGACCGCGCATAAGCTGCAAAGCGCGGCACATGGGAGGCAATCCCATTTCTAGTTGAAATTCGGGTGCTGCCTCTGGTGCAGGACGCTCACGCGGCGTCCTGGTGTTGACGCGCGCCCCCGCGCAACGCCTCTACGAGCCGGGGGAGGTGGCGATAGCCTTTCACTTTCCGGAACCGTGCTTCGATGGCGAGCAGGGCCGCCGCACACCAGCGCTGCTTCTGCTCGCTGGTCCGCCAGTGATCCACCTTCCCGGTCCGCTGCTCGACCTGCGCCATGACCGACTCCAGCACGTTCGTGGTCTTGAAGCTGGCGCCCAGCTCGGCGAACAGGCCGAGCCGGTGCAGGGTCAGGGTCTCCTCGAGTCCCTCGGCCAGGCTCTTCGCCGCCGAGGCGTTCACCAGCTTCAGCTCGGCCGCGATTCGCTGGAGCGCGCGCTTGGCCTGCGCATAGGTGGGCTGCTCGTAGGCGGCCTGGAGCTTCCGCCGCCAGGTGGCCTGCTGCCCGGGCGGGAGGTGCCGCACCACGTTCTCCCGCTTGTGCCACTGGCAGCGCTGCACCTGGGCCGCGCCGCCAAAGACCTCCGCCATGGCCGCGCGCAGGCCCTTGGCCCCGTCCAGGATCACCAGGAGGCCGTCGGCCGCCCCGAAGCCCCGCTCCACCAGCTCGCGCAGGAACGCCGCGCACACCCGCTGATTCTCGGTGGCCGTCTGCACCAGCCCGAGGATCCGCTTCTTCCCCTGCCGCGTCACGCCCAACGCGATGACCAACTCGTCCTCCGCGAACGTCTTCCCGTCCAGGAACAGCGCCACCCACGGCTCGCCAGCCAGCGAGCGCTCCTGCACTTCGCGCAGCCGCCGCGCGCTCGCCCGCACAAACCGCCGCGACACCGTCGCGCGCGACAACCCGAACGCCTCGGGCACCGCCTCCGCGCACGCCTCGTAGTCCCGGCACGCCAGGCCGCCCAGTACCCGCCGGAACAACCCGTCGTCCAGCGCCCGCGGCGCCTGCAACTGCTGATAGGTCTGCAGTGGGATCTCCACGTCCCGGTGCCGATCGCGCACCCGGGGGACCACCACCGGCACTTTCTGATCCGCCAGGTACACCGACCCCCCTTGGCGCCCCCACCGCACCACGCCCGCCGGCCGGCCGGTCCGGGCATGCCGCGCGCCCGCCAACGCCACCACCTCGTCCTGCAACGCCTCGGCCACCGCCGCCAGGCCGAGCGGGATCAACGCCTGAATCGCCGTTACCCGGGCCGCCAGACGGTCCGTCTCGCCCGACTCGCGCCCCGCCACCAACCGGGTGGCATTTCCCTTCTTCCGAATTCGCTGTACTGTCCGCATGGGTGGTGTCCTCCTCGCTGTGAGTGTCGGTGTCCTTCGCCGGATCACCTCACTCTGGTAACGAGGCACCACCCAAATTTCAACTAAAGATAGGACTCACCCGCACATGGTTCTAGAAGTTGCGGTCAAGCTGGCCGCGCTTTGACAGCGCTGGTTAGCCAGCCGGATAGTCAATGGCATAGGTCGAGTTCACGATGCCGGAGGCAGAAGCGCTACTGGCCATCATCCGCAGGCGGCAGCGAGGGGCTCCGGCAGCGAGAGGCACTCCGCCGCCAAGCAAGACTGGTATGGTGGCCACTTCGATCTGATCAACCGCCCGTTCCGCCACAAGGCTCGCGAACAGCTGGCCGCCACCGAATAGCCAGATGTCGCGGCCCGACTCGGCCCGGAGAGTCCTCACCACGGCGCCGGCATCGGACGAGATAACCTTGACGGCTGGGTGATCGGATCCGTTGAGAGTGCGGGAGAACACATAGATGCGCCAGCCCGGGGGCCACGGGGGCGCGCCGGGCTGAAGGGTTAGTTCATAGGTATGGCGTCCGAGGAGCGCCGTGTCGAAGCCGGCGAAGATCGCGGCGAAGTCTACGGCAGGGTCGGGGACAATCCAGTCAATTTCACCGCGAGGTCCGGCAATGTAGCCGTCCAGGCTGGCAGCGAGGCGGTAGCGAACCGGACGCATAGGGAATCCTCAAATCAGACTTCCAAACGGCTGGCTAACGATCCGCGCTTCACCCGCGGGCGACGTGCCGACGGGCGGCGCGATGTTCAAACGTGCAGTCATGCGGGCAGGCGCGCAAATGAACGGCTTCGTCAGCAGCGTCAGCGCCCGCCGGGTGCAAGCGCCTAGTTAGACCGGGCTCGCCACGCGGAGCCGCTGGTCCTCTCCAGTCAGTGGTGTTTCATCAGAAGATGAACGGTATGAACATCTTGGTGCGTTGCATGTATGCCTGGTAAGCGGTACCGAAGTACCGACCATTCTCTACTTCCTCAACCTTCGCGGTCGCCACGAGGAAGGCCGTCGCGCCCAGCACCACGCCGCCCGCAAGCCACGACGGGTGCTTGAAGAACACGCCCCAGGCCAGAAGAACGAGGGAGCTATAGAGAGGATGGCGGATGTACTTGAACGCGCCGGTCGTCACCAACCGAGTTGTCTTCTCGATCGACAGCAAGGGCGCATCGTGGGGTCGTCGGGGATCCGGTTTGCCCTTGGTGCGTAGTACATGTATCCCGCAGACGGCCGGGACGATACAGCCCATCAACAGGAGCCACGAAATGAGCTGGCGGACAGAGAACGGGTCACCAAACCACTGCCCAAGGTTGATGAAGTTGAGGAGGAAAAGGGCGAGAATGCACTCCCAGGCGAAGAAGCGGTAGAAACCATGAGAGCGGGGGACTCTAAGGGAAGCTCGTGAGACATAGGCGAGCGCACCGGATAGGATGGCGAAAAGCAAGACTCTGAGCACGTCTCTTAACGGTGGCGTGTTGGGCTGAAGGAGCGATGCGGGCGTCGAATAGCAGATCGCTTCAGCGCGGTCTCACGGATTTGCGCTTGAGCGGCGGGCGCACTCCCCGCCTGGCGGACCGTCTGATCAAACGACCTGCTCATGGAATCCTCCTGCCACACAAGCCTCAGCCCGGCGCATGCGCCCGACCGCTCGAAGCGCCTCTGAAAGCGCGGTTGTCAACGCACGCACCTCCCTCACGACCGCCGCAGCGGCCGCATCCTGCGCCCTGCGAATAGCCCACGGCTCCCTCACCGTCGAGTGCAGCTCGAAGCTGACTTCACGCGCCTCTGCGGACACCACGGTCCAGGAGCATCCGTTCGAAGGAGGTGGCCCAATCGTGTTACCGGGAGGACGGCGTGCCTACGCCGCCGAGCCCAGCGCTTGGAGCGGGCGCACCTCCAGCCTCTCATGCTGCCGGAGCCACTCGTCGTAGCTCCAGTTTTCCTTCAAGCTCCAGTACAGGTAGCAGCACAGCTTCCGCGCTGCCGCCACCGTCGCCTTGGCCTTCCCTTCGACCGTAGCAGCTTCTGATACTGCTGCCCCACCGGTCCTGGCGCCAGTTTCAGACTCTGCACGATCTCGATCAGCAGCCACTTGAGCCAGGGACTCCCCGCCCGGCCCACGCCCCCGTGGCGGGTCTTGTCCCCCGAGCTCTGGGTACTAGGCGTGAGGCCCGCATAGGCCGCCAGCTCATGGGCCGAGCGGAACCGGTGGATCGTGCCGATCTCGGCCAGGAGCATGGCTGCCCCGAACGTCCCAATTCCCGGCCACGTCTGCAGTCGCTGCGCCACCGGATCCCCCTGCGCCAACCGCTTGACCCGATCGTCGAGTCCATGGATCCGGACGTCGAGGGTGTCGAGCACCTCAAGCAAAAGGTCGACTTGCAACCGCGCCGCCGGAGACAGCGCCACGGTTGCCAGCCATGCGCGGCCGGCCCGGCCGTACAGGTCTGTCACCGTCGCGCGGCAGTTCTCGGCCGTCAGATGCCCGTGGATCCGGTGCTTCAGCCGGGTGCGCATCCGGACGAGGTAGGCCCGCCCCCGCAGCAGCTTCCGTCGCGCCCGCACGTCCGCGTCCGGCACCCAGATGGTGGGGAGGAGATTGGTCCGGAGCAACTCGGCGAGCTTCCGCGCATCGATCGGATCAGTCTTGCACCGGGCCTGCCAAATGAGCTTCACCTGGTACGGGTGCGCGGCCACCGCCGCGATCCCGGCGGCACTCAACTGATCATGGAGCCACGCCCAGTACAGCGTCGCCTCCATCGCCACCGTCACCGCGTCGCCGAGCCCCGCGAGCCACGTCGTGAGGGGCGCGACGTCCGGCGGCAGACGCCGATGTTCTGCAACGATCCGCCCCGTATCATCGAGCGCGCACGCCGTGATGTAGTGCTTGTGCAGATCCAACCCGACCCAACGCATCGGAGCCTCCTGTGGAAGACCACGGGAACTTGGCTCGCCTGGCGATGCTCCGAAACTCCTCAGGAGCCGCCCGCGGGCCGCTCCGCGCTTTCATATGGTCGTGTTA
>Ga0224512_10003685_pt1 | contig 13368 bp, 10 predicted proteins | sample SF_May12_sed_USG_4_FD_169103 | JGI IMG/M metagenome (GOLD analysis project Ga0224512, IMG submission 169103) | Sediment microbial communities from San Francisco Bay, California, United States - SF_May12_sed_USGS_13 | ecosystem: Environmental > Aquatic > Marine > Sediment | place: USA...
GCGTGTGGCGAAACAATGTGAGCAGCGCGGGTTGATCATGCGCCCGGTCGGCCACCTGAATGTGATGTCGCCGCCGCTCATCCTGACCAGAGAACAAATCGACGATATGGTACGGATATTGCGTGAAGGCATTGTGGCGACAATAGAAGAATTGCGCTCCGATGGTCTTTTGTAGTAAACCGTGCCGATGGCCGCGACGATGCGGGCCGTTTGGAGACCAGACTTCGCAGGTTGAGGTCTGTCCTTTATAGTAACAGGTGCTCAGTTTTTTTAGCGTAATAACTACGTCATTAGAACCAACTGGAGGAGATCACATGAATAACTTTAGCTTTCCGTTTACCCGGCGCAGGTTCCTGCAGGGATCCGGCGCGGCCGCCGTTGCGCTGACGTTCAGTGGACGTGGCGTGTCCGCCCAGGAAAAGAAACTCAACGTCTACAACTGGGATACCTATATCGGCGAAACCACCCTGTCTTCGTTTACCGACAATACCGGTGTGCAAGTTCAGTATGACCTGTATGCTAACCTGGAAGAGATGTTCGCGAAATTTCAGGCCGGCAACCCCGGCTATGACGTTATTTTTCCCAGCGACTACATGATCGAGACCATGATCAACGCCGACATGTTGGTCGAGTTGGACCGTTCCAAGATTCCCAACTTCAAAAATATCGATCCGAATTTCCTCAACCCTTCGTTTGATCCGGGATGCAAGTACAACGTGCCTTACATGTGGGGCAGCTGCGGGATCGGCTACCGAAAGTCCAAGGTGGGCGAGGTGGATAGCTGGAAGATCCTGCTCGACGACGACAAACACTCGGGCCGCATGGCGCTGCTGGCGGATCAGCGTTTTGTAATCGGTGTGACCCTGCTGTATTTGGGTTACTCCGCCAATACCACCAATCCCGATGAGATCGACGCGGCCCGCGATTTGCTGATCAAGGCCAAGAAGCACTTGAAGGGCTTTGTCCCGGATTCCGGCCAGGACATGTTGATTTCAGGTGACGTAGACGTGGTCATGGAATGGAACGGCGATGTGCTTAAAGTGATGGAGGAAGACGATGATCTGACCTATACGATCCCGAAGGAAGGCACCGTGATTTGGGTGGATGGACTGTGCATTCCCAAGGGGGCACCTAACATGGAGAACGCCTATAAGTTCTTGAATCATCTGGCAGACGCGCAGGTCAACGCGGAGGTCGCGAACACCGTCCATTACGCTACCACCAACAAAGCTGCACGTGAACACGTGGCCAAGGCTGACCTGGATAACCCCGCTATCTACGCGCCGGACGACGTGCTGAAGCGGAGCCAGGCCCTGGCCGACGTCGGCGACGCGCTACCGCTCTACGACGCGGCGTGGACCGAAATCCAGGCGGCCTAAGTTCGAGTTAAACTGATGAACGTGGGCGCGTTGGCCGACGCGCCCACGGTTCTACGCCGGGGACGATAAGTTGGAAAGCTGGCGCAAGAACAAGCTTGCCTTCTCCGTGCTCGTCCTGCCGCCCACAGCATGGCTGGTGATCTTCTTCACCGTCCCCTTACTCATCATGTGGGTCTATTCTTTCGCGGAACGAGGCCCGCAGGGACAGATCTATCTCGCGGTCAATTTCGCGAACTACGCGCGCGCGATTGAATGGATCCACCTCGGCATCATCTGGAAATCGGTCTGGGTGGCCGCGATCAGCACCGCGATCACCTTTGCCGTAGGTTTTCCGCTGGCCATGGGTATCGCCTTCGCACCGACGCGATGGAAGAACCTGTTGCTGTTGTTGGTGATCCTGCCGTTTTGGACCAACCTGCTGATCAGGACCTACGCCTGGATCGCGGTACTGCGCACGCGCGGTTTCCTGAACTTCGGCCTGGAATGGTTGCATGATGAGTTTTCCGCCTTCTTCGCCTTGATAGGTCTGCCGGACGTCATGGGTGAATTTCAGGCCCTGGAGCTGCTCTACAACCAGAAGGCGGTGGTGATTGGCCTGGTCTATGTCTACCTGCCCTTTTTAGTATTGCCGATCTATGCCACCCTGGAAAAACTGAACAAGTCTTACCTGGAAGCCAGCCTCGATCTCGGGGCCGGGCACTGGCGGACTCTGTTTTCGGTCACCATGCCACTGGCCATGCCCGGTGTTGTTTCCGGGTGCCTGCTGGCATTTATTCTGTCCATGGGCACATTTCTGACACCGGCACTTCTGGGCGGCACCGACAGTGAAATGATCGGTAACCTGATCGCGCGCCAGTTCTCGTCGTCGCGTGACTGGCCGTTCGGCTCGGCCTTGTCTTTCCTGCTGCTTTATCTCACCTTCATCATCCTTTGGGTGCGCGCCAGCATGGCGAGCCGAAAACGCGGGCCGATTTAGCCCCCAGCGGTCAATGGCAAGGCGTCGCACCAACCCCCTCGATTACAGCAGAAAAACCTGGATGAGGCTGGCCATGGGCGGTACGTTTTTCTTTTTATACTTCCCAATCGTTTCGTTGATCGCGTTTTCATTCAACGACAGCAAGCGCAATATCACCTGGCAGGGATTTACCCTGCGCTACTACGAGAAGGCTTTCGAAAACAGCCAGCTGCACGATGCGTTCCTGAACTCCCTCACCGTGGCCGGGGTTTCGACTACGGTATCCACCATATTCGGCACCATGTTGGGGCTTTCTCTGTACCGCTTCCGCTTCCCGGCCCAGGGGCCGTTCGAGGGTATGGTGCATCTGCCCATCGTGATACCGGAGATCTGCATGGCCGTCGCCATGGTCGCGTTCTTCTTCACCGTCGAAATGCCCTTGGGACTGACCACGATCACGGTCAGCCATATTGCCTTTTCGATCCCGTTTGTGGCGGTCGTCATTCGGGCGCGCATGGCTGGTTTCGAACAATCGCTGGAGGAGGCTTCTTACGATCTTGGCGCAAATCAGTGGCAGACGTTTTGGAATGTGACGTTTCCGTATATGAAGCCCGGGATGGTAGCGGGGGCACTATTGGCATTCACACTGTCGCTGGATGATTTCGTCATTACGTTTTTCACGTCGGGACCCGGTTCGACCACGTTCCCGATAAAGATATATTCCATGGTGCGCTTTTCCGTTACGCCTGAGGTCAACGCCGCTTCCACCGTGCTGATCGTACTAACCCTGGCTCTGACCGCGGTTGCGCTGGTCATCCAGTCACGCTCGCAAAGAAAAATCGACCATGGTTGACAACACCATCATCTCCATCCGTGATGTCGTAAAACGTTTCGGGTCATCCGTCCTCGCTGTAAACAACGTATCGTTGGATATCAAGCAGGGGGAGTTCTTTGCTTTGTTGGGTCCTTCGGGCTGCGGCAAAACCACGCTGTTGCGCATACTGGCCGGCTTCGAAACACCTTCGGAGGGCCAGGTGTTGATCGATGGTGATGATATGGAACGTGTAGAACCAAACAAACGGCCGGTAAACATGGTGTTCCAATCCTATGCGGTTTTCCCGCACATGACCGTTCGGCAGAACGTAGCGTACGGCCTAAGAGTGGTCGGGACGCCCAAGCCCGAAATCGATCAGCGTGTGCAGGAATCATTGTCGCTGGTGCAGCTAGAGGAGTTGGCCGACCGTAAACCGGATGAACTGTCCGGAGGGCAGCGCCAGCGCGTCGCCCTGGCACGCGCGTTGGTCAAACACCCTAAAGTATTGTTGTTGGATGAACCTCTGTCGGCGCTCGATGCCAAACTGCGGGAGCAGATGCAGATCGAGTTGGTGCACCTACAGCAAACGGTGGGGATCACCTTCGTGATCGTGACCCATGACCAGAACGAAGCGCTGTCCATGGCCGATCGCGTTGCGGTGATGAATGGGGGCAATGTCCTTCAGGTCGCGTCCCCGACCGAGCTTTACGAATACCCGAACTGCCGCTTCGTCGCCGATTTTATCGGTAAGATGAACCTGTTTGACGGCCAGGTGGTGGGGGTCAAAGAAGGACAGGTGGTGGTCCGCGCCGATGCCATAACCGCGCATATAGGGGACATCTCGGTGCCATTCGGGGACGAGGCACGGGGCAAGGTCGGCATCGCGATTCGACCCGAAAAGGTAAAACTGGACGGTGAAGAGCCAAAGGACATGCCGATACGGGTGCGAGCAAAAGTGGTTGAGGTCGTGTACTACGGCAACGAGAGCCACGTATTTCTGCAAAGCACCTCCGGTGCGAAAATCACGGCGAACATCAAAAACACTTCGCGCAACACGCACGCCGGTATAGTCAAGGGCGACCAGCTATGGGTATCATGGTGTCCGCAGGACACGCTGGTATTAACATCATGATGATAGTGTCTCAATCTCAAACTCGTCGAACAGTTTGCCAAACGCCAAACCAACAGCCACCGAATGACGCCTGCACCCGATATCCAAACTGACTCGTATGGATGATGTAGGTGACAAGGGCGTCACCTACTAAATACAATGTTAGACCCTACTTCCCTACTTCCCGAATTTGACAGGCCCGCAGTAAATACCTGCCTAACCCAAATAGAATATTGACACGCAAAAAATCGGCGAGCGTCACGGCATCAGGCTGGACACCGCCAACGAGATATGACAGCCTGTCCCCAATCTAGCTGACTGAATCACTACAGTGTGCTTAGATTAAGTTTCGGACATGGTGGACGCGTTTAGCAATGACGCCAAGCGGTCTCATCTGCTACCCGCCACGACCGCACAGGGGTTGCCGCCACGGTCCGGTGCAATTCACTTGCAAACAAGGAGAAACAGATATGGGTGATAAGGGGAAAAGAGACAAAGGCAAAAGGGAACAACAGAAAAAGGCCCAGCTTAGCCCGCAGGAAAAGCGAAAATTAAAAAGAGAAAAGAAGAAATAAATACCCTGTGCTATCCGGTGACCTTTAATCGGACAGCGAAGCTTTGTCTCAAACCGACAGAGGAACATCACGGCATTACGAAACAAGACTCGTTCGACCACAGACACGCAAAGAACTATGGCAACCAACCGGGTCAGAGAACGATTTTCTCTAACATAAGAAACACTTGTTCTCTGACCCGATTTTTACTGGATTATTTGGTGACGCTCCGACTCAGCCGAAGATTTACATAATCATATCCAGGGCATTGCAAAGACTCCGCTGGCAAGCAGCAGGGCTCGGACGCTCCCAACCCAACCGCGATTCGTTACTTACTTGCCGGCTTTACGCAAATTCTGAACGGTAAATAGATTCGGTTGATTATCTTCGTCACTAATAATGCTCTTGAATTGTAGTGTCGTGCAGTGATCCGCCTGCACATCAATGAGCACAGCATAATCATCCAGTGCTACGCCGCTACCCTTATTTTTGGGATCATGGTGATCAGGATGAGCCTTTCCAATGGGAAACCATTTCCATAGATCGCCTTTACGATCATAAGTTATCAGACTGGCCATTGTTGAGGTTTGCGCATCCAGATTGATGACACGTTTACCGATGGGATGATTTGTGTCCTTTGGCGTGCCGATCAAGGTATAAGTTTTCCTTAGCTGATAGGTGACGTTGGGGAAACAATTTCCCTTTCCATGCACCTGCACAAAACGATAACCATCCGGATCGTTTGCAGGCTCAGTCGCTAACTCCATGTCATTGTGATAGTAAAATGGCAACAACAGATCACGAGTACCTCCGTACTCCCAGTTATAGTCCGTGACACGTCCGTTGTAGCCCTCAAAATCTTCGATCATTAAATCCGTACCCAAGAAGGCATCGGTGATGTTGCCGGTCGCCAATCGACGTACGCGGCGCTGAAATCCCAGATACAACCAGGCATCGTCGCGCTTAGTGTCGTCCTCATACCGATGGATCAGCAGTTGCGTATTAGCCAGGTCGAACGGCTCTGTAACAATGCTGTAAATACCCCGATATATCTTGCTTGGATTCTTTTCGAACTTCGGGGTCGGGTCGAAACTCACTCGATGCGAGTAGTTCATAAAGTGCCACTCGAATTTCAGAACACGTTCAACCTTTCCGGTTTTAATATTTCGAAATGTCCACCAAAAAGGAAAAATCGTTTCACTATCTCCGGAGTTGAATCCATATTGGTAGTTCCACACCAGCTTTTGCCCCGCCAGCGGGTCACTGATATCGGGTTCGATTGGAAAAGCGCGTCCTGCAACGTAACCGTCCAGTGTCCCGTTTTCATTTAATGAGACACCGGCCGCATTGTCTCTGGTCGCTTGAATATAGTTTTCGCTTAATGGAAAGTCGGTCGTTGGAGCTGTTTTTATTTCTACCCATCCATCCTTCACGAAACGATAGAGTGCTTTGTCAAGCACATCTTTGAATTGCTCAACATTCCCTTGGTTGACAACAACCCCTGGTTCATAACCACCGAAACTCGGAAAACCCGATTTGTATGGGTAAAACGAATTCTGAATATCGTCTTCAGATACAGGGCCAGCCGTCACCGGTGTTACATACACCATGATCACGGCAATTAGCGCGAAGGATAAAAGTAATTTCATTGATTTGTCTCCCGCAATACGTGCCCTAGAACTGGTAACGCACAGTGAATTGAATTTCGTCCTCGTTGATTGCATTTCCGAACGGACCCGCGCGGAACCGGCCGATCGGCTCAAAGCCGCCGACACCCAGGCTACCGAAAGCGCTGCCGCAAGCGGCTGGCGCTGCGGCTACGACGGGTGGCGCACAAGTAAACGGTGGAAATGGATTTGCAGATCGATTGTCGTCAAACGCTTTGGCGCCGTCCCCGAATTTCAAATTCAATCCTAAGTTGAACACCCAGTTGTTGCTTGGCTTCCAGCTGATCGATGGCGCAAACGCCCCACTATCGGCCTTGAAGTCGTAGGCAGTCAATAATTGCGGTGTCAATCGATCGTTCTTGAAGTTTGCCTGAAGTAGAAGCGTCGCAATGTAATTGTTCTTCCAGTCGGGCATACCCACTGAACCGACGGCCGGCAAGCCTTGCGGATTCACATTTTGGAGTTCATGGTCCAAAAGATGCTGGCCAAACAATTGCGCCGATACAAGTACCGCACGCTTCTTGTTAATAAACGGGATAAACGTTGGCCGATCCCAGCCCACAACCCAGCGGATCACATCGGACTCCGAGAATAAGCGCTCTTCTAATGTGTTAGGGAATTCCTCTCCGGTGGTGTAGGCCAACTCAAGCCGGAACGCGGACTTTATTTTTTCAGAGTACAAATCGGCCGATCCACCTAGCAGATAGACGGTGGGAAAGGCGATATCAAAAGCGAGGTTATATGGAAAAAATCTACTTTCCGTTGCCGGGGTGAAAGGATTGTCGGCCTCGACGCCGCCGCGCAGCGATGGTAGTTGCGAATAGTAACGTGCGGCATTAAGCGAAAATCCGACGCCTTTATATAAACCTTCCAATCGAACACCAAATTCGTCCCGATCATTAGGGATGTCTACGTCGCGAATACCGAGGGAGTGCTTAGGAAAATCAACCGCTAAACCAGTGGCAGGAAAATTCCCGACTGTACAGCCATTTTCCCAGCAATTACCCATCGCGCGGAAAAAATTTCCGGCGCCGAGAATAGAGTATGGCTGTCCGCCTTGACCCAGATTGTGCGGCCTGAATTCTTCAAACTTCCATAAAAACTGCAAATTCAGATCATCAAATCTCTCAGTCGCACCCATCCGATATTCAGCATTCAGCATGCCCATGGGATAACGAATATCCTCGAGTTCGTCAAAAATATTATGCCGGGAAAAATCTACCGGATTGATGACGTCCAACACCCTGAATAAATCTGTACGTCCCCACACAACCTGCTGTCGACCAACACGAAAACCGATTTCGCGCCCACCATCGGACGGAAGCGTTGCATCCAGGTATAACTCTCGAATGACATCAGCTTTATCATTAAACTCCGGGTACTTGAGTTCGCTTTCGTCAAAATCCAAATAATCATCCAGACAGCCGCGGGAATCGATATTGCAGGGACGCGTAGGATAAGCGAGCATCACGCCCCCTTTTTCAAAATCATGCGCATCATCACCCACTAGCTCTAACCCGATATTTGGGTTATTGGGCGAATTAATTGTGCCCATTGGGACGCCTGGTAAAGGTATAGCCCCATCCGCGCCCGCTGCAGCAGGGCCAAATGTGCCGGCAAAAACCGGGTTGGTCGTGGGCACAAACGGTGCTCCTGGACCGCCGCTCGATTTCACCAATGTATCGAAAAAGGCTGGATTGCCTGGTGCGCGAAACGACACCGGGCGGCCGGAGTTAGCGCCAAACTGATCGTCGTTTAGGTCATACACCGCATCGTAGCTCCCGCGAATAGTGCCACTAATCGATACGTCCACGAATCGTCCGCTCGTATTGAGGTGCTTGGAAAACTCATACTGAACGGTATTCCGCGCTTTACTCAATCCGACGTCATCCCGATAGAATGTGGCGTTCTCCACGAATCCACGCGTCTCCAGGACGCCGTCGTTCGATGTGCCTGCCACCACCACCATAGGCATGCTGGCGAGGGCCGCAAGACTGACTACCGGCGCGGCGACCTGCCACCGGATAGGTCGTGAAATGTTTAAAAACATTACTCCTCCACTTGATCGATCGTCGATTTCGTTTGCTAATATACCCTGGAAGCAAGCAGACGCTTTAGGCATTCTTTGGAAAAATAAAATGCGACTCTAATTTCGACTATTCGCAGTTGCAGCTTGATTCTAACCAAACTCTGAACGAGTCCCTACAACAATTCTAGCCGCGAACGGCTTTTCTTGATAGCCCAATTACACCATTTCAGTGACTTCGATTTGCTCTGGAATTTTTTCCTTGAGATAACGCATGAAGTATTATCCAGCGAAATACGATTTTAACAATTAAACCATGATAGTTCCGGGTTGTCGAAAAACAATTGTAGGTATTGCAATCATTTGCCTCCTAGGTTGCGAGGCTCCGCTAATGCTTGAAGAAGTGGAACTCACACAGGAACGACCAACCCGTCGTTCCGATTTGCTACAAGCGCTTGCCAAGGGCAAAAATGGTTTGGTGGCAGTAGGAGCAATGGGGGTGATTTTGACATCAAAAACCGGTGACGACCACTGGCAACGCCAAGTGCTAGACGATAAACCTTTTTTGATGGATGTAGATGCCTGCCCGGATGGAAGCTTCATTGCACTGGATTACGATCATCGGCTCTGGCTAAGCGACGACGGCGATGTGTGGGTGCCCAAACGGATCAATAGTGCGGAAACTTCGCAGGCCGCAACCTGTGACCCAAGGGGCGTTGTTTGGGTGGTTGGCGGCTTTAGTACCATTGTGTCTTCGAGCGATAAAGGGGATTCCTGGAATAGCTTATCGCTGGACGAAGATACGCACTACACATCGATTCAATTCGTCAATCCGGACGTCGCCTACCTTACGGGCGAATTTGGCGTCGTCGTACGCACCACTGATGGTGGAGAAAATTGGGAACTTCTCGATCCGTTACCGGATGAGTTTTATCCGCATGCCGCCTATTTCAAGGATGCATATACGGGCTGGGTCGTCGGTCTAAATGGTACAGTTTTACATACCAAGGATGGTGCCAGCACATGGCAACGTCAAAATACGAATACGGAGGCACCGCTGTATGGCATTGAGCTCATTAATAACCGCTTGGTGGCGGTGGGTGGCAACGGTACGATATTGCTGGAGAAAGACGATGAATGGCAAATTGTCAATCACGATCAGGCCAAACGGTTTTATCTTCGAGGCGTCCTATCGTCGGGAAACGCCAAGGTGTTAGTGGCAGGCGGCGCTGGCTCACTATTTGAGATATCTCTAGACGGCTTACTCTAGTCATGGCAGGACCCGTCTTAATTTCGATCTGCAGTCAAATTGCGAAGTAATATTGAACAAATTCGTTAATCGGCTTCATAAAATTGATGCCGTAATATTCGCGTCGCCACGAATTACACTTGGGGTAGTTTTGTTGGTGACGATATTTTTCGCCACACAGATACCCGCTGTCCGAATCGTCTCCGATTTTGCCGATCTGCTTCCACAGAACCATCCCTACATTAGTCTGCACAATGAAATTCGGGACACGTTTGGCGGTGCCAATAATGTCATTGTTGCGGTGGAAGTTGATCAAGGCACCATTATCACTAATGAGACACTTGCGCGCATACACCGCATTACACAGCAAGTTGATTCACTATACGGCATTAACCACAATCTGGTTACGAGCATCACCCATCGAAATACTCGTAGAGTCTGGTTAACGGCCGAAGGAACGGTAAAGTCCACTCCGCATTATGACCCGTTAAAAGGTAGTTATAGTGTATCGGAGCTGCAGCAACTTACCGAATATGTAGTTGCCAACCCGCGTGTTTACGGATTATTGGTATCCCCTGATTTACGCTCAGCGTTAATACGTGGCACTTTGAACGAAGGGGAGCTGGATTATGAAAAACTTTTTCGCCAGCTCCAGGATATTCGCGAGCGGGAATCGGCTCCCGGCATTACGATTCACGTAACCGGGCAACCTATGCTGGTAGGCTGGGTTTCCAGTTACGTTCCGCAAATAGTCCAGATATTCTTGTTTACCGTGCTGATCATGTTGGCGTTACTGATTCTGTATTTTCGCCGCTTGTATGGTGTTCTCCTGCCAATTGTGGGTATTGTTTTGACGGGAATATGGGGGCTCGGGATTCTGTCGCTGCTTGGCTATAACCTCGATCCGCTGATGATGGTTGTGCCATTTCTAATCTCGGCGCGCGCTATGTCGCACGGTATTCAACTGGTAGAACGATTCTATCTTGAACTCGAAAAATTAGGCGACGCTAAGATTGCGGCCAGGGAGGCCTTCGAGAATCTATTTCGACCGGGTTCTTTGGGGGTCGTTTCGGACGCAATTGGATTACTGCTGATTGCGCTAGGTTCCGTGCCCATAAATGATAAATTGGCAATCTATGCATCGCTGTGGGCGCTTTCGGTGGTTGTTACGGTGTTGGTAACAACCCCCGTATTGCTTGTACTGCTGCCATCACCCAAAAAACAAGCTTTACGGCATAACCTAATGCGTAAACTGATACCGCGTGTGGCTGACCGTGTAATTAATAATTCTGGTGCACGCCTTATTCTTGTGCTGACTTTGATGCTGACTATCGGCGGGGTGTACCTAAGTTCATGGGTCCAAATTGGCGAGGCTGAACCAGGTTCGCCGCTGCTTTATCCGGGCCACGATTACAATATTTCCTCGCAACGAATTAATGCATTATTCCCTGGCTCCGAAGAGCTATATATTATTGCCCGCACGAATAAAAAAGGCGATTTGAAGCGTCCGGAAGTTATTAAGGCACTTGCCGATTTTCAGGAGTATATGCTTACTGATCCTGATCTTGGGGGCGGCAAAGGGTTGCCGAATCTTGTAACCACAGTAAATAGAATGATTCATTACGATGATCCTCGCTGGCAGGTGGTGCCGGATAATTCGCGGACGGTGGGTGGGCTCATGTTTATGTACATGATGTCGAGCCCTATTCCGGGAGCCTTGCAAGAATTTCTGGATACCGATGAACAGAATGCCAACATGGTATTTTTCTATAAAGATCATAGTGGCGAAACGATTCGCCGCGCCATTCATATGGTGAAGCAGTGGGTGGGATCGACGGCAGCGCAGGTTGAGGGTTTATCATTACAATTGGCTGGAGGCGTGATTGGTGTCACAGCCGCGATCAACGAAGCTGCTTACAAAACCAATCTAGTTGTAATCCCGCTGGTCTTATTGTTGATATTCACTTCGGTCACTTTTTTTTATTGGTCCTGGCACGCCGGCTGGTTGATGATGGTTGCAATGTCATTTGCGACGATACTGACATACGCCTACATGGGTCTCAGCGGGATGGGTATAAATGTCAATACTGTCCCCATCATTGCCGTGGGTATTGGTGTCGGTATCGACTATTCGATCTATATTATGGATAGAATCCGATTCGAGGCCGATGCGTCCACCGATCTGTTGGCAGCGGTACGGCGGGCGATCAGCACTACGGGGGTGGCTATTGGATTTACTGCAATTACCTTGATCGGTGGCGTAGTGATGTGGGTGTTTATTTCAGAATTGCGATTTCAGGCGGATGCCGCGTTACTCTTGATCGTAATGCTTATCCTAAACGCAATTGCGGCGATGTTTATCGTGCCGGCCTGGATTGTCAGATTTCGGCCCAAATTTATTCTTCAACCGGAACCACGAAAGGAAGAAATCGAATGGCACGAGTAGCGTTAATAGATACAAGCACCAGCAATGATCCTGCGATCGAGGAGATTTCCCAATGGGTAACTCAAATGGAGGGCGAGGTGCCCAATCATTTCAAAGTTGAAATGAACTTTCCGGAGTTCTTCAAAGCCAAGTTGGGTGCCACGCAAGTATTATGGCAAATGGGAGAATTAAATATTGAGGAAATTCAACACGTCGGCATCGCGGTTTCCAAAGCGAACGGTTGTTCATACTGCACAGCAGCGTTTTGCACGATTCTTAATTATGGACTTAAAACCGATGAAGCTTATGTGCAGCAATTTCTTAGCCAGGGTGCGACCGCGATAGCAGACCAACGGCTTGGAACCATTGTTGAATTCGCAGCCAAGGTCAACGCTGATGCCTTAATGGTCACCGATATCGACATAGAAAAACTTCGGGACACGGGATTGAGCGACAAAGGCATCGTGCAACTCATCCATTTAGTCAGCGATTTCGCATCGTATAATCGCCTTAACCTTGCATTGCAAACCGACTACGACTATCGAGATATGTGGCGGCAAATCGCATTCGGCTGGTCACCGGATTCAGGACAACCTGAGGGAGACAATACGCGTGGAATTCTTAAGGACCCTCTGCAAGAGTCATGACCGGCAGATAAAGGATATTCCCTAAGCTCCTGATAAGTGTTTGATATTGCTGGTGCCCGGGGCCGGACTCGAACCGGCACGGGATGTTATCCGAGGAATTTTAAGCCCAGAAGAATATGGTTTTTCTTCAATTACTTAAGTCCCTATTTCCGAATTAGCTCTCCAGAATTGCCCCGTTTTTGATCAAGTTGTTAGGATTTTGACGTGAAAAATATTCGGAAACTGCGCTCGTATAATTGTTCGCTTTCAGTCCTGCCCCATGGTCTAAGTTTCCCCTCTCCCGCTCTACTGTGGCTTTTCTCACATGACTGTTAACAAGCGCCTAGCTTTGACCCAGTCGTTTCCATACATCTCAGCAACTTAGCGCGCCGATCGGCGTTGAGACCCGGCGCCGGTTAACAACGATTTCCGCGCGACGTGATAGTGAACAAACCACCGGCCAACTCAAGACGTAATGGTCGGTCGTGCTTGATCGCAAGACCTGATCCTATTTCTCTCTTCCCAATATGGCATATAGCGCCCAAAAAACAAAAGTGAGAAG
>Ga0224512_10003686_pt1 | contig 13367 bp, 15 predicted proteins | sample SF_May12_sed_USG_4_FD_169103 | JGI IMG/M metagenome (GOLD analysis project Ga0224512, IMG submission 169103) | Sediment microbial communities from San Francisco Bay, California, United States - SF_May12_sed_USGS_13 | ecosystem: Environmental > Aquatic > Marine > Sediment | place: USA...
ATGTTGTCGATAAGCGCCGGATCTTCGATGCTGGAAATGACGTGCATGAACGCACTAATGCCGTGAGCGCAGGCGACTGCATGGACGCCGGAGATACGAGTCCATGGAAGGCCGAGGTAGAACGAAGCAGGAGCCAGAGTCGAGAGCAACGCACGGAGTGGTTTCCGAATGCGCAGGAACGGCCAGCTCGTAGCGCACCTTGCCGTGGGCGGTCAGCGACAGGCGCTTTCGGAGAAACAGGCGACCCGATAGCTGAGCATACGATATTACCCCACGAGTATGGAACCTATCTTCGACAAGTTGACAAAATCTATTGCCAACATTCTATAATACACATTATTTTCTATAACATGTGTATCATGATCCGATCGACCGTAATAGGCTGTATACAGGAGAACAGACGCTATGAAATCCAATACCGTACGCACCAATATCGTGCTGGACCAGAAGTTGGTTGAGGCCGGCCTCAAGGCTACCGGCCTGAAGACCCGTCGAGAACTCGTCCAGTTCGCCTTGCGCGAACTCCTCCGCCACAAACAACAAAAAAAGCTCTTAGAGTTGAAAGGCAATGTAGCCTGGGAAGGTGACCTTAATGAGATGCGGACAGGACGCCCGGGTTAGTGATCCTCGTCGATACGAGCGTCTGGGTCGATTTCTTCGCGGGTCGTCGTTTGACCCATGTCGCGAAACTAGAGCAACTTGTCCTCGATAACGAAAATCTTGCGCTATGCGGGGTTGTGCTCACAGAGATTCTCCAGGGCATCCCCGATGACACTACCTACCGAAGCGTTCGGCGGCATCTCGCTCCGCTGGTGATGTTACCGATGACCGAGAAGGTATTCGTCAACGCGGCGGAGATCTACCGCAAACTACGCAAGAGGGGTATCACCATCCGTAAAACAAACGATTGCATCATCGCCGCTACCGTACTGGAGCACCATTGTCAGTTATTACATAGCGATAAAGATTTCGTTCCGATAGAAAAGTATTTTCCGCTGAAAGTCGTGTAGCTATAAGCTATAACTGCGAGGTATTAGTGGCGAATCAGAAGCTCGTTCACAACGTGACAAGATCGTGATGTAACGCGGTCACAACCTGTCCATTTCTGTGAGGGCGTTCCAAATCTAGTTGAAATTTAAACGTTTCGATTTTGATTGGTGATAATAAATCTGTCCCGTTTTCCGTTACAGTAGGCGCCCGGCATGACCGACGTGATAGTCCACCCCAAACCGATCCCAAATCACCTGCGCCACCCGCGGACAAGTCCACAAATCGGTGCTAAAACCGGCGGCGCGAGCACCCTTCAACAAGATCTTCTCCAAGCGCTTTTTGGCTTTGCTGTCCAACGCCGCAAGTCGCCCAGGCGCTGGCCGCGCTTGAATGCCGGCCTCGCCTTGTTTGCGGTAGGCCGCTTTCCAGCGCCGCACACTGCGGCGATCCACACCGATCTGACGGGCGACCTCAACCGGGGTGCAACCTTCTCCAAGCAACGTCATCGCACGACGGCGGCGCTGCGCCAACGCTTCGGGGCTTCCAAGGGGTCTCATAGCCGTGTACTTCCTTCCCGAAGGCTAGGGCATTACTTATGCAGCAGTCAATAGTTAAGCAATTCCTCGATTGGTCCCGGCCGGGCGATTTCAAACCCCTGCGCGTAATCTACACCGATTTCTCGAACTTTCTCTAAGATCGCCTCGTTCTCTACGTATTCGGCTATAGTCTTTACCCCCATGACATGACCGATCTCGTTGATAGCCTTTACCAAGGCCAGGTTCAAAGGACCATCCAAGATATCCTTCACAAAAACGCCATCGATCTTCAGATAGTCTACTGGTAGGTTCTTGAGATACGCAAACGATGACAAATCGCTACCGAAGTTATCCAAAGCAAACCGGCATCCTTGATCTTTGAGGTGGTTCATGAAGTCCGTAGCTCTTGAAATATTGGCAATAGCGACCGTTTCGGTGACTTCGAAGCAAATCTTCTCTGGTGGGATCGGTGAATATTTGAGCCTATGATTGACAAATTGTAAAAATGCCTCCTAGTTTATCGAATGTCCTGAAAGATTTATGGCGCAAAGATACTCGCTACTCGCAAGGAATGTTTGAATGCAGAAATATTTACCAGTTTGACCGAAGCAAGAGTAATTATCGAAAAGTGGCGTCAGCGCTACAATGAAAGACGGCCGCACAGCTCGCAGCATTACATCACGCCTACAATGGCGTATTCTGGAATACGTGAAAAATGAAAAACCTAACAAGCCAAGTAGCCAAAGAACGGGGCAGCTTAGAGGTGCTATCATTTACATGGGTATTGATGTCGATGACACGCAATATCATGGTTCGGCATTTAACATAGCCACCGGCGAAGTCATTAATTGTCGATGTCGGCCACATTGAAAGGTCTGGTTAGTCAACTTAAAAAGGTTATCAAGTATTTTCTGGGATACGCTGTCAGAATTTGTTACGAGGCATCCTACGTGGGTTATTGCCTGCAACTGGATCTGTTAGATAAAGGATTCCATTGTGATGTGGTAGCCCCGAGCAGCACGCCCACGCCGGGCGGGACTTTCACCCACTGGGAAAACGCCGCCTTTCCGCGGCGCGCGCCAACAACGGACGTTCGTGTCAATTAAATAAATGCCCTGCCCTTTGTATTTTCGCGATTTGTCTTGCTGGTGGATGACATGAACCAATGATGAGTCTTCCCGGGTGATAAGCCTTCTCCATATCTAAACTGACCGGTATGATCGAGGGAAGCTTTTCTATTCAATCGAGGGCAGCGTGCACCTAGAAGGGTTCATTGTATCCGCTTTGCTCCTGTTGGCTGTTACATCGGTCGCAGTCGCGCTTTTTCGCCATCTAGGTCTCGGTTCAGTATTGGGATTGCTTATCGCCGGAGTAGTAGTTGGTCCCCACTCCCCGGGGCCTTATGTAACCCCTCACGTTGAGGGTGTCCGGGACTTCACTGAACTAGGTGTGGTGTTGTTACTTTTTGTCATCGGTCTGGAGATAAAACCAAGCCGCTTATGGTCGCTACGCCGGGACTTGTTGGGTCTTGGTTCGTTACAGATCCTGCTGACCGGAGTTGCTATTACATTCTATGTTTCGCTGGGTTCTGATTCCTGGAGAACAGCATTACTTATCGGGCTTAGCCTGTCACTTTCTTCAACCGCTTTCGTCATCCAACTATTACATGAAAAGGGAGAATTCGCCAGCCGACATGGGACCGGTACCTTTGCGGTGCTGCTGGCGCAGGATCTATCGGTCATCCCGCTACTCGCCCTGGTGCCATTGCTATCAGACACAGCAGCCATCAGCACGGGCATCCCGCTTTGGGAGCAGTTACTCATATTGGCCGGCATGTTCGCTGTTCTTTTCGTCTTTGGCCTTCGCTTGGTTCCTTACGCATTGGAGTGGTTAGCGCGCCACGACAATCGTGAAGCCTTTCTTTTGGTAGTATTGCTAGCCGTTTTGCTAGCAGCTTGGGCCATGCATCAGGCAGGATTATCGATGGCATTGGGCGCGTTTCTCATGGGCATGCTGCTTTCCGGATCGCGTTACAATATGCAGATTCGTGCCCTCATCGAACCCTACAAAGGTCTTTTGATGAGCCTATTTTTCGTCGCCGTGGGCATGTCCATCGATCTGGGAAAGCTGGCCCAACAGCCATTTGTATTTTTTCAGCACACCGCTGTCTTGATTGGCATCAAACTCATAGTATTGTTTCCGTTGGCGATCGCCTTCGGATACTCTCGCAGCAATGCGGTGCGTATGACATTTCTTCTTGCCCAGGCAGGTGAATTCGGTTTCGTGCTTTTCGGATCCGCACTGGTTCTTGAGGTGATCGACGAGCCGACGTTTGTTATGGCCGTGGGCGTAATATCCCTAACTATGTTGCTTACCCCGCTGCTCGTGCGGTTCGGAAACGCGTTAGCCAACCGCCTTGAGGGTCAATCAAAAACATCACATGGTATTCACCGCGAGGTATTAGACACAATACCGGAACAATCAATTTTGATTGGGGGATACGGACGTATGGGCCACACCATTGCTACTTTGTTTGGAGCCAGTGGAATTCCGTTCGTTGCTTTCGATGTCGACCCGAAGCGAGTCGCCCAGGGACAGGCTTATGGTCACCCTGTATTATATGGAGACATTTCTGATTCGGAATTACTCGCTGCCGCACACGCCGAACAAGCTACGTTAGCCGTGCTTACTATCAACCACGGCCCCACCGCTTTGCTGGCGGTCTCTCATCTGCGAAATATTTAACCCAAGTACCGATCATCGCACGAGCTAGGGATCTGGAAGAATGCGCCGAGCTTCTCGAGGCTGGCGCAACCCAGGCGTTTCCCGAAGCCCTCGAAGCAAGTCTGCGCCTCGGAGCTGAAGCTCTCCAAATGGTGGGCGCTCCAGCGGATAACGCGGAATTGTTGCTGCAGGGAGTTAGAGACAAGGGATACGAACTGGTACGCGAAGAGTCTGAAAACGACAAAATGCATTAATCTTCCCAATTTCTGAAATGATGCCTCCTTTGGGTCGTGAACAGGCAAAACCCAAAATAGTCTAAATGACCGGAGTGAGTTGCTTCGATCAGTTGAAATGGCAGATAACCATGGTTATTTGTAACGCTTAATTTCTCCCGACTTTAGTCGCGCCTGATAGTCGCTGAGGTCTCTTCTCACCTCTCCCATCAACATATATAAACCGAGCACATTGGCGATGGACATGGCAAAAATGGCCGCATCGGAGAAGTCGATGACCGGGCCCAGGCTCATACTGCAGCCGATGACGACAAACACACAGAAAATGAACTTGTAGATCAACTCCGTAACCTGACCTTCACCGAACAGATAGGTCCAACATTTCAGGCCATAGTAGGACCAGGAGATCATAGTGGAGAAGGCAAACAACAGCACGGCTATCGAAAGTACGACTCCAAACCAGGGGAAGACTGACTGGAATGCACTCGCGGTTAAGGCAACTCCGCCCAACCCTTCGGCGTTGGTATAGGCGCCGGTGATAACGATGACAAGGGCAGTCATCGTACAAATCACCACCGTATCAATGAATGGTTCGAGCAGGGCAACATAGCCTTCGGTGAGTGGTTCTCTGGTACGTACTGCGGAGTGAGCGATAGCTGCGGAACCGACGCCTGCCTCGTTGGAGAAAGAGGCCCGCTTCAGACCCTGAATCAAAACACCGACGATGCCTCCACCGACGGCCTCGGGTGCGAAGGCGCCTTGAAAGACGACGCCAATCGCTGTCGGTATCTCACTGAAGTTGGCGAAAAGGATGATCAGGGCTGTACCCACATAGATGGCGGCCATCAAGGGCACGATCTTCTCGGTCACCTTGGCGATGGATTTGATACCGCCGATGATAACGGCACCAACAATGACAGCCAGGATGAGCCCAAACAGCCAACCGGTCTCGGTAAAGATCCCAAAGGTATTGGCGAACATTTGATGGGCTTGGTTACCTTGGAACATATTGCCGCCGCCCAGAGCACCAAAGATGCACATGATGGCAAACAGCACCGCAAGCACCTTGCCGAGCACCGGTTTACCCTGATTGGCAAGACCCTTGCTCAGATAATACATGGGCCCGCCGGAGACATGGCCGTCGGGAAATTCAGTACGATATTTGACGCCCAGGGTACATTCGGTGAACTTGGAGACCATACCGAATAGCCCAGCCATAATCATCCAGAAGGTGGCGCCGGGTCCTCCCAGACTTACCGCAACCGCGACACCGGCGATATTGCCCAATCCCACGGTTCCGGACAAGGCCGTGGCCAGTGCTTGGAAGTGAGACACTTCACCGGCGTCATCAGGGTTCGAATAGACCCCGCGAAGCAGTTCTATAGAGTGTTTAACCCCGGTGAATTGGATAAAGCCCATTTTCACGGTTAGAACAATAGCGCAGATGATCAACCAGCCGACGATCAATGGGAAGCTGACGCCGGCGATAGGAACGGAGTAGAAGATGAAGGACACGAACGGACCGAACAAGGCGCCGAAGATCTCACTGACTTTCTGATCAATATCGGTTTCCTGAGCAAAGGCTAACATCGGCATCGACAGGGCAAACGCCAGCCCCAAAGTGGCAATAGCTTTGGATTTCATTTCTTAATATATCCTCTAGTTTTGGTCGTTTTCTTCGGGGTTGTTGAAGGTGTAAGCCTCAAATAAAATCTGGAACAAGCCTGGCTTTCTTCGTTCAAGACATCCCTTGATTTACCTTACCCGACCAAATTCTCTGAAAGAGCCTTCTCTTACGTATACGCCCATTTCGATGATTACGCCGGACACATCGCCAGCCTTGTCGAACTCGTGACTGCCGGTCGCGCCCTCATAGTTGATCTCCTTTCCGGCCTTGAGCAGGTCCTTGGCTTTCTTCCATTCACCCGGCAGGATGACTTCACCTGGTGCGGTTGCCACGGCGCGCAAAGCCTCGGCAAGCCCGGCACGTTCTGCATTACCGTTCTTCTCGATGGCCAGTGCCAACAGGAAAGACGCGTCATAGGACTGACCGGCAAACGTTGCCGCCGGGTTCAGATCGGCACCCCACGCGAGCTTGTTGAACACTCGCGCGCCCGTGGTATCCGGCGCCCCCGGCTTGGTCGCAATCATGCCTCTCAGTTTATCGCTACCGATTGCGCTGATCAGTGTGTTGCTGACCATCCCGTCGCCCCCAACAAACTGGCTAAAATCACCAGTTTCCAGCGCCTGGCGAATAATAGTCAGGCCGGAGCCATTGGCGTAAGCCAGAACAACCAGCGTATCGACACCCGAAGCGCTCAGTGAACGGATCTCGGTACGGTAGTCCGCCTTACCCTCTTCGTGTGCGACGTTAGCGGCCACTTTTCCACCGACTGCCTGGAAGGCATCGGCAAGCGCACCGGCAAAGCCTTTGCCATAGTCGTTGTTGACATAGGTGATGGCAATATTATCGATCCCCTTCGACATCAGCAGGCGGGCCATGACACTGCCCTGATACACATCGGAGGGCGTGGTGCGGAACACCAGATCCTTATCATCAAGCGATGTGATTGCCGGAGATGTTGATGCTGGGGACACCACTGGGACACCTGCGGGTATCGCCACATTATTAGCCGCTGCGATGGTCGCGCCCGAACATAGTGGGCCGACGAGCGCAACGACATTTTCGGAATTCACAAGCTGCTTGGCAGCGTTCGCCGCGGCAGTGGTATCCGCGCAAGTCGTATCAGCATTGGGCATGACGATTTTCTGACCGTCGAGTACGCCGCCCTGAACATTCACGTGCTTGACAGCGAGTTTTGCGGCCTTGTACATCGCTGGTGTCAGGCTCTCGAGCGGGCCAGTGAAACCACCAAGAAAGCCGACTTTCACATCGGCTATAGCGACTCCCGCGCCGAAGAACGCAGTAGCTACTACTGCCACCGTCAATGAGCGCTTGAGGTCAATTGACATAGACTGATCCTCCTCTGGATTCATGTTTACGGGTTCTCAGTACCCGACGCCTTGTAGCGCGCCTCCTCTGTGGTACTTAAGCTGATCCCTCAGCGGGGAACTCGCGGCCGCGTACGAGCTCCATCCCGTGCCATCACAAGTATCAATTTCGTTCTCATATTCTTTCATCTCGTTACGAAGCGGTTAAGGGACAACCGTAACCGGTACGGTGGAAAGTTGGACAAGTTTTGTTGCGACGCTGCCGAATAGAAGTGATTTCAAACCGGATTCACCAATGCGCCCGACGATGATCTGATCCGCGCCACTCTCCGCGGCCAGACCGTTCAATACCTCGGCCACGTTGCCATGACGAACGATTCCGCTCCCGTCGATACCTGCGTCGTTGAGCTGTTTAAGAACAGGGTCAAGCACACTTTCATTCGCGCGCGTGATTTCTTCTTCGCGTCGCTTGTGCCGTTCTTCGTTTTCTTCAGGGGTGTTAAAGGTGTATGGCGACCATTCAATAACATAAACCACTACCAGTCTTGCAGCCGCGGATTTTGCGCGCTTACACGCAAAATTGAACGCCCGACGGCTGCAATCGCTATTGTCTATGCCAACTAGCAAACATTCACTCATTAAGAACCTCCACTCGATAACTATCTATTTGGAAAGCCTTTTAACTCAGAGCCCCCCGCACGCGTATTCCATATTGCCGGGCTCAGTTCGGCGCCGGTCGGATTTTGACAACAACAGTATAACAGCACAATATTTCTGTATCCCAAGGCTTTCCGTGTGCCGGTCGTTGGGATCTGTTCTGGACTGGGCAGTAAAGGACATCCTAAAGGACTGGAATTAAGACCGAAGCAGACGATCTAGGAATAACGCTTAAACTTCTGGAGTTTGCTGCCCATTGACTGATATTTGTCATGGCTCTATCTGTCGAGGAAAACGATCTCAAATCTGGGCCTCCCAACGATCGGTGTCCCCATTATTTTATTCCGGCACGCATAAATGACTGCACGAACTGCCGCTGAAACAGCAGAAAACCCAACAACAGTGGTGCAACGGCCAGTAGCGTGCCCGCCGTAATTATCGACCATTCCACGCCGGATTCGGGAGCGCCGAAGATGGCCAGTCCGACAGTAAGCGGGCGGGTTTCAACTGAGTTCGTTATTATCAAGGGCCACAGGAAATTGTTCCAATGATAGCTAACGGAAACCAGGCCGTACGCGAGATAAGTAGAGCGCGCCAGGGGAACATACACTTTCAAGAGAACCTGAAGCCATGAGCACCCTTCGACCCGTGCGGCGTCTTCGAGTTCCTGAGGTACGGTTTTGAAAGTTTGCCGAAGCAGAAATATTCCGAAGGCGCTGGCTATATATGGCAAGCCGATGCCGGAAATGGTATCGACTAATCCCAGCTTGCTCATGGTACTGTAGTTCTCAACGATCAGAACTTCCGGCATTATCATCAGTTGTACCAGTACCAGAGCAAACGCGATGTTACGCCCGGAAAATTCAAATCGTGCAAACGCGTAGGCTGCGAGCGTGCATAAAACGAATTGACCAATCAAAATGCCAGTGACGAGCAGAAAAGTGTTTAGATAATATCGGGCAAATGGTGCTTGGCTCCACGCCTCCCTAAAATTATCGAGAGTTAATGGAGCAAGCAGATCAAAACGTGTAGCGTAAATAGCAGGATGAAACGCGGCCCAGAATGCGTAAATCAAGGGCGATATCCATAGTAAAGCAAGTAGCCAGGCCGCGGCTTTTTCCAGCCATACGCCTATTCCGTGATATCCGATCATCGATAATGTACGCGCTTGTCCATTAATAGAAACTGACCGATCGCGATAATCGCGAGCGTAACCAGCAGCACTACCGTCAAGGTAGCCGCATAGGCTTCATCGAAAAAACTGAACGCGACTTCGTAGATATAATAGAGCAACAAAGAACTCGCGTTGTCCGGGCCGCCCTTGGTCAAAATAAACAAATGATCTACCAGTTTGAATGAGTTGATTACCGCATTGATTAGCACGAATAGAGTAGTCGGCATGATCAACGGAAACGTAACTCGTCGAAAGTAATACCAACGGCCCGCCCCTTCTATACGCGCCGCTTCCTCGAGTTCCGGTGAGATGGATTGAAGTGCAGCAAGATAAAAGATCATAAAAAACCCGGCTTCTTTCCATATGGTCATCACGATAATGCATGACAACACCGTTTCGGGATTTCCGAGCCAGTTGCGACCGGAAAACCCGAACATCGACAGGAACTGGTCGATCAGACCAATATCCGGCGTATAGAAAAATAACCAGATATTGGCTACCGCAATCATAGGCAGGATGGTTGGCGTAAAATAAGCCATACGCACCAGCCCCCGTCCCGCGAGCTTACCGTTGACCCATATTGCCATGATCATAGCGAGGGCTACGCTGGCCGGAATAGTGCCGATCGCGTACCAGATGTTATTGCGGACCACCTTCCAAAACACTTCGTCCGTGAGCATTATCTGGTAGTTTTCGAGACCTACAAATTCCGCAGGCCGAATGACAGTGCTTTCCGAAAAAAAGCTCTGGCCGAGCGTCGCGATTGCGGGGTAATGGGTAAACGCAATTAAAAAAATTGCCGCCGGCGTCAGCAGCAACCAGCCGTATGCTTGATTACGGATTGTTGAGGACGGCATATCAACAGCAAGGGGGCGCTGCAGGCGCCCCCCTACTCATATTGCGAATTGTTGACTCAACGATAGCGCTTCAGCAGTCGATCCGCCTGATCTTGCGCGGAGCCCAGCGCCTCTTCCGGTGATTTCGCTCCGGTTAGAGTAGCTTGAATCGCGTCATCGAGTAATTTGCGAACCCGCCCGGTCTGATACGTCGACAATTCCGCGGTAGCAAACTCGAGCTGATCCCGAGCCACCGCCGCCGGCGGGAATTCCATGACATAAGACTTCAGCTTATCCGTTTCATAAGCATCCGGTCGCGTACCGATATAACCGGTACTGATGCTCCACTCGGCCGTCCTGTCCGGTGCAGTCAAAAATCGGATCAGTTTCATCGACGCGGCACGCTCTTCAGGGGTGCTCTTCTTAAAGATGTAGAAGTTACCACCGCCCGTTGGTGTACCGCGGCGCTTTTTCGCGGGCAACATGGCGACCCCAAAATCGAAGGTGGCATTCTTCTTCACGATGGTAAGATTGCCCGTCGAATGCCACATCATCGCCGTTTTACCTTCGAGAAAATTTTGTCGAAGCGTTCCCCACTCTATGGTGTTGGCCGGCATGACGCCGTGCTTGTCACCGAGATCCCGCCAGAACTGCAGCGCCTCAACCGTAGAAGGCGCGTCGTAATAGGTCTCGTTACCATCGCCGTTCATCAATACCTGATCGTTCTGCATCGTGAGTGCACCGAACATCCAGTACGGATAGCCGGTGGAAGGGATCATGAGGCCCCAGCGGTCAACGTTACCCGAAGCGTCTTTCTTGACCAGTTTCTGGCCCATAGAAACCAATTCGTCCCAAGTCGCGGGTGGAGAATCTGGATCGAGACCGGCTTCCCTGAAGGCGTCCTTGTTGTAATACATCACGATTGTGGATCTCTGGAAGGGGATTCCCCATACCTTGCCTTGGGTTACGCCGTTCTCCATCAATGCCGGATAGAAACTCTTGAGCCAGGCCCGGTCATCATCGGTTTCGACGATGTCGTCGAAAGCGACGATGGCGTCCTGCTCAATCAGTTCATAGATATCGATCGAAAACATCACCGACAACTGGGCCGGATCACCGCTCTTCAAGGCAGCCAACGCCTTAATGCGTGCATCGTTATAGTTGCCCGCATAAATTGCATTGACCTTGATATCCGGATTTGCTTTCTCGAAGTCAGCCACTAAGCCATCGACTACTTTAGTCAGCGGGCCACCAACGGCTACCGGGTAATACATCGTGAGTTCAGTAGCGGCGAGTGCGCCGTTGCTTGAAAGTATCAGCAAACTCAATGCTGACGCCATAACGGCCATATAACGTTTAACAGATTTCATTGAATCCTCCTTTCTAATTTGGAAAACATACCGGGCTACGAACATTAGTGCACCCGGCGAGAAATGTGTCTAGCCCGTCGCCGCGGACAAAACTGGTCCATCATCAATCAACAACCCGCTTTCTTTATCAAACAGGCGGGCGAATTGCGGTTGCCATCTGAGAAATACCGCCTCCTGTCCCTTAAGCTCATACCGCCCCGGTATTCGAATCATTAATTCCTGTGTGCCGATCACCGCCGTGACGATCGTATCCGCTCCGAGGTAATCCGAGGCCACCAGTGTAGCCGGAATTCCGCTGCGGCTGTCTAAGGATATGTGTTCCGGACGAATGCCAAGCTGCGAATTCGGCCTAGCCGAGTGGACCAGTGCATCAGTGCCTTCAATCGACACGCCGCGCGCGTCACTCGTCATGCTGAGCAAATTCATCGGAGGTGTACCAATGAAACGGGCGGTAAAAGTACTTGCCGGACTGTCGTAGAGATTTCCTGGAGTATCTTGCTGCTCGATTTTTCCGTCGCGCATCAGGATCACTTTGTCAGCCATGCTCATGGCCTCTGTTTGATCGTGAGTCACGTAAACAACGGTCATCCCGAGTTGACGTTGTAATGAACGAATTTCAACGCGCATATCGTGACGCAATTTGGCGTCGAGATTCGATAGGGGTTCGTCCATCAGACAAATCGGATTCTCCGCGATCACTGCGCGCGCTAGCGCTACGCGCTGGCGCTGACCACCCGACAACTGAGACGGCTTGCGATCTAAATAATCCGCCAACCCGACAAGATCGGCCACCTTTTTCAGTCGCTGCTGCCGCTCGGGAGCGGGAACCTTCCTGACTTTTAGTCCGAATAAAATATTTTCTTCAGTATTGAGATGAGGAAACAAGGCGTACGACTGAAAGACCATCGACAAATGGCGATCGGATGATGGTCTATCGGTAACGTCACCACCGTTAATCCATACTCGTCCTTTTGAAGGTGACTCGAGTCCGGCGATAATTCGTAGAGTGGTGGATTTACCACAACCGGATGGCCCCAACAAAACGAGAAACCGACCCTCCTCCGCGGTCAGGTTTATATTGTCGACAGCGATGGTCTTGCCCCAGCGCTTTTCGATTGATTCTAATTGTATGGCGGACATTTGAAATTCGAAGCCATCCTTCGTCGAATTCTATTGTTTACTGGCGTCAAATTAGAGTTACATAACTCCATAATTTCGTACGCGGACATCTCAGCTTTGGCAATTCTAGGTAATCACGGTCGCACCGGCATTGTCAAGCTGCATGAGGGTTTACTAGGGAGTACCGTGCGTTCCGGTATCGCCATTTTTCCAACGCGTACGACGGACCAATATCGTGAGACTGGAAATAACCAAAATCAAAGCGGTTCGATCGATTTAGCGCTTATCCGAATTCATGTAGATTTTCGTGTAGAGTCTCGATTGCTTTCAGCCGGGAACGCCCGGCATCGCCAGCGTGCGTCATTAACGAAACGCTGAGAAAATGAAGCAGCGATATGGCGCCGGCGTATCGATCGAAAAGATCTCGTCCGCGCACGCTGCAATGAATTGTCCAATTCGTATTGAACTGCGAGCTTGCGCTTGAATCGGTGATATAGAGTATTTTCGACCCGGCTGTGGCCGCTGCTTCTAATACACGTATGACTTCCGGGACGCGACGCCGTAGGCCGATTACGATTGACACATCGTCCGCATTCATATCCGCCACGTACTCCGCCAATGTCTCACCGACCGCCGGCAATAAGTGTACATCCGGCCGGCCCTGGATGAGCTGGGAGCTGAAGTAGCCAGCCAGGTAGTGGCTGTTCCTGTAACCGTATACGAAGACTCGACGGGCCTGCCAGATGGCCGTCACTATCTCATCCAGGGTCGCCTTA
>Ga0224512_10003687_pt1 | contig 13361 bp, 11 predicted proteins | sample SF_May12_sed_USG_4_FD_169103 | JGI IMG/M metagenome (GOLD analysis project Ga0224512, IMG submission 169103) | Sediment microbial communities from San Francisco Bay, California, United States - SF_May12_sed_USGS_13 | ecosystem: Environmental > Aquatic > Marine > Sediment | place: USA...
CGACCGAAAGCTGGTTCATCAACCGGGGGCTGCCGCATCTGATCGAGGGATACTCTGCTCGTACAGACATCCTCACACGGGCAGCTCCGTTGTTGACAATCGTCTTTCTGTTCGAAGCACTCGGCGCGCTCAATTTCGAGGCGTGGTGGGCGAATACGCTCGCCGTCGCCGGCGCGTTCGGGTTTGTCGTCACCGCGTGGGCGCTCATCAACCGATCCCGGGGACGCCGAGCGCTCGAGCCGCCGCAGTCGATCGGTGCCATCGAACTCGGTGTGTTCTTGTTCGTGCCTGCCCTGGTGCCGCTTGTATTTGGCGGAAACGTGCTTGCGTCGCTCGGGATCGTCGCGCTGAATCTCGCGATCCTCGCCGTCATCTACTTGGGGACGAGCTACGCGCTCGTACCTATCGCCTTGTGGGCGACGGGCCGGTTGTTCCGCCAGCTCGTCGACACGATCCGGTTGTTTGCCCGCGCCGTGCCACTGTTGCTTCTGTTCGTCACGTTCCTGTTCATCAACGCCGAGGTGTGGCAGATGGCGTCGCGGCTGTTCGGGCCGTTGTTCGTTGCGACCATCGCCCTGTTCACCGGGTTCGGTGCTTTGTTTGCGTTGGTCCGCCTGCCGAAGGAGGTCGAGGGACTGGGCCGGTTCGAGTCCTGGGAGCGGGTGGACGAACTGTGCAGGGAAACACCCGCACACGCCCTCCAACCAACGGGACCGGTGCCACCTGAGCAGCCACTGCGGCGCCGCCAGTGGATCAATGTCGGTCTCGTGATCTTGTTCGGGCAAGCCCTCCAGGTTCTCCTCGTTGCGGTGCTCGTGGGAGCGTTTCTGGTGCTGCTCGGTGTGGTGGCGCTCGGAGAGGGGACGATCACCTCGTGGGTTGGCACCAGCCCAAACATCCTCTGGACCCTCACCTGGTTCGGGCGTACGGTGCAGGTCACCGAAGAGCTGTTGCGAGTCGCCGGCTTCCTGGCGGCGTTCTCCGGGCTGTATTTCGCCGTGACGGCAGTGACCGACGCCAATTACCGGGCGGAGTTCTTCGAAGAGGTCGTGGGTGACGTCCGAGAAGCTTTCGCGGCCCGGGCGCTCTATCTCGACGCGCGTGGCGTCGGCTCAACCGAAGCGGTATCCGACTGACCGGACCGTGGTGATCCAGCTGGAGCGTTCCTCACCGAGCTTCGAGCGGAGGCGCCGGACGTGGACATCGACGGTGCGGGCGCCCCCGAAGTAGTCGTAGCCCCACACTCTCGAAAGCAGTTGCTCCCGGCTCCACACCCGGCCCTGGTTCTCGACGAAATACCGCAGCAACTCGTACTCCATGTACGTCAGGTCGACCGGCCGCGAACCGACGGTCGCTTGATACGTGGCAGTGTTGAGCGCGAGATCCCGGTACTCGAGCACCTTGGTCCCGATCGTCTCTTTTGTCAGCCGCTCGAGGCGCACCTTCAGTTCGAGCGGATCCGGTGGGCCGATGATGAAATCCGTGAGATCCTGCTCGGCGTCCACCAGGGGCAGCTGGTCCCGCTCTGCCACCACGATGACGGGCAATCCCGTGTCCGACACCAGGCGGCTTGCCTCCCGCAGCCGTCGGAGCGGATCCTCGCCGAGTTCCACGATCACAGCCAACCACTCGCTGGTATCGGTGCCAGAAACATCGGCGTCTTCAAGCAGCTTCGCGGCGATGCCGCCGAGGAGCAGTGCCTCCGTGAGGCCCGGAGAGAGAGCAGCAGGGAGTGCAGCGATCTGCATCACAACACCGGGAGGTATTCCTCGAGTTCGAATCGGGACACGTGTTGCTGGTAACGATCCCACTCTTTGCGCTTGTTGCGCAAGAACCAGTCGAATGTGTGGGTGCCGAGCGCCTCGGCGACAAGCTCTGACCTCTCCATGACGTCGAGTGCCTGCGACAGAGTCTCAGGCAGTCGTGTCAGACCGGCCGCTGTGCGTTCTTCGTTCGACATGTCGAGCGCGTTACCGATCAGTTCGTTGGGCAACTCGTAGTTCTGTTCAATGCCGCGCAGGCCAGCTGCCAGCAGCACTGAGAACGCGAGATATGGGTTGCAGGCGGTGTCGGCGGCCCGGTATTCGATCCGCGTGCTCTCCGGCTTACCTCGTTTCACAGTGGGCACCCGCACGAGTGCTGACTGGTTGTTACGCGCCCAATACGTGTAGATGGGTGCCTCGAACCCGCGGATGAGCCGCTTGTAGGAATTGACCCACTGGTTGGTGATGGCGGTGAACTCCGAGGCGTGATGAAGGATGCCGGCGATGAATTTCTCGGCGATCTTCGAGAGGCCTGTTTCCGACCCCGGCTCGTAGAAGGCGTTGTCGTCACCCTGGAACATGGACAGGTGCATGTGAAATCCGCTGCCGTCGTACCGTTCGAGCGGCTTGGGCATGAACGTCGCGTAGATACCGTTCTCGAGCGCGATCTCCTTGACGGTCAGCCGGAACGTCATCACGGCGTCCGCCATCGAGAGCGCATCTGTGTACCTCAGGTTGATCTCATGCTGTGAGGGCGCCACCTCGTGGTGTGAGTACTCAACGGGGATGCCGAGTTGCTCGAGCGCATTGATGGTGTGGCGCCGGTACTCCTGAGCGACGTCGAGAGGGGTCAGGTCGAAATACCCGCCGCGATCCAAAACCTCGGGTTCGGGTCCTGCATCCTTGAAGTAGAAGTACTCGAGCTCGGGCCCGACAAAGAACGTGTAGTCCAGTTCGCCCGCGCGTTCGAGATTGCGTTTCAGCACGTGGCGAGGATCGCCGTCGAATGGTTCGCCGTCGGGTCGCTGAATGTCACAGAACATGGCGGCAACCTGCTGGTCCGGCCGCCACGGCAGAATGCGGAAGCTGGCCGGGTCGGGCTTGGCGACCATGTCGGCCTCCTGGATCCGGGCATAGCCGTCGATGGCCGAGCCATCGAAGGTCATACCCTCGTCGAGCGCAACATCCAGCTCGCTCGGGCTGATGGCAACAGATTTCAAGAATCCCTGCACGTCGGTGAACCACAGCCGGATGAACCGAACGCCCCGCTCTTCGACAGTGCGAAGGACGTATTCGGCTTGTTTGCTCATGTGCTACTCCGCAACGAGGTGATGGCGCGACCGTAGCCCTCCCGGCACGGTAGCTCCAGCCACAATCCGACGCCAGCAGGGGACGAAACACAGCGTTAACAGTTCCGCAATGGGTCCGAAACTGGCCACTGCGAACGTCCTCCCAAAGCGGGCGCCTGAACGCGTCCCGTTGAGTTGCGGCGGCGAGCTCCTGCCTCGGAGTCGCCTTGAGCAGTGAAGGACCCACATGCCGTATCGCGCTATGTACATCTGGACCGACGGCACGCAGCCGACGCACCTGTTGCGATCAAAGACGAAGGTGCTGGACGACGTTCAAGAGCCACCGATCTGGGGCTTCGACGGATCGAGCACCAACCAGGCGCCGGGTGATTCCTCCGACGTGGTGCTGCGTCCGGTCAAGGTAGTGCCGGACCCCATTCGCAGGGGCAACGACGTTTTGGTCCTGTGCGAGTGCCTCAATACCGACATGTCGCCGCACCCGACCAACACCCGGGCGGCGCTGGCCGAAGTTGCCGAGAAGTACGCCGCTCTCGAACCGTGGTTCGGTATGGAGCAGGAATACAACATCATGGACGATGGCCACCCCCACGGGTTCCCGAAGGGCGGGTATCCGGCTCCGCAAGGACCCTATTACTGCGGGGTCGGCTCGGCCGAGATCTACGGCCGCGACGTTGCCGACGCCCACAGCCAAGCGTGCATCGATGCCGGGCTGGCGATTTCTGGAACCAACGCTGAGGTCATGACCGGTCAATGGGAGTTTCAGATCGGTCCGCTGCCTCCGCTCGAGATGGCAGATCAGCTGATTATCGCTCGATGGATGCTGTACCGCATCGGAGAAGACTACGACCTTGAGATATCGATCCATCCCAAGCCGATGGCGGGCGACTGGAACGGCGCTGGCTGCCACACGAATTTCTCGACGAATCAGATGCGTGACAACTACGACGCCGTCCTGGCGGCGTGCAAGGCGCTCGGGGAGAACGCCGAGGAGCACATGAAGCACTACGGCGTCGGAGTTGAACTCCGCCTCACGGGCGAGCACGAGACGCAGCGATGGGACACGTTCTCGTATGGTGTCAGCGACCGGGGCGCCTCGGTGCGTATCCCGTGGCAGGTCGAGAAGGAAGGGAAAGGCTACATCGAGGACCGCCGGCCCAACGCCAACTGTGACCCGTACATTGTGACCCGCCTGATCACAGAAACGGTGTGCTCTACCGCAATGTGATCGTTCTCGCTCGACCGACTGATGTGGCCGCCCGACCCGGGCGGCCACCTTGTTTCCCCGCGCACGTCGGACGTACGGTGTGCTGCGGGAGGGTTCGGTTAGCCGCCCGCAGCTTGGGCAGCCGCTTCCATCGCGGTGACCGCCTGATTGAACGCCTCGACCGCGGTTCGAAAGTCGAGCAGCGCCGAGCGCCGGGCCTGACCGGTATCGGACGCGCGGAGGCCGTCGAGAATGGCGTCGGCCGCCGATGCGATGTCCTCCGCAGCGGCAATCGCATCCTCGAATGCGGTCGCGACCTCAGTGAATCCGGCCGGGGCCTGGCGCAACACCACTGCGTCGCGGAACGCAAGCGCGTCGTCTCGCAGTCCGATGAGGGCGGCTTCGGTCTCGCCGTAGGAGATCTCGTCGGCGTCCCACCCTGCGTTGGCCGTGTCCATCGCCGACGCCATCGTGACAAGGTCTTCCTGGTCAGAGATGATCCCGGCCAGGAACGATTCGAGCTCAGGCGGCAGCGTCGTGGGCGTGGTGTCGGCCGATGTGTCGTCGGTGCCGGCGTCGCTGCCCGGGTCCTGAGAACTGGTGTCGTCCTCCGGCGCAGTTGTCGGACTGGAGATAGGCGCGTCGTCAGCGATGACTTCGGGCTCGAGCCGCTGGACAAATGCCCAGGTGAAGAAGACCATCCCCAACACCACGAGGGGGAGAATCCAACGACCTGGCTTGGGGTCAGGGTTCCGTACCATGCGGCAGGAACGTTAGTAGACGCCGGGGCGGTTCCTGGGCAGGACGAGACGGAACCCTTGTCCGGGCGATCGGGGTGCCATATGGTGGCGGTGGCGTCGGGAGGGGATGGAGTTCCATGGATCCCCGCGACGCCCAGCAACCAGCCGGCCCGCCGGACCCGGCGCCGGTTCCACCGGCATTCCAGGACGGTCCCGGGGGTGGCTCTGTTTCCGAGGCCTGGCGACGGTTCGCAGGCCGATCAGATCCGGCGGGCAGGAGCCTTGGCAACCAGGCCGTCGGCGACGAGGTCGCCGAGCACATCCCATGGGAGCGCCTCACGATGGATGCGCGTGGCCAGCCGGGGTGGATCCCGTATGCCCTCGGTGTAGTGATCGTGGCCCTGGCGGCGACGGTGATCTGGCTCTTCCGGGCGCCGCCCAGTGAACCAACCGTCATCACCCTGGGACCTGGGCCCATCGAACCGGAGCTATCGGTAACGAACCGACAGCCGGCAGGGGATCCGGTCGACGTCGCGGAGCTTCCGGTCACCTCCGAACCGGTGGCGGAGTCGGCCCAGGTCGTCAGCGAAGCTGATCTGCTCGCATTCGTACCTGTGGAAGGTGACGCTGCCGCCCGGGCGCGCGCAGAGTGGTTCGTGCTGGACTATTTCTCGAACTCCGACGCTTCGCGGGACGCCAAGCTCGCCGATGCGGTGCGAGCCCACGTCGAGGTGCCTGCCATCACCTCCGACCGCGCGAGCTACGTGGACTGGGTGAGGAGCATCACCGTCCGCGAGGAGTCTGACCGGCTCATTGTCACCGTGCTGTACCGCAGCCTCGTGTCAGAGGCAGGAGGCCCCTATCAAACTAGCTCTGTCCGGGCCGTCGACGTACCGGTGGCGGTCGGCGTAGACGGCGCGTCGGCGGTCCTCGATCTGCCGACGCCCGTTTCAGTGCCGGCTCGGCTCGAAAATGGTGCGGTCCCGGCCGTGTGGGAGCAGGCAGAGCCTGCACCCGAGGTCGAGGCACGTGGCATCGCGTTGCTACCACCCGACATCGGCGCCCCGTTCATCGTCCTGGCCCAGCGGAATGAAACTGCCTGGCGACTGGTCATCGAGGGAAGTGATCAGTTCGGGGTACGCTGGCCGTACGTCGTATCGGTACCGGTCGAGCCGGGGTCGTGATCAGCCGCCGAAATGGATCTCTAGGATCTCTTGCGCAGCCGGGGCGATCACATCCCACGAGACGTCTGGACGCTTGGAAAGAGTCACGAAGTCGGCGGTCATGAACACACTGGTCACACCATCGATCTCGAGGATCGACGCCGACACCGGATCGTCGACGGCGCTGCCCGCGACGAAGGTCTTGGGTCCGCCGACGTCGGTTCCGACAGTGAACTTGAGCGCGTTTGGATTGGGAGTGGGTTCGATGGACACTGCCATGACCGGTCCTTTCGTGCGGTCAGCTGATCGTAGCGAGGGGCTGTGACGCTCGGGGTCGATGTCGGAGGCACGTTCACGGATCTCGTCTGGTGGGATGGCCGGCGGCTGCGTACGGCCAAGACATCAACCACGTCGGATCAAAGCGACGCTGTGCTCGCCGGCTCGACCGCCTTGCTGGGAGGTCGGCGGGCAGATGCGCTTCTCCACGGTACGACCGTCGCGACAAATGCGCTGCTCGAGCGCAGGGGAGCGCGGGTAGCGCTGATCACGACCGCCGGGTTCGAGGATGTCATCGAAATTGCGCGCCAGGATCGGCCATCGCTGTACGACAGCCACGTCGACCGGTCCGAGCCGCTCGTCAAACGAAGCGCCAGACACGGAATCAGCCGCGCATCGGGCGAAGAAGTGTGGACGAACGCGGAGGTGGCGGATCTCGTGCAGCGCGTCATCGCGGACGCCCCAGACTCGGTGGCGGTCTCGCTGCTCTACGGCTATGCGGCGATGCCGGCGGAGCGGCGTATTGGTGATGCGCTTCCCGCCGGTGTCGCCGTGTCACTGTCTTCGGAGGTCGCGGCCGAGTTCCGCGAATACGAACGAACCGCGACGACGGTCGTCAACGCCTTCCTCGCCCCGGAAACCGGCGCGTACCTGCGCAACATCCGGGACCGTGTGCAAGACGCGGGTCTGCCTCCCCATGTGATGGTCATGCGCTCATCCGGCGGACTCATCCCGGTTGATCGAGCAGCCTCCCTCCCGGTGTCGATCCTTCTCTCTGGTCCGGCCGGTGGGGTCGTTGCAGCCGCGGCAATGGGTGATCTCTTGGGCCGCCGCCGGCTCATCTCATTTGACATGGGAGGTACGTCAACCGACGTCGCACGGATCGATGGTGGGGTTCCCGAGGTTTCGTACGAGCGCCAAATCGAGGGCTTCGCGATCCGGATGCCGTCGGTTGCGATCCACACCGTGGGCGCAGGCGGCGGCAGTGTCGGGTGGATCGACGCGGGCGGGGCACTGCGGGTCGGACCGAGAAGCGCCGGCGCGCACCCGGGTCCAGCCGCGTACGGCCGGGGAGGGATTGAGGCGACGGTGACCGACGCCAACGTGCACCTGGGCCGGATTGGCGTGAACAGCCGGCTGGGAGGCGAGCTGGCGCTCGACGGGAGCGCCTCGACCGCAGCCCTTCATGCGCTCGGCGCTGAGATCAGACTCGATGCGACGCAGACGGCGTCGGGCATTGTGGAAGTGGTCGAAGCCCGCATGGATCGGGCGATTCGAAAGGTCTCGGTGGAGGAAGGTGCCGACCCCCGCGGGGCAATGTTGGTGGCATTCGGCGGGGCAGGCGGTCTGCACGCGACCGCGCTTGCCCGCCGGCTCGACATGGCGGGTGTCATCGTCCCGCCGCTCGCAGGCGTGTTCTCCGCCTTCGGGCTCCTCCTCGCGCCGCCGCGCGTGGACACCTCCCGGAGTGTGACAGTGACGGCGGAAACCGCGTCAGCGCTGACGGACCACCTGCGCAAGATCCGCGATATCGCTCGTGAAGAGTTCTACACAGACACGGGGCACGAACCGATCGAGCTGCAGCTCGTCGCCGACACCCGCTATGTCGGTCAGGCGCATGAAACCCCGGTCGCGGTTGACCTCGCCACGACCTGGGAGGGCCTCGCGCAGCGGTTCCACGATGCGCATCAGAAGAGAAACGGCTTCGCCCGCCCGACCGATCCGGTGGAAGTCGTGACCGTTCGGGCGGCGGCAATCGGATCGCCTGCGCTGACCCTCGATGATCTGCCCGGGCTTCACCCAGACGGGGACCCGCAACGGCCCGGGCGCGAGGTGGTGGATCCGCGGGTGGGGGCGGTGGAACGGGTTGACGTTTGGTGGCGGCCCGGTCTCAACCCTGGTTCCGAGATCATCGGGCCCGCCATCATCGAGGAGACCGACGCGACGACCTACCTCGGTCCGGGGGAGCGGATGCGAGTTCACGAATCGGGTGCGATGGAGATCGAATGGTGATCATCAGCCCGATCGACCTCGAGATCGCCCGCAACGAATACGCAGCCGTCGCCGAGGAGATGGGCGTGGTGCTGCGCCGCACCGCGTACTCACCGAACATCAAAGAGCGAGTCGACTGTTCAGCTGCAGTCTTCATTGCCAGCGGGGAGATGCTCGCGCAGGCTGAGCACATTCCGGTGCACCTCGGATCGATGCCCGCATCGGTCGCCGCCGTCGTCGACCGCTTCGGATCAGACGTGGCCGACGGAATCCAGTACGCCGTCAACGATCCCTTCTACGGCGGTACGCACCTCAATGATCTCACGATCGTCCGACCCGTCTTCGACGCCGGAGATCTGATCGGCTGGGTGGGCAACCGCGCCCACCACGCGGATGTCGGCGGCGAGGCGCCAGGGTCCATGCCTGCGCATGCGGTCCGGGTGGATCAGGAGGGCATCGTCGTACCTCCAACGGCGGCGGTGAGAGACGGCGAATGGATCGACGCGTTTCTCGTCCCGTTCTTGAATGCAACGCGAACGCCCTCCGAGCGCCTTGGGGATCTGTCGGCGCAGCTCGGTGCCAACGAGGTCGGTGCAGCGCGGTTCTTGGCCCTCGCGCGTCGCGACGGGCCGGCTCGGTTCGGCGCCATCACCTCTGCGCTCCTCGACTACGGCGAGCGGAGGATGGAGGCAGCCATCGCAGAGCTGCCTGATGGCTCATACTCATTCGTCGATGTCATGGAGTGGAAAGACGACGATCTCGCGATCGCGGTGACGCTGACCTTGGACGGCGGCCGCCTGCACGCAGACTTCAGAGGCACCGTGGATCAGATCGCCGGGAACATCAATGCGGTGGAGGCAGTCACCAGGTCGTGCCTGTATTTCGCAGTGCGGGTTGCGGCCGATCCAACGATCCCGCCCAACGGGGGGAGCTATCGCCCGATCACGCTCGGTACTCGGCCGTCGTCACTCGTGTCAGCGACCGCGCCGGTTGCAGTCGCGGCCGGCAATGTCGAGACCAGCCAGCGCATCGCCGACACGTTGCTCGGTGCGCTGGCGCAAGCGGTGCCGGACCGGGTGCCGGCTGCGTCGCAAGGCACGATGAACAACATTTTGATTGGCAGCGACCACTTCGCGTACTACGAGACGGTGGCAGGCGGACAGGGGGCGCGCCCGGGCCGGCACGGGCAGTCTGGAATCCAGAGCGGCATGACCAACACGAAGAACACGCCGACGGAATCGCTCGAACAGCACTATCCCTTCACGGTTGTGCGCTACTCCCTCCGGCGTGGAAGCGGCGGTGACGGGCAGTACCAGGGCGGCGAGGGAATTGAGCGCGAACTCGAGTTCTCGGAGCCGTCGACTCTGTCTTTGATGGGAGAGCGGCGCCGCCACGGCCCGTGGGGACTCAACGGGGGAGGAGCCGGCGCCACGGGCGAGGATTGGCTGATTCGCGGATCGTCACCGGAACGGCTTCCGGGCAAGGTCACAGTGGAGGTCCGGCCGGGCGATCGGCTCTTGGTACGGACACCTGGAGGTGGTGGCTGGGGTACGCCCTGACGCGTCGCGACGGGCCGCAGGACCGGGCCCCCGGACGCGATCGAGGTAGGGATACGTGTCAAATGCCTTGGTCAGTCGGAGAGATCCAGGCGTTATCGCTGACGACCGTTCTACGATCGTCACACTATGTCCTTTACGATCGATCTCACGTTCGACGCGATCGAGATCCGGCTGGGCGGCTGGGATGCCATCAGGCTGGTCCGACAACGCCTGGCGATGCCGTACTCGCTCATCGACAGCGTGACCGTGGTGGAGCGCAGCGTGGTCGAGATGCCGATCGACCGTCGTCCCCGGCATGGGTCGCCCGATTCGCTCGGCCCGCAGCGCCTGGGCGTGTTCACCAGCCTAGACACGGTGGGCCAGCATTATTGGGCAGTTGGAGCATGTGGGCCGAGCGGTTCCGTCGTGGTGGTTGATACGAGCCACGAGCGGTTCACGCGTCTCGTGCTGCGACCCGACGAGCTGGAAGCGTTCGTTACGACCCTGCGGCGCCAGACCGGCTTGGCCTGACTCCACCGTGGCCTGACTCCGGCTCGGCCACCCTGGGGACGCCCTCAGTACCAGATCCCTTCGCGCGGAACCGCTGATTTCGAAGGCAGTGCCGACTTTGGCAAGCGCCGGGCCCGACGTCTGGCGATGCGCCCTGCGGTCCACGCCGCGGCGGCTGCATCGAGTATATCGTCAGGAGCGACCGCGCCGGCCATGCCGAGGTCTTCAGGTAGATCGACTCCGCAGCGCGCCAGGAGCCGGCGGCGCCGCGTCTGGCCAGCCCAACTCTTCTTGTTGGCTGCGATCGGCTCGCCGCCATTCATTTCACGGAAGGCGAGTTCGGGATGGACCTCATGGATACGAGTGTCGGCGGCGGCGAGGGGCGCCAGCTCCAGAATGCGGTGGCGCAGTGCGTAGGCCTGGGCCGAGACACTCCGTCCGAACTGTTGGGTGCTGAGCAGTCGAGCGGCCGTGTACGTCGGCGCTTCGAGGACCGCCTGTGGGGGCGTCAGGAAGATCGTGGCGGCCCTGGCGCCGAGGAGCTGTTTCGCCTCACGTTCGGCCGCACGGGGTTCGCTCTCCGGCGTCCCAATCGGCATGTCAACGCCGATTGCAGCTGCGTCTGGAACCGCGTCGATCGCCGCCGAGATCGTTTCGCTGACCATGGCAGCGGTGAACAGCCCATTTTCCAACTTGACGCCAACCCATCCGGCTTTGCACCCGTCGAACCCCACAACAATCGCCATCACCGCAGCGTACCGGACCGACATACCCCAAATGCCTTGCGCGGTTATCGGTTCGTGCGTGGCCCCAGGGCGATTCGGGGGGCGATAATGCCGGAACCAGACTCAAGGCCCGGTGTCCAACTAGGGCGGCAGTCGGAGCAGAGCTTCAGTCGGAGAGGCGGTCGAGATTCACTGGGTACGTCGGATCCGCACCGCTGAGCACCAGTGCCACCTGCTGGGCGGCCTTCGCCTGGAGGTCGATCATCGACTGCTCCGAGTAGAACGCCGTATGGGGCGTGAGGATCACGTTGTCCCGCCCGGCGAGCGGCAGGTCGGCCGCCGGTGGCTCATCGGGCAGCACGTCGAGGGCGGCGCCGGCGATCTGTCCAGCATCGAGGGCCGCGGCCAGAGCGTCAATGTCGACCAGGGGTCCGCGTGCCGTGTTGATGAGCAACGCGCCGGGTCTCATCTTGGCCAGGGCGTCGGCGTTGATCATGTTGCGGGTACCGGGCGTCAGCGGGGCATGGACCGACACGTAGTCAGACGTCTCGAGCAGCGTGTCGAACGGAACCGACTCGACATTCATCGCGGCTGCCGCGTCGGCATCGACGTACGGATCGAACGTCTGGACATTCATGCCGAACGATTGAGCCTTCGTAGCGACCAATCGCGGAATCTTCCCAAATCCGACGAGGCCGACGGTGCGTCCTCGGAGGCGGTAGATCGGCTTGACCAGCCCGACGTCCCACACTCCCGAGTGAACCAGGGCGTTGCCGCGGGTGACATTCCGCGCGAGTGCGAGCAGGAGCGCCATGGTGTGCTCGGAAACCTCGTCCTCGCAGTACTCGGGAACGTTGGTGACGATGATTCCCTTGCGGCTCGCCACGTCGAGGTCGACCGTGTCGACCCCGATGCCCGTGCGCGCTATCACCCGGCATTGCTCGAATTGTTCGATGACCTCTCCGGGCAGCTTGGCATAGCAGTTGATCACGCCGTCGGCAGTCCGGGCTACGGCAAGGATGTCGTCCGCGTTTGGTGACTTCGACAGGTGCAGTGAGGCGCCGATGCCCGCAAGTGCCTCCCTCGTCGGCTCGAGGTTCGGGAACACGTGGTCGGTCACCGCCACTACTGGTTTGGTCATGACTACCTTCCTGTCGGCTGTTCGAATTGTTCGGAGTCGGGACGCCGCGTGCTGAGCACTCTTGCCGGGTCAACGACAGAGAACTTAGCTGCGGTCGCGCCGGAGTGCCCGTGCGGCATCACCGGCCGTCACCTGTCCCGGTTGAGCGCTTCCCAGTACAGCTCGATTGGATGGACCACTCGAACCGTGGTGTCGAGATGGCTGCGTAGTTGCATTTCGCATCCCGGATTGGCCGAGGCCACAACTGATGCGCCGGAAGCCGCCACTTGCTCCGCCTTCTGCCGGCCCAAGTCGGCCGACGTCGATGGGTGGAGGACGGAGTAGATTCCAGCCGCTCCGCAGCATAGGCCGAGCGCGTCGATTTCCACCGGCGCGAATCCGGCGCCGCGGACGAGGGTGCGGGGCGGCGCCACGATTCGCTGAGCATGGCGGAGATGACACGGATCCTGGATTGCGACCGGAACACCATCACCTTCCAGTTCCGGCAAAGTGCCGTCGTCGATCAGCGCGGCCACAAACTCCGTGACGTCTGCCACTTTGGCTTCGACGCCGCTGCCGTCGACCCAATGGCCGTACTCCTTCAAGTGCGCCGTGCAACCTGCTGAGTTGGAGATGACCACGTCGTACGGAGCGAAAGCAGCCTCGTTTCTAGCAGCGAGGCGGCGAGCCGCTTTCTGCTCCCCGTCATGTGCAGCAAGCGCCCCGCAGCAGGTTTGGGTGTCTGGCGCCACAACGTCGAAACCAGCCTGCGTCAACACCCCTACGGTCGCGTCGTGGACTGCTCCGAACCACCGGTCCATCACACATCCAGACAGGAGCGCCACGGTGCCGCGGCGGCCACCGATCGCAGGTGCGGATCGGCCCCGCCACGTCTGGCGCTGCGGATCGAGCCGGCGCAGTCCTTCCAGGCCGCGCCGGGCGAACCCGGGCAGGAACCGGCCGATCCGCAGTTTTTGCGTGATGGCGGCACCGAGGGTCACAGTCTTCGTCGCGACGGGC
>Ga0224512_10003688_pt1 | contig 13357 bp, 14 predicted proteins | sample SF_May12_sed_USG_4_FD_169103 | JGI IMG/M metagenome (GOLD analysis project Ga0224512, IMG submission 169103) | Sediment microbial communities from San Francisco Bay, California, United States - SF_May12_sed_USGS_13 | ecosystem: Environmental > Aquatic > Marine > Sediment | place: USA...
TGCCCCCAGGAGTTTCCGTGAGTGGTCAGGATGAGCAACAGCACGGCGAACGCCGGAGCTACCACGCGGAAGCGCCATCCGACGATAAACGCAACAGCTCCGGCGACGGCCAGGGTTGACAGCAACACGACGGCGTCCGAGGGCAGCGGCCCGCTCATCCACCCCAACGCTCCCACGGGGTCGTAGCGCCGCTCGGGAAGGCGGGACAGATCGAGCCAGTGGAACGAGCGGATCGAGACGAAGACCACCGCGTAGGCGCCGACCAGGATGCGGACCACCGCCAGGCGGCGGGCCGGTGCCTCCTCGGAGAGCCAGGATCGGCACAGACCCCTCATGTTTCACACCGGGCATGGACGGTGCGTTGGACGGGTGCCTCGTCACCGTCGAAGTAGGCGATGACGTCGTAAACCTCGGTGACGATTTCAACCGCCACCACCTGAGTGTTCGCCTTGTCGAGAACCTCCCGGCACAGCTCATCGCTGCTTCCGGATCGGATTGCCTGGACTACGGTCCCGGCGGCCTGAATGACCTCGCGGGTCCCGCCCACGACGGTTGGGGAGAGTGTGATCCGCCTGCCGGCCGAGTCGTAGCCGGCCGCCGAACTGACCGTCGTCTGCTGGGGCCGGGCCAGGCTGAACATGGGATAGGTCGACAACGGGAAGCTGTCGTTGCCGGGAGAACGGACCACCGGGGCGGCCACCAGGAGCACCACCATTGCCGCAAATCCGCATCTCGCCCACTTCTGCATGTCGCAAGCGTAGATTGCAGGTCCGTGAACGAACATCGCGCTCCCCGATCCCTGCGCCGACGCGTCCGCCTGGGTGTGACGGTCTGGGTCGCCGTCCTGGTTGGACTGCGCCTGTTCATCCTGCAGCCCGAGCGCTGCGGCGATGTCGGGCCGGCCGAGGTGCGCACGGCGGCCGCGGCGGCCGTCGACTGGCTGATCCGGAACCAGCAGCCGGATGGTCAATGGCTGTATCGGTACGACGCCACCGGTGATCGCGACCTCGGTGGCTACAACGTGGCTCGCCACGCCGGCGTGGCGTTCTCGTTGTACGGGGCCGCCGCGGCCGGCATCCCGGCGGCGCTCAAGTTCGCCGACCGGGGATCGGAGTGGCTGCGCCGGCGACTGGTCCCCGCCGGCGGCGGCGTGGCCGTGGACGATCACGGCGTCACCGTGGGCATCGGTGGCTCGGCGCTGTGGGCTCTCGCCCTGGGGGAGCGGAGGTTGCACACCGCCGATGATCTCTACGACCAGGAGCTACGCGGCCTCGGGCGCTTCCTCGTGTCACAGATCGAGCCCAATGGGGCCGTGGCGGAGCGGTGGGATCCAACTGCGGACCAGCCCGTGTTCGGGGCCTATTCACCCTTCTTCACGGGCGAGGCGTACTTCGCGCTCGCCCGCCTCGAGCGCCTGTTCCCGGGGGAGGGCTGGGGGGCGGCCGCCGACCGCATCGGCCACTATCTGGCGACCGAACGCGACGACGCCGAGGACTGGTTCCCGGCCGTCAGCGACCATTGGGGCGCCTACGGATTGGCGGAGACCGCTCACTGGCGGGAGCTCACAGAAGATGAGCTGGCCCACGCCGAGACGTTGGGCGGGATCTTCGGGCCGCAGGTTCGCTATGCGTCCCAACGGACCGAATCGTGGTTCACCCATGTGACCCGCGGCCGCCAGACCCTCGGTGCCGGCTTGGGAACGCTCGGCGAGGGCACGACCAGCCTGTGGCTGGCGGCCCGGCTCGATTCTCGCCTCGGCCACCTCAGCGCGGATGCGGCTGAGCGGTCCCGGTGCGTGGCCGGCCTCCTCGTCGAGCGGCAGGTCGACGTGGCCGAGTCATTTGGCTACGCCGACCCCGGCAGGACCGCCGGTGCCTGGTTTCAGTTCGGCGTGACCCAGATGGACGACCAGCAACATCCCCTCTCTGCACTCCTCCGAACGTTGCCGATCCTCGAAGAGGAAACGTGAACCTCTGGCTGGCCGCCCTTCTACTCGTTGCGGCCACCAATCCGCCCCGGCGACGCGCCGAGCTCCCCAAGGGCCTCGCCATCGTCGCCGCCGGAGCCGGACTCACGCTGGTGGTGCTGGTCGGCCTCGGGGTGGCCGGAGCCACCGCGCTCGAGAAGCTCGACATCAGTGCTCCCACCTTCCGCGTCGCCGTCGGCCTGGTGCTGCTGGTGCGGGGAGTGATCGATCTCTTCCTCTCACCGTTCGATAATGGCGAGGGGTTACCGGGGTGGCGAGCGGTGCTCGCCCCGGTCTTCTTTCCGGTGCTGTTCCGTCCCGAGCTCGCCCTGGTGGCGGTCGCGGTGGGCGTCGACGGTGGTGCCGGACGCCTGGTGTTCGGCGCGACACTGGCGATGATGCTCGTCGTCGGGTCGGTGGCGTGGCTGCGCCGCTTCGACCGGGCTTTGGATCGGATGGCATCCGTGGTGCTTATCGTCCTCGCCGTCGACCGCCTCATCGACGGGGTGTTTGCCCTCTGAAGACGGGGTCCCTCATTCGGGGGTGGCGTCCTCGAGGGGCGTCTCGAGCGTCTCGGTACCCGGAATCTCCCCGGTAGCGGTTTCGAGCACAGGATCTACCTCGGCCGGCGGGTCGTCGACAGGAGCGGCTTGTACCGGCCGGGGTTCGATCGGATCCGCCAGTGCCTCGGGATCGTCGTCGAGGATGAACCACAGCACCAGGTAGAGCGCCAGCCCAAAGCCGCCCACCAGGATCGAAGCCGCCCAGATGGCCCGGACCAGCGTCGTGTCGACGTCGAAGTATTTCGCTACTCCGGCGGCAACGCCACCGATCTTCTTGTCGATCGGGTCTTTGTACAGCTTGGTGGAACGCCGGGGGGTCGGGGTCTCAAATGCCATCGTCACTCCTCATGTGTGTGCTGCTGCCATGATGGCGGACGGGCCGACGGCCGTCATCCCCCGCCGGGGGGATTCGGCCTCACACCCGGGTGGGATGCCTACTTGAAACCGCGGTTGGCCTCATCGATGGCGGCGGAAGTGTTGGCACCGATCTGGGTGATGACCACCACGGCGACGGTGGCGATGAGCAGCAGCAGCAAGGCGTACTCCACGAGGCTGGCACCGTCGTCCGACTGCCACCAGGACCGGCACCGGATCCACAGTCTGAGCATCGGGTCACCCCTTAATCGCGTATGACTATGTTCGGTGAGTATCCGAGAATTGACCATAGGTCCGTCGTCCTAGAAAAACAGCCCGGCTTCCAGGCAGCGGTAGGGCCGGGACGGCGACCAACACTGCTCATTTCCGGCCTTGAGCTACCGATCGGGATACCATCATCTGCACGTGTTCGAGGAGGATCGTGCGGCGACCCAAACCGCCCGCCGGCATGCCAAAACCCGGCCTCATCTACCGATTCGCCGCCTGGCTGGGGGTCACCGTCATGCGCTTGCAGCGGTGGCGCTTCGATGTCGAAGGCTTCGAGCACCTGCCGGCGCGGGGCGGTTGTGTGATTGCCGCCAATCACACCTCGTTCTGGGATTTCTTTGCCGTCGCTCAGTTCCCGTATCTTCGGCTCGGGCGGCCGGTACGAATCCTCGCCAAGGTGTCTTTGTTTCGGATTCCGCTGTTTGGTCTGCTCATGGCTCGCACCGGCTGCATTCCGGTGGAGCGCGGCAACGGGGGAGATGCGCTCGTCCATGCCGTCACCTCGTTGCACGGCGGCGAGGTGGTGCTGCTGCTTCCTGAGGAAACCATCTCGCGTTCGTTCGAGTTGCTGCCGTTCAGGACCGGGGCGGTGAGGATGGCTCAGCAAGCAGGTGTGCCGCTGGTGCCGGCGGTTTCCTGGGGATCGCATCGCTTCTTCACCACGGGTCGGTGGCCCCGCTGGTCGTGGCGTCTGCCGGTCGGTGTTCGATTCGGCGAGCCGCTGCTGGTCGGCCCGGACGACGATGTCGAGGTTGTGACCAAGGAACTGCGGACCCGCATGGCGGCGATGCTCGCCGAGCTGGTGGCCCGGTATCCCGGGGGAACGCCGGCCGACGCCTGGTGGGTCCCCCACCGTCTGGGCGGCGGAGCTCCCGAACACGATGCGGTCGAGCGTGACCATATGGCGACCCGCGCCAAGTGGCGACGTAGCTGAATACGAGCCCGGCTACTTCTTCGGCAGCGACTCGGCGTAGCGGACCCCGCGATCGATCCAGCCGTTCAGGGCTTCCTCGTCGGCGAAGCCCTCACGGGCGACGGACAACCAGCCCCGCATCGGCCGGCCCGACATGTCGAAGATGCGCGCTCCGGGCAGTGTCACCGCCTCGTCGTGAGCTTCTTTGCCGACGCGCACCATCAACTCGTCGCCGGAGACGCCAATCGCCATGTTTCCGTCGATCATGAAGGCGATGCCACCGAACATCTCTCGCTCGGTCGAACCGGGGTGAGACCCGATCCGGACCCGGATCTCGTCGGCGAGAGCTTCGTCGTATGCCATTGGGGGACCTTAGATGGCAGCTACTGCTGCGCGCCAATGCGACGGTCGACCTCGGCAATGATTTGCTCTTCGCGCATCCGGGCCTGCTCTTGAAGCTCCAGGCCGCGCCGCACGTACTCGGCGGCCGTTCCCGGGTCGGTGAGGGTCCGGGCGTTGGTCTTCACGTTCAAAAAGGCACCCATCACCGCCGAGCGGGCACACATCGCCCCGACCCCGGCGTCGGAGGCCGATGCGGCGACGCCGGCCTCGGCCATTGCCCCGAGCACTTCCATCGAGGCGAGCGTGACCTCCATCACCCGCAGCGGGACCTCTATTGCCCGGCGCGTGGCCGTTTGGATCGCCTCCTCCCGGGCGGCCTCCTCGGCTTGGGTGCTCTTGGGGAGGCCGGACGCTGCCATGATCTCCTTGAAGGCGGCGGTGTCGGCGTCGATCAGGGCGAGCAGCTCGTCGTGGCAGGCTTTCCCCCGGTCCGCCCAGTCAGAGAACTCTTCCCATCGATCGTCCCACCCTCGCTTGTGGGAGGACAGGTTGGCGACCATGGTTCCAAGGGCGGCACCGAGCGCTCCGAGGTTGGCGGCGACCGAACCACCGCCCGGTGCCACCGACTCGGAGGCGGTTTCTTCGACAAACCGCCGCACCGACAAGTCGACGAGTCGGGATACCCCCTTGTCGATGGCGTATTCGATGATCTTCTCCCCGGGGTCGAATGGAGCCAGCTCATCGAGGCCGAGCGACTTGACGGCGATCTTGATCAGCTCGGAGTCGGAGACCCCGGTGGAGCGGCGCTGCTTGCGGAGGAAGTGCCGGCCGGCATCGAGGATGGCGTCGAGTGGCATGAGCCCCACCAGCTCGGAGCCGGTAACCCGCACGCCTCTGGCTTCGGCGGCCCGACACACTTCGTCGAACGCGATGTGTACCGGCGTCACGTCGATGTCGGTCAGGTTCATGGAGATCTGGGCAACGCGGTACTCCTCTATGAACCACCCGATCGCCTTGACACTTTTGAGCGAGCCGGGAATCCAGATTTCGTCGCCGTTGGCGTCCCGCTCGATCTCGCCCGTGAGCGGATCGCCGGTGCGTTTGGGTCTTCCCCGCTCGCGAACATCGAAAGCGATGGCATTGGCGCGCCGGGTCGACGTGGTGTTGAGGTTGACGTTGTAGGCGACGAGGAATCGGCGGGCGCCGACGGCGGTCGCCCCGGAGCGGGGATTGAAGGTCGCCGGACCGAAATCGGGCTGCCAGCGAGGATCTTCAAGTCGTGCCTCCAGGCCCTCGTACTCACCTTGGCGCACATCGGCCAGGTTGCGCCGGTCTGGCACCAGCGCGGCGTTCTCGTAGCAATAGATCGAAAGGCCCAGTTCGTCTCCGAGACGGCGGGCCAGCAGGTGGGCGTGCTCGACGGTCTCCTCCATCGTGACTCCGGAGACGGGGACGAGGGGGCACACGTCCGTCGCCCCAAACCGGGGGTGTGCACCGGTGTGCCGGCTCATGTCTATGAGCTCGGTGGCCTTGGCAATGGACCTGACCGCCGCCTCGACGACGGCAGCGGGTGGACCGACGAACGTAACCACCGTTCGGTTCGTTGCCCGGCCCGCATCGACATCGAGGAGCGCGACGTCGGCAACCATCTCGATCTGCGCGGTGATGGCCCCGATCGCCGCCTGGTCGCGGCCCTCACTGAAGTTCGGGACGCACTCGATCAGTTTCCGCATCGGTGTCCTTTCCGGGCGAACTACATCTCGACGAGGATCTCGTTGACTTCGATCGTCGGGGGCTCCCGGAAGAAGCGGGCAAACTCCTGCATGGCGGTCTGGTAGGCCTCGGTGGCCGCATGCTTCCGGTAGGAGTCGGGATTCTTCCACTTGGCGACGACGGTGACGGTGTCGTCTTTGCGGTTGGCGGTGAAGATCACGCCAACCCAATCCTCCTCCTCGGCGACGAGGAGTGGGTTGCTGCGCCGGAAGATCTCCCGGACATCGTCGATGCGACCCGGCTTGAGCCGAACGTGGGTGATGACTGCATGCATGTGCCCCTCCTCGAGGCGCCCCGGATGGGCATAGCCAGTCTGGCACCCCGCAACGCGTTATGGCGCGGATTGGCCACCCGGATGGCTATTGGGGGTCGAAGTGCCGGGCATGCCGGGGAGTATGACGAAAGCCGACCCGGGAATACGATCGGATCCTATGTCGTTGACATATATGTGTTTGACATGTATATTTCCACCATGCCAGGACATCACCGCTCCGGCCGCCATGGACGGCGAGCCCGCAATCGACGGGAGATCGCGCCGGGGGAGTGGGAAGTCACCGCCCGCATCGAACGCTTCGTTGAGCCGGCATTGCTGCTCGCTCTGCGGGGCGGCCGATCCCACGGCTACGAGCTGGCCGACCGGCTCGCCGATGTCATCGGAGTGGAATCCGTCGACTACGGCAACCTCTACCGCCTGCTCCGCTCGCTCGAGCAGGAGGGCATCGTCTTCTCGGAGTGGGACGACGAATCAGAGGGCCATTCGAAACGGGAGTATGAGCTGACCGAGAGCGGTGAGCTTCTGCTCGAGGCCTGGGTCGGCAGCTTGCGGCAGGTGGACACGCGAATCGCCGCCTTCTTGCGGCGCTACGACGAAGGGAACCCAACATGAGATGGGGATATGGAATGCGCGGCCGCCAGATGATGGCGCGCCGCATGATGACGTACGGGGGCTGCCACGGGCCCTACGAGGAGCCTTCGGTCGAGGACCGGCTGGCCTTTCTCGAGGAGTATCAGCGGGATCTCGAACAGGAGACCGCCGACGTCGCCGAGCGCATCCGTCGGCTCAAGGAGCGGGCGAGCACCTCTGAGGAGTCCACGGTCTGATCCGATCCGCCTCACACTTCGTAGAGCAGATCGATGTAGCGCTCGAGGAGGTCGTCGACCACCGCCCGGGCCGGGATGGTGGCGGCCATGCCATACAGCGGAGCTGCCCCGCCGGCCTCGCCGGGGTGAGCCTTCTCCTCCTCGACGGCCTGCTGCAAATCGGCGAGGAATCGGTCGGCTACTCCGGCGGTGGTATGACGGAGGGTGACCGCCAGGTGGAGTGCCGGAGGCCGGTGGAGCCCGTTGAGATTCCAGCCGCGGTCGCTCAGCCGCTGCATCACCTGGTAGATGTCGACGATGTCCGATCCGAACGCAATCACGAACAACGGGTCGCCGAGAACCCGTAGTTCCGGTATCCCCTCGATACCGGCGCGGATCCGGGCGGCCGTTTCGAGAATCCGGGCGGTGGCGGCGAGATAGCCCTGTTCGCCGATTGAGACCATTGCCGCCCAGCAGGCCGCGCTCAAGGCGCCGGGCCGGCTCCCGGCCAGAGTGGGCGAGAAGTACAGCCCTCCCGGCCAGTCGGAGCTGGTGAAGTACTGGTGACGTCTCAGTTCCTTTCCCCGGTACAACACCACCGATGTCCCCTTGGCCGCATATCCGTATTTGTGAGTGTCGGCCGACATCGACGTCACGCCGGGGAGGCGGAAGTCGAATGACGGAACGGAATAGTCGAGGCGCTCGGCCCACGGCAGCACGAACCCGCCGAGGCAAGCGTCGGTGTGCAAGCCCACGTTCCGGTCGATTGCCAGCTTCGACAGCTCGCCGATGGGATCGATGGTGCCATGTGGGAACGAGGGGGCCGACCCCACCACCACCGCGGTTCGGCGGGTGACGGCGGCGGCCGCCGCCGTCACGTCTGCCCGGTAGGACCTGTCCACCGGAATCGACACCAGCCGCATCCCGAGCAGATGGGCGGCCTTGCCGAATGCCGGATGAGCGGTGACCGGGGCGACGATCTCCACTTTCGTGGTTCCCCGGGCGGCGGCCCGATCGCGATACGACTTCATCGCCAGCAGAATCGATTCGGTGCCCCCGGAGGTGACCGTGCCGACGACTTCGTCGTCGGTGGCGCCGGCCCCCAGCATGGTGGCGGTCATGGCGACGATCTCGGCTTCGAACTTGGTCGCCGACGGCCACAGGTCGGCATGCAACGGGTTCACCTGAGAGTGCAGCTCGACCACCCGGCTCAGGAAGTCGATATGGTCGTCGTCGCCGTGGTACACGGCTCCCGAGGCGAAGCCGTCCTTCCAGCGGGACTCTTCCCGCGCCGCCAGGTCGGAGAGCTGGGCCAGGACGTCGCCGCGGTCCAGGCCGGTCTCCGGAATTCGCCGGTAGCCGGGCAATTCTGACCGGTAGGGCTTGACGCTCGGGGCGATGCCCGCCACCTGGGCTTCGAACTCGCCTTCGAGCCGTCGCCGCACGGGCGGGACCCGGCGCAAGGCCGCATAGGCCCATCCGGCCAAGCGAGGGTTGATCCGCTTCAGCGGTCCGGACAGCAGTTTCTCGAGGTCCATGGCTCCTCGCTTACTCGACCCGGTTGAGCCGGGCATGGATCTTGCGGTTGGCTTTGTGCAGGTTGCGGAACTCCCGATACAGCCGGTCGTAAACCGGGCGTCGCGTGGCTTCCGGGCGGAAGGTGGCTTCGATCTCGACCAACTCGGACACGTCGTTGAAGGCGAGGTCGCCCAGGGCGGCGCCGGCCAGGAAGGCCACTCCGCGCAGCCCGGCCAGGATGGGGTCCTTGACCTGGAGGATTGTGCGACCGAGGACGTCGGCATGGATCTGGCACCAGACTGCCGAGTTGGCTCCGCCGCCGACGGCGCGCAGTTCGGCCATTTCACGGCCGGCGAACTTCTCGACATGTCCGAGCAGCCAGCGTGAGTTGAAGGCCACGCCTTCGAATACCGCCCGGATCAGGTCGTCACGGGTGGTATCGATCGATTGGTTGAAGAACCCGGCCCGCAGGTGATGATCATCCACCGGACTGCGCTCACCGTTCAGCCAGGGGGTGAAGATCACACCGCGGTTCCCGGCGGGAACGCGGGCGGCCACGCGGTCGAGACCCTGGTAGACGCTGTCGGCATCCGGGTCACCCCTCAGGCCGAGGTTGTCGGCCAGATAGGTCAGGCAGGCGCCGGCGCTCTCCTGCTCGTTAGCGGCGAAGTAGCGGCCGGGGATTGCCGAGGGAAGCGAGGCGATACCGTGGAACAGGTCGGTCTTCTTGAATGGCACGTGGCAGCTGATCCAAGACGAGGTGCCCAGATAGATGTGACCCTGGAAATCGCGAACCGCTCCGGCCCCGATACCGGCCGAATGGGTGTCGGGCGTGCCCATCATCACCGGAAGGCCCGGTGCGAGCCCGAGGTCGGCGGCGGCTTCTGCTGAGAGCGGGGCCAGCACCTCGCCGGGCGGATGCAGCGGCGGCAATTTGGCGGGGTCGATGTCCGCCAGCCGAATGAGACCCGGGTCGTAGCGGACCCGGCTGAGGTCGCGGTTGTCGGTCACCCAGTGCAGCGTGATCGAGTCGTAGCCGGCCCCGGCCACACCGGTGAGTCGGAGGTTGAGGTAATCCTTGGGCTCGAGGAATACGGACGTCCGCTCGTAGATCTCGGGCTGGTGGTGCTTGAGGTAGAGGATGTGGGCAATTGAATCCTTGCCCGAATGGCCCGGACCGCCGCCGGTGCGGCGGATCCAGCGGAAGAGCTTGGAAACGCCGTACCCGGAGACGGACAAGAGGCCACCGTTGAGCTCACCGATCTCCGCAGCACCGCGCGAGTCCATCCAGATGAGCGCGTTGGCGAGGTGGCGGGAGCCGGCGACCGGGACGGTTCCCGACCATTGAGCTGTGACCGCTACCGCCGCGACGTCGTCGACTGCGACCGATCCGGTTCCGATCACTCGTCCGGTGGCAGCCACAATCGCCTGCCACCACGCCTCCGGGTCCTGCTCGACACCTCCCTCTGGGGGACGGATGAGCGGTACCGGCTCGAAGCTCCACCCTGCCACCCGCCCGGTCGTCGAAACCAGACCCACCTTGGGGCCCGAGGTCCCGAGGTCGATGGCGAGTACGTACCGTTCGGTCGGCATGCGCCGACACTAGGGGCCAACCCCGCCACCCGGCCGTTTCTCCGGCTGGGAACGACTTCATGGGATCGGTCTCCTGCGACGGGAGGTCAATCGTCTGCTCGGTCCGGGCCGGACTGCGGGTTTCCGCCGTCGGTTACCGACGGTCCGATCGGGGCCGTGCCAGTTTGACCGTGAGGGCCCGGCCCTCGATCGTCGAGCCGTTGAGGGCCCCGAGTGCGGTGTCGGCGGCCGGTCGGGCCATCTCGACGAAGCCGAAGCCGCGGGAGCGACCGGTGCGCCGGTTGGTGATGATCGTGGCCTCGTGCACGTCGCCGTAGCGCCCGAACAGTTCGTGGACCTGATCGGCAGTCGTGGCCCAGGGAAGCCCGGAAACGTAGAGGCTTTGCCGGGCGTTGGCGTCGGAGTGCTTGTCGCGGCGGGGCTTGGCGGGTCGCTTGGAGGAGGACCCGTGGTCGGCGCGCTCGGTCCCCGCCATGCGCTTGGAGCCGTTCTGCGTACCGGCCCGTTCTCGGCCGGCGCCTGCCTTCCCCTTTGTGCGATCGCGGGGTGACTCACCCATCGGGTGCCCGCCCTCCTGCAAATCGGTGAGGCGCGGCTTCTCGATGGGGGCTTCCAGCCGGAGATCCTGTTGCATACGGTTGACCGAGCGGCGCTGGTCGTCGGCGACCAGGCTGACGACCGTTCCGGTGGCCCCGGCCCGGGCGGTGCGACCCGAACGGTGCAGGTAGTCCTTGTGATCGGCCGGGGGATCGAAGTGAACCACCGCCGCCACCGCGTCGATGTGGATGCCGCGCGCGGCTACATCGGTGGCGATGAGCGCCTGGGCGCGGCCGGATGAGAACTCCTTGAGGGCGCGGTTGCGCTGGTTCTGATTGCGGCCACCGTGCATGGCGACCGCACCCACTCCGAGGTTGCTCAGTTGCCGGGCGAGCCGATCGGCACCGTGCCGGGTGCGGGTGAAAACGATGGAATTGCCGGTCCGTTCGATGATATCGGCGGTGTGCTGTACCCGGTCGTGGCGCGGCACCAGCCAGAAGTGATGGCGAGCATCGATGGTCTCGGGCTCGACCGATCCGGCTTCGTGGCGGATGGGATCCCTCTGATAGTCGCGGCTCAACACGGCCACATCGCCGTCGAGTGTGGCCGAGAACAGGAGCGTCTGGCGGTTCGTTGCGGTGCGGTCGAGGATGCGCCGGACCGCCGGCATGAAGCCCATGTCGGCCATCCGGTCGGCCTCGTCGACGACCACGATGTCGACCTCCCGCAGGTCGACGGACTTCTGCTCCATGAGATCTTCGAGGCGCCCGGGGGTGGCCACCAGGACGTCGACGCCCTTGCGGAGCGCGTTCTTCTGCGGGCCGTAGCCGACCCCGCCGTAGACGGCGAGGACGAACCGGCGGGTCGCCTTGGCGAGCGGAGCGAGTTCCTTCTTGATCTGCTCGGCCAGCTCGCGGGTCGGGGCGAGGACGAGGGCCCGGGGGCGGAAGGCAACGGCCTGGTCGACCCGGGTCAGCAGGGGGAGGCCGAAGGCCAGGGTCTTGCCCGATCCGGTCGGTGCCTTGCCGGACACGTCGCGTCCGGCCAGCGCGTCGGGGATGGTGGCGGATTGAACGGGAAACGGCTCGGTGATGCCTTGTCCGGCAAGTGTGTGAACGAGTGCGTCGGGCAGCCCGAGGTCGGCGAAGGTTTTCATGTTGCTCCTGATCCTGAATTGGGTATGAGCTCGCTCGGCCGCAGGTGCGGGATCGAGTTCGGCCGAAGAGGCGGTCCAACCGGGTGAGGAACGAAACCGTGATCACCGGGGAAGCGACTTGTTCGCTGGCCTCCACCCGGTGCGGGGGCGGAACAGTAACACGTATCGGTCCGCGAGGGGAGCAGTTTCTTTCAATCCTCTGATGCCGCCATCCCATGGAACGTCGGTGCGAGGGCGGGGTAGAGGTCCCGATAGCGCTGGTTGGCGTCGCGGTAATCGACATCGGATTGTGGTTCCGTGCGATCGACCAGCGTCACCCAGGCGTCGGTGGCACCCTCCACCGAGGCATGCCAGCCGGCGCCGACGGCGGCGAGCACGGCCGCCCCGTAGGCGGCGCCCTCAGCGGTGCCCAGGGTGACAACCTCGGCCTGGAGGATGTCGGCCAGGATCTGGCGCCACAGGGCGCTGCGGGTCCCGCCGCCGGAGGCCCGGACCTGATCGACCGGCACTCCGGTGCCGCGGATGAGGTCGAGTGAGTCGCGGAGCCCGAAGGCGACCCCTTCGAGCACGGCTCGGACCAGGTGGGCCCGGGTGTGGCGCACCGTGAGGCCGACGAATGCGCCGCGAGCGAGGGGATCGGGGTAGGGGGTGCGTTCGCCGCTCAGATACGGAAGGAACAGCAGCCCGTCACTTCCGGCCGGAACCGGTTCTGCGGAGGCGACCAGTTCCCCAACGGCGACCCCGGTAGCAAGCTCGTCGTTGAACCAGCGAAGGCTGCCGGCCGCCGAGAGCATGACTCCCATGAGGTGCCACTTGCCGGGCACGGCGTGGCAGAAGGCGTGCAGGCGCCCCTGCGGTTCCACCTGTGGCGTGTCGGTCGCCACGAATACCACCCCGGACGTGCCGAGGGACAGGGCCGCCACGCCTTCCCGGACCGCTCCGACACCGACTGCGTTGGCAGCCTGGTCGCCGCCGCCGCCGACCACCGGGGTGCCGGCGGCCAAACCGGTAGCCGCCGCCGCCGTTGTTGTGATGGTCCCGGTGACCGCCGGGCCCTCGAAGGTGGGCGGGAACCAACCCGCGTCCAGGTCGAGGTCGGCCAGCACCGAAGGCGACCAGTCCCGGGCCGCCAGGTCGAACAGGATGGTCCCGGCCCCGCCCGCCCGGTCCATGGCGTGCTCGCCGGTGAGGCGGAGGCGCACGTAGTCCTTGGGGAGCAGCACATGCCGGGTGCGGGCGTAGGTGTCGGGCTCGTGGTTGCGGACCCACAGAAT
>Ga0224512_10003689_pt1 | contig 13356 bp, 13 predicted proteins | sample SF_May12_sed_USG_4_FD_169103 | JGI IMG/M metagenome (GOLD analysis project Ga0224512, IMG submission 169103) | Sediment microbial communities from San Francisco Bay, California, United States - SF_May12_sed_USGS_13 | ecosystem: Environmental > Aquatic > Marine > Sediment | place: USA...
GTGAGCACGTCGACGCTCACAATCGGGCCGAAAGTCCGCCCCTGCAGCCAGAGGGTGCCCCCTACGCCGACGGCGATGGCCGCGATGATCACGGCACCGACAAGGAACTCTCGGCCTCTCATCGTCGCTCAGACTCCATCAGCTCAGGCCGCCCTTCGATGAACCCTTTCACGACCGGATCCTCCGTGATCTGCAGCTCGGTCGGGGTACCCACGAACCGAATCCTTCCTTCGTAGAGCATCGCGATCCGGTCGGAAATTCGAAAGGCACTCTTCATGTCGTGCGTGATGACAACACCAGTGACGCCCAGCTCGTCGCCCATCCGCACGATGAGTGCGTCGATGACGGCCGACGTCACGGGATCGAGGCCTGTCGTGGGCTCGTCGTAGAGCAGGTATTTCGGCTGCGTCGCGATCGCCCGTGCGAAGCCCACGCGCTTGCGTTGTCCCCCCGATAGCTCGGACGGCATTCTGTCACCGTATCCGTCGAGATCGACCATGTGAAGGCACTCCTCCACCCGCGCGCTGATTTTTTTGCGGTCCAGGCCGGCAATTCTTGCCAGCCCCATTCCCACGTTCTCCGTGATGGTCATGGAATCAAAGAGCGCCGCGAACTGGAAGACATAGCCGACGTTGCGGCGAAGCTGATAGACGGACTCCCGGTCGAGCCGACCGACGTTCTCGCCATCGATCCACACATCGCCCTCATCAGGCTTCAGCAGGCCAACGATGTGCTTGAGCGCTACGGACTTACCAGATCCCGAACCGCCGATAACGGACACCGTCTCGCCGTCCGGGATCGTGAGCGAAAAGCCCCTCAGCACCTCCTGGTCGTCGAACGCCTTGTGGACGTTGACCATCTCGATGCTCATGGCTGCCTCACAGGAGCACCGCCGCCCAAAAAGCGTCCAGGGCCAGGAGGATCATCGTCGCGACGACGACGGCGCTGGTGGCTGCCTTACCGACGCCCTCTGCTCCCCCACGGCAGTGGTAGCCGAACGAACAGCCGACCGCCGTCACCGTGATGCCGAAGGTCACCGACTTGATCATCGAGAACTGGATGTCCCAGGGTCTGAAGAAGATCTGCAGCCCCTTCTGGAACTCCTGCGATGACATGTCCAACAGGGACAGTGCCGTGCCCCAGCCGGCCAGCACGCCGACAGCGTTGGCCAACATGACGACGACCGGGAACATGAGTGCCCCAGCAAGCACGCGGGGAACCACCAGGTACGCGACCGGATCGTACGCGAGAGTTTCGAGCGCATCGATCTGCTCGGTGACGCGCATCGTCCCCAGCTCGGCGGCGATATTGGCGCCTACCCTACCCGAGAGAGCCAGCCCGGTCAGCACGGGTCCCAGCTCGAGCACCATCGTCTTGCCGACCAGGGTGCCCACGAAGTAGAGCGGCACCGCACCGGTGAACGTGTACGACGCCTGCAACGCCAAAACGATGCCCGTGAACACGGCGATGAACAGCGCGATCGGGACCGATTCGACGCCGATACGAGACATCTGGGGAAGTAGATGGGGTCCCCAGAAATGGACCCGTCGCAGCGCCCGGAAGGCGTCGACGGCGAGGTATCCCCCCCTGCCGATCGCAATGATGACGCGTAACGCGCCGCTCCCGATGGCTTCAACGGACCTGACAATGACCGACATCCCAGAATCTACAACGGGCCTTCGACCTGGGCAGGGGCCGCGGCGTCGGACTACGCGTCCGGCAGGTCCTCGCTTTCCAGCGTGAACTCGACTTCCTCTGTGCGCCCGTTCGCGCCCGGCACCTCGTACGCGATCCGCACCCGCTTCACCGAGGACTTGGGATCCGTGAGGGCGACCTCGAAGTCCAGAGACTGATCGGACGAGGTGATGCGGGTTCGGATGCGGTCACCGGGGTCGGCCTCTGGACCCGCGGCAGGGTTCCGGAAGAGCGTCTTCGTCGACTGCCGACCGGTCTCCAGCTGACGGGTAACCTTCACCTGCTTGAGCCAGTCCGGCTGGTAGCTGACTCCGTACTCGAAGCCTCGCTGGTCCGCACCCGCGCCATCTCGGTTGTGTCGTGCCACCCCTGACCCTCCGCGAGTCTAGGGTTTTATGAAAAACTGAGTAAACGAATGTTTCTGAGTCGGCCCGTAAAAGTCAAGTTTTCCAGACGTAGGCTCGGCCGAACATCGCTTAGGTACGCGACCTTGAGCGACTCCAGCTCGAACGACTTTCGCAACTATAGCTGGAGCGGCACCGGGACGAGCGTCAGGAAAAACAGCGCGATTAGGATCCACCCGAGACCGCGTCGCAACGGCCCAATGCCCGCCTTGCGCTGAATCACGGTCGGATGCTCCACCCGCCCACGATTGACGACCAAGACGAGCAAGCCCCAAGCCCACCATCCCCACCAGACAAACCCCAAGGGGATGAGACAAAGAAAGAAGGCACGGGCCGCAAATCGATGTCGCTCTGGGGCCATGGCGTACAGAATGTGCCCCCCGTCCAGCTGGCCGAAGGGAAGCAGATTGAGCGCGGTGACGAAGAGTCCCAGCCATCCAACGAGAGCCAGGGGGTGCAGCATGATGAGATACTCTCCGACAGGCCCAGGGCCGAACAGCGTCGCCATGACATGGGTCGCGAGTCCGTTTCCCAGCCACACCGTCTGACCGACGAACTGTATGGCGAACGGGGTGGTCAGCGTCGCCTCGCCCGGTCCCCGAGTCGATAGCCCGAGACCGATTGCCAGGAGGGGCAAGGAGACGAGAAAGCCAGCGAACGGACCGGCCGAGCCCACGTCGAACAGAATAGCCCTGCGGACCGTCGGGCCCCTGAGTCGAATGAACGCCCCGACGGTGCCGATAATGGAAAAGTAGGGCGGGAAGGGAATGAAGTACGGCAGGGAGACCCGCACTCGGTGGATGCGCGCTGCGACGTAGTGGCCCATCTCGTGAGCTAGCAGCACGCCCATGAAGGGCAGGGCGAACGACGCTCCGAAGAAGAGCTCCGTCCAGTCTATGCCGGAGGGATACGGGATGTCGACGTCACCGAGTTGCAGGACCCGAGTCGCGAATGGGTCGAGGCCAGCCATGAGGGCGCCCGCACCGAGCGTCGTGAGGAGTGTCGCGGCCAGGAGCGCCACATGAACCCACGGGAGCGCCTCCGGGACCGCCCGTGACTCGTAAACGAGCACGACCTCTGTGACGCCATCCTCGTACTGGAGGTACGCCGGCGCCCCCCACGCTGCCATTGCGGCGACGACCTCAGGGGATGCGGCCGTCAGGTCGGGACGGAGCGTCCCCTCCAAGACCGTGTCCGTGGCCAGCGAGGTGAGTCGATACTCCGCCAACAGAGGAATCCAGGGTCCTGGGTCGGCAGGCTTGACCACCCTCTGACCCCCCATTACTATCGCCCCGTTTCCAGAAATTCCGCAGCACCCGCACGCCGGCCCGTTCGGCCACACCGAATGCGCGCCAACCGGCACCGACTCCGCACCTGACGACTGACGTCGTTCATCATTTGCCGCCGCCCCCAATAGCGGCCATTTCGTCGGCACCTTTCGCCGGCCTTTCACCGAGTCCGCTCGTGGACATCGCAGAGCTGAAAAGCAAGAACGTCGGCGAACTACACGACCTCGCGGAGGAGCTGAACATCAGCAACTTCGTGGGCCTCCGCAAGCAAGATTTGATCTTTCGGATCGAGCAGAATCTGCTTGAGTCCGAGGTGGTCCTGCGGGCCGAGGGCGTGCTGGAGATTCTGCCTGAAGGCTATGGATTCCTGCGATCCCAAGATTGGAACTACCTCTACGGCCCCGATGACATCTACGTCAGTCCATCTCAGATCAAGCGATTCAACTTGCGCACGGGAGACACGGTCAACGGTCAGGTTCGCCCTCCCAAGAGCGGTGAGCGGTACCTCGCCTTGCTGAAAGTCGAGAGCATCAACGAGCGCGAGCCTCAGGAGGCCCAGGAGCGGCCGGGCTTCGACGACCTGCGCCCGTGCTACCCGGAAGGAAGACTGGAACTGGAGGTAGAAGGCGAGGGCGGAAGCCTCTCCATGCGCGTAGTCGATTTGATCGCGCCCATCGGCAAGGGCCAGCGCGGCCTCATCGTATCTCCGCCGAAAGCGGGTAAGACGATGATGCTTCAGGCGATGGCGAACTCGATCGCCGCGAACTCACCAGAGGTGCATCTCATCGTGTTGTTGATCGACGAGCGGCCCGAGGAGGTGACCGATATGGTGGAACACGTGGACGCGGAGGTCATCGCGTCCACGTTCGACGAGCCGGCCGAGCGCCACATCCAGGTGGCGGAAATGGTGATGGAGAAGGCCAAGCGCCTCGTGGAGCAAGGAAAGGACGTCGTGATTCTGTTGGATTCGATCACGCGTCTGGCCCGGGCATACAACTCGACGATGCCCCACTCCGGCCGGATCCTGTCCGGCGGAGTAGACGCCAACGCGTTGCAGAAGCCGAAGCGCTTCTTTGGGGCCGCGCGCAACATCGAGGACGGTGGGTCGCTCACCATCATCGCTACGGCACTCGTGGAGACCGGTAGTCGCATGGATGAAGTCATCTTCGAGGAATTCAAGGGCACCGGGAACATGGAGCTCGTGCTGAGTCGCGAGATCTCGGATCGGCGCATCTTCCCCGCCATAGACCTGAATCGGTCGAGCACGCGAAAGGAGGAACTGCTGCTGAGCCCGACCGAGCTCAACCGCGTCTATCTCTTGAGGAACTTCTTGGCGGACATGCCCGCGTCAGAGGCGATCGAATTTCTGCTCGCACGCATGGAAAAGACTCAGAATAATCAGGAGTTCTTGGAGTCTATGACGAGAGGCGAGTAGGCGGGAGGGGGCCCCACGACAAGATAATCATTGACTTGCCTGGTGACGTGTCGTGAATTAGTGCACACAAAACATCTGTTTATGCTTCTGACAGGAGATTTCCCATGAAGCGCACATTCGTTCTCACGCTCGCCCTGCTCGTGGCGCCTACGCTCGTCGCGGCCCAGTGGGGAGTCGCCCTGGAGGCAGTTGGACTCCAGGTCACGTCGATCGCTGACCAGGACTCACAGATTGACATCGGCACTCCCGGACATATGGCGCGAGTATGGTTCGCGGCAGGAGACCAGCTCACCGTCGAGACGCGGGTCGGCCTCGGATACGGCAAGCAGGGAGACTCCTCCGGGAGTACCATCGAGCTCCTGCCCGGAGTGAACTTCCATTTCAACGACCAGTTCTACGTGCGTGGCCAGGCAGGCCTCTGGCGCCAAGGCTTCGACAACGGAACGACGAGCGGCTCCGTGTCGCAGTACGCGTTCGGCGGCGCGTTGGGCACGCGCCGGGCGATTATGGGTGGGCCCGTATCCTGGGGGGTAGAGGCCGGCGTCACGCGCTGGCTGGAGAACACCGACGATTTCATCCCGGCCGAAACGATCTTTGAGCTCGGGCTCCTCATCGATGCGCAAATCGGCGGCTAGCAGATATCCGCGACCGCCCGCGCCATCTCCGCGCAGGGCACGCGGCAGGCGTTGCGGGCCCCGTCCACCTTCGGGTGGGCGGGGCTTCGTCGCGTCAGGACTCGTCGCCGAGATCGTCCTCGTAGATCGGATTGACGATCAGCTCGTCATCCTGGAGCACCTCGCGATCCCACGGGAAGATGACGTAGGCCTCCAGCGTCAGCGCAGCATAGTTCGGCTGGTAGCCTGATGTGCGCGCGAAACTGGTGGCGGTCCGGACCTCCGCCGGGTGAGCGTCCCGGACCGCGGCCAGCGCCAGCCGGAGGGTGTCTCCGGACGTCGTGATCTCGTCCACGATCAGGACGCGCTTCCCGGTGACGGACCGTGGCACTTCAGAGAAGATCGCGGGGCGCTCCCGGACCTCATCGCCGTCCTTCCGCGAGATCTTGAGCGTGTAGAAGTCCACGTCCAACATAGAGGACACGACAGCCGCGGGAATTACCCCTGCGCGAGCGATGCCGATGATCACCTCGGGTTCGTAGTCGCGGGCGACCTTGAGCGCCAAGGCGCGGCACAGCTCGCCGAACATGGCCCAGTCCAGGTCGAGGTACTCGGCGGGAGTCTTCTCTGGTGTCATGGGCTGTAGTTGAGGATGAAGCATTTGGGCAACGTACGGGGGCGGGGAGACATCGGACACCCGTACCATGACGTTTGACCACCGCCGGGCTGTCTATGATTCTTGTGGCCATGTCCGACGCCCAAGCCACAGCCGCCGACAAGGCGCTGGAGACCGCCCTCGCCGAGGCGGGTGCGCGCGACCCTCGTGAGTTCTACCGCGAACGGCTCAGGGATCTTAAACAGGCCAACCCCGCCGAGTATGAATCCGCCGTGGCCTACTACCGCGGTACCCTGATTCCGGATGTCGCCGGTGGGCAGTGCGACCCGCTCGACGCATGGACGGAGTACGGTCGGCGCTTGGCGGCGGCGTTGGCGCCGGGCCGTACGCTGAGCCTGGACGAGACAGGGTTTGCCCACGAGTACGACCGGCCCGATCGCGAACGGCTCGTCCTTCACTTTCCGGACGAAAAGGGAGCCCGCGCGCTCTTGGTGGGCTTGCCGGCCGCCCTCAGCACGGCCCAGCGGGCCGCGTACGACGTGCTTGTGGAAGGACGTCAGAAAGCGACCAGCTAGAACATCGCCCTTCGGGAACGGCTCTCAGTCCTCGACGAGGTACACGACCCCCCAGGCTCCGATGCCCAGGTGCGTAGCGATGACAGGGGTGATTGGGCCCGACAGGATCTCGACGTCCCGGCCGTACGCCGCCCTCAACACGCTGGAGACCTCCTCGACGATCTCTGGAATCCCCACATGCACGACGCCGAAGCGCACCTTCTTCACGTTCTGCGGAACCTGCTCCCGCAAGATGCGCAGGAGCTCGACCCGCGCGCGCTTCTGCCCCAGTGCCTGACCGAAACGCAGTACCACGCCTTCCGGGCTGAGGCCGATTATCGGCTTGAGCGTCAAAAGACGACCCACCATCGCCTGCCCTCGCCCCACCCGGCCCGACGCGATGAGTCGCTCGAAGGTAGCCACCGTAAAGAGGAGTCCGGAGCGTGCCCTGATTCGTCGGAGTTCGGCAACGATCTCGTTGGGAGCTTGACCCAGCTCGGCCAGCTCGGTGGCCTTGAGCACGAGTAGGCCCTGAAGGAGCGAAGCGCCAAGAGAGTCGACCAGGTGGATCGCCCCCCCTTCGACGCGGGCCGCCGCGGCTTCAGCCGACTGAAACGTGCCCGACAGAGTCGAACCAGCCAGCACCCCAACTACGGCCTCGCCTTCCTCCAGTGCTCGACTGTACGTCTCCAGGAACTGGGCCTGGGTTGGCTGGCTCGTGGTGGGTAGCACCCCGCCGACCCGGAGGCGCTCGTGGAACTCCGTGGCGGTGATGTCCACCCCGTCTCGGTAGACCTGGTCGTCCTCGACGAGCGAGAGGGGCGTCACATGAATGCCGTGCGCACGGATGATCTCCTCGGACAAGTCGCACGCCGAATCGGTCATGATCGCCACTGGACGCCGCGCGAGCCGGACGTGGCCACCTGCCGCCCGCTCGACCGTGTCGCGCTGGACGCGCATGTCCTCGGCCTTGTGCGTCACCAGGGTGCCAACCCCCCGGAGATAGGTGAAAACCGCCTCAGGCTCGTCGCTGTGGATGTGCACCTTTAGCACGTCCCCGGCCCGAATCACGATGAGCGAGTCACCGAGGTCTCTGAGGCTGTTACGCGCTTCGTCCTGGGTGGGCAGAGCCGGACCCCGCACCAGGGCCTCGGTGCAGAACTGGAAGTGCTCGTCGTCTTGGGGATACTCCGGAAAGGCCACCGCTTCCGCCGAGGATTCACTCGCCTCTGACGGGGCGTCCACAGCCAGTTCCCCATTCACAAGAAGCAGGACGCCCTCCAAGAGCCCCACGAAGCCCTTGGCTCCTGCGTCGACGACTCCGGCCTCCTTCAGAACCGGCAGGAGGTCGGGCGTGCCCGCCAGGGACCGACGAGCCTCGCTCACCATGTTCGTCACCAACGGGACGAAGTCCTGCGTCACCGACCGGCGCGCCGACTGCGCCGCATCCCGAATGACCGTGAGAATCGTGCCCTCCACTGGCTGCTCCAGAGCGGCATGGAGTTTCTCCGATCCGGCAACCAGCGCGAGTCCGAACTCCTGAGCATCGATCCTCGCCCGCGAGCCCACCGACTCCGCGAACCCGAGAAGGAAGTGGGAAAGCATCATCCCACAGTTGCCGCGGGCCCCTACGACTGCGCCCTGGGCCGCCTGATAGGCCACTACGGACAGATCTCGGTCCCGCGTGCCGCGCAAGTGATCCATGATCGCGCCCAATGTGAGCGCTAGATTCGTGCCCGTGTCTCCGTCCGGAACGGGAAACACGTTGATACGGTTCAACTCGGCTCGTTGGAGGCGCGCGTGCTCGCACGCCGCCAACAGCGAACGGCGGAGTCTCGGACCATCCAAGTAGCGGATCTGCATGGCCGCCGAATCTACCTGCCTCTCCATCAACGTGCACAGGAAAGTTCTCTGAACTCCCATCGTACCGACGTGTACCTAACGGCCAACCCGTCGAAGCGGTCTCTATCCTACCCATGCCCGAATCCGATCCGCGGTCAGACACTGGCCGCTTCCTCGCCGAACTGAGGCGCCGCCATGTCGTGCGCTTCTCGATCGCCTACGCGGCGGCCGCTTTCGTCGTGCTTCAGCTCGCGGAGATCGTTTTTCCGGCCTTTGGCGTCGGCGAGAGGGAGCTCCGCTTCCTGGTGGTGGCAGCCGTCCTCGGCTTCATCCCTTCCGTCGTGCTCGCCTGGATTTACGACGTCACCAAGGACGGTATCCGCCGCACGGAGAGCACGACTGGTAGGCCTCCGCCCCGAGTTACCACGCTGGCGGCCTTCGCGCTCACGACCATCGGCGTGTCCGGCGGCGCCGGGTGGTACGTCGTGAGCCACGACCTACTCGCTCCCGTCGAGATCTCCGTCGCGGAGGCAGCGCCCAGCCTACCCGGCGCGATCCGGTCCTTGGCCGTGCTGCCAATGAACGATTTCTCGGCCGAAGGAGGCCAGGAATATTTGGCGGCAGGCATGCACGACGAGATCATCGCGAAGCTCAGTATGCTTGAGGGGATCCGGGTCGTCTCACGCACCACCTCGATGCGCTACGCCAACACCATGCTGTCCTCGCCGGAGATCGGCCATGAACTCGGCGTGGACGCTCTGATCGAAGGGTCGGTCAACCGGGTTGGCGACCAGGTCCGTATCACGCTCCAGATCATTCATGCCGCCAGCGACACGAATATCGGGACGCTCCAGTTCGATCGCGGAACGGACGACCTGCTCGCCCTGCAGTCGGATGTGGCGCGCGCGGTGGCAGAGGAGATCGGAGGCGGGTACGGACAGGACGGTTTCAGGACGGTCGCGGGCATACCCCCTGGGGCTCAGGACGCCTATCTCCGAGGGAAGCACGAGTACGACCAGGGTACGTCTGACGGATATCAGCGAGCCTTGGCGTTCTTTCAGCAGGCCGTAGACAGCGCCCCTCAGTACGCCGAGGCGATGGCCGGCTTGGCCGGCGCGCGTTTCATGCTCGCGCTGGAAGACCCCGAGGCCAGGCGCGCAGAGATCGAGCAGGCGCGTGGTGAGGCCGAGGCCGCGCTTGCACTCGATTCGACCTCGCTCGAGGTACGTGACCTGTACGACGTCATGGGCCGCGCCCTCTTCCGGATGCGCCGGGCAGAATCACGCGCCGCAGGGCCGGGGCGAGGGAACGGCGCGGCACTCGCACTGCGTGAGCCCGACGCCGTCGCGCTCGACGCCGCGGTCTTGGACACCACGTGGGTGGCCGCCATGACGACCTTCGCGCAACGCATCGAGGAGGGCGCGCGGGCGAGCATGATCGAAGGATCGGCCGAAACCGCCCGTACAACCGAGGCTCGTCTCCTCATGGCGCAAGGCAGGTACGCCGAGGCCATCCCGATCTTGCAGCCGATCGTCGCGGGGGGTTCGGACATCGTCGAGGCGTGGGATCAGCTACTGCGGTCCTATGTGGCCGTGGAGGAGCCCATGCGCGCCGCAGAAGTCGTGCGGCGGTGGAGTGAGTCCGGTGAGGCGGGCGCCCCGAGCGTCGAGCAGGCGACCCGGCTGCGAAACGCTGTCGAGCGACAGGGTCAGCGTGGGTATTGGTCATGGCGCCGCGACTACCTGAACAACGAGGTGGAGCAAGGCAGGGAGATCTCGAGGACCGAACTCGCTGCGGCGAACGCGGTAATGGGGGATCGCGATCGAGCCTACGACCTGCTCACCGCGGCACTCGAAGATCGCGAGGTGAGACTGCTCGCCGTCCCTAACGACCCTGTATGGGATCCACTTCGCCGGGATCCGCGTTTCCGGGAGATCGAGCGGCAGATCAGGGTCATGCGCTTCGACACCTCCCTTCGCATTCTCAGCCCGGCCACCGCCAACACCGGCAACTGAGGGTCTCTCCCCTTCGGAGACCTTCGGCGTGCCCGTTGGACCTGGCGTGCGGGCTCCTCAGGGCGCAGAGTGAGCTTTCGGAACGTTGGACTACGCGCGCACCGAGGTGAGACATGAAGGCGGCGACTCTATTCGCGGTGACCATCGCACTCGGGCTCGGCGCCACGACGCCGCTGCACGGGCAGGACGTCCGGATCTTCAACACGGTCAAGGAGAAGCTCGACCGGGGCGGACAGGTCGTCGGTGGCACGATCGACACGGCTGACCCGGACATCTACTGCGCCGTTGCCAACGCCGGCTTCGACTTCATGTGGATCGAGATGCAGCACAGCCCGCTGACGTACAGCGAGGTGGCCGACATGATCTGGGCCTGCCGGGACGCTCCGGCGATTCCCTTCATTCGCATCCCGACCGCGACCGAAGGTGACATCCAAAAGGCCGTCGACATCGGTGCACTCGGGATCATCGTGCCCATGGTCGACGCGATTGAAGAGATCCAGGACGCGGTCACCTACGCGCACTACCCGCCAATGGGCAAGCGCAGCCAGGGCGGCGGCCAGTACGGTGCGCTCTGGGGTCGGGATTACCGAGCCGCGGCCAACGAGAACGTCATGGTCGTCGCGATGATCGAGCAGCCTTCCGGTGTGGACATCATCGACCAGGTGGCCAATCTCGAGGGTGTCGACGTGGTCTTCGTGGCGAGTTCCGATCTGGGCAGCTTCACGGGCCGCCGACAGGGGGACCCTCAGTACGAGGCGCTCGTGACACGGGTCAAGGACACGACACTTGCCGCGGGCCGAGCGGTCGGAGGGCCGCTCGGTTGGATGACCAGTCGAGAGGGATACAGCTTCTTCCAGGGGCCCAGCGCCCAGGCGCTCATCCGCACGGGCGGGCGCGTTACCCTCGAGGAGGCTGACCCGTGTCGCTACCTACCAGCCGGGACCGCACCCGTGCCGGGGGAGGACCCGTGCGAGCAGTAGGGGACGAGGCTTCTAGTCGAAGTCGCTAGGAACCGCCTCGTACATCTCGGCGGCCACGTTCTCGGCCGACCGCATCCGCGACAGATCCAACTCGAAGTCGGGTCGTGCGGGGGCCTGAATCTTCTCCACGAGCTCGCGGATCTCACGAGGAGAGAGCCCGGCCTCCTTCATCTCCTCTTGGGAGACCGCGGCGCCCGCACGCGACGCGATTCCGTCGTCCGAAGCGTCGACCAGCTTCGAGAGCACGATTCGTTCGGCTCGCGTAACGGGCCGTGACTCGAGGTCGTAGTCGACCCACGCTTCGTACGAAAGCGGGGCGACGCGTTTGACCATGCCGGCGATCGCTCGGGCGAACTCCTGGATCTCCCACTGCGCCCGCGGGTCGACCCGAAGCGACAGGAAATGCAGGAGATTGTGGAGGTCGATCTTCCAGTACCACTGCGTGTAGGTCGAGACCGGCAGGTCGATGCGAGCGATCTCGCGGGCCACGTCCTCCTCGAGCATCCACGTGTACGCCTCGCTCGCCGACGCGCGCAGACCCTCCCACCGCTCGACCGCTTCTCGGTAGACCTCGGTTGAGGTCCCGCCTTCCCTGCCCTGCTTGTTCGACTGACTCTGGAGGGCGAAGTGCTTCTCTTGAGGCATGTAGAACAAGAGCGGCATCAGAGAGTAGCGCGCGGAGAGTTCGTTGACCGACGCGGTCCTGTGCCGAATCCACTGACGCGCCACGAACATCGGCATGGCGCAATGAAACTTGAACTCGACCATCTCGGACGGCGTCGTGTGCCGGTGCCGCCTGAGGTAGCGGACGAGGCCACGCGTCTGAGACACTTTCCGGGTACCCGCGCCGTAGCTGACCCGCGCGGCCTGCTCCACCGCATCGTCCGACCCCATGTAGTCGACCAGGCTCACGAATCCGTGGTCGAGGACGGGGTAGTACAGGCCGAGAATCTCCTCGGCGGCCGGCACGGTGGATCGCTTGGTTTCCATGCGTCTCGAGGCGAAGGTTTCCGGACTAGATGGGAGCGAATATAGCCCCGGCCTCAAGGCCCGCTTTGGCCCGAGTGAACCCGCAGGGCCTCTCGTTCGTAGTAGCTGGTAGCTGACTCAGCAGGAGGTGACGCCATGGCCCAATGTGACGGCAAGACCAAGAAGGGTGATCGCTGTAAGCGCGATGCACGGGCGGAGTCGCCCTTTTGCGCGATTCATCAGGATCAAGAGATCCGGGCCAGGTCGGTCGGATCGGACCAGCCGTGGGACAACGACTCGCTCGTGAAGGCCGCCATCGGCTTCGGCCTGGTCGCGGCGATCTTCCTCTTCCGCTTCAGGCGGTAGCTCGGCCGCGCCTCAGTCCCGCTACGGGCCTTCGGTCGGCACGTGCCCGTCATCGAATGAGGGCGCGCCGGTCTTCCTGTCATACGGAGTTGTCACCACCCCCTTCTCGATAACCAGCATGCTGTCGTAGAAGTGCATCGAACGGGCGCTTCGCGTGAAGTCGGACACCGCGAGTCGCTCCGGTTGGCGGGAGTGCCAGGCGTTGAGGGAGTCGATCAATCGCTTCGAGTACTCGACGAAGCTGTGAGGCGCCCGCCGAAATCCCATCGTGACCGCGCGCTCGTACCCCCCGCCATACTCGGGCCAGTAGCCCGTGTGCAGGTCCTCGACGAGGTAGGCGCCTCCGTCCGCCACGGCCGGAAACATCTCCTCGAAGGTCGCCACCTGATGTCTCATCATGTGCGCGCCGTCATCGATGACGATCTGTACTTCGCCGAGCTCCGCGCGCAGCGAACGCAAGAAGCTCCGGTCCGACTGATCTCCGATCCGTATCTCGACCTGATCTTCGGCCAAGGCCGCGCAGTCCGGATTGATATCCACGCCGATAATGCGCGCTCGCGCCCCGAAGTAGTGCTTC
>Ga0224512_10003690_pt1 | contig 13355 bp, 15 predicted proteins | sample SF_May12_sed_USG_4_FD_169103 | JGI IMG/M metagenome (GOLD analysis project Ga0224512, IMG submission 169103) | Sediment microbial communities from San Francisco Bay, California, United States - SF_May12_sed_USGS_13 | ecosystem: Environmental > Aquatic > Marine > Sediment | place: USA...
ATCCTGGCGATGCTCAGCGATGCCCGGGAGTAGAGACACCGGGATTATTTCGTGATCGAGACCCTTGAGGTTGAGCGCAATACGTACGCGGTACGCCGCCGAAGAACGCCAGTAACTGTAGAGCTTTATCGTCACCCGGGCATTCTACCCGGTGTAGCGGACAACGGTCTGATCGATCGTTCCGAAAATTGACTCGCCATCGGCGTTGCACATTTCAATGCGAATGCGATCACCGAATTGCATGAACGATGTCGTCGGACTGCCGTCCTGAATCGTTTCTATCGTGCGCTGTTCAGCGATACACGAGTAACCCACGCCGCCTTCATTAACCGGTTTGCCGGGACCGCCATCGAGCTTGTTCGAGACAGTGCCAGAGCCGATGATCGTGCCAGTACCCAGCGGGCGAGACTTCGCGGCGTGCGCAACCAGCTGGCTGAAATCGAAGGTCATGTCGATGCCAGCCTCGGGCTTGCCGAATAGCTCGTCATTCAGGGTCGACAGCAATGGCAGGTGCACCTTGTTATCGGTCCATGCATCGCCGAGTTCGTCAGGCGTGACGGCGACTGGTGAGAATGCGCTGGACGGTTTCGACTGGAAAAAACCGAAGCCCTTGCCCAATTCACCGGGAATCAGTCCGCGCAGCGACACGTCGTTGACGACCATGATTAAGCGAATGTATTGGCCGGCGTCTGCTGCACTGACGCCCATAGGCACATCATCGGTAATCACGGCCACTTCGGCTTCGAAGTCGATACCCCAGGCCTCGTCCGCCATTGGGATGTCGTCTCTCGGTGCCAGGAATGAGTCGGAGCCACCCTGGTACATGAGTGGATCGGTCCAGAAACTGTCCGGCATCTCGGCACCACGTGCCTTGCGAACAAGTTCAACGTGGTTGACGTACGCGGAACCATCGGCCCACTGATAGGCACGCGGTAACGGCGATGCACAAGCACTTTGATCGAAAGCTTCGCCGCCATTTCCGGCTTCGAGCTCCGCCGCAAGTGCCTCGAGCTGCGGGCGGGTTTTCGCCCAGTCATCGAGTGCTGCCTGCAGAGTTGGTGCCACGCTGGTAGCCGACGCGTAACGGCTCAAATCGCGTGACACGACGACGAGTTGGCCATCACGGCCACTTTTAAGTGTTGCGAGTTTCACTATTCACTACCCCCGGAATTCGAGCTCGTGCAGCCAGGCTGCGTGGCGCGGAGCCTTCTTGGTGCGGCTCCATTCCTCAAGCATATCCGGTGCGACACGTTTGAGCTCGTCAATCTGTTCCTGAGTTTGCGTATTGGCAACGAGCTCGAGCCGGTGGCCGTTCGGATCAAAAAAGTAGATTGACTGAAAAATGCCGTGATTGATCGGCCCAATTACGTCGAGTCCTTCGGCTGCGACTTGTTCTTTCGCTTCGAGTAATGCGTCGTAATTCTCGAGTTCGAAGGCCAGGTGCTGTACCCACTCCGGTGTGTTGTGATCGCGATCCATCTCGGCTTGTGTCGGCAATTCGAAGAATGCGAGTACATTGCCCATGCCGGCATCGAGAAACACGTGCATGTATGGGTCGGGTTCCTTTGTCGACGGAACCTGATCTTCAGCGAATGCGAGCATGAATTCCATATTCAGCACGCGTTCGTAGAACTCAACGGTTTCCTTCGCGTCATGACAGCGATAGGCGACATGGTGAATTCTTTTGAGTTTCATTGGGTCTCCTTCTGCTCGCCGACGATTCCACGGGCTATTTGGTCGCGTTCAATGGATTCAAACAGTGCTTTGAAATTGCCTTCTCCGAATCCATCGTCTTTCTTGCGCTGGATGAACTCAAAGAATACCGGGCCGAGCATCGTGTCCGAAAAAATCTGTAACAACAGGCGAGGGTCACCGTCTTCCGTTGAACCATCGAGCAAAATACCGCGTGATTTCAATTCGTCAATGGGCTCGCCGTGTTTTGGAAGCCTGTCTTCGAGCATGTCATAGTAGGTATCCGGCGGCGGCGTCATGAACGTCAGGCCGCGCTCTTTTAGCCGGTCCCAGCATGCGAACAGGTCGTCGCAACTCAGGGCAATGTGCTGAATGCCCTCACCGTTGAACGCCATCAGGAATTCTTCGATCTGTCCTGTTCCCTGTGACGCTTCTTCATTCAGGGGGATTCGAATCCGGTCGTCCGGCGCGGCCATGGCCTTCGAGAACAAACCTGTGTACTCGCCCTTGATGTCGAAATAACGATATTCACGAAAGTTGAACAGCTTTTCATAGAAGTTTGCCCAGTACCCCATACGGCCTCGGTAAACATTGTGCGTAAGGTGGTCAATCTCCTTAAAGCCACATCCCTCCGGGTGCCGGTCGACGCCATCGAAAAATTCGAAATCAATGTCATAGAACGTATTGCCCTTGGTGTAGCGGTCGATCAAATAAAGCGGCGCACCGCCAATGCCCCTGATGGCCGGCAGGCGTAATTCCATCGGTCCGGTCGGAATATCGATCGGTTGAGCGCCAAGTTGCAGCGCTCTGTTGTAAGCAAAATGCGCGTCTTTGACACGAAACGCCATGCCGCAGGCAGACGGGCCATGTTCCTGCGCAAAATAGGCTGCGTGACTATTGGGCTCTTCATTCAATATGAAATTGATGTCGCCCTGTCGATACAGCGTCACGTTCTTCGAGCGATGGCGTGCAACGGCGTCAAAGCCGAGCAGATGAAAAACCGATTCCAGGACTCCGGATTCAGGTGAGGCGAACTCGACGAACTCAAATCCGTCCAGGCCCATTGGATTGTCTAATTGCTCAGACATGTGATGCTCCCGCGTAACAAAACTTTTCGACAGTATGCGCACTTTCTACCGATTTTGTGTTCAGAAATAGTCGATATAGTTAATAATATGAACTGAATATTGCAAAATAATTAAGAAATTGACAGTATATACGCATGCAGCTGTCAAGAGCCGATCATCTGTTGCTCGACGCCTTGCAAGGCGACGCGACGCGCAGTCAGAGTGAACTTGCCGAAATCGCCGGCATGTCACGGAGTTCTGTTTGGCGACGAATTCGGGATTTCGAGGAAAGCGGGCTTATCAGCGCCCAGGTTGCACTGCTGAACCCCCAGCAGGCGGGTTTTCAAATTCAGGTGTTGTTGTCGGTCGCGATGACCGAGCACACCGATGAGAACAGGCAGGATTTCGAGCGTCATGTGGCATTGTTGCCCGAAGTCACAGAGTGTTTTTCAGTGTCGGGTGAACGGGATTACGTCTTGCACGTGGTCGTTCGCGACATGGACGCTTACAACCAGTTTCTCAATGCACAGGTACTCAAGCACTCGGCCGTGCGCTCCGCCAGTTCCACGTTTGTTTTACGCCGCGTCAAGTACACCACGATGATGCCGCTGAAGTCGTAGCGAACATTCGACTGCAAGTCATATCAAATCGAGGCTCGACATTGCATCACGTATCGCCGATTTCGAGTGAGTCGATAGTGGCACGATAGGTAATCGACAAGACTCATCACAGAATTGCAGCAGTGACGCTGCGTATTTGACGCCGGCAGGGCTGGGCTCCGCGAACAAGGCCATGTGCAGCGGCATGAGTCGTTCCTGAATGGCCGCTGCGGTAGCGTAATCGCCATCGCTGCAGGCAGTCTGCATTTCAGAGCATAAGGCCGGCGCGATATTGCCGGTCACCGAAATGCAGCCGTTCCCGCCTGCGGCGTTGTAGGACACGGCAGTACCGTCATCACCGGAAAGGAAAGAAAATTCGCTCTTGATCAGCAATTTCTCGCGCACCGGCCGCGACAGGTCGCCAGTGGCATCTTTTACGCCATGCACCCGGGGCAACGCAGCTATGCGTGCCATCGTTTCCGGGAGGATATCTACAATTGCCCGCGGCGGAATGTTATAAACGAAAATTGGAATCCTGCTTGCTTCATGCACTGCCTCAAAATGTCTGAATAGGCCTTCTTGTGAGGGTCGGTTGTAGTAACCGGCCACGTGCAAACTTGCATCGGCACCAAATTCCTGTGCCGCGTCGTTATAGAAAATCGCCTCACGGGTATTGTTGGAGCCGGCGCCCGCGATAATCGGCAGCTGCCCGGCCGCTTCTTCCGCCACGATTTCAATAACCCGACAATGCTCTTTCTCCGTTAGCGTTGCCGACTCTCCGGTCGTTCCGACTGGCACGAGACCGTGCGTACCCTGTTCGATGTGCCACCGCACCATTTTGCGCACGGCATCCTCGTCGAGTTCATCATTGCGAAACGGCGTCACCAGCGCTACCAGTGATCCTTTGATCATCTTGTGCTCCTGTATGTTGCAATCTTCAGCAACGGGCTGGAAATTACAAGCGAGATGATACGTGTAAACACCTATCCATGGGGTGTTTCAATGCATCACAGGGCGTCCTACTATTTAGCAGTTACCCAATCAGGCGTTGAGCGCGGTCCGTTCTAAGACAGGCAACCGCAGCGCTTTTGCCCTGATTTGCTGTTCAACGTGTCGGGGCAAGCAATCGGAGCCTCCGCATGAAGACAATAATCGAACCTTTCCGAATTAAAACCGTCGAGCCTATCCGGCTAACCACCTTCGAAGAGCGACAGGCGCTCTTGCAGGCGGCGCACTACAACACTTTTCTACTGAAATCGGATGATGTCATTATCGATTTGTTGACTGATTCCGGGACCTCGGCGATGAGCGCGATGCAGTGGTCTGTGCTTATGCGCGGTGACGAGAGCTACGCTGGATCGCCTTCATACCAACGGTTCAAATCAGCTGTTAACGAACTCATGCCTTTCAAACATATCTTGCCAACGCACCAGGGCAGGGCAGCCGAGAGCATCTTGTTCTCGCTAATCGGCGGTGAGGGGAAAGTAATTCCTTCAAATACGCATTTCGATACGACCAGAAGTAATGTGGAGGCGTCCGGCGCCGAAGCGCATGATCTTGTTATCGATGAAGGCATGGATCCGGCCCTTGAACATCCGTTCAAGGGCAATATGGACATTGCAAAGCTGGATGCCTTTTTGCGCGCAAACAAGGGGCATGTGCCGTGTGTGATGACAACAATCACAAACAATGCCGGCGGAGGCCAACCGGTTAGCATGGATAACATCCGGCGCACCGGGGAACTGGCACACAAGTACGGCGTACCGTTCTTTATCGACAGTTGCCGCTTCGCCGAAAACGCTTACTTCATCAAATTGCGAGAGCCGGGTTTTTCGAAGACGACAGTGAGTGACATCGTTCGAATGATGTTCTCGCACGCCGACGGCATGACAATGAGCGCCAAGAAAGACGCATTCGCGAACATCGGCGGCTGGCTTGCGCTCAATGACGATGCACTTGCTGAGAAAGCGCGCAGCCGGCTCATACAGATCGAGGGATTTCCGACCTACGGCGGACTGGCCGGTCGCGACCTGGAGGCAATAGCCCAAGGTCTAAGCGAAATCGTCGATGAGGACTATCTGGCCTATCGATTGAGGACTTGCGAATACGTTGTGGAGCAACTGGTCGCTTTGGGTGTGCCCGTCGTTTTGCCGGCTGGCGGGCACGCGGTGTTCGTTGATGCGCGCGCCTGGCTTCCACACATTCCGCCGCTCGAGTACCCGGGGCAAGCCGTGGTTGCGGGATTGTACGAATACGGTGGCATCAGGTCGTGCGAGATCGGCACGGTGATGTTCGGTCGCAAGACTGACGGTACTGAAGAAGCGGCAGCGATGGACCTGGTTCGGCTTGCGATGCCGCGGCGCGTATACACTCAGTCTCACGCCGATTGTGTTGTGGAGGTGTTTGCCGAACTCAACAAAGTGAAAGAGACGCTGACGGGCTTCAGAATCATCGAAGAGCCTCTATCGCTGCGGCACTTCACATCCAAGTTCCAGAGAATCGCGAGTGTTTAAGGAGGGGTCGCGCGTGTGAAATTGGCTGCGTTTTTAGGTTATCCTGTATTGCTACGCAACGGCTGGCTCGCCTGGAGCTTGGCCGGATCGGAAACATTTGTGACACATTGGAGAGGATCAGGATATGAGTATTGCAAAAACATCAGAAATCAGCGCGTCATCCAGCAAAGGCTTTGAGGATGCGGTACGCAAGGGCATCAAACGCTTTAGCAAGACCATCAAAAATATCGAAGGTGCGTGGATAAAAGAGCAAAAAGTTGTCGTAAAAGGCGGCGAGGTTTCTGAGTATCGGGTCGTAATGAAAGTGAGCTTCTTGCTGGAAGACTAATAACAATTTGTTGAGGAGTAATGTGATGGGTTTATTCGATTTTGCAAAAGACGTCGGCAGACAGTTGTTTGACACGGATAAAGAGGCTGCAGATAACATTAAACAACATCTCGATATCAAACTGGCCGGTATCAAGAATCTCGATGTTGCTTTTGATGATGGAGTTGCGACGATTTGTGGCGAGTGCGCCAATGAGGCGACGCGAAATTCGGCGGTTCTCCTTGCCGGAGACGTAAAGGGTGTTGAAAAAGTAGTTGCTGATGACCTAACCTTTCCTGAACCGAAAGAAGAAGAAAAGGAAAAGGTCGAATATTATGAAATCGTCAGTGGCGACACGCTTGGCGGCATAGCCAAACGTTTTTATGGCAAGGCGTCGCAGTACACACGCATTCATGCGGCAAACAAAGAGCTGATTCCGGATCCCAACAAGATATATCCGGGACAAAAAATAAAGATCCCGCTGGATTAAGCGGATCGAGGAAATAAGAATGGATTTTCTTGACTTACTAAAACAATCGGGTGGTCAAAGCAGCCTTGGAAGTCTCGCCAGCGGGCTTGGCCTGGACTCTTCGAAAGCGAATGATCTCGTGGGAGCCCTGGGGCCGGCACTGCTACAGGGCTTCAAGAAACAGGTTGAACCGGAAGGGGGACTATCTGCGCTAAAGGGTGCATTGCAAAGCGGCAATCATGAGCGCTATCTGGATGATGCAAATTCGATGTCAGCGGCTGATTCGGTGACGGACGGCAACAAGATCCTCGGCCACCTGTTTGGCAGTAAGGATGTCAGCCGCAATGTCGCAGCTCAGGCCGCAGAGTCGACCGGAATCGATGCAAGCCTGATCAAAAAGGCGCTACCGCTGCTCGCGGGACTGGCGATGGGTGCCATGAGCAAGACCAGCAACAAGGGTCAATCTCTGGAGGGTGCATTGCCCGGGCTGCTCGGCGGCGGCGATGGTTTTGGTCTGGACGATGTAGTCGGATTTGCGAAGAAGTTGTTCTAGCTAGACTGTCATGCCAAAACTCGGTCTCGCTCTCGGCTCTGGTGCCTCACGTGGCTGGTCGCACGTCGGCGTGATAAAGGCGCTTTTGAGAGAGGGAATAGAACCCGATATTGTCTGTGGAACGTCGGTCGGTGCCATTGTTGGCGGCTCATACGCGGCCGGCAATCTGGAGAAACTCGAAAATTGGGTTCTCGGCTCAACGAGAACCGATGTGCTGCGGTTTTTTGACATCAAACTCTCACAATCCGGATTCGTTGATACGGAGCGATTGAGCTGGTTCTTGCACAACTATGTTGCTGCCGAGAACCAGCTCATAGAGGACTTGCCGAAGAAATACGCTGCGGTATCCACCAACCTCGATACCGGCCGGGAAGTCTGGTTCACGGAAGGGCGGCTCGCAGAGGCGGTTCGGGCCTCGATGGCATTGCCGGGTTTGTTCCCGGCGATTCGTAACGAGCAGCAGTGGCTCGTGGATGGCGGCCTGGTTAATCCTGTTCCGGTGAGCGTCTGTCGCGCGTTGGGGGCAGATATCGTTATCGCTGTTAACCTGAATTCTGGCATCGTCGGCAGGAGCAATACTGGAACGCCGGAAGCGGCTCCCGTTGACAATCGAGGCGTATTAGGCAGCATTAAACAACAGGCAAAGGAGTATTCGCATGCCATCTTCCAAAATCACAATGATAAAGATGCGACCCCTGGCTTGTTTTACGCCATCGCAAAATCCGTGAATATTGTCCAGGACAGGATTACGCGAAGTCGGCTGGCGGGCGATCCGGCGGATGTGCTGCTCTCACCTCAAGTCGCCCACATCGGTATGTTGGAGTTTCACCGCGCCGCTGAGGCGATCGAGGAAGGCGAAGGCTGTGTGCAGAAGTCTGTGCCTGAGATTCGTAGATTGATGGGCAACATCTGCCAATGATTCGATGCTATTTTTTAGCGCTGAGTTTGAAGTTGTTAACTTCCCTGTCGATTAGGGCCATCCAGTTGTTTCTGCCCAGAGAATCCGGCGCATAAATCAGCCCGATTGCCACGCGATGTTTGTCGCGCGAAGGCCAGTAATCATCGAATGGGGGTTTTTCTTCTAAATCCACCCACAGTTGATGGTCGCCGTAGGTTAATGATCGCCCTCTGAGCTTCCAGTGCGGATATTTCTTCTCCAGTGCTGCCAGATAGTTGTCGGCAAAGCTCTTCGCAGATCGCGCGTTCGAGAAATACCATTCACCGAAAATACTACCAATGATGGAACTCTTGGGAGATACGTATATGCTCATTGAGTCGACGTGGTGGGCCTGCCGCTTTGGATCCACGGCATAAATCATCGCACCCGTAATATGATACTCACCAACGGTACCTCTGGGCACTCTATACTTGTCGCCCAGGGTGTAGCCGAGATATTCACCATGGTTTGCATCGGCAATTACAGATGTATTGAAAAGGATCAGGCTAATAAAGAACAGGATGCGAGCCATCGTCCAACTCCCTTTGTGCGATCAACGACAAGTTTTCCTCTGCAGCGGGGAAATATGTCGGAGATAATCGAATAGCTTTATTTAAATAGAATTTCGCTTCTGCGATATCGCCATTCTCGATTGCTGAATTGGCGGTATTGTTAAGCGCATGCGCTTCACTCATCACATGCTTGTAAGTAGTAATAGCGTCGCTATATCGACCTTGAGCTGCGTATAGCTTGCCGAGATTTGCCCATGCGAGTGGAAAATTCCGATTTTCGGCAGCTTCGTAGAAATCAAGCATCGCGGCGTCCATATTGCCAGCCAGGAGCTTTGAGTAGCCGCGGTTATTGAGTACGTCCGCCGCATTCGGGTTGATCGACAAGGCCATGTCGTAGTGGAGCTGAGCTGCCGCAAAGTTTCCGGCCTTATCCTCGTATATTCCGAGCGCGTTATGTGCGCGCCAGAGTTGATCGTTGTATGCGACGGCCAATTTTAATTCGACGACGGCTTGTTCGTGCATGCCCTCGGCAATATAGATTAGCCCAAGGCCTTCAAGAGCGCGCGCGTGGGTGGGACCGTATTCTAGAGCAGCAAGGAACGCACGACGGGCCAAATCGTGGTTGTTTCGCTGCATCTGGATTTCACCAATTCGCGCAAGCAATTCAACGTTTTCGGGCTGGAACTGCAGCGCACGGACATAGAAAAACAATGCCCTGTCGACTTCTCCTCGCTGCAATGCCTGATCTGCCTGCGCGATTGCTTCGGCCTCTGACGCTACCGGGAACTCTGTTGCGAACAAAACATCGAGGGATTTGTCGTTGAGATCAGGCCCGGCATACTTGTCGGAATCAACCGCAGAAGTGCTGGCACAACCGCTCAACAACCCAAGCAAGCAGAAATTTATAATACTCAATTCATTGTATTTGCCAGGCATTTTTACACTCCAGAGTCGTGCCAATGGAAAAATCCGCTATTTGCCGGAAATCCAGTCCATGATAGCCAGGACTGCCGGTCCGATTGCCACGATGAAAAACACTGGAAACATGCAGAATATCAACGGGAAAACAAGCTTCGTGCCCATTTTCGCGGCCTGTTCCTCAGCCATTTGCATTCGTTTGTCACGAAATTCATCAGAATAAATGCGCAGTGCATCGCTGACGCTTGTGCCAAAACGCATCGTTTGCACTAGCAACCCGACCAGACCCTTTATGTCTGGCAGGCCCGTCCTGTCAGCGAGATTTCTCAAGGCCTGTTCACGCGGCATTCCGGCACGAATTTCTGCGTTGACGGTCGACAGCTCAAATGCCAGCTCGGGATGACTGACGAAGAGCTCGTCCGCCACTCGCTGGATGGCGGAGGCCAGGCCGAGGCCGGACTCGACGCATACCACCAGTAAATCAAGCGCATCGGGAAATCCGTTTCTGATGCTTCTGACTCGCCTGTCTATTAATTTTCGAAGTATGAAATTGGGTCCCAGCAAGCCGATGCCGCTCGCGGCCATTGCATACGTCAAAGTGGATCCCTCGATATCCGGAAACCACCTCCAACCGAAAAGGACTAACATTGGCAGGGTGACAGCCAGAAGAGATTTCGTCATGTAGAAGGTCTGCAAAGCCTGCGGTGACCGAAAGCCGGCGCGAGCCAGTTTTTGTGTCATGTCATCACGTTCATCATTTTTCTGGGGCAGTACGTAGCCGGCGACCGGACCCATCGCGGTGTTCACAAACATCTTTAGTCGGCCTTTATCGGGCTGGTCGTCGTGAACGAGGCCCATGCGACGGCGGACAGGGCTCGTCATGTTCATTATCAGGTTGCTAAGCCCCAGAGCCAGGATGAATATTGTTGCAGCAGACAGGCCTACGAGTAGTCGACGCAAGACGACTTCGTCGGTCCAGTAGCTGTTCAACAAATCTAATAGCGCCTCCATGTGCCTATACCTCGATCCGGAGAATCTTACGGATCCAGAATATTCCGACTACTCCGGAGACAATGCCATACACGACCATTTTCTGACCACGACGGTCTTCGAGCAAAACAGGAAGGTAGTCGGGTTGTGTCAGCCAAAGTCCTGCGAACAGAGTCAATGGGACCATTGCCAAAATCCACGCCGACATCCGGCCTTCCGCCGAATAAGTCTGTACCTTGCGTTGAAATCGAAACCGGCCTCGAATTACAGCTGAGATCTTTTCCAAAATCTCCGAGAGATTGCCACCAGTTTCTTTTTGCACGAGAATTGATGTTACGAGCGCCATCACGGTTACACTCGGCACCCGCGACAATAGTCCCAGCATCGCCCTGCGAACATCGTTACCATAATTGATTTCTCCGAAGGTCAATTCGAATTCTCCGGCAACCGGGTCATCCATCTCGTCTGCGACGAGTTTCAAGGTGGCACCGAGTGGATGCCCTGCTTTCAATGCGCGCTTCATTGTGTCTATAGCGTCCGGTAATTGTTCCTCAAACGCATGCATACGCCTGACGCGATCGATACTGATTTTCATGAAAGGCGAATATGTCGCCAGCAATGCGGTAACAATGGCTATTAGCGGCGCCCGAAAATAGGCCCAACTGACCACCAGCACCGTGGCCCCGATTGCCAGGGATAAGAGCACCAGCCGGTAGGCAAGGATCTTGTGTCCGGCTTGCTCGATCCGTGTTGCTACGGCTTCCATCGCCGGTAAAGATTCCAGCCTGCGCTCAAGCGGTGACAGACGGCGCAGGTACTTTTCACGCAGTAAGGATGATAAGGACTCCTCTGCGCTCGCCGACTCGATTTCTTCGATACGCTTCTTAAGTCTCTTTCTGGCCTTGGCGTTTTCTCCAAAGACTGGCACGACCAGTCCCTGCATCAGAAGTGCAACGGTCGCAAAGACCAGCAATATGAAAACTTGTGCGCCGCCACTCATTGTCTTGTGTCTGCCGTTTCAGACCAGTCCGGACTAAAGACTTCAATGGGTAGATCGATGCCGCGGTGCGCCAGGTTTTTGTGGAACGCGGGAATGATGCCGGTGGCTCTCAGTTTCCCTATGACCTTTCCATTGTCGTCCATGCCTTCACGTTGAAAAGTAAACAACTCCGACATCGTAATAATGTCGCCTTCCATACCGTTTATTTCCTGCACGCTCACCAGCTTTCGCTGGCCATCCTCGAGCCGAGCGATTTGCAACACGATGTCGATTGCCGATGCGATTTGCGACCGCAACGCATTAATCGGAAAGTTAACGCCGGCCATCGACACCATGTTCTCAATGCGGCCAAGTGAGTCTCTCGGAGCATTGGCATGGATGGTGGTGATAGAGCCGTCGTGACCGGTGTTCATGGCCTGAAGCATATCGAGCGCTTCGCCCCCGCGGACCTCGCCGATGATAATGCGCTCAGGCCTCATCCGGAGGCTGTTCCTAACCAGGTCTCGCGACGTCACCTCGCCCTTGGACTCAATATTCGGGGGTCGCGTTTCGAGGCGCACAACGTGTGGCTGGCGTAGCTGCAACTCGGCCGAGTCTTCAATCGTTACGATGCGCTCATCCTCTGGTATGTAACTCGACAGGATATTGAGCATCGTCGTTTTGCCGGATCCGGTGCCACCGGAAACGATAATATTGAGCCGTGCCTTGACGATCGCTTGCAGTACCTGAGCAACTTCCGGCGTCAATGTCTGCAGCTCAATCAGGTTATTCATCGTAAGCAAATCGACGCCGAATCGGCGAATCGATAGCATTGCGCCATCGATAGCCAGAGGAGGAATGATAGCGTTTACGCGCGAGCCGTCAGCCAACCGGGCATCGACCATCGGAGACGATTCGTCAATGCGTCGTCCGACTGCCGAGACAATGCGATCAATTGTGTTAAGCAGATGCGCGTGGTTGGTAAACTGCGAATTGGTGAGTTCCAGCTTGCCTCGTCGCTCTATATATATGGTATCGGAGCCGTTCACGAGTATGTCGGAAATAGTGGGGTCGGCGAGCAGCGGCTCCAGGGGACCAAGCCCCATTACCTCGTCCTCAATGCGCTCCACGATTAGTCGCCGTTGCTTGCGGCTGAGGGGTGCGGACTCTTCGGCCAACAGCCGTTCGGCAATTTCACGAATCTCCCTGCGTGCCTTGTCCGATTCGATCGTATCGATTAGAGACAGATCAAGCACGGTAAGCAAGCGTTCATTGATGCGCTGTTTCCATTCCGTTTCCTGGATTGTAAGGGCACGGGTTCGGTCCGCGTGTTCGACGGCAGACCCTTCGCGCTCCCTCTTAACCCCCGTTGTAAAAACAGTCGCCATTCACTTAACTCCTCAAAATATTCGGCAAAGCGCGGGCCAAGAAACTTCCTGCGGGTTTGCTGTCCTTGTTATCGAGCGCCGCTTGCAGATTTCGTATTGCCTTTGTTAACGGCGCATTCTTCGAAATTTCTGCGATGGGAATACCAGAATTAATACACTCCGCGGCAAGCTTGTATTGATTAGGTACGGTAATAAGCCTGTCCGTACGCAGTGCTTTCCGAATGTCACCGAGATCTATCGGCGCATTTTTGGAAAACCGATTGACGACTACGCTGATTCTGGCTTCCGAAATTGCAAATTCGTTCGTAAGCAGCTGAATCGTCCGAGCCGCGTCCTGGACGTGCGGTAATGACTGTTGTACCACCAGAATGATATTGTCAGCCCGCTCCAGGAAGAACTCAGTGAATGTATCCAGCCGATTGGGTGAATCA
>Ga0224512_10003691_pt1 | contig 13354 bp, 8 predicted proteins | sample SF_May12_sed_USG_4_FD_169103 | JGI IMG/M metagenome (GOLD analysis project Ga0224512, IMG submission 169103) | Sediment microbial communities from San Francisco Bay, California, United States - SF_May12_sed_USGS_13 | ecosystem: Environmental > Aquatic > Marine > Sediment | place: USA: California...
GATCAATTCTGGTGGACGGTGACGCATACCCATTCAGCCCCGGAAGTTGGGCCACCCGGATTACCTGAGATCTTCCTGGGGGACCGTTACGAGCATAATTTTGACACTGCCTATCGAGATTTTGTGGTGGAGGAGTTGCTGTCGGGAATCGATGAAGCCTTGTCTCAACTACGACCTGCGAAGTTAGGTGTTGGCTGGGGATACAGTCAAGCCAACATTAACCGGCGAGCCCGGGATATCTATGGTAATACCCGGTTGGGTCTGAATCCGGATGGACCAGTTGACAGGCGCATTGGCATTTTGAAGATTACAGATCAACAGTCTGAAGAACTGATATGCTTAATTGCCAACTATGCCATTCATGGCACTGTACTAGGTGGAGAGAATTTACTGATCAGTGGCGATGCCCCAGGAATTGTATCTGAATATGTGCAGGAAAAGACCGGGGCACCGCTCCTTTTCATCAATGGTGCGGCCGGTAACCTGGCTCCCATTTACAGTGTCTACCCCACTCCGGAATCAGGACACTTAACAGAGTTTAAATTACTCCTGGGTGATAAAATCCTAAAGGCCCAGGAAGACATCGTTTCTGATAGAGATGAGGTAGAGCTACAATTTCACAAGCTAATTTTTGAGACTCCTCGAAAACAGGGCCTTGATTGGCCGGATGATCTGGTAGATTATTCTGCAAGATCAGGTGATCGAAACCTGATCTTATTGCCTATTAACTTTCTCAAGATCGATGATGACATCGCCATCTGGGGAACTTCCTTGGAACTCTTTTGTGAAATCTCAAATGAAATCAGAGATCGGTCACCGTTTCCCTACACCTTCTATTACGGCTATACCAATGGCTGGATGGGATATATGCTTACCGAAGAGGAGGTAGGCTTTGGGGGATATGAGCTCAGTGTCTCTCCGTACACAAAGGGAGCCTCCAGACAACTGACTGAAACTGTTGTATCATTTCTACAGGGAGACATAAGAGCACATTGATAATGAAATTTCTCAGTCTTACTAGTAATCGGCAAGAAGAAACTCAAAAACCGGGAGCACCTCATTTTCATTGCCGGCATCAAAGAATGTAGCATTTTCCCAGTGTGATCCCCGTCCCCACCTGGTCCTGCAGGAAGTAGAGATCCAGGCCGGTTCCCAGTAAATTACCCCTTCTCCTCCCCCTTTCACCACCTGAGAAGTCAGGTCAATCATGAATGCTTTCTGACCAGCAGGAGTGGCTGGATATTCAGTCAGCAAAGATCCTTGATCAAGTATGTTATTTGCATCGTCCCAGGAATCCAGGGAATAGGGATAGGCGGTTTCTACAATCATGACCCGGCGGTCAAATAATGTAATCAACGAATCGATCGCCAAATCTACTTCGGATAAAGTATAATCAGACCACTTGGGGTAATAAGAGAGACCAATCCAATCAAATGGTGAAATGCCATTAGCCACAGCTTGCTTCATCCACCAAAAGGCATTTTCAGGTTGGGCAATATGAAGCATAGACCCGATCGGCACTCCGGTACGACTCGACGCATCTGCCACTGCTTGCAGACCTTTGTTCAGCAATGCCACTTGTTTGTTCCAGTCTAATGGATCACTCTCCTGACCTACTGGGTCTTGGACCAGAATCTCGCTATTAATCTCATTTCCAACTTGAACTATTTCAGGCATAAGCCCCTCTTCATTCAAACTCATCAACACATCGAAAGTATATTGGTACAATGAATCTCCGAGAACACCGGTGTCCTCAACTTCTCGCCACGCGGCCGGAATAATCTGCTTACCCGGATCCGCCCAATCATCTGAATAATGAAAGTCAAGCAAAACTTCCATGCCCTGTTCCTTCGCCCTCCGAATCGTCTTGGTTGCATCCTGCAGATTCGAGTAAGAGGTCCAGGTAGGATTATGCCAAAGCCGGACCCTCACCATGTTCGCGCCCTTAGTCGCAAAGATTTCAAAAGGATCTACCACTGCACTCTCCAGGCGATAGGTGCCACCACAATCTTCCATTTCATTGACGTAGGATAAATCTGCTCCCAAATACAACACCTTTTCCGAAACAAACTTCATCTCTTGCTCCATGTCAGCCAGGGAAGTACTTTGACAACCTGCAACTGTACAGATCAAGAGAGACCACAGAAGGATCACGAAGCTCAACAGCATGCAGTTTTAATTTTAAGATTAGATGTTGAATGGGACAATTCCGGTCTCGGATTCAACCTTCAACTGATTAGCTTTCCCACCATTGCTGAACTAATTCTTTGTCAAGTTGTACGTGTATTTTGGTACGTTTAGAATCAACTCTACGGAGTAATTGCCAGGATCTGATATGATGATGTCCGCTCCATTGTACTCCAGTGAACCATTCGCATCGTCATCTCCTAAGTTGATGTCCCAGGCATCATTGGCTCGAAACTTTAATGCGCCTGCCGTGAGGTCAAGAGTCAAGGTTAAGGTGCCGGTCTCTACCTGGTAAACCATATCCTGATCCGCATCCCAGCCACCCGGGGTGGCGTCACCAATAACTCCCCAGTCGGTTTTTGTTGAAGTATGCGTGAGAGCATTCAAATCGACATTTGAGCCGGTATATACCCATAACCGGGATCGGTATGTCTGTACCATTACGATCCAGGGTGCCATCCAGCCCATCGTCGCCCCAGTTTATATCCCATGAAGGTCCGTCGGTAAATTTGTACAAGGCACCATCGGAATCGAAATAGATGAAGCCCTCAAATTTTCCATCGCTTTTCAAGGAGTAAATCACAGTTTGATTATTTGCCGGATCCCATCCCTGATAACTTCCGGGTACTTGCAACTGAGGGAATATTACTTCCACGATGAATGGGGTTACTGTCAGCGAAACCGGCGCTGATATCGTTGGCTCGACGTCATCATTAATTTCTGATACAACCCGCACTTCCATCGCCACTGGTTCTGCCTGTTCAATACCACTGGCCAATAATATATTGTTTACCTTCTCTTGAGTCACAGACATCGAAAGAGCGGTGGTTGCCCCCAGGGTAAGAGCACTACCAAAATCATTGCCAGCAAAATCAATCTGGAGTGTATAGGTGACCGCTGCCGAAAAGCCAAATTCCGCCTTTGTCCATTCGAAGGTGGTCATCACCTGGCTGGCCTTTTCCTCTTCCAGCACGAATGATGCTCCAGAAGATGGTGTGGTTAGCGAACTGGCCGGACCCACATTCAATATGGGATCGAAAACCTGCTCATCGCAAGATCCCCATAAGAAGGCGATACTGGTGAGAATATATATGAATGCTTTGTTCATCATTTTCATTTTTCGATTAATAGCCAGGATTCTGTACCAGATTAGGGTTGGCACCCAGATCATTAGCTGGTATCGGAAAGACATTAAAATTTGAAGAAACTGGCACTCCTTCCGGGGCACCTCCCTTCCAAGGCCACGCATAGTTGCCCTCGGTGAATTGCCCAAAACGTACCAGATCTGTCCGTCGATGACACTCCCAATACAACTCTCGAGCACGCTCATCCAGGAGAAATTCCAAAGTCATCTCTGATTCCTGAATATTACCGGTACTGTTTCCATAGGCTCTTTCCCGAACCGCGTTGACCAGTTGCAGAGCTCGTTGCCTGCCTGCACTCTGCCTCACTACAGCCTCGGCAAACATCAGATAGACATCAGCCAGTCGAAACATTGGAAAATCAGTATCGGGAAATGTCAAATCGCTTCCGACGGCACCTGAGGAAGTAACATTCTTAAATTTCGTGATCGCGTAGCCTTCGTTGAATTGTGAAATATCGGTGATCTCCAGGTTTTGATTCTGGGTAAAGAACATGGCCCTAAAGTCGAAGCTGGTTTGCGCAATGGAATAGGTGTAGTCCGGGGCACCCAGGAAGAGCTTTATCAGATAATTGCCATCAGCGGGTATCTGAATATTATCTCCCCCGGCGTCGAGCAAAGCATCTGCTCCATTATCTCCAAAGTTAATGGCCCAATCATCATTTGCCCGAAACTTGATTTCGCCAGCGATCAGATACAAATCAAGAACAAACGCTTCCTCCTCGGGGTCATAAGTCATATCAGTATCCGCATCCCATCCGCCGGGAGTAGCTGAGCCAATCAGGCCCCAGTCGGTCTTAAGTGTCGTATAGGTCAGATTATTCAGATCAACGTTGACTTTGTATACACCTGCATCTGCCGCAACGAGATTGCTACCATTCAAATCAAGAATTCCGTCCATCTCATTATCTCCATAGTTTACATCCCAGTTGGGACCGGTGGTAATCTTGAACTCGGTATTGGCATCGGGGAAATACATGTACGCTTCAAAAGTGCCGTCATCGTTGGGAGATGTCAATACCGTCTTTTCATTGGCAGGATCCCAACCTTGATAGGCACCTGGCATGTACACCACAGGGTAATTTGGATTGCCTTCGTTAGGTGTCACAAGAGGTTCTCCCGAACCCACAGCTGGAAATTTTTCAACTAAAGCGCTTGTGGTCCGGGTCCCATTCCAGCCTCCATCAATTCCAAAGTCAGAAGGATTCATATCGCCACCCACTGCAGCGTGAATGATGAAAGTAGTTCCTCCCCAGGTACGGGTTGAAATCCCATCATAAGTCACCGGAAAGATGATCTCATTGGATCGATGATTATCAGCCATAAACAAGTGTTCATACTCAGGCTCAAGTTCGTAACCGGCGTTGATCACCTTGTCGCAATACTCCTGGCAATCGGCATACCGGGCGGTACCGGTGTAGACTTCTGCATTCAGATATAACTTAGCCAGCAAAACCCAAACTGCAGCCTGATCGGCCCTTCCATATTCATTCTGCCGAGGTCCGACAAGAGTCGACTCGATGTCTTTCAGTTCAGACTCTATGTATGTGAATAAGGTGGTGGCATCAACTTGCTCAGGGAAAAAAGCTCCTACCTCATCCTCCTCGGTGACAAAGGGTACGTTGCGAAACAAATCGAGGGCATGCCAGTAACTAAGAGCCCTCAGAAACCTCGCCTCAGCCCGAAAAGCCTGCACATCGGAATAAAGACTACCTTCCACACCGCGATCTGCAAGCTTCGCATCGGTCGTTTCACGAATGAATTCGTTGCATAACGAAATCTGGTAAAAAATGCGGCTGTAGAAAGCATTGATGAAATTATCGCTGGCGGTCCAGTCTTGCTCATGAAAATCCTTAATGGTTTGATCGTTCCATCCAATCACTGCTTCATCTGTAGTCAACTCCTGATGGTACCAATATCCTCTCGTGTACTGGCCAAAACCCTCATCTATACCGGAGATATCAGATTGTCCATGAGGACCTTGCTGACCAGACACTGCCAAACCGGCATACAGCTTGGCCAACACCTGCCGGTAGGCATTGGGATCGTCGTATACCTTCGCCGAGGTCACAACATCATCATCGAGGGGCACCGTATCCAGGTCATCAAAACAGCCGGCTAAGAGTACTACTGTGAGAAACAGCGTCGCTTTTATAAGGTGATTTGCTGATTTATTCATCATAGTATATTTAGAAATCTACACCGACACCAAAAACGAAAGTTCTGGGGCGGGGATAAATGTTATTGTCTATGCCCGAAAAGATTTCCGGATCTAATCCTTCATAATCTGATATCACAAAAGCATTCTGCAATGTCAGACTTAATCGCATATGCTGACCGATCAGCCGATCGGCAAGATTGTAACCAAGTGTAATGTGGTCCATTCTGAAGAAGGACGCCTCCCTCACAAAGTGATCGCTAAGAAATTCGGGAGTGAAGAAGTCAATTTCGGTTGTCGCGGCATTCACATTTGATAAGACCAGAGTGGAGTTAAATAATCGGTCGTAAAATGCTTGATCTGACCAGACATTATTGTAGACATAGTTGCCAAGGTAACCACGTCCGGCAAACGAAATATCGAAGTCTTTCACCTGGAATCTTGATGTTAGTCCAAGAGTGACATCAGGCGAAGGCTTCTCAAGTCGATATTGGTCCTCCGAGTTTACAATGCCATCGCCGTTTCTATCAACATAAAGACCTTCGATCGGTATTTTGTTATTGTCATAAACTTGCTCCAGTACATAGAATGAGTAAGCCGGAAACCCTTCGCTGTGCACTTGGATGGTACTGCCCACTCCACCGGCAATGCCCCCCACCAATACTCCGGGATAATTCGGATCCTCGGCGGCGATCAATTTTGTGATTTCATTTTCGTTGTATGCGATATTGAAACCCACGTCCAATTTCAAATCAGGTTTGGAGATCGCTTCCGCATTGAGGGATAGCTCGACACCCCTGGTTTCCATGTCGCCAATATTTGTAGTAATGAAGTTGGTCAGATTGGTACCGGCAGGAACCGGAATGAAATTAAGGAGATCATCCGCATCACGCAGATAGAATTCTAGCGAACCATTTAGCCGGTTATTTAAAATCCCGTAGTCCAAAGCCAGGTTCACTGTAGTGGTCTCTTCCCACTTGATATTTTCATCATACCCATTTGGCCGCAAAGTGGTCACGAATTCATTACCAAACTGATAGCGGGCATTCTCGAAACTAGCTTGATACCTCGGGAGATAAGCGTAGAAATCTCCAATGGCTTCCTGCCCGGTCACTCCCCAGCCCACTCTTAGTTTCAAGTTGGATAGACCGGTAGATTGTGGTGCGTTTATGATGTTCCAGCCCAGAGCTGCTGACGGGAACAACCCCCATCGATTATCCGGTGAGAATCGTGAGGTACCGTCTCTCCTCAAGGTAAAGGTGGCTAGTAGCCAGTCATTGAAGCTGTAATTTACCCTCCCAAATAGAGACAACAAGAAGTATTCTCTGGGACTAAAATCTGGTGCGAAAAACACCTCTGTCCCAGCCACATTCGTGCTTTCGCTAAAGTTATCGGTAAAGAAGCGCTGCCATGAATATCCCCCCACAGCGTCGAGCTCATGTTTGCCAAAGGTATTCTGTAGTTCAAATAAAATTCCAGCAGGGTATTTTCCTTCTCTTCTGTGTAGTTGGTGATCTCTCCACCGTTGAAGAAGGCAAAGGCCGCGTTCTCGGGTACATTGATGCTACCTTCCGAATCCGATCGATCAAATGCCACATTGAGATTGGCTCTCATCGCCGGTAGAAATGGCAACCGATAGTCTGCCTGAAATTTAGCTATATACCTGGTCACATGCGATTGATCATCCCTTTGTTCCAGCAAGGCGATTGGATTGGCAGGGGCCAATGTATTCGGCTGCCCATTGCTCTGTGTCCAGGCAAAGAAACCTCCATAGGCATTCTCCGGGTCGCGAATGGGTTGGGTGGGATCAAAACTCAATGCACTGCCGATGGCACCTCTGTTGGCAAAATCATTGTTGATCGACATGCCTTTGAATCCCAGGGTTAGTTGAAGGGTGTTGTTGAGCAGTCCTGGAGTTAGGTTGATACCATAGGTATATCTTTCAAAGAGATCCGTTTTAAGAATTCCCTCTTTGTTGGTATAACCCAAAGATACCCGGTAAGGAACTTGACTAAGGCTGCCACTAAGAGACACATTGTGATCGTGGCCGATGGCGGTCTGGTATATTTCATCTTGCCAGCTGGTATTGGCACTTCCGAGTATATTTCGTGCCGGATGCCCTTCAGCAAATCTTTGGTTGATCAAGTCGCGAAATTCATCTGCTGATAGGATATCTACTTCTCCAGAGCGTTCGCCTACGGAGAAATTACCATTGTATCCAACCCGGACTTTCTTACCCAGATATCCTTTCTTGGTGGTAATGAGAATAACGCCACCAGAGGCACGATTGCCGTAGATCGCAGATGCCGATGCATCTTTTAGCACTGTAAAAGACTCGATATCATTAGGATGAATAATATTCAGTGGATTCCTGCTCCCGGAAATACCTCCATCGTCGATTGGTATCCCGTCAATAACGATCAATGGATTATTCGAAGCACTTAAACTCGTTTCCCCCCTGATCCGAATGGCTGATCCCTCACCGGGCGAGCCTCCGGTAGATATGGTCACACCCGCTATCTTACCGGCTAGCAATTCCTGCGGTCCGGTAATAGAACCCTGATTAAATTTATCTGCATTCACTGATTGAATGGATCCAGTGGCGTCTTCTCTTTTTACCGTACCATAACCTGTAACTACGATCTCATCCAGAAAACTGCCAGATTGCATCCGGATATCCACCACATTTTCATCGCCCAAGGGAAAGTAGAAAGCATCGTAGCCAGTGTAGCTGATAACTAGGGTCACATCACCTTCAGGCACATCCAAAGCGAAGGAACCATCGAATTCCGTAGCGGTACCCAGGGCAGTGCCTTCTATCAGGATATTCGCACCGACCAATGGCTCGTTCGTTTCGGAGTCGAGCACCGTTCCGGAGATGCTTCGTTGAGCGCATAGGTAAGTGGCAACGAACAGTAGCACGACACTGATCAAGAACTTCTTATTACTAATCATATAGTTATATTAAGTATGGTCATAAGATTATGATAGAATAAAGACATCCATACCTACCAGACTGCAGGATGGCTTTGAGTAAGGTTGGCACAATTAAGACAATTTCTATCACAAGTTCAATGATCATGGACACTAAATCACTCGATGAAAATCATCCAAAAAACTTGGTCTTTTCACCCCTTATGAAAACGAAGGATTCTCTTTGCTGACTGGTACAGTCATTCTTTGTAGAACGTTTGACTGGCTTCACCTGCGGCCCAGTATTCGCTGAATCACTTGATCATTATGGATCAGGAACCGGCGGAGAGCAAATTGCAGTGACATTGATTACGATCACAGCTGGTGTCGGATTAACTACGCCTATGGTCCACTTATCTACTCCGTCTGGACCATTTTCGAAAGCTGACAATTCAGTGACCAGAGGCCTTTCCGCTCCCAAATTCTGTCGCCAACCACCCCCAGTGACTCTAAAGCCGGCAGGGCAGCTTGCCGTGATTTGGTCAAATGATCCGATTCCTATGGCGACCGAGTTGGTCACGGGAACAGAACTTAGTTGTCAGCCGAGCTTTGCTCGGAATCATCACTAAACTGAAGTGTTCCATTGTATATCTGGATAGTGCCAATAACATGAAATAGAGATTACGGATTACTAAGTCCAACACCAACTCGCCCTGTACCTGCCCTTAATTACTAACTTTTGCTGTTCAGTTCCCTGGAGCCGCTATAAAACTCGATATCAGCTGCATCCTGATTGCCTCGGAGTAAGAGTCTGGTAGCTTGCAATCCACCACCATCCTGAGTTGTGACTTCAAAACTGCTAAACCCTACCAACTGCGCCTGGGTAAGTCCTGCATGATTGTTTGCGTTAGGATGGAAAATTGACAGGATTGTCAAGGGTATAGCTATCTCCTGTCCAATGACTAAATCGGAGCTGATGTACACCGGCCCATCTACATCGAGCGATTGTGAGAAAACCGAGCAATACATAGTCAATGACCAAAAATGAGGTTGTGATAAAACTTGATCTTTTCATCCATTTGATTTACTAGGTATTTTGAAATGAGGAGTGGGTACCTGTACAATACCAGATTATATGATTTATCTCAGGTTGTGTCAAGCCAATCGAATAGAAATTCCCAGAATGGACCAGTTGTTAATTTTGATACCTGAATAAGACGCCAAGAAAAGATGAAACAATCGATACTAACCGCTTTCCCCTTCCAATCAAAATATCTCGAAGTCTATGGTTCGAAAATGCATTACATTGATGAAGGTGATGCCACTTCGATCCAATTGAAGTGACTTCACTACCACCTGATCCCGCTTCCCAGTAATGGCCCACAAGAAATCAAATTGTATCTGCGGATGACTTCATTGTAAACCTGGAGAAAGTCAATCAAACATGCAAGGGACTATTTGATGATCCAGAGATTCCCTCTGCTGCCTTTGTGCGAATTCAGCAAGTTTATTAAAGGTGTAATGCATATTTGTTAAACAGGGGCGCAGGCATTGTGCATTCTTAGAACTCAATTGCATATGTTGACCGATCAACTGATCGGCTAAATTGTAACCCAGCGTGATGTGAACCATTCCGAAGGAAATACTTCTTTTGCAAAATGATCACTCAGAGTTATGGGAGTGAAAATTCCTGTAGCGGAACCTTATCCGATAGAATTTTGGTACGCAACAACTTGGTGACATTTTCTTCTCACTCGAAACAATCGTTCCTAATATTAATAATGTGAACTATAGATTACTCACTGCATTTCAGTCTTTAGTATCACGACTTCTCAAAATATTATCACCATTAATAACTTTGAAAAAACATTAAGAAAAGAAATATGTATTCAATGGCTTTTTTTCTAAGTTATATAATCCGACCTTCAGTAGTATTGACATATTAAAAACTATTTTTTACCCGTAAACGATTAACCCGTATGCCACGTTTAATAACCCCCTTTCCTTAAAGATTAGCAGCACAAAGTTAGATAGGTGACTTGTCGGAGGAGTTAGTTACTGAAACAATCTTTTGATTCGACGCATCTCATGAGATTCTTCATATCTCACTTCTTAGTTTACCTAGTTATTCTTTCTTGTTGAATGGGGTTTCCATAGCTCACGGTCTTGATCTTGACTTTTCCATTATCTAAACAAAAAACCCGATTGAAATGAACTCGTTAGTTATCCGTTGCCTGATTCTTTTTTTATCTAATCCCAGGCGCAACCTTTTCCCAGCTTCGGCTAATTATTTTGTCAGCGCCATAATTCTATTGGTTGCCTGTTTTTCAACCTCTCCGATTTATTCATCAACAGATGCTATTAATTCTTCTGAATTCAGCAGGTTGGTCGATTGCGATCTCGATGTTGACATAGAGGACAGAGAACAAGTTTGCAACCTGGAGACCAGTGCAAATTTCACAGCTGTTGTCACTGGCGGTACCGGCCCTTTCAATTATGATTGGGAAATCAGTGGTGATGCCGAAATCCAATCGGGCCAAAATGAAGCTGTGGTAGTAGTTTACAACATTACCGGTCATTTCAGTTTGGAGGTTAATGTTACAGATGCAGAGGAGTGCCAAGCTTCAGATGAGGAGGAAATTATCTATTGTGTTCTAACCATAGGTTGTCCACAAGATGAATCTGTGAGCTGCTATGAGGAGAGTCATTTTCAGAATTGGCTTGCTGCATTCACTGCCGATGCTTCAGCTCCTGGTCCCCAAATTTGTAATCTTGGAACAATAATGTATCAGGCATTTTATGATGGCAGTTCGACACCATCCGTAATGGAAATCATTACTGAAGGGCAATCCCATTTTACCGTGGACGTAGATCCACCCAATGTTTGTGGTGGATCAGTACTCATTGTTTTATCTGCTACTACTGAGACTGAGACATGCATAGATGTTTGCGGTGCAACATACGTTATCGAGCAGAATCCACCAGTGGCTGTCTGCCCGCCTAGTCAGGTGGAGGATGCGGATCAGAGTCAAAGCGACATTGATGATGCATTTGAGGCTTGGAAGGATGAATTCACTTCATTGGGTGGTTGTGGAGATACGGAGTTAATGTTCATGGTGAATGGTGAGGTTGTGGATCCTGCTAATGTAAGTGCACCTGATGCATGTGGAGGCGAAATCACCATGAAGTTGATTGCAAAATCAGAATGTGGTGAAGATATGTGTGAAAGCACTTTCACTGTAATTGCTTCTGGGACCGGACTGATCCTCGCTCTACCAGGTCAATTACAGGACTGTTTCCCGACTGAACCCACTTTTGAAGATGTACCTCCACCGAGATCCGATGAGGAAATTATTGAGGTTTTCCTGATTACCAGCGCTTGTGTCGATCCCTCGGAAATTACGGTAGAAGACGAGCTGTTCGGACCATTTGTTGATGGGAATGAGCGCACTTTTATTCGCTTGTATAAAGTAACGGCAGGTCAGCTGTCAACCGAAGCCGAGGAAAAGTTTACTTTTGAAGTGGACTTGGATCCCCCAGTATTTGTAAATTTCCCGGATGATGTCACTGTTCCTTGTGAAGGATCATTGCCTCCCTGGCCACTTGTAAGAGCCTTCGACGAGGGGATCGAACTGACTGTGACTAGAATTCAAGTTCCGGGATTTGCGAGCTGTGGTGGTGCATTCTATGAAAGACGCTTCTCCACAGTGGATCTGTGTGGTAATTTGTTCACTAGAAAACAAACAATCCGGTTGAGCGATGATGAACCACCTTCTCTGACCGTACCTCCCGATACTACCATTTACTGTGGTCAAACAGTTCCTGGACCTTACTATGAAGTGGAAGATAATTGCTCGGCTTGGGAAGTGTCATTTGATGAAGCCAGGACTGATTTTAATGCTTGTGAGTACAAGCTGATCCGCACCTGGACAGCAAGGGATGGTTGTGGAAATAAAACTACTAAGTCACAGACGATCCATGTAGTTGATGACGAAGCACCAGAAATTCAGGTGGCTAATCCGATGTTGGTTGGCATTTCTAATGGTGCTTCAATAGAAGTATTTAACTGTGATAGACCACAGGCTCTTATGTCTGACGTTTCAGTCTCTGACTGCTGTACAAAAGTGACAGTGGAAGCTTTCGATGATCTGGTTGCTTCCAATGTTTGTGACGTGTTCGGTTATTATAGAAAGTGGAAGTGCGGCTACATCGCTACGGATGACGCCGGTAATGTTTCTCAATTTACTTTTTTCGTCTTGCAGTACGACAATGAAGGTGGAGAACTACTCAACGTGCCACCCGATGTTGAGCTTGAATGTGAGGAAGCCATACCACCGCCAGCGGAAAATGTCGCTGTCAGAGATAATTGCTCAAGGGGAGGCGAACCCCAGTTCTCTGAAACATTGCTAGTTGATCCTGACAATGTACAAAGAGTCGGAATTATTAGAACCTGGTCTTATGTCGATGACTGTGGAAATCGAAGTGAAGCAACCCAGCGAATTTCGAGATGCGACTTTGATTTCTCGATTGCCAGCGCTGAGATTGGAAATCTAGTTTGGCTTGATGGAAACGGGAATGGTGTGATGGAAGATTTTGAAGGTGGACTTGACAATGTTAAGGTTTACCTATACCATGTGGATCTTAACAATGATTTTCGGGAAAGGATCATTGATTCAACGCTAACTCACACTGTTAATGGGATTCAGGGAAGCTATCTTTTTGCAAATCTGTTGCCAAGCGCTTATCGAATAAGGTTTGAGGCCCCGGATTCACTCCAGTTTACTGACTACCAAGTGGGTGAAAACCCAGATCTTGATAGTGATATAGATCCAGCAACTGGAATGACAGATGTGATTATGGTTGATGCCGGTCAGTTATATTACAATATCAATGCTGGGTTGACACAGAAGCAGATACCTCAAAATACTACTTTGAAGCTTTTTGTGGGCAACTCT
>Ga0224512_10003692_pt1 | contig 13352 bp, 6 predicted proteins | sample SF_May12_sed_USG_4_FD_169103 | JGI IMG/M metagenome (GOLD analysis project Ga0224512, IMG submission 169103) | Sediment microbial communities from San Francisco Bay, California, United States - SF_May12_sed_USGS_13 | ecosystem: Environmental > Aquatic > Marine > Sediment | place: USA: California...
TCCTTTCGAGCCTTCGATTACACGCAAAAGGCAGAATACTGGGCCGTGGTTTGGGGTACGTGGATCATGGCCCTGACCGGGCTGGTGTTGTGGTATCCGACGGTTGCCACAAGCTATCTGCCCGCGTGGACGGTCAGGGTGTCGGAAGTGATTCATTTCTACGAGGCGGTGCTCGCCGTATCCGCGATTTTCATCTGGCATTTTTTCTATGTGATCTTTATGCCCGGCGAGTACCCGATGAGCACGACGTGGCTGAACGGCCGCATGCCGGCAGGCGAATGGAAGGAAACGCACGCCGGAGAGTACTTCGATGAGGGCGAAGGCGCGATCCGGTTTCCATCGCAGAACGGCAAAAAGACAACCGCCATGCCGCGAGAAACATCCGATGGCTCGGGTGCGCCGCACGCGAGTCCTCACCCACCTCCGTCGGAAGCGCAAGAAAAACCTTCGACATCCGCACCCGTGGTCGAACGATCTGACTCGCAACCACGTCCCGCGGTCGAGGGCAGCGACGACAAGACACCACGGTGATGCCTCGTTGTGGCCTGCCCTTACGCGCTGTGGACAACCGCCCGACAATTGATTAAAGTCAAATTTATTTTTTCACAAATTTGATGTTGGAAGCTCAGCAGATGTGTATATTGGTGTGAGGCAGATATCATCCATGGAAAGGAGAGATACCAAATGGGTAAACCCGTAATCGTTTTTGTGGCAATTGTGCTGGTAACAGCGTGGGTCGTTGGCTTGCAGACACCGGTGTCGGCGGGGGAAGAAACTCAGCGTATGTTCGTGGGCACGGCGAAGTGCAAAACGTGTCACAAGACTGAGGCGCAAGGCCAGCAGCACCCCATTTGGCTCAAGAGCGCTCATGCAAAAGCATTCGAGACTCTGGGCAGCGATGAGGCCAAGGCAGTGGCCAAAGAGAAGGGGATCGAAGATCCGCAGAAGGCCGGCGAGTGCCTGAAATGCCATGTCACGGGACACGGGGTCGACGCGAAATTCCTTGGCACAAAATACGCGGCGACCGACGGTGTGGGCTTTGAGTCATGTCATGGAGCCGGTGGGGACTACTACAAGAAGGCGACGATGGAGGGTGTGATCTCGGGTGACATCGAAGCCGCTTCGGTTGGGCTGGTCATGCCCGATGAAAAAACGTGTGTTGGATGCCACAACGAGGAAAGTCCGAGTTACAAGGCTTTTGACTTCGAAAAAATGTATGCGAAAATCAAACACACGATCCCGGAGGAGCGTAAGGCAAAGTACAAGACTGCTGCAAAGTAGTCGTCGTTTAACGAGTGTGGTGAACACGGGGCGGGATAATCGCGAGGCGGTTTATCCCGCCTCGCTTTATTTGTAGCCAAACATCACCGAATAAATGATGAGCCCGATCAACGTGATGCCAATGCTCAGGAAAGTAAAGCCAAAGACGCGGATGGCAAGCCGCCAACGCTTCGAAATCTGCTTCTTGACGACGCGCTTGCGCAGTTCTCCGTTCTTCCTCAGCTCTTCATACTCGGCGGGGCGATCCTTCTTGTACTCATCGAGGGGCACGATACCGGTGAAAACGACGGTGTCCATGGGAAACACTTCGGGCCTCAAATGCGTGTTGAAGAAGTGAATGGTAAAAATAAATCCCACGGCCAGCAGCGCTTCATCGCTATGGACGATGGTCGCCACGTTGATCAACGAGCCAGGTATTATTTTTGTAAAAAGCTCGGGGAACCACAACATGAGCCCGGAAACACCGATAATAGCCACACCCCAGAAAACGGCGAGGTAATCGAACTTCTCCCAATAGGTCCAACGGCCGTACGCTGGCCGAGGGCCTGCGCCGAAAAACCACTTCAACGTCCCGATAAAATCCCGCAGATCCCTTCTGTTGAACATGAGCGAGTTCTGGCCAAAAACCAGCTCTCGCCACCCCAGTCTCCGCTTGCGCTTGTATCGAATCAGAGACATAAGATGAAACGCGAAATAGCCGAAGGTGATCACCGCGGCCGTTCGATGAATAACCCCCGCGACCATCACACCACCCAGCACATTGGCGACATAAGTCGCCCACGACATGTGTGAAAACTTGAGCATCATCCCCGTGAGCGCGAGCGATAAAAAGCTCACGATGACAAATAGGTGAGTTATTCGCTGGGTGCGCGTAAAGCGGCGGATGTAGTACCGTGGTTCACTGGTACTTTTGGCCCTTCTTCTCTCGCGCAGCTGTTTGAAGGAGCGCGGCATCCACAACAGCATGTGGACCCCAAAGAAGCTGAACACACCGACGAGCAGCAAAGTCATCGCCCAGTAGGTGTAAAAGAGTATGGGGTATTTTACCGGGTCATGGTGCGTCGCGTGTGTGAGATACCCCGTGAAACGCATATTCGCGTCTTCGTGGCACTGCTGACACGTCTTGACGATGTTCCTAAAGCCGACCGTCGAATTCGGATCGTTCCCGCCCAGGATCATGTGGGCCCCGTGGCAGTCGGAGCATTTGGCCGCTTTCAGATAACCCAGCTGATAGGCCTTGCCGTGCATCGTCTCCAGATAAGTCTCCCCCAGATGGGAATGACAAGACCCGCATTGTTCCGTCACTTCATGGACAAACTTGTCTTTCTCGACTTCCCCTATGGTATGAGACGAGTGACAGTCCGCACAGATGGGCAAGCGTTCGATATCGCTCTCATCGGCGGTAAAATGGACACTCTTTATGTATTGCTTGTAGATGCCTCGGTGGCATGTCGCGCACGTCGCCGGCAAGTTTCGTCTCGACACCGACGAGCGCTCGTCGGTGTGTTTGAGAACCAGATGCGAGCTGTGACAGTCGATGCAGATCGCACTGGGCAGTAGCCCCTTCTCCGTCAGCCCCCGCCCATGTACGCTGGTCGCGTAGTCGGTTATGGCATCTACCTGGGAAAGCTCGGTGACCTTCGACGCCTGCCCCTCGGCCCGGTGGCAATCGCCACACAACGACGGCACGGAGGCGCGGAAGGTGAGCGCGGTATCGTCACTGTGAGCCTTGGTGTCGTGGTCACCGTGACAGCTCGTGCAATACGGAGCCTCTTGGATGCCTTTGACGTGCGCTCGACCGTGGCCGCTGGCAAAGTAGTCTTCCGAGATCTTGGCGTGACAGCTCGAGCAATCGACGCGGCTCGACGTCTCGCACGGCCTGCGCAGTCGAACATCAACATCCGTGTGGCACTTGACACACGGCATGTTGCGGTGCACCGATCTGGTGATCTCCGCTTTGTCCACGCTCACAGACACCGTGTCGCCATCGGCGACCTTGTGAACATCGGGTCTCTCGTGACACTTGAGGCACTGCTTATCCGAGATGGTGAGCGCGAGCGTTTCCTTGCGCACCTTGTGCGGCAGGTGACAGTCGGTGCACGCCGGGATAGCCCCGGGAGCAGCTTCCCAAAGCTCTCCCCGAATGACTTTTGTGTGCACCGCCTCGATCTTGGAATGGCACCTCATACAGGTCCTTGCGATTCTGCGCGGTGATATCGAGGCCCTGGGTTCTGAGTGGGGCAGGATCAGGTGCGCGTTGTGACAATCGATGCAGGTCGCGGTGACGACAAGACCTTTCTGAAAAAGCCCTTCGCCGTGGATACTCTGGCTGTAGTTCTCGAGAATGTTATGCTCGGATATCTCGTACGTGTTGGCAACCGGCGCACCCTCGCGATGGCAGCCACCGCAAAGAACAGGCACATTCATCCGGTACGCTGGCGACCTCGGATGCTTGGGCGACGTGATATCGTGGACTCCGTGGCAGTCTTTGCAGCGCGGTGCGTAGGGTGCGTTACGATTCAACGCCTGACCGTGAATACTGGCATCGAAGTCGAGTTGGGCATCGTCGTGACAATCGCCACAGTAGACCCGGGCCAGCTGCTCCGGGTGTGGAAAATCCTCTACGTCAGCGTCCTCGTGGCAATCGATGCACTCGAGCTCCTTGTGCATCGATTTGAGAAAAACAGATTCATCGACAAACAGCGACACAGTTCTGCCCCGTCGTCTGGTCTCGAGATCACGATCCGAGTGACAGTCGAGGCAGGTTTCGTTATCCGAACCCAATAACGGTAAAGGGTGAAGGGCAATAATCAGCAGGCAGCCGATTACCGTTCTACGCCAGCAAGAGGGGTGTGGAACTCCAATCCTACGGTTGCGTCCCGGTGTGACACTCATAACAGCCCGTTTCTCGCCACTCCTCATCGATGTCCTCCGGGTGGACAAATTCGAGACCGTCCTGCGACGACGCCATCTCCGCACGCTCGCCGCTGCCTTGGGAGAGTATGGTGTGACAGGTCTTGCATTCCCGGGAGATCACCCAGCCCTCCTCGCTCACTTTATGGCCGTCATGGCATCGCATGCAGCCCGGATAGATAAAGTGGCCAATGTTGTCCGGGTAGTCGCCCCACCTAACCTTCATCTCCGGAAAAATGGTCTCAGAAAACTGTTGCTGCGCCGCCACCACCGCTTGTTCAACGGCGACACGCTTGTCCAAAAACAGCTGAGGATGTTCGCTGCGATAGAAATCAGGTATCTTGGTGGCGATGCTTCGTTTTGCCTCGTCCTCTGTTTGGTATTCTTCCGCCATGGCCTCCACCGCTACCCGCTTGATCGACGGCAGGCTGCGGTCGATCTGTCCCGTCAGTATGGCTCGATCGACGGCGAACTCGGGCGACCGAAACTTGTGGCTCGGTCGGTTGTGACAATCCATACAGTCCATGACCCGCGGCGTGGCCGCCTGGATCTCTTCTTCGCTTAACGGATTGTCTTCGTCCTGGTAAAGCGTCACACGGCCAGTCAAACGATCGGTCACCCGTATCCACGGGATATCCTGTCGCCGTTCGTCCCGGTCGATATACTCCACCTTCACGCCGATGTTCATGTGCCAGTGGATCCCCGCGGTTTGCCCGGTCTTTGGATCGCCACCACCAGTCTTGATCAGCATGTTGATCGGCCACGGTGTGTTTGCCTCGTCGTACATATGGTGGTTGAACTGGCGCTGCTGGCCCCCAAAAAACTTCTGCGGCCAGTGGCACTGCTCGCAGGTTTCCTGGGCGGGACGGAGGTTCTTGATCGGGGTGGGGATGGGCCGGGGGTACTTTTTGAGCGTCGTCGCGTATACCTGATACGCACCCGAGAGTTTGGATTTTGCATACCAGCCGGCGCCCTCACCAACGTGACACGCGGTGCAAGGCACACGCGCGTGCGACGAGTTTTGATACGCCACGTGCTCTGGTTTCATGACCGAGTGACAGGTTTGACCGCAAAAGGAGACCGACTCGGTGTGGTGATAGGCCTGATAGGCGCCCACCGTACTCAGCACCCCGTAAATCAACCCACCGGCAAGGAAGACGATAAAGGCATTGCGATGTGTGGTATTGTTGAAGTCGATGAGCGGCCAAGACGGTATGGCGGACTTTCCATACTTTCTAATACGCTTCCACTGCCGCACCATCCCGACGGGCACCAACAGCAAACCAATCAGGAGGAAAGGGGGTAGCACCATATAGACGAAAATCCCCAGGTAGGGATTCGCCCGGCCCTCGCGGCTTTGAACCGATAGGAAAAATGCGATAGTAAGCGCGGTCATAAGCGCCAGCGCAAGACCAGCCATACTGATCTTGTTGTAAGCAAGTCTGGGGAATCTCACCTTGGTCATCGGCGTCTGGGTCGGACACGACACGCGTTATGTACAGCATGTCAGCTAACCCATGTTAATTAACAGAGAAAGTGTATGACTTGTCAACACGATTGAAATCAAGAATCGTACCATGGACAATTGTACTTGATCATAATCAACTTTTCCGCACGCGGCGTGCGGTATCCGTGGTATTCTGCAACGGATTTCGCCATGAGTACGAGAGCAGCCCCGTGGAGGTGAGCAGTTGGTAGCACCGCTTTTTGGTAAGCCGATCGTCGGTCTCGCACTACTGATGGCCTGTCTGTGTGGTGGGTGTGTGAGTCGCGAAAGTCGTTTGTCGGTCGTTTTCCCGGCGCAGATGATCGACTCGCCAGCCGCCGCGGGAAGTTTGGAACCCAATCTCTTCGCCGCAGCCGACGGGCGCGTTTTCTTGAGCTGGGTGGAACCGGTTGGCGATGACCATTCGCTGCGCTACTCGGTGCGAAAGACGGGTGCCTGGTCGGCTCCGGTCACCGTCGCACGGGGCAGCGGCTGGTTCGTTAATTGGGCCGACTTCCCTTCCGTCGTGGCCTCGCCGGACGGCGCGCTTAGCGCCCACTGGTTGCAGAAGAGCGGTGAAGATACCTACGCCTATGATGTAAAGGTAAGCCGCTCCTTTGACGGCGGTGAGACGTGGAGCGCCGCCTTGGTACCGCATCGCGACGGGACGAAGACGGAACATGGATTTGTCTCGATGCTGCCCTGGGACAACGGGCGCATCATGATCGTGTGGCTCGACGGGCGAAACTTTGCTGACGAGAAGACAGACCACGGGGAAGGGGGATCCGCCAAGGCCGAAATGACCCTTCGCACGGCCGTGATGGGCCCGGACGGTGGGCTGGAAGATGAGATGTCGCTCGATGATCGCGTCTGTGACTGCTGCCAGACGGCGGCGGCACTGACGACGGACGGGGCAATCGTTGCCTATCGGGATCGCTCGGTAAGCGAAGTCCGCGACATCTGGTTCGTCCGGCACCACAACGGCCAATGGACAAAACCCCGGCCGGTGGCGGAGGATGGTTGGGAGATCTTTGGCTGCCCCGTAAACGGCCCGGCAATCGCCGCCTCCGGCCGTCGCGTGGCCGTCGTTTGGTTCACCCATGCCCACGAGAATCCACGGGTGAAGATCGCGTTCTCTGATGACGCGGGAGAGACGTTTGGTCAGCCGATCAGAGTCGATGATGGAGACCCCATGGGGCGCGTCGGTGTCGTGATACTCGCAGACGGCAGCGCGGTGGCCAGCTGGATGGGGTTCACCGCCGACCAGGCCGATATTCGTTTACGCCGCGTATGGCCGGACGGTCGCACCGAAGAGCCTCACACGCTGGCCCAATTGAGCAAGGAGCGGGCTAGCGGTTTTCCGGTGTTGGCGTCGAACGACCGGGAAATCGTCGTCGCCTGGACCGATGTCGGTAGCCCCTCCCGTGTCCGCACGGCGTCGCTGCGGCTCGACCGGGCACGGTAATCCTGTCGGCTCCTTTCTGCCACCCCCAAAAATGATGCAATTGGATTATTTTCTCACGACCGAATTTTGACTAAGCTACTGAGGACGGGAAGAGTCTCACGAGGTGATCACTCACCACGTGATCGGCGTAAGTAGGGTGGCGCGCCCTTCTCATTCACTAAGCTGTTTGTCGGTGATGTTGTGCCTGTTTCGAGGGGCGCGCCGCTCTTGATACCCCACCAACGGATAGCTGCGCTCCGCAGGCCCCAATCAGCGAGGCCCCCACCGGGGGCCCTTATTTTTTTATCGGTTTTTTTATTGCCACACGAGGTGCCACCATGCAAACACGGAACTGGACGCATGGGCCGCTGGTCAAACCTCCTCTGGCGCGGGGTTCGTTTGGTCATTTCATTGACAAAAGTCAATTCTGCCCGCCGCAAAGGGGCTGACCGATGAACGGGCAACGTGTATACTTAGAGAAGGCAGTCGTTTGGCCGTGGATTCGGCGAGTTTTGTGGCTTATTGATCGTGCGGTTACCCACGAGGTGGTAAGAATGAGAATAGAAAGGCGTTGGGCGGGCTTGCGGCGACTGGCTCTATCGGCCATCAGCACGGCGGTTCTGGCAAACACGGCGCTCGCGGCGCCAGAGGAACCCGAGCAGACCACCACACAAGCAACGATGCGGGGTATCTTCGTGGCGCTGTCCACCGCCTACACGTACAGTCTCGATCCCGACGCGTTCGCGGATCCGGCCAATCGTCAGCGTATCGCGGAGGTGCTGCATGCTCTGGCCACCAACACCAGCGGGCTCGAAGACCACGGAGGAGGACTGGACGCAAGCTTCGATTACCTCCGGCGCTCGCTGTCGCGGGACGCGCATGACGCTGCGCGGCGCTTTGAGCAGGGCAACTACATCGGCTCGAGATTCGTGCTTAGCAAGATCACGGAAAATTGTGTGACGTGTCACACCAAACTCCCCACCAAGCGTCAGTTCGATCTGGGTGCGGCCTTTGTGGAAACGGCGGACATAAAGAAGCTGCAACCGACGGCGCGTGTCAACATCGAGATCGCCACACGTCAGTTCGATGCCGCGCTCGAAACGTATGAGGAGATACTTCGGTCCCCCGACACCACGGCCGACGATCTCGCACTATTCGGCGTCTTCGAGAGTTATCTCAAAATCGCTCTCGGGGCACTCGACGACACCCAACACCCGGTCCGTGCGTTCGAGGAATTCGCCGAGCGAACCGATATGCCCAAAAATCTGATGTCGAGCCTCGAGCATTGGATCGAGACCCTAAACGCGTTGGATCTCCATAATGTCGAAGTCGGCGAACTCGACGCGGCCCGCGGAATGGTCGAGCACGCTGTGGTCGATACGCGGTCCGGGGCGGACCGCTCGCAGCTGGTCGATTTTGTCGCGGCGACGACCCTGTTGCATCGCTACCTGAGTACCAGTCCGGACGACGACCTCGATGTAGCGGAGGCTTACTACTTGCTCGGTGTCGCCGAGTCCTATATCTCGCGATCCTACTGGCTCTCGGAGACGGAGTTTCTTCTGGAAAAGGCCATACGCCGGGCACCCGGTTCTGAGGTGGCCAAGAAAGCGTATGCGTTTCTCGATGAATACACACGTTCGGGTTACCGGGTAACCCCGGCCCGAGCCGTGTCTCCGGAACGTCAGGCCAACCTCGACGAACTCAGGCAGCTGATCGAAAACTGACCGCCGCGCGATGCTCGCCGGCAGTAAATGAAAAATGATGCATTTGCATCATTTCATTCTCGCCCGAAGTCAGCTATCCTACCTGTGAGAGGCAAAAACAGGGACGCTTTGCCTCACCGTGGGTAATGTGCACAGAAGGCGCACCCCTCTTGATGACTGGGCTTTTTTTGGGTGGTTATGTGCTTTTTTTCACAAGGGGTGCGTCTTTCTGTATCTTGTTCAGAATCAGGAAATTAACGCTCTCCCTCGCGCCCACGCAAGTCAAATCCGCTGAAGTCACCTTCCACTAACCCGCTTGTACTGAATCCAGCCAGCTCGCGAACCCTCCGCGTGAACGCGCGTCCTAATGGTCGTGATCGTGGTCGGTGTGGCTCGCCACCAAATACTTGTCCGGATCCGCCTTGAGTTTCTCCGCACAGCTGTTCGAGCAAACCCCATACTTCTGATCATTCAACGTGACAATCACGGCCTCGTCGTCGATGGCCATCGCGCAAACCGGATCGATGCCCACCTTGGGGTTGGCCAGCGCCGCTACCGTTTCCTGCGCTTTTTCGACGGTTTTTCCGTATGTTGTCTGCGTCTCGGAAGTGGTTTCGGCATCCGTGCTCTCCTTCGAACTGCACCCCACGGTAAATGCCATGGCCATGAGGCCGGCCGCGAGCAGGCCGGTGACATGCTGAGTTTTCATTTGTCATTCTCCTTTCACTGTAGTCTTGTCGTCTTCACCGTTTCGGGCACCAAACCCTATGGGCGGTGACGCTCCAGCACAACTGTGCCAGAAATCACGCGGCTGTGGATACAACAATCTCGCCGCTGGAATCAGAACTTTTTTTGCCACGCCCGCGGCGTTCTTACTGACTACTTGCGACCGGGGACGTTGATTTCAAACGTCTTTCGGCCAGCCAGCAGTACAGAACAGGGACGGTCAACACGCGGACGAGTACGACCGCCATACCACCGAATGACGGAATCGCCATGGGCACCATGATGTCGGCACCGCGACCGGTCGAGGTCAACACCGGAATAAGAGCGAGAAGAGTCGTAGCCGCCGTCATCAGCGCCGGCCGGATACGTCGCTTACCCGCCTCCACAGTAGCATCCCGTACCGCCGCAATCGTGGACGGGTTTCTGCGCCGAAACACCTGCTTGAGGTATGTCGAGATAATGACGCCATCATCGGTGGCTATTCCAAAAAGGGCAAGGAAACCCACCCACACGGCAACGGACAGGTTGTAGTTTCGAATCTGAAAAAGCTCGCGTATGTCTGTACCGAAAAGCGAAAAGTTCAAGAACCAGTCCTGCCCGTAGAGCCAAATCATGAGGAACCCCCCGGACCAGGCGACAAAAATCCCGGAGAAAACCAGCAGCGTGGTTGGCACATGCTTGAATTGGAAGTAGATGATCAACATGATGATGACAAGCGCCAGCGGCAGCACGACCATCAGCTTCTTCTCGGACCGGACCTGGTTCTCATAGCTGCCAGCGAATGCGTAGCTGACGCCCGCGGGGACGTCGAACTGGCCGCTGTCTATCTTCGTCTGCAGGTACTTCTGGGCCTCTATGACGACATCCACCTCGGCTTTGCCGGGTTTCTTGTCGAAGATCACGTAACCAACCAGGAACGTATCTTCTGACTTGATGACCATCGGACCTCTAACGAACCTGACTTCGGAAAGCTCGAACAAGGGTATCTGGGTCCCGTCGGGCGCGGGCACCAGGATGTCGCCCAGCCCCTCAATCGTATTGCGCAGCTCCCGCTGATAACGAACCCGTACCGGATACCGTTCGCGGCCCTCGACCGTCGTGGTCAACCGTTTGCCGCCGATCGCGACCTCGATCACGTCCTGTACCCTCTTGATGCTTAGCCCGTAACGGGCTATTGCCTCTCTATCGATGTCAATTTCAAGGTAGGGTTTTCCAACGATGCGGTCCGCCACAACGGCTGAGGCTTCAACCGACGGTACCTCTTTGAGAAACTGCTCGATCTGCAGCCCGACTCTCTCGATCGTCTCCAGATCGGGTCCCTTGACTTTGATACCCATCGGCGCTCGCATCCCGGACTGAAGCATAACGAGGCGAGCCGCAATGGGCTGAAGCATGGGTGCCGAAGTCGTTCCGGTCAACTTGCCCGCCTTGACGATCTCGTCCCAGATATCCTTCGGTCGCCGGATGTGGTCCCTCCAGTTGCGATAGGGGCGCCCGCGGTCGTCCGGTATGAGCTGTCCATATTCGTCAACGACGAACTCTTGCGTTTCCTCATCATAGCGGAACTTCAAACGGTGACCGCTTTGGTCAACCACGTACTCGGGTTTGTAATTGATGACTGTCTCAATCATTGAAATCGGTGCCGGGTCGAGGGGCGAGTCCACCCTCCCCAGCTTGCCGACGACCGACTCGATCTCCGGAATCGCCGAGAACGCTCTATCCTGTGTCTGCAGAACATCCAATGCCTCACCGATCGATGCATGGGGCATCGTTGTGGGCATGTACAGATAGGAACCCTCATCAAGATCCGGCATGAACTCCTTGCCCAGACCGGGCAGCGCGTGGTTCAGCGAAGCGTACAGCGATGTCGAACGGACGAAACTCGGCATAAATCCAAAGAGTCCGTCGAACCCGCGCCAAACAGCCATGCCGAGAACCACCAGCGTGATGGGCAACAAAATAAAAAGTCGCTTGTTCCGCAGACACCATCGAAGAACGGGTTCATATGCTCTGATGAACAGCTGCACCAGGAACAACAAGCCACCCAGCAACAGAACCACAAAAATGAAGTTTAGAAATACACTCGCCTGAACGCCCAGCGGCATCCAGTGGCCGGCGAGAAACCACGCCACGATCACGACGATCACGTAATTGAAAATGATCGGCATTTTCCCTTGCACCACGGTGGGGATCCGACTTCTGAACTGCACGTAGGCGGCGGCAACTATGAGAGCAAACCCCGTAAACCAGAAAGACCAGTACAACACCGCGCCCGCCGCAAGCAGTAGACCCACTGGCCACAAGCGCCTGGATCGTATCGATCGCTTTCCAGCCGTAAATAGTAGATGTGCAAACGGAGGAACGAGCGTCAGCGCAACAATAACCGATGCGATGAGGGCGAAAGTCTTCGTATAGGCAAGCGGTTTGAAAAGCTTCCCTTCTGCCGCCTCCAACGTGAAAACCGGCAGAAACGATACGACCGTTGTTGACACGGCGGTCAAAACCGCGCTTCCAACCTCGGAGGTCGCTGTAAAAATGACGTTCCTCCGACTGGCGCTCGGCGGTGCACGATCAAGATGCCTCAGTATGTTTTCCGAGATCACGATCCCCATATCGACGATTGTGCCAATCGCAATGGCGATCCCTGACAGGGCCACGATATTGGCATCCACCTTGAATAGCTTCATCGCGACAAACACCATCAGCACCGTCATGGGTAAGAGACCGGAGATCAGAAGTGAGCTGCGCAGATGCATGACCATGACAACGACAACGATAATCGTTACCAGAATCTCATCGATCAGCGCCGTGTTCAGGGTCCCAAGCGTCTCGTAGATCAAGCCGGTTCGATCGTAGAACGGTACAATCGTCACCTGGGATACACGACCGTCCGCTAACGTTCTTTTGGGAAGACCTGCGGAGATTTCCTGGATCTTCTTTTTGACGTTTTTGATGGCTGCGAGTGGGTTCTCGCCGTAACGCACAACCACTACACCGCCGACTACCTCGGCACCCCCCTTATCCAGAGCGCCTCGGCGGATCGCCGGCCCCAGAGAGACGGTCGCGACGTCCGCAATTCGTATGGGGATGTTGCCGGTCTGTTTGACGACGGAGGCCTCGATGTCTGAGAGATTCTGGATAAATCCCAGACCACGGATGACGTATTCCGCCTTGTTGATCTCTATGGTCCGCGCTCCGACGTCGACATTGGACATCTTGACTGAGTTGAAAACCTCGGTGAGCGTAACATTATGAGCCCGCATCGCGTCGGGGTTGACATCGATCTGGTACTCCTGAACAAACCCACCTACCGAAGCCACTTCGGATACTCCATGGGCAGACAGCAAGGCATAACGAACAGTCCAGTCCTGGATGGAGCGAAGCTGGTGCAGGTCCCACCCTCCGGTCGGGTTACCGTCTTCGTCTCTGCCCTCGAGTGTATACCAGAAGATCTGGCCAAGAGCCGTGGCATCGGGGCCGAGGGCCGGCTGGACGCCGCTTGGTACCGTGCCGGGTGGCAGCGAATTCAGTTTTTCGAGCACGCGGCTGCGAGACCAGTAGAACTCAACGCCATCTTCGAAAATGACATAGATGGTTGAGAACCCGAAAAACGAGTAGCTACGGATGGTCTTCACACCTGGGACGCCGAGTAGGGCGGTCGTCATCGGGTACGTGATCTGATCTTCGATGTCCTGGGGCGACCGTCCCTTCCACTCGGTGAAAACGATCTGCTGGTTCTCTCCGATATCCGGGATCGCATCAACCGGGACCGGATCTCTGGGTAGCCCACCAAGATTCC
>Ga0224512_10003693_pt1 | contig 13345 bp, 11 predicted proteins | sample SF_May12_sed_USG_4_FD_169103 | JGI IMG/M metagenome (GOLD analysis project Ga0224512, IMG submission 169103) | Sediment microbial communities from San Francisco Bay, California, United States - SF_May12_sed_USGS_13 | ecosystem: Environmental > Aquatic > Marine > Sediment | place: USA...
CATCATGGACGTGCTCGGTACGCCTATCGACAATGCCGGGGACATCGGTGAGGAAGTGCGCTGGCCGATTCACCGTGAGCCGCCGTCCTACGAGGACCAGGCCGCCTCGACGGAGTTGCTCGAGACGGGCATCAAGGTCATCGACCTCATCATGCCGATCTCCAAGGGCGGAAAGATCGGTCTGTTCGGTGGCGCGGGTGTCGGTAAGACCGTTACGCTCATGGAGCTCATCAACAACATCGCCAAGGCGCATGGCGGCTACTCCGTGTTCGCGGGTGTCGGTGAGCGCACGCGAGAAGGTAACGACTTCTATCACGAGATGACGGACTCCGGCGTCATCGATAAAGTCTCGCTCGTCTACGGTCAGATGAACGAGCCTCCGGGCAACAGGCTGCGCGTTGCGCTCACTGGCCTGACGATCGCCGAATACTTCCGCGACGAGGGTCGCGATGTGCTCATGTTCATCGACAACATCTATCGTTACACGCTGGCCGGTACGGAGGTCTCGGCTTTGCTCGGCCGCATGCCATCAGCCGTCGGTTACCAACCAACGCTGGCCGAGGAAATGGGCGTGCTGCAAGAGCGCATCACCTCGACGAAGACAGGCTCGATTACGTCGTTCCAGGCCGTCTACGTCCCCGCGGACGATCTGACTGACCCTTCGCCCGCAACGACGTTTGCTCACCTCGACGCGACGCTCGTGCTGTCGCGACAAATCGCCGAGCTCGGAATTTATCCGGCTGTCGACCCGCTCGATTCGACGAGCCGCCTGCTCGACCCTAACGTCATCGGTACGGAACATTACGAGACGGCGCGTTCTGTCCAGGCGGTGTTGCAGCGTTACAAGGAGCTGCAGGACATCATCGCGATCCTCGGAATGGACGAGCTTTCCGAGGACGACAAGCTCACGGTGCAGCGCGCGCGCAAGATCCAGCGTTTCCTATCGCAGCCGTTCACGGTTGCGGAGACGTTCACAGGAACGCCCGGCAAGTACGTGCCGCTCAAGGAAACGATCAAGAGCTTCAAGGCGATTGTCGACGGCGAGTACGACAACCTGCCCGAGCAGGCCTTCTACATGGTTGGATCGATCGAAGAAGCAGTCGAACGCGCGAAGCAGCTGCAATAGCTAACCGGAGTTTCACATGGCAACGATTCACGTCGATATCGTCAGCGCCGAGGGCGAGATTTTCACTGGCGAGGCCGAAATGGTGTTCGTTCCGGCGAAACTCGGCGAGGTCGGCATCGCGCCACGCCACGCACCTTTGCTGACCGATCTGAAGCCCGGAGAGGTCAGGATTCAGCGCGCGCAGAACGATGAGCTGCTCTTTTACGTGACCGGCGGCGTGCTCGAGGTTCAGCCGCATCGGGTGACGGTGCTCGCCGACAGCGCCCTGCATGCCGAGCAACTCGACGAGGACGCAGCGCTCGCAGCACGCGAACGTGCCCGGGAGGTGCTCGAGGACCGTCGCGGCGAAATCGATATCGAGCAGGCGCAGGCCGAGCTGGTCGAGGCAGAGGCGCGCTATCGCGCCGCGCAGAAACTCAAAGGCAAGCGCTAACGCGGCGTTCTGATCTCGCGGTTTCGTCTACAAGAGGCCGGGCAATCGATGCCGGCTCGCGCCTTTGGCAGCGGCCCCCTCCCTACCCATTGTCGGACCTGCCGGGATCGAGACGGAGACTGCTGCACGGGCGCGAGTAGCCCTACTCGCCCGTGACAGGATCTTCGAAATACTTATACTTCAGCGACGCGCCATCGATCGCGATTGCACAAGTACTGGGTCTCGGGGGAGCGAATACAGAATGGATTTCATCTATCTGCTCGGACGGTTCCACGTCGTCGTATTGCATATTCCATTGGGGGTTGTCGTTGCCCTGTTCATTCTCGAACTGCTGTCCCGGCGGGAGAAATATCGTCATCTGGCATCGGCATCCACTTATTTATGGGTAGTGGGGGCGGTTTCTGCGACCGTCACCGTAGCGCTCGGCTACATGCATTTCGCCGAGGGTAGCTTCGACAGCGCTTCAGGCATTCAGCACCGGACATTCGGCACGGTGTTGGCCGTCGCACTTGTCATTGCGGCTGCGCTTCGCGTGAGTGCGTACGGACAACGCTACGCATCCTGGTTTCTTCCCGCTTCGATTCTCATGGTGGTTCTGGCAACGATAACGGGGCACTACGGTGGCAATCTGACGCACGGATCGACTTACCTCGTCGAGTACAGTCCGCAGTTCGTTCGATCGATGGCAGGCCTCGGGCCCCGCCGCCCGCCCGTCGAGAGCCTCGAGAGTGCCGATCCGTTCCTCGATCTCGTCGGCCCCATGTTCAGCCAAAGATGCTCGCGATGTCACAGCGACGACACGCGCGAAGCCGATCTGAACCTCATGAGTCACGCAGGGGTCATGCGCGGCGGAGAGTCGGGGCCCGTAGTATCACGAGCACGGCCCCAGGCCAGTGAACTGCTCAGCCGCATCACGCTGCCTCCCGACGACGAGGCGTTCATGCCGGCGGAGGGCAACACGCCGCTGACCGAAGCACAGGTTCGAATCATCGAATGGTGGCTAATGGCCGGGGCGCCTGCCGATACCACGATTGGGGAATTAGAGTCACAGCCCGACGCCACGATTGCGACGCTGATCCGCGCGGAGCTCGGTCTGTCAGGTAGCTAATTCAGCGCGCAGTCGAAGGTTTGAATTGTGAGCCCGGGTCGCCAAATCCACGCGGCATTCCAGACCGCAGGCTCCACGAGATACGCTGGATCAGTAACCGTCACTTCGTAATCGAGGCGGCCTTCGTCGCTGCGTAGCGAAAACCGTTCGATCATCTGTGCGGCCTCGCTCATCGGCGTGCCGCTATCGTCGAGGAAGGGCGCCTCGATATGCGAAGTTCGAACAATCAGCGTATCCCCGTCCCAGATGCCACGCGAATAGCCGAGGCGACTCGAGCTCGTATCCTGCGGGGAAGCCGTATCGGTCATATAAATCGTACGCACAGCATCCCACTCTTCTATTTTCAGGCGAATCCGATCGCCTTCATCGATAAATTCGATCGGGTAAGGATTCAAGATTGCGTTGGGCATACCCGGCGGCTCGCAACGAAGGCTCGGATCGTCCCTAATCGGGTCCCAAGCACTTCTTGCTGCCGTGGCCGCATCCGTGAGCGCGAGCGGGGCTTCGAGCCGATAGATCCGCCCGAGGCTCCAAACCCGAAACAGATCAGGCGCCGCCCGTTCTCCCAGCACGCGTGTGTCCGGGCCGCTCGGAGAGGCCGTTGCCGGCGCGCCCGGGGGCATCGTCCAGAGTGGGGGTCGCGGCTGGTCCGTGAACACGACCTCTTGGCCGCTCGGCAGCAGCATGTTGGTTACGAACAGGGCGTTCAGACCGCGGATCGACGGTGCTCCGGCCACCCGCACACGATCACCGACCGCAAACGAATCTTCGCTGAATCCTCTGCGGCGCAGCGTGTTGATCGTTCCGCCCTCGAGATCCCACTCTTCCTGTTCGCCTTGTTCATTTCTGACGAGCAGGGTCAATCCGACATGAGGATTTCGCCAGAATAATGAAGTGATGACTCCCTCGATCTGGGCGCTTGCCGCGCGATCGTAGAACGCGCGCGTCGAATGATGCGTTTGTACGACGGTGGGCATAAGTACCAACATCGAGGTTGCGATGATCAGTTTCATGTCTTCCTCTGCATGACTCGAGGCCCATTTTTCGTGGCCAGTATACAAGCGTTCGTGCGGGTTACGGCCTGGCGCGTTATCATGCGTTTCTCGAAGGTTTTCAGTTCGATAGAGGTGTGGGGCCGTGGCTCTGACCGTTCTGATTCTGGCGGCCGGCCAGGGAAAGCGTATGAACTCCGACCGGCCCAAGGTGCTGCAGCCCTTGGGCGGGCGGCCGTTGCTTGCGCATGTTGTGGACACGGCCAGAGCGCTCGGCGCCGAGGCCATCAATATCGTCTACGGTCATGGTGCCGAGGACGTGCAGGCCGCGTTTCCGGATGCGGACCTCGAATGGACATTGCAGGCAGAACAGCTCGGCACGGGCCATGCCGTCGCCCAGGCACTACCCGCGATTCCCCCCGATCACGCCGTGCTCGTGCTCTGCGGCGATGCGCCGCTGGTTGCACCTGAGAGCCTCGAGTCCTTGCTCAAAAGCGTCCCCGAGAAGGCGGTTGGCCTGCTGACGGCTCGCCTCGTCGACCCGAGTGGGTATGGCCGAGTCGTTCGTGATGACACAGGAAGGATCACGGGCATCGTCGAGGAAGGCGATGCCACGCCGGAACAACGCAAGCTCGATGAGATCAACACGGGCGTGATGGTGCTGCCGGCGCAGTGGCTTGCCGACGCGCTCGAGAAGATCGGTAACGACAATTCGCAGGGAGAGTATTACCTGACCGATGTGATCGCGCTGGCCGTTGCCGAGAACAGGGAGATAGCCGGGTCGGCGGCATCGGATCCGAGCGAAGTGCTCGGCATCAATGACCGCACCCAGCTCGCGAGTGCCGAGCGGATTTTTCAACGTCGTAATGCCCAACGCTTATTCGATCAGGGCGTGACGCTCGCCGATCCCGAACGCTTCGATCTTCGCGGTAAGCTCGATGTCGGCCGGGACGTGTTCATCGATGTCGGCGCCGTGTTCGAAGGCGATGTGGTGCTTGGCGATCGCGTACACATTGGTCCTAACGCTGTCGTTTCGAACAGTCGCCTCGGCGATGATTGCATCGTGCATGCGCATTGCGTCATCGACGGTCTCGTTGCGGGGCCGCGATGCGAGATCGGGCCGTTCGCTCGACTGCGGCCGGGCGTGACCTTCGTCGAGCAGGTCAAGGTCGGCAATTTCGTCGAGGTCAAAGCGAGCGAGGTTGGCGCCGGCAGCAAGATAAACCACCTGACCTATGTCGGTGACAGTAGCGTAGGACGCGACGTCAACATCGGGGCGGGAACGATTACGTGCAACTACGACGGCGCCAACAAGCATCGTACAACGATCGGCGACCGCGTCTTCGTCGGCTCCGGCGTCATGCTCGTCGCGCCGGTACACGTTGGGGAAGGCGCGACCATAGCGGCGGGCTCGACGATTACTCGGGAGGCGCCTGCCGAGGAGCTCTCGATCGAGCGCTCGAAGCAGAAGTCGGTCAAGGGTTGGAAGAGACCAGAGAAGACGAAATGAGTGCTGCGTACATGTCCGGGCCGTTAATTCCGTCCATAATTTTCGGTCGCGAACTTTAAGGACCTCTGAGCATGTGCGGCATCGTAGGCGCAATCGCCGAGCGCAACGTCACCCCGATCCTTCTCGAGGGGCTCAAGCGCCTGGAGTACCGGGGTTATGATTCTGCAGGCATCGCGCTCGTTGCAGACGGCGCTCTCGAAAGACTCAGAAGACTCGGCAAGGTCGCCGAGCTAGAGCAGGCGCTGACCGAGACGCCGTTGCGCGGCACGCTGGGGATAGCCCATACGCGTTGGGCGACGCATGGTGTGCCGAGCGAGACGAATGCCCACCCGCATGTCTCTGCCGATGCGATCGCGGTCGTGCACAACGGCATCATCGAGAATCACGAGGCATTGAAGGAGGAGCTCGAAGCCGCGGGTTACGAATTCACGTCCGAGACGGACACCGAGGTCGTTGCGCATCGAATTCAGTTCCATCGGGCCGCTGGCGCACGGTTATCCGAGGCCGTCAAGTTAACTGTCGCCGAGCTCCAGGGCGCGTACGCTCTCGTCGTCATGGACATGCGCGATCCCGATGCGCTCGTCCTCGCGCGGGCGGGTTGTCCGGTCGTCATCGGGCTCGGGATCGGCGAGAACTTCGTTGCCTCCGACATTGCTGCGCTGCTGCCGGTAACGCGGCGGTTCCAGTTTCTCGAGGAAGGCGATGTCGCCGTCGTCACGCGCGACTCGGTTCGCATCTATGGACGGGATGGGGGTGAGACCGAGCGTCCGATCACCGAGAGCGAGCTCACGGCTGAAGCGATGGAGCGCGGCCGGTTTCGCCACTTCATGCAGAAGGAAATCCATGAGCAGGCGGCCGCGCTGGCCGACACGCTCGAGGAGCGGGTCCACGATGGCCGCGTGCTGGATGGGATCTTCGGTCCAGGGGCCGACGAGCTGCTTGCGGCCGCGCACGCCGTACATATCGTTGCCTGCGGCACGAGCTATCACGCGGGTCTTGTCGCACGCTACGGGATCGAAGAGCTGACGGGACTCCCGTGCATGGTGGAGATTGCGAGCGAGTACCGATACCGTAAGCCTGTCGTGCCGAATGGCACGTTGTTCGTGACGATCTCGCAATCTGGCGAAACTCTGGACACGCTCGAGGCACTGCGCTTGGCCAAAGGGCTCGGTTATTTGGGTACGATCGGGATATGCAACGTGCCGGAGAGCTCGCTCGTGCGGGAGTCTGATCTCGTCCTCATGACAAGGGCCGGCCCGGAGATCGGCGTGGCATCGACCAAGGCGTTCACGACGCAGCTCATGGCGCTGAACCTGCTGATGATCTCGCTGGCGAAATACCGCGGCATGGATGAGGCGACGGAGCGCAAGCTCGTGGAGCAGCTCGTGGACTTGCCCGGGCTCGTCGAGCGAACGCTGGAGCTCGACGAGCAGATTGCCGAGATCGCCGAAGACTTCGTCGACAAGCACCACGCGCTGTTCCTCGGCAGGGGCGTGCTCAATCCGGTCGCGATGGAAGGCGCGTTGAAGCTCAAGGAGATCTCCTACATCCATGCCGAGGCCTACCCGGCTGGCGAGCTCAAGCACGGTCCACTCGCGCTCGTCGACGAAGACATGCCGGTCGTTACGGTCGCGCCCAACGATGCATTGCTGGAAAAGCTGCGTTCCAACCTTCAGGAGGTTCGCGCACGTGGCGGTCAGCTGTATGTATTTGCCGACGCCGATGCGAAATTCGAGTCCAGCGAGGGTGTCGAGGTCGTGCGAATGCCCGTTCGCGCTGATGCGCTGCAGGTGCCGATTCTCTATACGTTGCCGCTGCAGCTACTGGCCTACCATGTGGCCGTGCTCAAAGGCACCGACGTCGATCAGCCGCGTAACCTCGCAAAATCGGTCACGGTCGAGTAGCACCGTGCTGGACACCGTCACGGCTTCGGCTATCGCCTGCGTTCAGCGCGGATACCTCCGCGGCTGCCTCGTGGGACAGCGCGACTAGAGGCTATAGGCCGGCAACAGCTGATTCTTGCGCTTGAGCGCGATTTTCTGTGAATCGGCGAGTTCGTGTATTCGCTCGAGAGCGAGTTCGGTCATGCGCATCTCGCCATCCGGGTCGGGCATGATGCACGGTGGACGCCTACGTAGCCCGTGCCATTGCGCTGTGCTCATGACATCGGCCAGGTAGTCGAGGTTCTTTTTGATGAACACCACGTAGGGGTTCTCTTCGGCGAAATACGCCTCTAGGTAGCGATACGCGTGGTTGAAGTTCGATTCGAGCCGGTGTTTTGCCGAGCGGTCGTAAAACGTCACCGTCTGCGCAAGGAGGTCCTTGCCGGATCGATAGCGGACTATCGTCTCGTCCGCGTCTGTGTCGATCGCGATCCCGGCGAGGACAAACTCGGGGAACAGCCTGTCGCGGCATTTCTCGAGATAGCATCGGTCAGCCATCTGCGCGACCAGATCGGCAGTCCCCAGTAGATGACCGATCGTGCTGTCTTTCGGGTCATCCAGCTCGATACTGTCGAGATCGAGCTCGTAGCCGGTGAAATGCACGATTTGGGTTGCTACCGGGACGAAGCGCTCTAGACCGATCGTCGGCAGATAACGGCGGAGAAACTCAGCGCTGCGAGATACGTGCGTGAGCGTGTACTCGGCGCCGTTGACAGATGCGCGGTCGTGCGTCCTGTGGCGCAGATAGCCGGCGTCGTGATACAGGGCCGTGATCAGGCCGAGGCTCGCACGCTCGGCACCGAGCCGATCGTCCGCTTCCGCCGAGCGCTCATAGCCGGCGATGAGCCGTGCCAGAGCCAGGGTCATGTCGAGGGTATGCTGAATGTCGTGATAGGCCGTATCGACGCCGTGATAGGACGGGTCGAGACCGCCGAACACACGCTCGAAGTCCAAAAACGCGAGCCACACGGGGTCGAACGCCGAATCAGGGTAGAGGTCGGCGAAGATGTCCGCCACGGCCTGACGGACAGCTGTTGGCGAGCTGACTTTGACGCGGTTGGTGACGTCGTAGTCGCTGCGCCGTTCCTGATATCGATCGTCGCTGATCATAAGCAAAGTTCTGTTGTCACACGGAGTTTACGGCCTAAGAGGGCACGCGCAAAGCGTTATGCCTCGGGCATTTACGGTCGATTCGGCGAGAAATCAGGACTACAGATCGAAATCGGCGTACACGGGCGCGTGGTCTGAGGGCCTCTCGAGCTTACGCGGTGCCTTGTCGATCGCCGCGCCAACGCAGCATCGGCTCAACGCGCTGGACGCGAGTACGAGGTCGATTCGCAATCCCATGTTGCGGCGAAAGGCGGCTGCCCGGTAGTCCCACCAGCTGAAGCTTTTCTCGGGTTGATCGAATAATCGAAAAGTGTCCTCGAAGCCGAGCGCGAAGATCTCGCCCAGCGCGGCTCGTTCCTTGGTGCTGCAGAGAATTTTTCCCTCCCAGCTTTCCGGGTCATGCACGTCGCCGTCGCCCGGCGCGATATTGAAGTCTCCGATAATGGCGATGTGCTCATGGTCCTCGAGCTCACGACGCAGCTGCGCGTGTAACGCCGCGAGCCAGTCGAGCTTATAATTGTATTTCTCCGAATCGACGCTCTGCCCGTTCGGTACGTACAGATCGAATAGTCGAAGCGGTCCGATTCGTGCGCCGAGCACGCGTCGCTGAGTATCCTCGAAACCCTCGAATTGCGTAATGACCTCCTCGATCGGCAGCCGGCTGAGCACAGCGACGCCGTTATACGTAGGCTGCCCGCTGAACGCGCAACGGTAGCCGAGCGCCTCGAACTCGCTGACCGGAAAATTGTCGTCGACGAGCTTCGTCTCCTGAAGTCCGAGAATGTCCGGTTGTACCTGTTCAAGCCAGTCGACGACGTGCTCGAGTCGAACGCGCAGGCTATTGACGTTCCAGCTTGCGATTCTCATGCTCGCCTCGGTTCGGTCGGCTCTGTTCGGACAATGCAGCACCGTGCTGCAGAAAGGCGGCAAATCTAGCACGAAGAAAACATGATTACCGGCCGAGTGAGATCGAGATAGGGGAAGACCAATGCTGGCGAGGCGCAGCGACGATTTCCTGGTAAAGTGCGCTCTCTTTTTCTGCGGGGCTGCGGAAGAATTCAGTGGCGGACTACGACCTTATCGTGATCGGCGGCGGTAGCGGCGGGCTTGCTGCTGCGCAGCGTGCGGCCTTACACGGCGCGCGGGCGCTCGTCTTTGAGACGGGGCGTCTCGGAGGGACCTGTGTCAACGTTGGCTGCGTTCCAAAGAAGGTCATGTGGACGGCAGCGCAGCTCGCGCATGCACTCCACGATGCCGGCGGCTACGGTTTCGACGTCGCTGTCGGTGGACATGACTGGCAACGGCTCAAGACGTCGCGTGACAGCTACATAGAGTTTCTCAACGGGATCTACGCGCGCAACCTTGATAGAAGCGCTGTCGAGCTCGTTCGCAGCCGCGCCAAATTGCAGGGGCCTCGAACTGTGCTCGATGCGGACGGGCAAACGTACACTGCCGAGCACATCATCATCGCAACGGGAGGCTACCCGCGTGTCCCCGCAGTGCCCGGTGCGGAGCTCGGTATTACCTCGGATGGATTCTTCGAGCTCGAACGGCGTCCGGACCGGGTTGCCGTCATTGGTAGCGGTTATATAGCCGTCGAGCTCGGCGGGGTGCTGCGCGGCCTGGGATCGGAGGTGAAGCAGTTCGTTCGTTACGATTCCGTACTTCGAAATTTCGATCCGATGCTCAGCGGTAGGCTCATGGAGGAGCTCGCGGCGCAGGGCGTCGAGGTTGTCACCGGCGTAGTTCCGCAACGCATCAGCCGCCGTGACGGCCTGTGCCTGGATGCTGTCGACGGAAGAAACTTCGAAGGCTTCGACTGCTTGATCTGGGCAATCGGGCGCGAGGCCAATACGCGTGACCTCGGTCTCGAGGAAGCCGGCATCACCGTCGACGGCAGTGGCGACGTTCCCGTTGATGCGTTCCAGGTGACGAATGTCGCCAACGTCTATGCTGTCGGTGACGTGACCGGTAAGGCCCAGCTCACGCCCGTCGCAATCGCCGCCGGCCGCCGGCTCGCAGATCGCGTTTTCGGCGGGCAAACAGATCGGCACCTGAGCTACGAGCTCATTCCGACGGTCGTGTTCTCGCACCCGCCGATCGGCACGGTCGGGCTGACGGAGACCGAGGCAAGGGCGCGGTATTCGCCAGATGCGCTCAAGATCTACACATCCGAGTTCGTGCCCATGTATCACGCGTTGACACAACGGCGGCCCAAGAGCGCAATGAAGCTCATCACCCTAGGTGAGGATGAGCGCGTGATCGGCTGTCATATCATTGGTCCCGGCGCCGATGAGATGCTGCAGGGCTTCGCCGTAGCGGTTCGCATGGGCGCGCGCAAAGCCGATCTCGACGATACCGTTGCGATTCATCCCACGAGCGCTGAGGAGCTCGTGACGATGCGCTAGCCTGGATAGCTCACTCGGCCGTCGGCGCAGGGCGAGGTCCCGCGCACGAACCCTCTCCTTCGCGGGCCGAAGAGACGCTTCATCGAGGCATTGTGCACGCGCCCTCGCCTTACGGTTCGCGCCAGCCGGTATGCTGGCGCGCTAAACGGCGAATCCAAGGCGACGACGCAAAGACCCTCGCGGCTGGAGGCTGACACGGCCGCTGCCGCTGTAAACGTTGCGATAGCGCGAGACGGCTCGCAGACGGGACGGAGGAATCAGCGGCGCAACTTTTCGAGAATCGGTGCCGTGTCGGGGCGTATGCCACGCCAGATGAAAAATGACTCTGCCGCCTGCTCGACGAGCATACCCCAGCCCTGCGCGGCCTCGCGCACGCCGTTGGCGCGGGCCCACAGAACGAATGGTGTGTCCTTGAGACTGTAGGCGAGGTCGTAGCAGAGCGTGTCCGGGCCGACACAGTTTGGCGAAAAAGGCAGTTCCTCACCCCGCACTCCGGCAGATGTCGCATTGATGATGATATCGAACGGGGGTTCATCAGCCAGTGCGGCGAACGTGCGCGCGCTGAGAGAATCGGTTGGGTCGAGTTCCCCAATCATCACGTCGGCCCGCTCGATCGTTCGATTCGCTAGAACGAGCTCGCCCGGCGCTGCTTCCACGAGCGGCAGCAGGATGCCGCGCGCCGCGCCGCCGGCGCCGAGAACCAGTACCCGGCGGCCTTCGACAGGCTCATCGAGGATCTCGGTCAGATCGCGCATGAAGCCGATGCCGTCCGTATTGTCGCCGCGTAGACGCCCGTCTGCCGAAAAGCTGATCGTGTTGACGGCGCGCGCTTTCTCGGCCTCCGGGCCAAGCTCGTGGCAGAGCTCGTAGGCTGCCTGTTTGTGTGGAACGGTGACGTTCAGGCCCTTGCCACCCGCCGCGGCGAATCCACGCACGGCGGTCTCGAATGCCTCGGGAACGGCATCGATGAGCTCGTAGACGATATTCTGCCCGGTCTGGCTGGCGAACAGCTGGTGAATCACGGGCGAGCGGCTGTGCTCGATTGGATGGCCGACCACGGCGTACCGATCTGGTTTCTCGCCGGTCGTGCTTATCGCCCCTCTCCTCGTCTGAAATTTGCCAGCCTGCGGGCCCGACCATGCGGCCATGCGGGACGCCGAGACGCTATCTAGTTTACAGTACCTCGCAGCTCGATTTCGGGCCGTAATATTTGTCGCAATCCCCCGGTCTGATCTCATGTCGGAAGCCAGTGCCAGTGATGCCGCAAGGCTACGATTCGAGCGTCTCGTGGCACCGTGGCGCGACGATCTCTACCGTTATGCCTTTTGGCTCTGTAGAGATCCGAGTCTGGCCGACGACGTTGTGCAGGAGGCGATGCTCAGGGCCTTCAAGTCCCTGAGCAGCCTCAAGGACCAGGCGGTCGTCAAGACTTGGCTGCTGACGATCGTGCGTCGCGAGCACGCCCGGGTCTATGAGCGTAAGCGGCTCGACACCCGGGATATTGACGACTTGAGCGCCGCCGACGCGGCCCTCATAGCGTCCAGCGAGGACACGGACATCGAGGATATGCGCAAGGCGATTTTCGAGCTCGACGAGGAGTACCGCGAGCCGCTCGTTCTGCAGGTGCTCATGGGCTTGAGCACCGCCGAGATCGCCGAGGCGCTGGAATTGAAGCAGGGCGCCGTACTGACGCGATTGCATCGAGCGCGTAAGAAGCTCGTAGAACGCGTCAGCCCGGCACTTGGAATCGTGAAGGAATGAGCCATCATGGATTGCGAGGACTATCGACAACGCATTGAGGCGGATCCGGCCTGGATTGACGAGGCCGGTGCCGCACATGAGCGCGACTGCGGGGCCTGCGCGGCCTATGCGCGGCGGCTGCGTGTGTCCGAACGACTCATCAGCGAGGCCTTGCGCTTCGACGTTGCTAGCGTGCGCGAGCAGGATGGCGCCATGGCGGCGCCGCGGCGGCGCCGCCCGATCGGCACAACCTGGGCAATGGCTGCGTCGGCGGGCATTGCCGCCGTCGGTGTTTGGCTGGTTCTCACATTTCTACCGAGCGGCGACCCCGACCGACTCGTTGCCGTCGTGCAGGATCACTGGTATCACGAACCCACATCGTGGGTGCAGACGAGCGCGCCGGTGAACGCGTCGGTTCTAGAGACAGCGCTGTCAGGAACCGCGCGCGTGGACCTCGAGCGCTTGAGTGTCGTCAGCTACGCGAGGTCCTGCCTCGTCAACGGACGCTGGGTCCCGCATCTCGTGGTTCAGGGCCAGGCCGGCCCGGTGATGTTGTTGCTGCTCTCGCGCGAGGCTATCGCCGATACGCTGCCGCTCGACTTGCCGCAGGAAGGATTGCACGGGGTCATCATGCCGCTCGATGAAGGCAGTATTGCGATTCTCGGCGATGACGACGAATCGCTCGAAGCGCTACAGCAAGATGTCGCTGCAGCAGTCGAGTGGGCCATCTAGAGCCAGACGCGAGATCCCGCGCTCACACACGGCGTCTTTCGTAGTTCGCTGATTCTCGCCGGGTCTGCGGCTGCGCTAGACTGGCCCACGATCGCCATCTGAGAACGATCCTGTGAACCCGACCCGGTGCCCGTGGAGTCTCGGCGTCGACGACGCCTATCAGCGTTACCACGACGACGAGTGGGGCGTACCTGTGCACGATGATGCCAAGCATTTCGAATTTCTCGTGCTCGAGAGCGCACA
>Ga0224512_10003694_pt1 | contig 13345 bp, 12 predicted proteins | sample SF_May12_sed_USG_4_FD_169103 | JGI IMG/M metagenome (GOLD analysis project Ga0224512, IMG submission 169103) | Sediment microbial communities from San Francisco Bay, California, United States - SF_May12_sed_USGS_13 | ecosystem: Environmental > Aquatic > Marine > Sediment | place: USA...
CAGGAAACAGGCGTGCGGGTCGAGCGTCCCGCCGAGAAGGTTCAGCCTGTGCAGGATACCTTCGATCAGGTCCTCACGCCCCAGCACCGCGCCCGCGACGATGTCCGAGTGCCCGTTCAAGTACTTCGTTCCGCTGTGCAGCGAGAGGTCGAATCCGATCTCGACCGGTCTGAAGTTCACCGGACTGGCGAACGTGTTGTCGATCATCGTGACCAGCCCTCGGTCGCGGCCGAACGTCACGACGGCTTCCAGATCCGGAATCCGCATCGTGGGATTCGAGATCGTCTCGACGTAGATCCCGCGCGTTTCGGGGCGGACGAGCCCGGCCCAGCCGTCCGGGGTTTCCGGATCGATCAGGTCGAACTCGATTCCCAGGCGCGGCAGCTCACCCTCGACGAACGCACGCGTGCCTCCGTACAGATGACGGGAGAACAGCATGTGGTCGCCGGCGCCGGCCACACTCAGGATGGCGGTCGTGATCGCCGCCATCCCGCTGGCCGTGACGAGCGCCGCCTCCGCTCCTCCAATCGCGGCGAGCTTGATAGCCAGAGCCTCGTGGTTCGGCGTGTTATTGAGCCGGATGTAGCGAATGTCGTCGTACCCCCCTTCGCCGACGTGTTCGAAGTTCGCCGATTGAAAGATCGGCGTCACGACGGCGCCTTCGATTCCCGGGCGTGGATCCCCGGCGTGGACGAGGCGTGTGTCGATATTCCAGCGTGTATCGGACATGGGTTCTCCCGGGCTTGGCGATTCAGGCCAGTACCGTAGACTCGGGAATTCGCTCCGGTCAAGTGAGTGCGGCCGCCGCCCCGCCGACTGGCTGGCCGGCCGATCCATGTCGATATTCGGCGTCTGAGCTCATCCAACCGTGCGGAGACACATGATCGACCGGCCTCGCAACTCGCGACTTCGTGCAACGATCGGCGTAACGGCTGCGCTGCTCACGCTGTCCTGCGGCGGCGGGCCGCCCGACGAAGCCGCATCGCTGATTCTGCTCGGCGGCAACGTGATCACGATGGATGCCGCCAACCCCCGGGCGGAGGCGGTCGCAGTGGCCGGGGACCGGATCGTCTACGTCGGCGGCAGCCGGGGCGTCGAAGCGTGGCGCGGACCCGGGACACGGGTCGTCGATCTCGCGGGTGCGACCGTGCTTCCGGGGCTGACCGATGCGCACGCCCACCTGATGGGAACGGGACGGCTCAAGGCGCGCGTGGACGTGCTGGAGACGACCTCGTTCCAGGAGGTGCTCGACGCCGTCGCGACCGCCGTGGCCGGGGCAGAACCCGGCGCGTGGATCATCGGCCGGGGCTGGCACCAGGAAAAGTGGACGGACAAGCCGCAACCCTCGGTGCGGGGGTTTCCCGTGAACGACGCGCTCACCGCCATTTCGCCGAACAACCCGGTGGCGATCCGGCACGCCTCCGGACATGGACGGCTCGCCAACGCGCTCGCCCTCGAAGCGGCAGGAATCACGGCGGATACACCCGATCCGCCCGGTGGCGAAATCCTCCATCGGCCCGACGGCCGCCCGTCCGGCATGCTGCTCGAGAACGCGGAGGATCTCGTCCACGAGGCCTACCAGGCGTGGCTAGACGCCCGCAGTCCCGCGGAGCGGATGGCGGACGAACGGCAGGCGCTGCGCCTCGGCATCGAAGAGTTCCTGCGAAATGGGATCACTCAGGTGCACACGGCGCCTTCCGACGAACACCGGGGCGCCGACGAGGAAGAGGTGTTTTTGTACCGGGCTGCCCTCGAGGCCGGCGAACTGAAGCTGCGTGTGTGGACGATGCTCGACGGACGCTACGCCACCGACGAACTGCTCGCCCGACTGCGCACGATTGGCGAGGGTGGAAACCGACTTACCGTGCGGGCGCTCAAGGGCTACGCGGACGGCGCCCTCGGGTCACGCGGGGCGATGCTCCTGGAACCGTACACCGACGACCCGACGATGGGAGAGGAACGGCTGACCCGTCAGAGGCTCGAGGAGATCGTCGAGCTGGCGCTGCGGCATGACTACCAGGCGGCGATCCATGCGATCGGAGACGGAGCGAATCGGCGGGTGCTCGATATCTATGAACAGGCCTTCGCGCGACACGAGGTCGACGGCCGGGACCTGCGGTTCCGTGTCGAGCATGCCCAGATCGTCCATCCCGACGATGTGGGACGGTTCGGGGAGATGGGAGTGACGGCAGCAATGCAGGGGGTTCACGCGACGTCGGACGGTCCGTGGACGGCGACGCGGCTCGGGGCCGAACGGACGTCCGAGGAGGCGTTTCCGTTTCGGCCGCTCCAGGAATCGGGCGCGCTGATCGTGAACGGCACCGACTCGCCCGTCGAACGGGTGGCCCCGTTCGCCTCGATCGCGGGCATGGCGGTCGGTCTGATGAACAACGGGCAGGTATTCAATCCGCATCATCTACTGACGCGCGAGCAGGCGCTCGCCACCTACACGATCAATCCGGCCATCGCGGCGTTCGAACAGGAGCTGCGGGGCAGTATCGTGGTGGGGAAACTGGCCGATTTCACGATCACGGAGGAAGATCCGCTCACCGTGCCGGACGAGCGCCTGGCCGACACGCGGGTCCTCATGACGATCGTCGGCGGTGAGATCGTCTACTCCTCGGAGGGGCTCTAGGATGCGCACGGTCACCCTGCCCGTACCGCGGGCAGCGTTGGCGGCTCTGCTGGCGCTGTCCGCCGCCTGCGGTCAGACGACGAACAAGGTGTTGCTCATCGGGATCGACGGAGTCCGCCCCGATGTGCTGGCGGAAGTGCCGACACCGAACATCGACAGGCTGATCGAGGCAGGCGCGTTCAGCACGCGGGGCAATACGACCCGCCCGACGATCAGCGGTCCTGCCTGGTCGAGCATGCTGATCGGCGTCTGGCCCGACAAGCACGGCGTGTGGAGCAACGACTTCGCGGGAAATCGTTACAGCGAGTATCCCGACTTCCTCACGCGGCTCGAGCGGATCAGACCGCAGGTCGAGACGTTCGTCGCCGCCGACTGGCTACCCCTGGTGACCGATGACTCCGGCGGACCGCTGTTTACGGCTGAGATCGATCGGATCGTCGTGCACGACGGCTACACCGCGGGCTGGGCCGAGGCGGACGAGCTCGGGGTCCGGGCGGCGGCGGCCGCTCTGCGAGATGCCGACCCCGACGCGGTGTTCGTGTATCTCGGAAATCCGGACGAGATGAGCCACCAGGCCTGGTCCATCGGCCGGCGGTACCGGGAGGCGATCGCCCTGTCCGATGCGCATGTCGGTCAGCTCGTGGATGCCGTGACCGGCCGGTCAAGCTACGCCGACGAGGACTGGTTGATTCTGATCTCCACGGACCACGGACGCCTCGCCACCGGTCAGCACGGGGGCGAAGCGCCCGAGGAAACGACGATCTTCGTGCTCGCCCACGGACCGTCGGTCCTGCCCGGGACCATCGCGGGCACGCCACAGATCGTGGACGTCGCGGTCACCGCGTTGGCCCACATGGGGGTAAAGATCGATGCGGCGTGGGGACTCGATGGTCGTCCTGTCGCGCTGAGGCGCACGCGCCGGCGCGGACGCTGAACGTGAGATCGTTGTTCTGACGGGCGATTCCTAGCCGCCCAGCGCCGCTACCCGTTCCGCGAACTTACGCGCCAGCCGCGTCGCGATCGGCCCCGGCCGGCCGTCGCCGACCGGATGGTTGTCGACCTTGACGATCGGCATGATCTCCGTAGTTGTACCGGCGAGGAACAACTCTTCGGCGGCCGCGAACTCGTCCAGGGTCATCGGCCGCTGCGCCACGGCGATACCCTCCGCCTCGCACAGTTCCACGGCTACCGCGCGCGTGATGCCAGGCAGGATGTAGTTGCTTTCTGGAGCCGTTCGCACGACGCCGTTCACCACTCCGAACAGGCTCGTGCGGGTCCCCTCGATCGCCATTCCGTCGCGAACGAGAACCGTCTCGTATGCACCGGCATGCGCCGCCTGTTCCGCGGCCAGGCAGTTGGCGAGCAATGAAACCGCCTTGATGTCGCAACGGGTCCAGCGGTGATCGGCCGCGGTGACGACCGCGACGCCCACCGACGCGTCGCAGGCGGGCGCAAACGCCCACGCCGCCGCGTAGATCGTCGGAGTCACGGCCGGGTCCGGGAAATGATGCGCGCGTGGGGCGACACCGCGCGTCACCTGCACATACACGATCGCATCGCCGTCGCGCAGACCGTTCCGTTCGATGAGTTGCTCGCACACGTCGGGGAGAATCGCCGCATTGCCATGGATCCCGATCGCCGCCAGGCCGTCGGCCAGGCGACGGACGTGGCTGTCGATCTCGAAGGCAACCCCGCCGTACATCCGAACGACTTCGTAGATCCCGTCGCCGAACAGGAAGCCGCGATCGTCCGGTGAGATCCGGACCGCGCTCTTTTCGACGTACGATCCGTTGAAGAAGACTGTCTCGCTCATGCGTTTCCGTCCGGCACGGTTCAGGGTGGCGGCGAACGGAGGATGAATATCACGCCGGGCGGCACAACGAAACGCCGCCCGGCGCGGAGGCGTCAGGAGTCGACGTCGCCGTGCTGGTTCGGGTCGTCCACCGCCGGGGTCTGACTCTCCGGGTTGAAGCCGATCCCGCTGATCTCGCCGTCCGGTTCGATCACGAACCGGAACACGATCGGTTCATCGATGTTGGCGAACTTCGCCGTGTACCAGAACTGCGGCTTTCCGTTCCGCATCCAGTACCGCTCCGAGATGACGCGTTCCTGTTCCCCGATCTGCTCGAACAGGCCGCCCATTCGATCCAGCATGTCACCCACGGAGCCGAAAGCTTCCTTCATCCCGTCGCTCAAGGCCTCCCAGAGCTCTTCGGCTTCGTAGTTGAGAACCCAGTCCATGTACTTCGCGCCCAGCTCCATCGAGTCTGCGGGCAGGTGCGGCCCTTCGGCGGCTGCCTCCGGCGGCTCATCCTGCGCCGCCAACGGAGCCGCAGTGCCGAGGAACAGCAGCGTCACCAGGCCGCCAAGAATTGTCCAATGTCGCATCGGTATTCTCTCCACGTTCGCCGGGGAATCGGGCGTTCACGCCGACCGTACGGCGACGGTGATCCGCGAGTTTCGCCGCCGGCCTGCGACCGGGAGGGCCTGTTGCTGCCCCGATACACGGGAGAGGCGCCTGTTGCGTAACCGCCACAGGCGCCGTGCCGGTGCGAGTCGATGTGGGACAATGTAACATATTACAAGACAGCAATTTAAGGTATTCAGCCGAGCCCCGCATCCGCACGGCACGAACATCGCTCCAGTTTGCGTCGGGTTCTCCCGGCGGCCATGGTGTCGGGGGGAACATCCCCACTCGGGGATGCCATGTGCCGTTCGGGAACCCACCTTCACGATCGCGGCCGCCGGTCGCTGGCACCGGACCGATCGGCTCGCGTGCGAGTAGAAATAATTGTTGTATATTTGGTCGGGATGGATGGCAGGCTGCAACCTCGGGCACGCATGACCCGAATCAATTCAGGGAGGACGTGGCGTACGCGATGATTAGTTTGGGGCTCAGATTCAAGATCCGGGACGAAAAGGGTGCGGCGATCGCACTCGTCGCGCTATCGATGGTCGCTCTCATATCGGCGATCGCGCTCGCCGTCGATGTCGGCATGCTCGTATCCGCCCGCACCGAGGCGCAGCGAGTGGCCGATCTGTCGGCGCTCGCGGGGGCCGGAATTCTCGCGGTCGACCCGAGTGCGGATGACGCGGCCCGGGCCGAGGCGATCAGATTCGCGGCGATGAACACCGTGCGGGGCCAGCCGGCCGTGGTGCTCCCGACAGACGTCGTCGTCGACCTCGATTCCAGCTGGGTCACGGTGGATGTCCGACGGATCCAGGCGCGGGGCACGCCCGTGGGCACGTTCTTCGCCCGCGTGTTCGGTGTGAACGCCGTAAACATATCGGCGACCGCGACCGCGGAGGCGTCGCCCGTCGGCCCCGGCAGCGGTACGCAGTGCCTGCTCCCGATCATGCTGCCTGACCGCTGGTCGGAGAACGGGGTGGAGCCCTACATCTACCCGGGCGTGTCCGATTCCTTCGATCCGGTGATTGCCGATCCGAAACCGGGTGACCTCGATGACGACGGGCTGTGGGACACCTACGTGGCTCCCGACAGCGGGGTCACGAACGCGACCGGGTACGACGAGAGCGTGATCGGCGATCTGATTGAAATTCACAAGGCCGGCGGCGGTGGCGGCGGCATGAACCCGTCGTGGTACTTCCCGTGGACGCCGCTCGACGACGAAGACCAGCTGATCGACGGCGGCGCCGGCGCGGCCCGGTACCTGGACCGGTTCACCAACTGCATGGCGGCTGAGTACCTGCCGGGCGACTCGGTGCTCACCGAGCCGGGCGCGATGGTCGGGCCGACGAACACCGGATTCGATGACGTCTACGCTCTCGATCCGGAGATGGTCTGGAACACGACCGAGCAATGTCCGTATCGACCGAGCACCAGCTCGTGCGACTACACGACGCCCCGCATCAAGCCGGTGCCGATGTTCGATCCAAACGACCAGCCGGATAACGGTCGGAAGATCGTCCATCTGAGGAATTTCGGCTCCGTGTTCATCGAAGCGCCGCAACCGGGCAATGACTTCACGGCCAGGTGGCTGGGCCTGCTCAGCCAAGGCGACAATTCCGAGGAAGTGGAAGAGGGCCTGAAGAAAGAGCTTCGGTTGATCAAGTAGTCCGCCGCTCGCGACCCGCGGCCGATGTGCGAGGCCCCGCTCTTCCGGAGCGGGGCCTTTTCTTTGTGGCGCGTTACGCCGAACTTGGCAGCCGCAACGCGTTGCCAGGAACTCCGTCGGATGGGAGTGCATGAACCGCATCGTCGTTACCGGAGCCGCCGGACAGATCGGAACGGAGATGGTCGCCGCCCTGAGGGCGCGGTATGGACCGGAGGCTGTTCTCGCCACGGACATCCGCATTCCCGAGGGCTCGACAGACGGGCCGTTCGCGCTGGCCGACGTGACGATCGGTGACTCGCTCGATGCGGCCGTGGCCCGGCACCGGGCCGACACCATCTTCCACCTCGCAGCGATTCTGTCTGCCGTCGGGGAGCAGCGCCCGCAGAAGACGTATGAGGTCAACATCGGCGGGTTGTTCAACGTTCTCGAAGTGGCGCGTGCGCGGGACTGCGCGGTATTCACGCCTAGTTCGATCGCTGCTTTCGGTCCGGGCACTCCAACCGATCCGGCCCCGCAGGACACGATCCAGCGGCCCAACACGATGTACGGCGTGAGCAAAGTCGCCGGCGAGCTGCTGTGCGACTACTACCACCACCGGTTTGGCGTCGATACCCGCGGGGTCCGCTATCCCGGCCTCGTGTCCTGGCGGACGCATCCGGGCGGAGGCACGACGGACTACGCGGTCGAGATCTATCTGGAGGCCGTACGAACCGGGCACTACGACTGCTTTCTGTCCGCCGATACGCAGCTGGACATGATGTACATGCCGGACGCGATCCGGGCAGCCATCGAGCTGATGGAAGCCGACCCCGGGTGTCTCCGGCACCGGAACGCGTTCAACGTGACCGCGATGCAGGTCACGCCCGCGTCACTCGCCGAATCGATTCGGGAACACCTGCCGGCATTCGAAATCGCCTATGCAGTGGATCCCGTTCGTCAGGCTATCGCCGATTCCTGGCCGCGACGCATCGATGACTCGGCGGCGCGACAGGAATGGGGCTGGGCCCCGGCGTTCGATGTCGCCTCAATGACCGCGGACATGCTCGCCAACCTTCAGACAGGCTGACCGATGACCGACACGGGCGCTGCGAAGCGGTTCCACGTACCCCACACCCTCGTGCTGCTGCTCGGGATGATCGTGCTCGCGTATGGACTGACCCTGGTCTTGCCAGCCGGCAGTTACGAGCGGGTCACCAACGAAGCCGGTCGGGAGCAGGTCGTCCCGGGCAGCTACGAGCGCCTGGCGGATGTCGAACGACTGCCGCCGACCGAAGTGTTCACGGCGATCCCGCACGGGTTCGAGGCGGCCGGCGAGATCATCTTCTTCATCCTGATCATCGGTGGCATGTTCGGCGTGTTTCGTGCTACGGGCGCGGCCGACGCCGCGATCGGCTCCATGCTGCGGAGGTTTGGCGGTCGACCCGCCCTGCTGCTTGGCGGAACGATGGCGATCTTCGCCCTTGGCTCCGCGACGATCGGCATGGCCGAGGAGTACATCCCGTTTCTGCCCCTGCTCGTGGCGCTCACGGCCGCGCTGGGCATGGACGCCATCGTTGCCGTGGGCGTGATGTGCGTGGGCTACGGCGTGGGCTACGGGGCGGCCCTGATCAATCCGTTCACCGTGTTCATCGCGCAGGACATCGCGGGGATTCCCCAGGGTTCAGGACTCGCGTTGCGGGCCGTGCTGCTCGTGCTGTTCTTTTTCCTCGGATTCCACCACGTATGGCGGTACGCGAAGCGGATCCAGGCGAATCCCGAGGAGAGCCTGGTAGCCGACATCGACACCGACGTGCACATCCACGCGCGTGACGATCTCCCGCTCACCGGCCGCCGCCGACTCGTCCTGGTCTCCCTCGGGCTGGCTCTCGTCGTGCTCATTTACGGACTGAAGGTCTGGCACTGGTACCTCGTCGAGATGGGCGCCCTGTTTCTCTGCCTCAGCGTCATAATGGCGATCATCGGTCGCATCTCGGCGGACGACGCGGCGAAGCAGTTCGGCGTCGGGGCGTCGGAGCTCACGATGACGGCTCTGCTCGTCGGGTTTGCCCGCTCCATCCAGGTCGTGCTCGAGAATGGTCAGGTCGTGGACACGATCATTGCGGGAATGGCGAACCCGCTGCAGCGGCTGGGGCCCGAACTGGCTGCCGCCGGCATGTTCATGTTCCAGAGCGTGCTCAACTTCTTCATCCCTTCGGGCAGCGGGCAGGCCTACGTCACGATGCCGCTGATGGCGCCCTTGGCCGACCTCGTGGACGTCAGCCGCCAGGTCGCCGTCCTCGCCTACCAGTTCGGCGACGGGTTCACGAACATCCTCGTGCCCACGAATGCCGTACTGATCGGGATTCTGTCGATCGCGGCGGTCCCCTACGATCGGTGGGTCCGCTTCCTGCTGCCGTTCATGTTGAAGGTGTGGTTGTTCGGCTCCCTGGCTCTCGTCATCGCCGTGATGATCGGCTACGCCTGAGACGCCCGAACGCGCTTCGTCAGCCGCAAAAAAGTGCGTATGCGGTCGCATTTTTGCGGGTCCCGAAGATCGCGGCATCCGTCAAAGGCTATTGAATCAACGACTTACTGCATATGACTCGTATGGTATGAGGGTTGCACCATGTTCCGGCGACAACGTGCGCGCCCGCGCCGGGCCGCACCAAACAGCCAGGATGTGGAGCCATGGTTCGAACACATCGAATATGCCGAGTCGCGTCGATGGCCCTCATGATTGGCGGGATGTTCCCGGTCGCAGCAGGTGCGCAAGAAGGCGGACCGCTTCTGAAGACTGATCTCGTCCGCATGATGACGGCGTCGAACTACACGGGCACCGAGATGGCGGCCATCGTTCGGATGAACTGCGTCGGCTTCGAGCCGACCGAGCGTGACCGCAACCAGCTGTCGAGTCTGCCGAACGCGGATGTGGTCCTGCTCGAGGTCGATCGCTGTACGTCGAGGCCGCGATCTTCCTCCGGCTTCAACCGGGGGATCGTCAAGGCGGCACCAGTCGAGAGTCGGGTGGCGCGCACTCCGCCGAAGCCGCGTGGGGAGATCGCGCTCGCCGAGCTGGATCTGGCAGCGCCGGTCAGGTCCGCACCCCAGCTGCAGGCGCCAACGGCAGCCATGCAGCTTCAGGCACCCGGTTTGCCGAAGCTGGCCAGCCGCGAGACACCGCCGAAGCTGGTGAACTGGGACGAGGTCACGGACGCGTTCCTGCGCGTGTATCGCCCCGCCGTCCGCACCACGGGAACCGTAGTCCTGTCGCTCAGGATCGGTCCCGACGGGAACGTGCTCGAAGCGTCGGTAAAGGAGGGCACGGGCGATCCGATCATGGCGGAGGCTGCGCTGCGGATCACGGACGTGATGGTGTTCCAGCCTGCGATGATGCGGGACCAGCCGGTCGAGAGCCTGACCGAACTGCCCATACACTTCGACGCCAACTAGCAACCGGTACCGCGCGGTCTTACCATCCTTACGCGCTCGATCCCCCGCCCGAAGCGGCGGGGGATCCCCTCAGTCGTTGTAAGCCGCGGAGGTGTCGCGTGGAGTGGCGCGTCTACAGTCGCACCGGTCGTGTGTTCGGCGCGGAACTCACCGTTCCGTCGGTCGTGCGGACCAACCACGGGTTGATCGATGCCAATCCCGGAGACTGGTTGATCGTCGATGAAGCGATCACCCGCGTGCGCCATGTTCCGGCCGGATACTTCCAGCGCATGTTCAGCCAGGTCGAGCGTCCCATCCCCCTGAAAGCCCTGGCGGAATTGTCGGAGATTGCCGTGTCACGCGTGGATCCGCTGGTTTCGAACCGGCTCGGGCATGCCTGTGTGAGATGCGGGCAGCACCACACCGACCGGGAGTTCGAGGGCGAACCTACATGTTCCGCCTGCGAACTATCCATCCGTGCCGAGCGGGAAGAGCGTATGCCGTGCCGTCACGACGGAGCGCTCATGCAGAAGGAAATTCTGGAGGACGTCATCATGGATCGGTGCCCCGAGTGCGGCGGAGTGTGGTTCGATGGAGGCGAGCTCGAAGTACTCAGCGCGGCAATTCATCGCGACGCCGTGCCGGGAGTGTCGTCCGAACTCGGATCACGTCTGCTGCACGGTCTGCTGCGCGCCCGACCCGAGTAACGGACGGCCGCACACACGAACACCTGGACATCAGCGAGGAGCATCTCATGGCCAGCAACACCTTCGTCGGACGGATGATCGGTGCCGCGATGCTGGACGTGCCGACATACGAGGCGGTCGAGCACGATCAAACCCTGACCGTGCAGGCCGGCGCGGTCATAGCTCTGCAGGCGGGCGCGGCCGGCCTGGCAACGAGCGCGGCGGTACTGGGAGGTATCCTCAGCTCCCTGCTGGGCTGGTTCTGCGGCGCCGGGCTGATCTACCTGATCGGCACGCGGCTGTTCGGCGGCGAAGCCACGTGGGGCGAAGTTCTCCGGACGCTCGGTTTCGCGGCGAGTCCCGGAATCCTGATCATCTTCGCCGCGTTCCCGTTCCTGGGTTGGTTCATCGGGATCGCGGTCGGCCTGTGGTGGCTCGCCGCGATGGCGGTAGCGATCCGGCAGGCGCTGGACGTTTCGACCGGCAAGGCGATCCTGTCCGGGATTCTGGGTTTCCTGGCGTACGGGATCATCCGTGTCGCGCTGGCTGGCGTATTCGGCGGTTAGCCGACCCGCACGGCGCCCGCGCCGCCAACCATCCGGAGACATGTCATGGCATCGGAGCACGTGGACGGACCGTGGATCGATACGACGAGGCCCGCCGGAGAAGACAGGCTGGCCCATATTCTCGAGTTGCAATCGCTCCATCCGGAGGCGCTCGACGGGCACCGGGCGTTCTACCGCACCCTCATGTTCGGGAATTCGCCCCTGAGCCGTGCGGAACGGGAGTCGATCGCGGTCGTGGTCTCGGCCGCCAATGACTGCTTCTACTGAGTGCAGCATCACGGGGCGGCGCTCCGTAGGCTGACGGATCACGAGTTTGCCCGGTCGCTGGCCTCGAACTGGCGGGCGGCCGAGTTGTCTCCACGCGGCAAGGCGATGCTTGAATATGCGGAGAAGCTGACGCTGACACCGGCGGCGACGACGGCTGCCGACATCGCCCCGATGCGTGAAGCGGGCCTGTCCGATGAGGCAATCCTGCATGCCTGCGAGATCACGAGCTACTTCAACTACATCAATCGGATGGCCGACGGCCTGGGTGTCACGCTGGAGCCGGACTGGAGCGATCCGATCCTGCCGATCGGTGGGGAACCGGCTGGCTGACGGGCTGGTTGTTCCGCTTGTGTCCGCTGCGCCATGCCGTACCTTTGGCGACCCCGGCACCGTCAGAGCGAGGGCATGAGCGAATCACATCAGGCGGACGGCTACAATGCCGGCTACGCCGACCAGCTGTATGAGAACAGCCTCCGCGATCGGGGTGTAATTCCCCCGTCGCTGGCCGATCCGTCCTCCAACGGTGCGCCTCCGGCGGTCGACGCCGTAGTGGCGACCCATCATCTCCTCCGCTCCGCGGCCGCAGCAGGCGCCCTGACCGAGGACTACCGGACTCTGGGCCACCTGCTCGTTCCGGTGGATCCGCTTGGCTCGGAACCGCCCGGCCATCCGGCCGTGCAGCTGGCGTTCCACGGTGTCTCCGAATCGGACCTCGCCGAGGTTCCCGCCGCCGCCATCGGCATGGACCGCCTGGGCGCTACCGCCCTCGATGTGATCCGGACCCTGCATCGCGTCTACTGCGAGCGCATCGGCTACGAACTGGACCACATGGACGACGAGAACCAGTGGAACTGGCTGGTCGAGTACATCGAGGCGGAGAGGCACTTCTCGCCGCTGAGTACGGACGCACAGCTGCGCGTGCTGGAGATTCTCACGGAGGTCGAGGGCTTCGAGCGCTTCCTGCACCGAGCCTACCTCGGACAGAAGCGGTTCTCGATCGAGGGCCTCGACATGATGATCCCGATGCTGGGTTGGGCCATTCGTCTGGCCACGGAGGCCGGGACGAAGCGCGCCTTCCTCGGCATGGCCCACCGCGGACGCCTCAGCGTGCTCGCCCGCCTGATCGGACGGCCGTACGAGGCGATCATGGCGGACTTCGAGGGCGACCATGGGCAGGGGATGCAGAGTCAGGTCTCGGGTACCGGCGACGTGAAGTATCATCTCGGAGCCCGCGTGACGGTCACCACGTCGGCCGGCGAGATCGAGGTCCAGCTGGCACCGAACCCCAGCCATCTCGAGCACGTGAATCCCGTCCTGGAAGGCATGGCGCGGGCGGCGCGGGAACACCTCGTGCAGGCGAGGACCGAGCTTGCGCGCAGCCAGGGGGGAACGTTCGACGAGTTCCACGGGACGGATGTGCTGCCGATTCTGGTGCACGGCGACGCCGCATTCATCGGCCAGGGCGTGGTGGCGGAGACGATGAACCTGTGCCGGCTTCCGGGCTACGAAACCGGCGGGACCCTGCACATCGTGGCGAACAACCAGCTCGGTTTCACGACAGATCCCGTGGACACCCGGTCGACCCGCTATGCCAGCGATCTCGCGCTCGCTTTCCGGATACCGATCCTGCACGTGAATGCCGATGATCCGGAGGCCTGCCTGGCCGCGATCCGCCTTGGGATGGACTACCGCACCGAATTCGGCCAG
>Ga0224512_10003695_pt1 | contig 13342 bp, 20 predicted proteins | sample SF_May12_sed_USG_4_FD_169103 | JGI IMG/M metagenome (GOLD analysis project Ga0224512, IMG submission 169103) | Sediment microbial communities from San Francisco Bay, California, United States - SF_May12_sed_USGS_13 | ecosystem: Environmental > Aquatic > Marine > Sediment | place: USA...
TAAGTTGTATTTTTAGGAACTTGCAATTCAAACATTCCTTTTGGCCCTTCAAATTGAATGTGAAAATGTGAATCATCCTCTTTTTTCAGGTATTTTCTGTTAATGAAAAATTTATGATCAAATACATTTACAACTTCTTTGATAATTTTTTTAGCTTCGCCAAAATCTAAAAGCAAATTGTCTTTCATTTGTCCGACAAGCTCTACCATTACAGAAGATGTATGTCCATGTAAGATAGAACATTTTTCAACTAACGGAAGTATGTGAGCATAATCAAATGAGAATGATGCATCTTCTAAAAATATGGAACCTGTTTGTGGTGTTTTATCATAAAATACAACATCTTGTAATTCTTTAATCTGTGCAACATATTTTGCATGTCCTATTGCCATTACTTTGTCTTGAGGAAAGTCTTCCTTAATTTGCTTGTACTTTTCAATATCTTCATCAGTGTCAATTACTTCAATCAATCCTTTTTCTGTTTTAAAATCAATTGTAATCTCATTTCCGTTCTTTAATGTTATTTTGTGATTGTATTCGTACTCTTGTTGAAGAAAGGTGAGCATTTGAGCCACTGTTAACTCTGTCCTGGTTTTGAGCAAATTCCCTTTCTTATCGATATATCGAAAATCTGAATCTAAAATTGTGGGACTCGAAGCCATGTGAAGTCATTTGACTTTGGATATAATATAAATTCTGTAATGTTCATGCCTAAAATTCTTCATTTGCAATTATACTAAAGAATCTAAAATTTTGGCTAGATTGACATCGTTTTTTGTAATGCCTCCTGCATCATGAGTTGTCAATTCTATGGTGATTCTGTTGTATACGTTAAACCACTCTGGATGATGATTCATTTTCTCAATCTCCATTGCTGCCCTGGTCATAAAACCAAAAGCTTGGTTGAAGCTGTCAAATTGAAATTCTTTGTGAAGTTTTTCGTTTATCACACTCCACCCCGAAAGGTTTTTCAATTCTTCATCAATGTCTGTTTGTGATAATCGTATCATGTTGTTTTAGATTTGACGTTAAATTAAAAGATTGATTCATTACCCTTTATCGAATCTATGGTGTAAGACATAATGGATAAGACGAATAAAAAATTACTTGATAACATCAAAAATTCTATTTCTGAAACTGTTAAAGTAAAGAAAATTGGAATTGCTTTTTCTGGTGGTGTAGATAGTACACTAATTTCAAAAATTTGCTCAGACATGAACTATGATATTACATTATTAACAATCGGATTTCCTGAATCCCATGATATTTTATTTGCAAAAGAAGTTAATGAATATCTAAAATACCCTCATCATATTCTAGAAATCGATTCAGATACTTTTCCTAGTATTTCCTCAAAGATTAACCAAATCATACGAACTGATAATTTGTCTTGGAATGAAAACTGTATTGCTTTTTACTATGTTTCTAAACTGGCAAACAGCTTGGAACTTGATACTGTGATTACTGCTAATGGAATTGATGAACTGTTTTGTGGTTACAATGCCTACAGAGAAGCTTTTTCTGGAGGCGAATCTCAAATTAATGAGGTCATGCTTGCCAAATTGGATAACGAACTAAAAATGATGAAGGCCGTGAATTTGGTTGCATCTGAATTTGGAGTAAAAATACTACAGCCACTACTGTCTCCTGAATTTATTAAATATGCAAAAACTATCCCTGTATCAGAAAAAATTCATGACTCTGAAGATTTGTATCGTAAGCACATTATACGAAAATTAGCTGGTGAAATTAAAGTTCCAGAACTTTCGTGTACAAAACGAAAAAAGGCATTACAGTATGGTTCTAAAATTCACAAGGCTTTACTAAAAACTAGATGAATTTTTTAACTGTTTTTTGAACAGATCTTTCCACATTTTTTATGATTGCCGGTGATGCGCCAAGGTGTTTTTCTGGAGAAAATATTGAGTCAATTTCTTTATCTGTTAGCTTTGAAGAAAATGCTTTGTCGTTTTTGATTGCATCTATGTAGTAAATTCCTTTGTCATTTGCCTCAAATGCTACTCTTTGGACGTCCTTGTATGCCACAAATCTTGGTATGCCTTTTTTAATCAATGCCTCTAAAACAAATTCTGCAAAGATTTGGCCTTTTGTAATGTACAGGTTATCTACAATTCTTTTCTCATTTACCATCAAGTTTGAAACAATCCTAGTCATTGTTTCTAGCATTTCATCAACTAAAATGGATACTGTTGGAATCACAAATCTCTCGTTGGCTGAATTTGAAAGATCTCGTTCATGCCATAATGGAATGTTCTCAAATGCAACTGCTACTTGACTTCTTACTAATTTGGATAATGATGAAACTCGTTCACTTTTTATTGGATTTCTTTTAACTGGAACTGCACTACTTCCCATCTGCCCTTTCTTGAACTGTTCTGCAACTTCTCCTATCTCTGTTCTTTGTAGGTTTCTAATTTCTATTGCAATTTTTTCCAAGGTAGTTCCAATCAATGCCAATTCAAATACATATTCAGCATATCTTTCTCTGGGAACAACCTGTGTTGTAACTTCTGCTGGGAATAACTTTAATCGTTTTGCGGCTCTTTTTTGCACTTCAAGTGACTTTGCACCCATTAGCGAACCTGTACCTACAACACCCAATGTCTTGCAAATCAAAATCCTTTTCTTGATTTCTTCAATTCGTTCCACATGTTTTGCCATCTCTGCAGCCCAATTTGCAAACTTTAATCCAAATGAAATGATGCTTGCATGCTGACCATGTGTTCTTCCAACAGCTGGAATCTTTCCATGTTTTACAGCTTTTTTTGCAAGTATGGATGCCATTTTTGCAACTTTTGGCTCAATAATTTGTAATGCGTCTCTCATTTGCATTGAATTGCTTGTATCAACTAAATCATTACTTGTAAGACCGTAATGTATCCATGGTCTTGCATTTTTAGTACATTTTTCACTTAATGATTCAACAAGAGCTGCAGTATCGTGATCACTTTTTGCCTCTAACTGCTTGATTCTCTTTGCAGTAATTTTTCCAGACGTTGCGGCTTTGTGAATTTCTTTACCTACGCTCTTTGAGATCATCCCTATCTCGCTTTGGGAAATAGCTGCGGCTCCTTCAATCTCCAACTGATAGTCTATTTTCTTTTGTTCGCTGAAAATATCCATCATTTCTTTTGTGCCATAACGACCATTATCGATAGGTAGAATTGCCAATATTTCCAGTCTTTATACATTGAAAATAAATCTACTTATCTAATCTGAACTTGATTAATCTATTCTGTCTCTTAGTTGATGGCAATCACACAAGCAACCCTTTTGACAGTTCATCCGCTTACAGTCTGAACATACTTTCTTTTTCCAATATGGTGCTGTATTCATATTAGTGCCTCTGGGTTAACTTGAAAGTACCTCTTTTTATTTGAATTAAGATTTTCAACAAGTAGATTGTCCAAATACCCATTAAAATAAAATACAAAATACTCAAATCTGGTTCTTCTGGAATTGTCTCTTTTTCAATTTCTTCAGGTTGATCAAATGGTGTCACATATGCAATACCAAGCAAAATTGGAATTCCTAACAATACTATTATTGGTACTACCATATGTTCTCTAATTGTATGGGCTGTAATTAGCGTATATTTTTGCTACAGAATGAAAATACATATCTCTCATATCCTCCTCTACACAAACAGCCAATAGATTGACAATATCTGTAGAGGTGATTATCCCAACTACCTTTCCATCATCAATAACTGGCAATTTTCTTATCCCTCTGTCGTGCATTAGATCTGCTGCAATTCTAACTGTTTCATCCGAATTTATTGAAAATAGCGGTGATGACATGATTTGTTTTATCGGAGTAGTAATCTGATATGCATGAGCTGCAATCTTTATCGCAAAGTCTCTATCTGTAACAATTCCTACTGGTGTATTATCTTCCATAATGATGACTGCTCCAACTTTTGCATCTTCCATCATTTTTGCAGTTTCATTTACTGTTAATGATGCATCTACAGAAATTACTGATTTAGTCATTATATCCCCAATAGTCATAGTTTTTGCATCTGCCATTTTACAATCTCATTACCTCTTATTCCATATTTTATGGTCTTCTAGAATATCAAAGATGAAAATCATCTTAGATAATCTAAATCGGGTTTAAATTAAAAAATTTACTTATTTTATCATGGCAATCAAAATAAAAAAAATTCTTGTTCCTCTAGATGGATCTTCTAATTCTTTTAGAGGCCTTGATGTTGCAATTCACATGGCAAGGGAGTCACATGCAACTGTAACTGGTTTGTATGTGGCAGCAATTACTAAACCTAGGGCTAATGATAAAATCACTCCTTTAGAGAAAATTTTGCTAGAACATGCCCAAAAAATCATGAAAAAATCCAAGTTAAAGGCTGCACAAAAAGGAATTTTATTCTTTGATAGAGTGTCATATGGTGATGATGGAAAAAGAATTGTTGAAGTTGCTGAAAAACAAAATTTTGATCTTATTGTAATTGGTTCAAGAGGGTTGGGCTCTGCAAAAGAATTTTTCTTGGGCAGCACATCAAACTATGTACTTCATAAATCCAAAAAACCTGTACTTATTGTGAAATAGTATGGTGGAATTAGAAAAAAAATCCTTAGACCATTTGGAGCAATTACTAAAAAAAACACAAGAATCATTTGATGGATTGTCTGCAAGATGGAGTGGATTACAGCCTAGAAGCGAATTTAATGTAAAAATATCTGAGGATTTTCATCTTGGGTTTGTTTTTGGAAAATTAGAAGATGATTTTGTTGGGTGGTTTTATTCAGAACATGGCAGATCTATGACCGATTATGAATATCGAGAGTTTTGGAAAAAATGCCGCGATCTGGTAAGATCTCTTCATAAAAAATATGACATGTTTTACTTTCAAGAGTAATTTGCTAAGATTTAATTAAAATAAATTTTCGGTAGATGTCTAACTTCTTGTCCTCTTTTTTACCGCAGCAACTTTCTTTGACGATCTAGTTTCTTTTGTCTTTGCAGTTGCTTTGCTAACTTTTCCTTCCGTTTTCATACTTTTTCCACTTCTTCTATCTGCACGAGAAGCTTTAGCTCTTACTTTTTGTTCTTCCTTTTGTTTTTCTATTTCTTTATCAGTTAGCTTTTTTCTTACCACGCACAATGGAATTATTTTATCCTAAATAAATTAGATCGTTAATTCCATATCTGATTACTCTTTATCTGATTATTTTTGTATGGTATTGGTATTTTACAAAACTCATTCTAAATTTTTGAAGTATCTTTGTTTGCAATTTTTTTATAAAATTAATCATCCTATTGAATTTGTTCTGAATTCTACAGGCAATTGATTTACTTTTTTGTGATTATTGCTTCATCTAACATACTTTTAGATGAACTTTGATTAATTTGAATTTTTTCTACAATTCTTCTGATGATTTAAATTGGATTGATAGAAATTTTTACCAATACTCATGTCTTCTGGTTCCCCAAGAAAAATTGGAAAAAATCAATATCAAATTGATGCTGATTCTAATCTTGGAATGAAAGTTCCTGTCAGGATTTATGCTGATGAGCCTTTACTTCAGAAAATGTTGTCTGATAGAACAATCATGCAGGCGCGAAATGTCGCCTCAATTCCCGGTATAGTTAGTCATGGTGTTGTTTTACCTGACGGGCACGAAGGATATGGTTTTCCTGTAGGTGGAGTTGCAGCTATGGATGCTGAGGAAGGAATGATTAGTCCTGGCGGCGTTGGATATGATATCAATTGTGGGGTGAGATTACTTCGTTCAAATTTAACTGAACAAGCAGTTCGTTCAAAACTAAAAGATCTTGTTACTGATCTTTTTAGTTCTATTCCTTCAGGAGTTGGTTCTAAAGGTGCCGTTAAACTTACTCATTCAGAACTTGATGAAGTTTTAGTAAATGGAGTTAATTGGGCAATTGATCACGGTTATGGTTCTTCTGATGATTCTAGTGTTTGTGAAGAAAATGGTCAAATTCAAAATGCTGATCCAAATGCAGTTTCTGACAAGGCTAGAAAAAGGGGTGCTCCTCAACTTGGAAGTTTAGGTTCTGGAAATCATTTTCTAGAAGTACAAAAAGTTGCAGAAATTCATGATGAGGAAGCAGCAAACAGAATGGGTATCAAGGAAGGAACTATTACAATTTTGATTCATTGTGGTTCAAGAGGTTTTGGTCATCAAGTATGTAGTGATTATCTCAGAGTTGCAGAGCAGGCAATGGAAAAATATGATATCAATTTACCTGACAGAGAACTTGCATGTGTTCCAAACAATTCTGATGAAGGCGAGTCTTATAGAAAAGCAATGTTTGCAGCATTAAATTTTGCATGGAGTAATAGACAAATGCTTACTCATTGGACTAGGAATTCTTTTCAACGTGTGTTTAATCAATCAGAATCTGATCTTGATATGAAATTAGTTTATGATGTCGCTCATAATATTGCAAAAGTGGAAAAACACAAAATTGATGGAAAAGAACGTAACTTGGTTGTTCACAGAAAAGGGGCAACAAGAGCGTTTCCCGCAAATCATAATGAAGTACCATCAAAATATAGGGATTTAGGGCAGCCTGTTTTAGTTCCAGGTTCTATGGGGACTGCCAGTTGGGTTTTACTCGGACAACCAAATTCCATGGATTTGAGCTTTGGCTCTACTGCACATGGTGCAGGAAGAACCATGTCAAGATCAAAGGCTAGGAAAAATTATACCGAGGAGAACGTAAAAAAATCTCTAAATGACAATGGCATATTTATCAAAGCATTAACACGAGATGGTGTTGTAGAAGAAGCTCCTCAAGCATACAAAGACGTTGATGCTGTGGTAAACGTATCTCATAATTTGGGAATTGCCACAAAAGTTGCAAAATTGGTGCCTATTGGTGTGATTAAAGGTTGAGCGAAGAAGATTCAGAACTTGAAAGGTTAAAGGCAAAACGACTTGCTGAAATGCAGAAAAATATATCTATAAAACGGAATGTCGAATCAATTCCTGAGCCGACAAATGAATCAATCCCTGAAACTCCGCGAGACTTGTTGATCAAGATACTTGGCTTTAGGGGAATGGAAGTTTTAGAAAATGCTGAATCACAGTTTCCAAACGAAACTAAAATGATCGTAGAAAAATTATCTGAATTAATCAAGTCTGGTGAAATTAATCCAAGTGAGGAAAATATTGATGGTGGAAAATTATTGGCATTATTTAGATCAGTTGGATTGAATATTAGAATGGCAACAAAAATCAATGTTGAACAAGATGGAAAATTTGTATCTTTAAGCGACAAATTTAGTAATCGATTATCTGACAATGGTGATGAAGAGTGAATGTTGTTTTAGAAGTTGGAACAAAACATTATGTGGATGATTTACTATCCATCAAAAAAGCACTTTCACATATGGAGAGTCTGATAGGTAGTTATAATGCCTATGTCCTTGGTGAACCTTCATCTAAGTTTGGATGGACTTTTTTCAAATTATCTTTTAAACCTAATTTACAAAATGGCATAGAAGAAAAATTTTCTGACATGTTAGCAAAATATGATGGGAATGATCAACCACAAAAATTTGCAAAATTTATGACAGATTATTTTATTTCTAGAGGCTGTGATGTTAAAATAAAAATATCTGACTAGACTCTTCTTCCTCGTTTTCCACCCTTCTTTCTAGTGGTATCGTGAGGAATGGGTGTTACATCATCAATTCTACCAATCTTGAATCCTCCTCTTGCTAATGCTCTGATTGCTGCTTGTGCACCTGGACCTGGTACTCTAGAACCCATTCCACCTACAGCACGTACTCTGATGTGAAATCCTGTGAATAATTTGGTTCTTGCAGCATCAACTACAGCATTTGCGGCTTTCATAGCAGCAAATGGTGATGATTCATACCTATCAGCATTGACATGCACGCCACCAGAACTGATGGCTACAGTTTCTGCACCTGTAAGGTCAGTCATGTGAATAATTGTGTTATTGTAACTACTGTAAATGTGAGCAATTCCCCATTTTTCAGGGCCTTGTTTTTTTGTCTCTGGTTGAGATTTTACTTCCTCAACAGTTTCGGATTTTACTTCCTCAACAGGGGTTTCAGTCTTCTCTACTGGCACTTCAACAACTTCTGTCTCAACTTCTGACAATGAATATTCAGCGCTTAAAGGGTTTAAAATACATTGATTTTCTATCCTTGCCTTAATTTGGTCATATGGCTAAAAATTAATGACTATTCATATACTGCCTTAGTCAGATTGCATTAAATGACATCCCTTCTTTTGCTGGCTATAGGGGTAGGAGTTGCAACAGCTTTGTTAGCTTCAGTAGCATTTCAATTTCTAATCCCGATCAATGATTCGGTTTTATCCCCTTTAGAAAAAAATTGCCAACAAATTGCCGATGAAGGGTACAAAATTCATACAATGTATCCTGATTCAAATCCTGACGAACTCCCTGAAAGTGATTTCAAACGCTTGGTATATCTGGATAAATTATGGATAAAAGACTGTGTTTCTGTTTTGCCTGCTGATTGAATCTTTAGTATTGTAAATAACGTTGAAAGAAATTTTTTACATGGTGAATAGTTATCTAAAATGCTTCCACCCTAAATCTTTTAAACGAACAACGCTGTCTTGTTTTTCCACAAAAACCCCTTTGCCTGAAGTAACATGCCCAATTTCTATAATTGGAGTTTTGCACATCTTTGCATTTTTTTTAATTATGTTTCTGTGTCTAGGGGATGTCGTGAATATGAATTCATATTCTTCCCCGCCATGAAAAATTAAATCGTTCAAATTTAATTTTTGAGATTTTGCAAAATCTTCTAGATCTTTCATAGCTGGTATGTTGTTAATGACAAATTTATTTTTACTTTGTTTTGACATTTCGTTTAACGTGGTCGATAATCCATCACTGGAATCCATTGATGACGAAAAATATTTTTTATTTTTTAAGCCAAAATCTAGTTTAGGTTTTGGGTTAATCACTGATTTTATGGATTTTTTGGTAAAACTTTCTTTTCCTTTTTTCTTTCCGAGAAGCATATTCAATCCTGCAGCTGTATATCCAAATGGACCTGTTACAAATAATATGTCTCCGTTTTTAGATCCTTTTCTAGTAACTATTTTATCCGTTGTTCCAAAAATACATACATTAAACACGATTTCTTTGCCTTGATTGGTATCGCCACCAAGAATTGAAATGTCATAATCATTACATGCTTTTCTAAAACCTGACGCAATTTCATTAATTTTTGAGCGTGAAATTGTTTTTGGTAGATTAATGGAGATTATTCCATATCTGGGTTTGACACCTTTTGCAGCAAAATCACTTACACATGCTACAATGCTTTTTCTTGCAGCATCAGATAATCTCATTTTAGGTGGAATATCTGTACTTTCTACCAACGTGTCTGTTTTTGCTACAATTTTGTTTTTACCTAAATTAAAAATTTCCACATCTTCAGAAATAAATTTTTTTTTACCTAGCCTAGTTTGAAAAATTTCAATTATTGAAGATTCATCTAACTTTGTCATAGCTTTGGGTCACTAATTCTAGTGTATCCTTGACAATTTTCTTGCATTTTTCTTCATTATTTGATTCTGCTGAAACTCTGATGATATCTTCTGTGTTTGACTTTCTGATTAACACCCAGCTGTCATCATCAATGATTCCTTTAATTCCATCTAGTGTAATTGTTTCAGAATAGTCTTTTGAAAATTTAGATTTTACTTCCTCGATAACTTGATCGTGGAAAGCTGCATCAATTGGAGTTTTATCTCTTATCTGACTATATCTTTCCATGTAATTTAAAATCTCATCAAATTTTGAAGTTCCTAACATGGATGCAATTAGACCACTTGTAAGAATTCCTTCTCTGCAATAGTTAAACTCTGGTAAAATGAAACCCCCACTACTTCCCTCTCCACCTGCTTGTGCATTATTCTTTAACATAAGATCAATCACATTTGCTTCTCCTACTTTAGATCTTTGAACCGTTCCTCCTTTTTCTTTGATGAATTTTTCAACTGAAACACTTGTATCTATACTTAGAACAAATTCTTTGTATCCTAATTCTAAAGATTTTGCTACACCCAACCCAAGCGTAACATCAGGTGTTTGTTTTTTCCCGTTTCTAACTACAACCAATCGATCTCCATCTAAATCAAATGCAAATCCTATGTCTTTTTTATTAGACGCTACGACCAATTCTGACAGATTATCCGATGTGGGATCAGGCCCCCTGGTGCATCCTTCTAACTTTTCATTTATTGTTGTAACATTACATCCTATTTTTTCTAATAATTCTGGAGCAAAGCCCCTGGCTGCACCTCCTCCAATATCTACTATGATTTCTGGCTGATTTTGGACATTGCCTATAATTTTTTGTGCATCTTCAATATATGATGATGATATTTTGCTTTCAATACCCATGTTTGATTTTAAAACTTCTTGATGCTCTATAATTTGAGGAAGTTCTTGCTCATTGATTCCTCTTCCTTCTATGATGAATTTTATTCCATTCCATTCTATTGGATTATGTGATGAAGAGATTACTATTCCTGCACCATATTTTCTTGCTTCTCTAAAAACTACGGGAGTTGGCACTGTTTCTAAATTAAAAACATCTATTCCATTTTTCATCAAGGCTGCAGTAGCGGCATCTTTTACCATTGGACCTGAAGGTCTGGTATCTTTACCTATTACACATTTTTTAGATTTAATTAATGATGAAAAATTATTACAAAATTCCAATACGTCTTTTAGATTGAGATCATCTCCAAATATCCCTCTAATTCCTGAAATAGTCTTTTTCAATAATCCAACTCAGAAAGGCTTTTTATTAACTCTGACGTTTTTATCCAAACGTGCCTTGGTAGCTCAGCCTGGTAGAGCGAACGCCTCGTAAGCGTTAGGTCGCGGGCTCGTATCCCGTTCAAGGCTCTGTTAAATTTTTAAAATTATTTAGATGATATTATTGAGAAGTTGTTTCATCGAAGGTTTCAATGTCTGTCTCTAGCTCTTTTCCTAAACCTTCCCACCATTGCTTTGTTTGATCTGTCAAATGTTTTCTGATAATTTGTTTGGAATTGTCCCTTATAGATCTGTCGGTTGATTAACCCTTGATCAATTCATAATGCATTCTGATTTTTTTTATTTTTCTTGCTTTTCTTCTTCTTGTTTTCTTTTCATCTTTCTATAAATAATTATCATAAGTGTACCGCCAGCACAACCCCAAAATAATTCGGATGTTCCGTTTTTTATTCCATATGATTCAAACATGCCAACAAAACTCAATGTCATTATTGCTAAAAGACCTAATCCTATAATTTCAAGTATTTTTACCATGATTTTTCTATGCTCCTTTTGTAAAATCAAAAAGATATATGGTTTTGTAAAACAATTCTCTTGTGGATAAGTATCTTGTAGTAATATTGATCTTTATGGTAGTGACTATTCCTATAGCATTGGTTGAACCCTCATCAGGGGAATTCAGAGATCCTCCTCTTATACCGCTATTTTATGCAGCAATAGCTGGAATTGTAATTATTTTAGTTTACAGCTCTTACAAAGAAAGAAAAGAACGACAACAAGCTAATGCAAAAAGAAGATCTAGAAAATAGATTTTAAAGTTCTAATCCAAACGATTCTGCAATACTGGAAAAATTTACATAAGAATCCAAGTATTGTCTACCCTTTGAAGTAATCACAAAAGTATTCTTACCATCAAATTCTATTCTGTTAATTAGACCTGCACCTGTCAAATTTTCTAAGAATTTTGATAATCTTGAATGTGATAAGTTTGCCTTTGTTAGAAGAGATGTTGTTTTGATGCCTTCTTGACCTGATTGCTGAGTAGCATTTAGTACGTCTGCAACAATTTGCATACTGGTTCTATAGGATGCCATATGTACTCAATTTTAAAACTATGATATAAGGGTATTACCATTAATTCAGATCAGATAAATAATCTCTGGCCTGATTTTTGTATAATGTCATCACAATCATCCATTCCATGGTTTGATGACTTTATTGGCGTTGCCTACAGATATTATGATCTAAGAATGAATGTTGTTCCATTATTTACTGATAGAAAAGAAGCTTCTTCTATTTGGCATGATACAATTCATCCATGGGTAGATCCATCAATCAAAATTCGATTTCTGGAGATCGATGACAAGTACTGGTTTATTCTTGGTTCGGATTCACAGAAACCTAGCACAAATCTATCTTTTTTCAAAGAATTACCAAAATCTGAAAATTATGAACGATTTAAGAAAGGTCATGGTGGTGAAGCGTATCTTAGATTAGGTGTATATGCAAAAAAATTACTTGGTGATGTAAAAAAAGATGCTGTGTGTGATTGTAGTCATGAAGCTCAAGATCATGATGATGGTGATGGGGATGTGTGTTTATTCAACAAATGTAATTGTAAAAAATTCTCTAGTTTTCAAGTAAATTTATTGAAAAGAAAAAAAACAATCACTGATATTAAATTTTTAGATGAAAACGATGTAAAAGATGATCCTCTTGTTTGGAATTGCATTAATGTAAATAAATTTTCAAAATTTGAATAAAGTTAATCTAAATGTTTGTTTACTCTGACATGTTCTCCTGGATAATGCTCATGAAGTTTCTTTGAATAGCATTTGCCACACAATGAGCCCTCTATTTTCCATTCTTCCATTGAGTTATAATGCAAATCGATTTTTTCACTGCAAATTATACACTTATCTTTTGTTCCCAAGATGTGTTTGTTCTTTTTAATCGATATAAAAAACATTCTGGAATAAACCGTGATTAGAAAAATTATGTTAAATATTACTGGTTCATACTGAATTTAGGTAGGTAGTCTGACCAATGTAAACCTCCTGCAAGATTTTTACTTGGTTGGACTTCTACCCTTGAAATTAAAACAAATTACTTGTTAGTTTTTTCAATGCTAAAATTTCTTCTTCTTCTTGCCTAATTTTTTTATCAACTACACGAAGCATTGCATCGTTCCAAACATGCTGAGAGAAGAAATTATGTTTAGTATTTGCCAATTCAATCTCATCATCTACTACTGTATCCTCCAGAAATTTAGTCACAATTACATCTGTGATCTTTAAAATTCTAGAGTTAAGTTTGAAACTGCGAAAAATGGGCTCTAATCTTCGTATGTCTACTTTGAAATCTCCTTTTGATTCCAGAATTTTTTTATGGAGTATTCTAAAATAAACTGCAACAAAGAACAATGTTGCATACCTTTTTGTTTTATGACCTCCCTGTTTCCCATACTTCAATGATTTTTTTGCAAATTCCTTGACAAGGTATGGATATAGTAAAATTCTATAATCATCTTTTA
>Ga0224512_10003696_pt1 | contig 13342 bp, 7 predicted proteins | sample SF_May12_sed_USG_4_FD_169103 | JGI IMG/M metagenome (GOLD analysis project Ga0224512, IMG submission 169103) | Sediment microbial communities from San Francisco Bay, California, United States - SF_May12_sed_USGS_13 | ecosystem: Environmental > Aquatic > Marine > Sediment | place: USA: California...
CCCGCCACCAAGAGCACGATTCGCCTCGACGCGAGAATCTCCCGCAGACCGAGCGTGAGACCGAATTCCGGTGCGGGATCCAGGGAGCGGGCCATGGCATGGCGGCGGGACGCCTCGGACAACTGCGCCACGTGGCAGTGGGGGATCAGCGAGGGCCCGGGCTCGTTGAACCCGACATGACCGTTGCTGCCCATCCCCAGGACGCACACGTCGATCGACCCGCGGTGCGCCAACTCCGCCTGGACTCGCTCGCACTCGACGGCAGGGTCGGGGGCCGCCGAGGAGAACGACAGATAGCGGTCCGGCGGAATGGCCAGCGGTTCCAGCAGCCGAGTGCGGAGGTAATGCTCGCAGGAGGCGGGATGGGTGGAGGGAATCCCGCCCCACTCGTCCAGCTGCACGACGCGCAAGTGATCGAAAAACCGCCTGTCCGTGTCCGACTTCTTGACCAGCTCGGCATACACGCCGCGTGGCGAGTGGCCGGTCGCCGCACACAACAACAGGTCGTTCCGCTTCTCGACTGCCCCGATGACGAGCGCCCCGGCCTGGACGCTCAAGTGTTCGTAGTCGTCGCAGTCGATGATGTGCATCGGGACTGAGAGCTACTGTTTCCAGAGCTTGTACGGTTTGTCGACGTCCGTCGCGAAGGGCAGCATCACTTTCCGTCCGGTGCCCGCGGATGCGTAGGCCGCGAAGACCACCTCCAGCACCGCCTTGCCGTCTTCGCCGGTCAGCAACGGAGGCTCGTCGTGCTTCACGCAGTGCACGAAATGCTCGAGCTCCTGCGGAAATCCGTAGTTCCAGACCTCCTCGTACATCGTGAAGCTCCACCCGACCGTGCTGCCCGCTTTCTCGACGGCATACCCCACGCCGCGTTTACTGTATGTCTGGATCGAGTTGCCCTGAAGCACGTCGGCGTAGGCCACGCCCTCTGAACCGTGGATCTCCGCCCGGTCGTCCATCCCGCCGAGCTTGGTCCAGCTCTCCTCGGCCACCGCGAGGACGCCGTTCACGAATTCGAGGATGAGGATTGCGTTGTCGTCACCCTTGGTCTTCGCGCCATGGACGCTCGTGCTCATCTGGGCGTAGACGGACGTGATGGGGCTCCCGCCGTTGAGCCACCGGAAGAACGCGATGGCGTGGCACCCCATATCCATCGTAACCCCACCGCCCGACCGCTCCACGTCCCAGAAATGCGCGGCATGCGGCCCGTCGTGTTTCTCCGATTGCTTGAGCAGAACCGGCTTCCCCAGCGCCCCTTCGTCCAGCAGCGCCTTGAGACGGACGTACTTGGGCGTGAAGCACAGCTCCTCGGCATACATCAGCTTGACCTGCGCCCGTTTGCAGGCGTCGATCATGCGATCCGCTTCCGCCAGGTTCATGCACAGCGGTTTCTCCATCACCACGTGCTTGCCGGCCTGCGCGGCCGCGAGGGTGATGTCGCAGTGCAGAAAGTTGGGGGCGCCGACCACCACCATCTCGACCTCGTCCATGGCCAGGAGCCGGTCGAGCGACGTGAAATGGTGCGGGATGCCGTAGGTCGCCGCGAAATCCCGGGCGTGGCCCTCGGTGGGGGACATCACCGCCACCATCCTGGCGTCGGCGACCCGTCGCAGGGCTTCCGCGTGAATCGTGGAGATGAACTGCGAGCCGATGAGTCCTACGCCGATCTTGTCGCTCACGTCGATGCCCCGCTGGTGCTCGAGGTCACGGGAGACTCACCCCTCGAACCTGAGGGTGAACACGGACGAATCCACCCGGAGTCGATACCGCAAGGTCTCGCTCAGGACGATCTCCACCCGGTCGCCGTAGCGCGACAAGCGGCGCAGCAACCGCTGCCAGTGCCGCACGTGCGCGTCGTGCAGGTGGTCCACGCGCAGGCTCACGTACGCGCTGGTGTCACGCAACGCGTCCTCCAGGTGGCGCGCCGCCCGATTGAAGAACCCGCGGTCCAACCAGCCCTTCAGGCGGAGGGAGAGCGTGCCCGCCGCGTTCCGGGCGTCGCCCAGCGAGATGTCCAACGCGCCGGCCTCCCGGTACCGCGCGAACACCCGCTCCAGCCTCCGCAGGTACTCCTGGGCCACGCGATGCGCGGACTCGCCGACCGGCTCGAAATGCCGGTCGATGTAGTCCTGCATGGAGAGCCCTACGATCCAGTCGGTCACGGCCTGCGGGACGAGGCGCGGCCGCCACCAGGGCACCGATCGAACGAACTGCACGCTGCGCGAAACCCTCGCCGCGAGCAGCCCATGCGTCAGGAACCGCAGCATGATGGTCAGCGTCTCCACGAACGGGTATCGACGGGTGACCACGGGCTTCCTGAGGTAGCGGAGCTTGTTGCGGATCCGGGCGGCGATGCCGCGGTCGTCGAACAGCCGGTGGTAGACGTCCCGGTAGCCGGCGACCAGTTCGGTGAAGCTCATCCCCTTTGGAACGACGTTGGTCCACAGCTTCGTGTTGTCCGAGCTGTCGGTGTCCGGCAGGATCCGCCCGTCCGCCGCCAGCCGCTCGTAGAGCGGCGTCTTCGGCGTCGCCTGCAGCAGGCCGATCATTGCCGCCTGGATCCCCGCGTCGGTGATGAACCGGTGTTGGCGCCCGAACGACCCGGTCGTGTCGTGGTCGAACCCGAGGATGAAGCCGGCGAAGACGTCGATCCCGTGGGCGTAGAGGGTGCGCACCGAGGTGAGCAGGTCCTGGCGGGTGTTCTGGAACTTGAGCGTCTCCTTGAGGCTGGCCTCGTCCGGCGACTCGATCCCCATGAAGACCCACCCGAAGTTGGCCGCGCGGAACAGCTCGAGCAGTTCCGGGTCCTGGGCCAGGTTGACGGACGCCTCCGTCCCGAAGTGGAAGGGGTGTCCGTGCTCGCGCTGATACGCGGCCAGGAAGCGCAACAGCACCTTGGCGGCGGGCTTGTCGCCGATGAGGTTGTCGTCCACGAAGAAGACACTGCGGGCGCCGAGCCGCCGCAGAGCGTCCAGCTCCCGCCCGACCTGCGCCGGCGCCTTGGTGCGCGGCTTCCGCCCGAACATCACGATGATGTCGCAGAACTCGCAGCGGAACGGGCAGCCGCGGGAAAACTGCAGACTCACGGCCCGGTACTTGGGCAGATCCAGCAGATCGAAGCGGGGGACCGGCGAGTCCTCGAGGGCCACGACGCCGGTTTCCTGGTACAGCGGTTGCGGCTGTCCCCGCTCGACGTCGCGGCAGAACTCGGGCCACACATACTCGGCTTCGCCGGCGACGACCGTGTCCGCCAGGCCCTCGTACTGCTCGGGGCAGAGCGACGCGTAGCTGCCACCGGCCACCACGTGATGGCCGCGCTTCCGGTAGTAGGCCAGCAGCTCCCGCTGCCGGCCAACCTGCACGCCCATCCCGCAGATGCCCACGATGTCCGCCTCGGGCGCGAGCGGCAGCGACGCGATGTTCTCGTCCACGATGGACACGTCCCAATCGGCGGGGCACAGGGCCGCCAGCGTGGCCAGGCCCAGCGGCGGGTTGATGGCCCGCTTCCCAGGGAGCACGTGATCAACCGCCCACTTGAAGCTCCAGAAACTCTCGGGAAACCGGGGATTGATGAGCAGCAGTCGCATACGCCCCCCCTTCGTGCGCGATCGGTCTCGGGTGCCGCTCGGACCCGGCTAGTCCTGCGCCTGGCGCTTGGCCGCGGCCTTGAGATCGTCGTTGGCCCAGATCGCGACCTCGACGCGCCGGTTCTGCTGGCGGCCCGGCACGGTTTCGTTGCTCGCGATCGGTTGCAGTTCTCCATACCCGACCGCGCTCAACCGGCCGGCCAGGACGCCCTGTCGTGCGAGGAAGGTCGCGACGGACGAGGACCGGCGCAGCGACAGCTCCATGTTGTACGCCTCGCTGCCCGTGGCGTCGGTATGGCCTTCGACCAGAACGTTCGTGTCGTCGTACTTCTGGAGGATGCGGGTCAGCTTGACCAGCTCCGCCTGCGCCGCGGGCCGGAGATCGGCGCGATCCACGTCGAACAGCAGGCCGCTGCCGAACGTGATCTTGATGCCCTCGCCGATGCGTTCGACCCGGGCACCTGCGAGATCCCGCTCCATCTCGGCGGCCTGCCGATCCATGTAGTTGCCGATGATGGCCCCGGCGGCACCGCCCACGGCCGCACCGATGACCGCGCCGGCCGCGGTGTTGCCGGCTGCCTTCCCGATGACGGCACCGATGACCGCCCCGCCACCAGCGCCCACAACGGCTCCCGTCTGGGTCTTGGTCGCGCAGCCCGCCAGCCCCACCACCAGGGCCGCGATCATCACCACCGGCACGATGCGTCGCATGGGTGCACTCCTCGGCTGGGGTTTCCCGACTACCCCAAGGTAACCGCCAGGGGCGGCCGGAGCGATGAGCGACGTCCTACCGCGCGACATCAACTCCGAGAGCGTCCGACGGTCCGGGCGCCGGGTGGGTCATGGTCCGGATGGGCTGACACCGGGCCGGGCGCGACGAAAGGCCGTTTCCCCGGCGCGCCCTTCGGACGTATGATCAGGTGCCGCCAGCCGAATGCCACGTGCGTGAGCCGAGTCGCTCGCCACCGCGACCGGCGGCCTGCCACCCAGGAGTTCTGCCATGACCGACGCTACCGCGGAAACCCCCACCTCGCGCCTGCGCGACGAGCACGTGGTCATCCTCGCCGTCGCCGACGCCCTGGAAGCCCTCGTCACCGAAGCCGAGGCGGGGCGCTGGAACTTCGGGGCGTTCGGCGATGCCCTCACGTTCATCCGATTGTTCGCCGACGCCTGTCACCACGGCAAGGAAGAGGATCTGCTGTTCCCGGAGCTCGAGAAGACGGGCCTGCCGCGGGACCGCGGGCCGATCGCCGTGATGCTCGAGGAGCACCGCCAGGGCCGAGAGTTCGCGCGGCACATGGCCGGAGCGCTCGCGAGCGCGCGGGAGGGCGACGAGCGCGCCCGGGCCACGCTGCGGAACGCCGCCGCCGGGTACGTGAACCTCATCCGCGGCCACATCGCCAAGGAGGACCATGTCCTGTTCCACATGGCGGACCAGGCCGTGCGGGGAACCGCGTGCCGGACGCTGTGCGGCGCGTACGCCGGCGTCTGCGGCCGGCACTTCGAGGGGCACACCAAGGAGCAGCTCACGGCGCTCGCGACGTCCATCCGGGAACGGGCGGGACTGACGGCGTGACGAGAGAAGGAGGCACGCATTGAGCGACCAGACGCTGCCCACCTTTGCCAAGGCCGGCTGGAACGAGATGGCCGACGCCGTCCCCGGCATCATCGGCAAGACCATCGCGCACGTCGTCGTGAAGAAGCGCCTCGACCGGCCGGTGGGACAGGTGTTTCTCGTGTTCACCGATGGGACCTATTACGAGTTTTACAGCACCGGCGACAACATCACCGGTACCAGTGCCATCGACGTGGGCGACATCGACGACGTGCGCCGCTACGGCGGGGAGGAATGCATCGTGATGCAGGCCTCGGCCCCGGTGACCCCGGGCGGCGGCGCGCCACGGGTGCGCGACCTTCGGGGTGACCCTCGGTGAGCGAACAGGGTCCCGGTGAGCGCGTCCGGGACGCCCTCGTGACGTTGCACCTCGGTGGTAGGTTCACGCGGCCGCGACGCGGCCGTCACGTCGCGAGTCGGCGCAACCCCGCAACCCGCTTCCCCATCGCCCCCGTAACCCGCTTGCAGGAGTCCGCCAGGTCCCCGCCGGGGAACCGCGTCCGGGCCAGCATGCCCGCCATCCCTGGTCGAACAGGTCTGCTGCACCGTGTCGGGCTGCAGCTCCGCGGCCTCGGGCTCGTGCACGGTCCACCACGGGAGCGTGTGACACTGACGCCCGGTGACGAAGCGGGACCTGGTTGAGGGAGGGGAAGTTATGAAGGAATAGCGCCTCGTTCTCTTGCTCGATCGCGCGTGATTTTATATATTAGAGGGTTCGTCGCTTCAATTCCGACTAATGTCGGAGGGATGCCGCGAAGGCTCCCCGGCATTCGGGTCCCCCCCCAAGGAGGCAGTTTTCATGCGCCCAGCGGTTCTTCCCACACTCGGTCTTCTCCTCTCTTTCGCCTGGCTTGGCTGCGGCGAAAGCGTCCAGTCCGTCGCCGTGACTCCCATTCAGGCGAGGATCGTGGTGACGGATACCGTGCGGCTCGCCGCCAGCGCGCTCGGCGGGAATGGCAACGTCCTGACCGACCGGACCGTGACTTGGGAGAGCCGCAATGCGGCCGTGGCGACGGTGGACGCCGACGGCCTCGTGACCGGCGTGGCGGACGGCGTTGCGGAGATCGCGGCGACGGCCGACGGCATTTCGGGCACCGCCTCGGTCACCGTCTTCACCCCCGCGGTGCTGGTACTTTCCAATTACCGTACGGGCAACGGCGCGATCCTGGACTCGTTCTCCGTCCGCACGGCGAACCTCACGTACGACACGCTCACCGTGAGCGCGCAGACCCCGAGCGTGGCGTTCCTGAACCAGTATGACGTGGTCCTGCTGTTCGAGGACGGCCTGTTCGCCAATGCCATCAACGTGGGCGACTCGGTCGGCGCATACGTCGCGGGCGGGGGCAACGTGGTGCTGGGCACGTTCTACTGGCAGGAGCGCAGCGACAACCCGAACTTCACTGAGCCCGGGTGGGGGGCGCTCGAGGCGCTCGATCCGTTCACGGCCCCCTACGGGTCGGAGTACCGGGCGGACAGCCTCGACGTCGCCTCGATCGTGGCGCACCCGATGACCGCGGGCGTGACGGCACTCCGGGTCCACAGCTATCACGGCGGCGTCGCGGCCAAGTCTGGCACGACCGTGCTGGCGAGATGGTCGGATGCGTGCCAGACCTGTACGGGCGGGGTGAACGACCCGCTCGTCGGGTACCGGATCGGATCCATGGGCCAGCGGATCGTCGGCATCTCGGTAGCACCGCAGTACCCGGTCTATGGCAATTACTCGGGGGATTTCTATCGCCTGTGGGGGAACGCCCTGCGGTGGGCGGCGGCTGGTGGATCCGGCACGACGCTGGCGCGGTCGGCGGATCCAATGGTGTGGCCTGCCCGTCAGGCGACCTCGCCCGCGGTGCCCCGCGTGGGCGGCGGGAGTGAGGTGCGGCGCATCGACCGCTGAACGAATCCGGCAGAGCGCCGAGGCCTCGCGCGGCCCACACGGTCGCGGGGCCTCGGCGCTCGGCCCAGCAGCGCAAGACACACGCCCGCCACCACCACCGACCCGATCACGCCCGCCACGTTCGGGCCCATCGCGGCCATGAGCGGATTCACCGGCCCGTCGGTCTCGTCCGCACCGGAGCGCTGGGCACCCAACAACGAACGGCGAGTCCCCGCTCGGGCAACCGACGGTGACTAGCGGGGACGCAAGATCAACCGGCCGGTCGTAAACGGCCGCGGCTGCCCGTCGAGCAGCAATTCCAGCTGCGGGCCGAGCCCGGCCACGCGCCCCTCCGCCAGCACGCAGGGCGGGGAATCCCCGGATTCTCCATAGAGGGCCACGTCGCGCCCGAGCACCAGCGAGCGCTCCCGGTAGCGGGCGAACAGGCGGTCAGGGCCGTCGGCTCGCAGCAGCTCGTCGTTGCGGCCCAACGCCGCGAGGAGTCGGTGTAAGACCCGGCCCAGTCGGCAGGCCTCGGGGTCGGTCGCCGCCGCACGGAGCGCGGTGACCGCCGGCACGAAAGGCGTCGGTGGCACGTCGGGCACGACCTCGACATTGAGGCCGATGCCCAGGATCGCCCGGATCCCGGTGGCCCGAGTCTCGACGTGCGTGAGGATGCCGCAGACCTTGGCCCCATCGAGCAGAATGTCGTTCACCCACTTGATGCCGGCCCGCCCGGTGAGTCCGGGGAGTCCGTCGATCGCCTCCACCACCGAGACGGCGCCGAGGGCCAGGATCGCGATGGGCGACCGGACGGCGTGTGCCGGTGGGGTGAGCCAAAGCGAGAGATGCAGGTTGCCGGACAACGCGGCCCAGGGACGCCCGCGCTGGCCGTGCAGTCCTCGGCCCGCGCCGGCCAGACACGCGATCCCGTCGGGGAGGTCCGCGCCCTCACGACTCAGGGAGACCAGCGTGTCGAACTGGGACCGATCGGCCGACTCGGCCGCGAAGAGACAGGGCCAGCGCGTCTCCGCCGAGGTGGACGCGACATACCACGGCCGGGCGCCGAACAGCCGCGTGGCGAACGCGTCACCCCCTGGCAACACCGGCGGCGGCGTGGTCCACGGGCCCATGCTCCGGGGGGCGATCCGCTCGCCGAACTCCACGTTGTCGGTGCACACGATCATCGCGCGTTCGCCCTGTGACGGCACCTGGCAACGATGCGGTGAGAGGGAAAGGAGCTGCCGCGGGCGGCCGTGCCTACCCGAGCACGACGTGGACCTGGTGCTCGAGCCCGTCGTCGGCGAGGGGAACCAGCGCGCCTGCCGACAGAGGGGTCCCGTCGAGACTGATGCTGGCCACCCCGCGACAGACGCGCTCCGGATTCTCGACCAGAAGCCGATAGCGCGTGGCACCATGGCGATAGACGATCTCGAAGCGTTTCCAATCATGGGGAATGCACGGATCGATCGCGAGCGCCGCCCCGCGTTTGCGGAATCCCAGAATCGACTCCAGTCCCGCGCGGTAGAGCCAGCCGGCCGCTCCCGTGTACCACGTCCATCCTCCCCGACCGACGTGGGCGGGTGCGGCATAGACATCGGCGGCGATCACGTAGGGCTCCACCTTGTACCGGTGCGCGCTCGCGCGACGGCTCGCATGGTGAATCGGATTGAGCAGGCTGAAGAGCTCGACGCTCTTGTCGCCCTCACCCAGCTGCGCAAAGGCAATGACCGACCAGATCGCGGCGTGAGTGTACTGCCCACCGTTCTCCCGGATGCCGGGCACATAGCCTTTGATGTAGCCGGGGTCGTGGGGGGTCCGGTCGAACGGCGGGGAGAAGAGCAGCAGGAGCCGGTCGGCCCGACGGACCAGCCGTCGTTCAACGGATTCCATGGCCTGGCGCGCCCGGTCGGGATCGCCGGCGCCGGACAGCACCGCCCAGGACTGGGCGATCGAATCGATCTGACACTCGTCGTTCTGCGCCGATCCGAGCGGCGTCCCGTCGTCGAAGAACGCCCGCTTGTACCAGTCGCCATCCCACGCTTCGCGCTCCAACGACGTTGCCAGCGCGTCGGCCCGCTGGCGCCACCGGGCCGCCCGCTCCCGGTCGGCACGGCCATCGGCGATCCCGGCGAACTCGCGCAGTACCACCTGGAGAAACCACCCCAGCCACACGCTCTCTCCCCGACCCGCATGACCGACGCGGTTCATCCCGTCGTTCCAGTCGCCCGCGCCGATCAAGGGGAGACCGTGACTGCCTACGTCGAGACTGCGATCCAACGCCCGCGCGCAATGTTCGAACAGGGTCGAGCGGTCATCGGATACGTCGGGTTCGAAGTAGTGCTCCTGCTCGTCCGCGTCGAGCGCCGGACCCCGGAGCCATGGGATCGTCTCGTCGAGCACGTGCCGGTCCTCGGTCACGGCGAGATACCGCACCACCGCATACGGCAGCCACAGGAGGTCGTCGGAGATCCGCGTCCGTACGCCGCGCCCGGTGGGGGGATGCCACCAATGCTGGACGTCGCCCTCGGGGAATTGCCGCGCGGCGGCCCGCAGGATGTGGGCGCGCGCGAGATCGGGCCGCGCCACCAACAGCGCCATGACGTCCTGCAGCTGGTCGCGGAACCCGTAGGCCCCCCCGGACTGGTAAAAGGCGGAGCGGGACCAGAGGCGGCAGGAGAGCGTCTGATAGAGCAGCCAGCGGTTGAGCAGCAGATCCATCGACGCGTCCGGTGTGTGGACCTGGACCGTGCCGACCACGGTCTCCCACCGTTCCTGGACTTCGCGGAGCAGGGCGGCACTCTCCTTCCCGCGATAGCGGGTAATCAGCGTGCGCGCGTGGTCGGGATTCTCCCCCTGTCCCAGCAGAAACAGCACCTCGGCGCGTTGTCCAGGCGCCAGCTCCACCTCCGTCTGCAGCGCGGCGCAGGGGTCCAGCGTCGCGCCGGTCGCACCGGAGAGCTCATCCCCCCGCTCGAGCGAGGCCGGGTGGTCGAAGCTCGCATTCCGGCCCAGGAACTCGAGGCGGTCGCAGGTCCAGGACGTGTGACGCCCCCCCAGGTCGGCGAAGGCGATTCGATTCGCGAACTCCCCGTTCCAGGCGTTGCGCGCAAACGCGGCGCCGGTCGCATGATCGATCTCGGTGACCACGTACGGCACGGACCGGCTGCGCGTAACGCCCAGGACCCACTCCGCATAGGCCGTGACCGACAGCCGACGTTTGCGCTTCGAGCGATTCACCAGCGTGAGACGCGAGATCTTGATCGGGTCGTCCGGCGGCACGAACTGCAGCAGATCCAGCGCGATGCCGTGGGACGTGTGCTCGAAGCGGCTGTACCCCTGACCGTGCCGAATGACGTAGGGCGAGGTTTCTTCGCGGATCGGGAGACACGTCGGCCCCCAGAGCAGACCACTGTCCAGATCGCGCACGTAAAACGCCTCGCCCGGCGTGTCACTGACGGGATCGTTCGACCACGGCGTCAGCTTGTTTTCCCGGCTGTTCACCGCCCAGGTGTAGCCGCAGCCCGACTCGGAGACCTGGAATCCGAACTGCGGATTCGCCACGACGTTGATCCAGGGAGCCGGCGTCCACTGCCCCTGGCCCAGCACCGTGACGTACTCGTGGCCGTCGCGCGAGAAGCCTCCCAGGCCGTTGAAGTACTGGAGGTCGAGCGTTGGGGGGGGCGTCAGTTCCGCGTCCTCGCGCGGTGTGCGGAGCCGGGGTGGCACTGGCCCCGGCCGCAAGCGTTCCACGCGGATCACCTGCTCCGCCAGCGTGCCCGCGCTCGCCAGCACGACCACGCGCGCTGCCGAGCGCAACAGGACCAGGTCCTGCGCCGGCAGGAGGTCCTCCCGCAGCACGAAGACGTTCCCCAGGCCCCCGTCCCGCTCACCGCCGAGGGCGGACTGACTCGCCCGCACCATAGCCTCGAACCCGATCTGAAAATCCTGGGCATAGGAGGTGCCCTTCGCGTTCAGGATCACCAGGTCGGCAGGGATCCCCTTGAGGTGCCAGTACTCGTGCGCCCGCAGGAGGTGCCGTGCGACATCCCGCTCCTCCTCGCGCTCGACTCGGACGACGGCAAGCGGGAGATCGCCGGAGATGCCGTGTGCCCAGAGCCCGGAGGGCCCGCGACGGTTCGTGGCCAGTTCCTCGGGCGTGGGGCGCAACGTGCGATCGCTGTAGAGCATGCGATTGGCCAGCCGCTGGAAGAGATGCGCTTCGTCCTGGGTGATCCGGAGGTGGTGCAACTGGACTTGCGCGTACGTCCAGGCCAGCGAGCTCTCGCGCTCGAACGTTCCGGGCTGGCGGTACTTCTCCGCGAGGTCGAGGGCTTCCTCCCGCGACGGGGCGACGAGCGTGGTGAAGACGAGCCGGACCGTCCCGCCGGCAGGGATCGCGACCCGATACCGCAGACTCACGATGGGATCCAGAATCGTCCCGGTGGTGTTCGTCAGCGGCACGTCCTCGATCACGGAGACCGGCGTTCTGATCCCCCGGCCCCGGCCCAGAAAGCGGGCGCGGTCGCTCTCGTACTGATACGGGCCGACCAGCTCTCCGTCGATCGCGGCGACGTGCGCGAGCCACGGTTGGTGCTCGTCCGCCGAGCGGGGGCGTCGGGTCGCCAGCAGCGTCTCGAGCTCCGGCACGATGGCGGTTTCCACGAAGAGGTTCGAGAAGGCGGGATGGGCCTCGTCCGCGGCCTGCTCCGCCAGCGCGACTTCGGCATAGGAGGTGACATCGATCTCCCGATCGCGGTCTTCGAGATTGGTCACCGTCAGCTGGCGCAGTTCGGCATCGTCTTCGGGCGAGACGATGATCTCGAGCGTGATCGCCAGTGATCGGTCGCGCTGCAGGATCTTGGCCCGGTCTTCGGCATACACGACGTTGTACTTGTCCACTTCGGTGCCGCTCGGCTGGAACCCGGCGGACCAGACGCCACCGGTTTTCGCGTCCCGCAAGAAGATGAAGCTGCCCCAGCAGTCACGGGTCGTGTCCTCGCGCCAGCGGGTGACCGCAAGGGTGCGCCACCGGCTGAAGCCGGAGCCCGCCGCCGTGACCATGACCAGATACCGACCATTCGAGAGGAGATGGGTGCGTGGCGGGATGTCGTGCGGCGATTCGAACCGCCGCAGCGTTGGCGGCACGAGGTCCCGCACGTGCACCGTCACCCGGACTTCCTCGCCCCGCGGGTGCGTGACGGCCACCGCGCGCGGGGTGCGTTCCTGCAGCAGGAGCTCCGACGCCTGGATCATGGGATGCGCGTGGAAGCGTCGCCGGGTGAGGCCCTGATGCACGACGTTGCCCAGGGAGACGATCGTCATGCCCTGATGGTGCGCCATGTACGCCCGCACCACGGCGACCTGTTCGTCCTCGGGAAGCCGCGACGGCGTGAAATCCAGGGCTTCGTAGAACCCGTAGACGCCGCGGGCCCCGGCCGCTTCGAGGCGGGGGACGTTGGCGATGGCGGCTTTGGGATCGACCATCGCCGCGAGGGCGGTGGCGTAGGGCGCCACCACCACGTCCTCGAAGAGCCCGCGCTTGAGTCCCAGGCCGGGCACGCCGAAATCTGAATACTGATAGGTGAGCTTGACGTCGCGGACGTTGTAGGCCGACTCGGAGACGCCCCAGGGCACCCCGCGTTCCGTGCCATAGCGAATCTGGCGCGCGACCGCGAGGTGGCTCGTGAGATCCAGCAGGCTGCGGGCGGGCTGCTCCATCACCAACAGCGGCATCAAGTACTCGAACATCGATCCCGACCAGGAAACCAGCGCCGCCCCGCGCCCCACCGGCGTGAGCGAGCGGCCGAGGAGAAACCAGTGACGTGGCGACACGTCGCCCTTGGCGATGGCGACGAAGCTCGCCAGCCTCGCCTCGGAGGCCAGTAGGTCGTAACAGCTGGGGTCGAGGGTGTTGTCGGCCGCCCGGAACCCGATGGAGAACAGCTTGCGCGAGGCATCGAACAGGAATCGGAAGTCCATCCCCTCGGCCAGCTGTTCCGCCTGCAGGGCGAGGGCCGAGAGGCGGTGCTCGAGCGTACTGGCCGCGCTCGGAGGCGTGGCGTCCGCCCGAAGCACCTCGAGATCGCGTGCGTGACTCTGGACGGTGTCCCGGACGGCGGTTGCCCAGGCCAGGATCTCCGGGCCGGACTCGTGCCCGGCGGCGGCAAGGGTGCGGACGATGTCCAGCAGGTTCTCCGCCCGGGTCTCCAACTGTTCGAACCGGGAAGCCCATCCGTCCGTCGACGAGGGGGGATCCTCCAG
>Ga0224512_10003697_pt1 | contig 13340 bp, 17 predicted proteins | sample SF_May12_sed_USG_4_FD_169103 | JGI IMG/M metagenome (GOLD analysis project Ga0224512, IMG submission 169103) | Sediment microbial communities from San Francisco Bay, California, United States - SF_May12_sed_USGS_13 | ecosystem: Environmental > Aquatic > Marine > Sediment | place: USA...
ATGGACGGCGACGACCTGAATTCGGCGCGGATTCGCGACCCGGATGGCAAGAAAGTGTTCGAGGATATGGCCAAGGGGCCGCTGCGCGAGCAGAAGCTGACCGAGACCTTCGCCGAGAGCGCGGAGCCGCTGTGTTGGGCAGATCCGGACGCTGACCCTGACGAAGATATCGTTACCTTGGAAGAGTTCCTGGAACGATGGTCCGATGGAACCTACGTCTTTACGGGTATGGGAGACGGCGGCGAAAAGTCCGAGGGCGAATCGGAGCTTACTTATGAGCTTCCGGCCGCGCCTGCAGATGTGGACTTCGATGGTAGCGTCATTACATGGGATGCAGGTGATGATCTTGGCAATTGCGCGTCCTTTGGTGATTTGGTCGGTCTCGTTACGGCCGGGGTTCTCCCGGAACACCCCGTGGATGTATCCGTTGCCGCCTGGGAGGTTGTTTTCGAACCCGATGTCGACGACGGCGACCCGACAGGTGCACTCAAATTCACGGTTCGCGTGGCTGGCGACATTTCGCCAAAAGCAGTCACGGTTCCGGCAGAATATATCGCCTCCCTGCCGGACGACACTCCGGTGAAGATCGAGGTCGGTGCGATTGGCGTAGATGACAACGCGACGTTCACCGAGGCCGACGGGTTCTGCGTTAACGAAGATGAAGGGTGCGACTAAAAAAACTAGTAAGCAGGCTGCCTGGCAAACACCACGGCAGAGTTTGTATTAGCCGGCCTGTCCGGGCCTCAGTCGCCTTGTTGATCTTTAGATGAGCAAGGTGACCGAGGCACTCTACCAAAGCGGTCGCTCGCTCGCGTTGCCATGAAACTTCGTAACAGCAATGCCTTGTTCCACCTGTCACGACGGGCCAGCCTGATCGCCGGCCTGTTGCTGTTGGCAGGCGGTGTCGCGGCAAAGGACGCTGCCGATGGCTCGGAGCAGGACCTGTATGTCGAGGTCAAGGACGGTCTCGTCACCCTCAGCGTGCGCGACGTGAGCCTTGATCACGTCCTCGAGGCAATCGCCAGCCAAAGCGATCTGGTCGTTATCGGAGACGCTACGCTCGTGCAACGGATTACGATTGACTTCGAACGCCTTGCTTTGGCTGATGCGATCCACCGTATCATGCGTGAGCAGAGTTATCTTCTGTATGCCGCAGACGCCAACGAGGAATCTTACAGCACGATCTGGGTGTTCTCGGACGGACCCGCAGCCGATGCGCCGACTTCCTCCGAGGCAGCGTCGGACGTTGAATTTCTGCACTCGAAACTCCTGAGCGATGATCCGAAGACCAGACACGATGCGCTCAAGGCTCTGCGCAAGCTCAAAGGTGACGACGTCGTTGCACCAATTAGCCTCGCGCTGACTGACGGAGAAAGGGATATCCGCGTAAAAGCGGTCTATGCGCTCGCGGATATCGGCGGCAGCGACGCAGCCGCGGCGCTCGCAGCTGCATCGGCCGACGAGAATGCTTACGTGCGGGCAGAGTCCGCGTACGCATTGGGGATGATTGGTGGCGATACCGCGATTCGCGTCCTCGAGCACGCGCTTCGTGACCCGGAGATCGACGTGAGGCAGTCCGCTGTCGAGGCTCTTACGGACATCGGCGGCGGGCAGGCCGTCCGGGCGCTCGGTATCGCTCTCAAGGATACGGACGCCGGGTTGCGGCTGGAGGCCGTCGAGGCCCTCGAAGAAATCGGCGGAAAAACGGCGATGCGGCTCCTAAGCGGTGCACTTGAAGACCCCGACGACACCGTACGACACGCGGCGAACGCGGCGCTCGCCGAATTGATGAATTAACGCCAACGATGATCAAAGCCCGCGATGAATGTTAACTGGATCACAGTTTTCATCTAAAATCCATATAGTTATTAGACTTTCTTCGTGCATTTTGGGACAACAGGACGTCCCACGGAGATGCACGATGAAACCAGCAGCCGCAGATGAAAAGGTTGACTACCGCCTGCTCGGGCTCCTGTCCAACCTCGTTATCTGCGCGAGCTGCCTGCGCGAAGGCAGGATCACGCCGGTTCCGCAAATATTTTCGCACCGGCACCGACCGAAAGCCCTCTGCAGCGGCTGCACGCGTCCATCGGGTTCGGATGTGCGGCGCAATATCACCCGTCTGGCAAGCCGCAAATAGCCGGCCCGATTTGAGGGCTGCTGCGGAGGTATAGCGCTCCAGGCAGCCTTGCGGCACACTTTCAGCCCTATAAACGCAGCCTGTGCGACACGCACGCAGTAGCTCGATGGCAAAACTGTACTTTTATTACTCGTCGATGAATGCCGGTAAATCGACGGCGCTACTGCAGTCGAGCTACAACTACAAAGAGCGCGGCATGAATACGCTGATCATGGCGCCCAAGCTCGACGACCGTTATGGCGTTGGCAAAGTCACGTCCCGCATCGGCATCGAATCCGAAGCCCGTACGTTCGGTACTAACGAGGATCTGCTCGAGATCGTCCAACAGCGCCACGACGACGAGCCGCTGCATTGTGTATTGATCGACGAAGCCCAGTTCCTGACCAAGGAGCAGGTCTTCCAGCTGGGTGAAATTACCGACAGGTTGAATATACCGGTGCTGGCCTATGGCCTGCGCACAGATTTTCAGGGTGAACCGTTCGAAGGCAGCAAGTATCTGCTGGCCTGGTCCGATAATCTCAAGGAGCTAAAGGCAATCTGCCATTGTGGCACCAAGGCGACAATGGTCGTACGACTCGATGAGAACGGCAATGCCGTGACGTTCGGCTCGCAAATCGAAATCGGCGGCAATGATCGCTACGTATCGTTGTGCCGCAAGCACTTCAAGGAAAGATACTTCCGCTAGGCGCCTGCGACCGGCAGATCATCACTTCGCAATGAGGAGGTCTCCCCGTTCATCTCTGCGATCGGCAGCCCAAGGTCCTCTGCGATTTGCATGATCGCGGTGTCGTCGATGTCGATGCTGTCGAATGAGCGTCGGCTCGTTGCGGAGGGGTCGACGAACGTGATGCGATGGTGTCCCAGGTTGATGACATCACCGTGAACGAGGATCTTGTGCGAGACGCGCTCCGAGTTAATGAACGTACCGTTCGTGCTGTGGAGATCCATCAGATACGTGGCCGCTCCATGCCGGACGATCAGCAAATGGTGCCGGCTTACGAACGTACTGTCGATAGCGATGTCGTTCTGTTCCGATCGGCCAACGAGCAGCCTGGCACTGTCGAAGTGGAATTCCCGCAGCGTCTTGCCGTGCCGGGACACGTACAGTGTCGGCGGTGCTGGCGGCACGTTTGACTGCGTTGCTGCCGAACTGTTGGCGGCGCCGGTCCAGGTGGGCTTCGGCAGTACCGGCCGCTCGATCAGCTCGATCGAAATTGGTGCATTCTCTGCTTTCGCCAGCGCAAGCAATGCGATGCGGTCCAGAATCCCGGGCCAGCCGCCGGACGCGCTCCAAAGCTCGCCGCAGACAGCTTTCGGGAAGATCGACTCCGGATCGTCGCTGCCGGCTGCGCGGAGCTTCCTGCCGACGTATTCGTATGCCTCCGCCTCGCTCATCGGATGCAAATGGAAGTCGTGCGTCACCCGATTAGCGATGCTTGTCAGTGCAGGGTCGTCGATGATGTGACGCAGTGACCGATTGCTGACGAGAACGAGCTTCAATGCGCTCGTACGGCCGGTCTTGAGTGCCGCAAGTTCACAAAGCCCGCGCCAAGCGCCGGGCCGCAAGGCGTTGGCATTTTCGATAACCAGCAGCGGCGCTTGCTGCGATCCGGTCTGCTGTACCGCGAATACCCGGATCATGCCGAGGAGCTCGTTCGGCGACGTATAGTCGAGCTCGTAGCCAAACTGTCGCAGTACCGCCTCGTACAAGCCCGTCGTGTTGAGGCCTTTCGCATCGACGACGGCAGCTTCAACGGTATCGGCGAGCGCATCAATGAATTGCCGAATCAGCGTCGACTTGCCCGACAGCGACGATCCCTGCAGCATCGCCAGACCACGTTCTTCGATCAAAGTTTCCTTTAGAACCTTGAGCCCGAGGCGGTGCGACGCGTAGGATACGACCGCCGGCGGTCGCCCATGCGTTCGAAACGGTTGTTCCACGAGTCCGGCGGCGTTCAGATCCATGAAATAGCTCTCGATAGCGCTGTTAGCGCTTTGTTTTTGTTAACTTTAGATTTCGGTCAATTGTTCGTTATTTTGTTGACCGTGACCGACAGTGTATGACCGAATTCTGAGGCGTGTAAACCGCCGATGCGCTAATGCTACGTTGCTCAGGCAGGCACAAATAGATTCTAGAAATAATCTAAGCTAAACGTAATAATTATTTGAATTAAAAGGAATTATAGATTATGACAACTGAGCAAATCGCGATCGGCGACGAGGCCTAGGACATTGACCGCAACGTTAGCGGCGAGCGGGCTGACCGTGTTTCGCGGTGATCGCTGCCTGTTCAGGGATCTCGATTTTGCGCTGGATGCCGGCGAACTGCTGCTGCTGGAAGGCAGGAACGGCAGCGGCAAATCGACCCTGTTGCGCGCGATCCTCGGCCTTATCGATGTCGACAGCGGCGACGTACTATGGAACGGAGCGCTGGTCCGCGACCATCGCCAGGCGTTTCACGCCTGCGTCGTGTGGCTCGCGCACCGGGTTGGCTTCAAGGCCGATTTGACACTTGTCGAAAACCTGCGCTTCGAAGCCGCGCTGAAATCACGAGCTCGGCGAGATCTGCAGGCTGTCCTGGAGCGGCTCGATATCGACCGGCTCAAGCGCCTGCCGCTGCGCGCGTTATCGGCCGGTCAACAAAGGCGGGTCGCACTCGCGCGCATGCTGTTAGCCGACGCAATGCTGTGGATGCTCGACGAACCGTTCACGAATCTCGATCGTGAAGGCAGGGACCTGGTCCTGGAACTCGTCAGCGAGCATCTGGACGCCGGCGGCATGTGCATCATGACGGCGCATCAGGATGTGAACCTCGACGTGCCGATGCACAGGATCCAGCTGCAATGATCGACGAGCAGACTCCGTTGCCGGGAATTGCGCAGGGCATGATCGCCGTGACGCGTCGCGACCTGTTGCAGGCCTGGAAACGACCCGGAGACGTGCTGAATCCGCTGTTTTTTTTCGCGATGGTCGCCACACTGTTTCCGCTCGCTGTCGGCCCGAGCAGCGAACAGCTTGCGTTCAGCGGCCCAGGTGTATTGTGGGTGGCCGCGTTGCTGGCAACCCTGCTGTCGCTCAATGGCTTGTTCTGGTCGGATTTCGAGGACGGTAGCCTGGAGCAATTGCTCGTCAGTCCGTTGCCATTACCCGCACTGGCGCTCGGCAAGACGATCGCGCACTGGCTGACCAGCGGGCTACCGCTCGTCTTAGTCTCGCCGGTGCTGGCGGTCACCTATCGGTTGCCGGTGGCCGTGACCGGAATCCTGATGCTGACCTTGACACTGGGCACGATCAGCCTGAGTCTGCTCGGCTCCGTGGGTGCCGCGCTGACCGTCGGCCTGCACCGCGGAGCAGCGCTTCTGAGCCTGTTGATTCTGCCGTTGGCGATGCCTTTGCTCGTGTTTGGCGCGCGCACCGTGTCGTTCGCCGCCGCGGGCGACGCAACCGGCGCGGGCATTTATTTTCTGGCCGCTTACGCGGTTCTCGCGTTGTCGCTTGCGCCATTTGCCACGGCAGCCGCATTACGTATCAGTATTGAGTAGAATCCCGGCCTATGTGGAAATTCATGCACAAACTGGCGTCACCGCCACACTTCTATCAAATCGCGCCGCGCATGGTGCCATGGTTCGTCGTGCCCGGACTGTTGCTTATTGCATACGGATCCTATGCCGGACTGTTCCTGGCGCCGCCCGATTATCAGCAGGGCGATGCGTTTCGGATCATTTACGTGCACGTGCCTTCGGCGTACCTGTCGATATCGGCTTACATGGTCATGGCGATCAGCGCGGGTATTGGTCTCATATGGCGCATGAAACTTGCGCACGCGGTGGCGGCTGGCGCGGCGCCACTCGGCGCGTGGTTTACGTTTCTGGCGCTTATCACGGGTTCGATCTGGGGTCGGCCTATGTGGGGAACCTGGTGGGAGTGGGGCGATCCAAGGCTGATGTCGGAATTGCTGATGCTGTTCCTGTATTTCGGCTATATGGCATTGCGGGCAGCGATCGACGATCCGGCCAAGGCCGACAAAGCGAGCGCGGTACTGGCGCTCGTCGGCGCCGTCAACGTACCGATCATCCATTTCTCGGTCGAATGGTGGAGTTCGCTGCATCAGGGGCCGACGCTGATTCGTGAAGGTGGACCCGCGATCGATACGAACATGCTGTATCCGCTGCTCGCAATGATTCTCGGTTTCACGTTGGTGTTCGCGGCCCTGTTGCTGCGCCGGGTGAGAAGCGAGGTGCTGTACCGTGAACGGCGCACGCACTGGGTAAAGGAGATGATCTTGTCGGCGGAGGGACGCAGATAATGGATGGCATGTCGATGGGCGAATACGGGCCCTATGTCTGGACCAGTTTTGCGCTGACGGCGCTCGTTCTGTTGATTTGTGACTGGCGGGCACGTTGGCGTCAGCGCCAGGTATACAGGGACATCGAAGTTCGCATCAAAGCACTGGAGGACGAACATTGAAGCCGAGACAGCAACGCATGCTCGCAGTCGGTCTCGCCGCGGTCGGTATCGCTATTGCCGTGGCGCTGTCACTGCGGGCATTTGAGGAAAACATGATGTTTTTTATCGGCATCTCCGACGTGGTTGCAGGCGAATACCCTGCGGATCGGAATTTTCGCATCGGTGGACTCGTCGTTGATGGTTCGGTGCAGCGCGAACAAGGTTCGCTTGAGGTTGCGTTTCGGGTGACGGATCTGCGCTGCGAGTTACCGGTGTCGTACACGGGGGTCTTGCCCGATCTGTTTCGGGAGGGACAAGGCGTTGTTGCCCATGGTCGTCTCGATAGTGGCGGCGTGTTTGTGGCGGACACGATACTCGCCAAGCACGATGAGAACTATATGGCACCCGAGGTGGCCGAATCGCTCGCGCAGCATGTCGATGAGCAGACTGCCGGATTCGGTGACGAGCCGACGGAGTGCGACGCGCGATGATGCCTGAAATCGGACATTTCGCGCTGATACTCGCGTTGTCTCTTGCACTGTGTCAGGGCGTGCTGCCGCTGGTCGGCGCGCACCGCAACGACGCGGCGATGATGTCGGTCGCGCGCACCGCCGCCCTCGGACAGTTCGTGTTCGTCGTGTTCGCGTTCGGCTGCCTGGCATGGGCGTTTTTGCAGAGCGACTTCTCTGTGGCGTACGTCGCGAATCACTCGCAACTCGCGCTGCCGACGATGTACAAGATATCCGCCGTGTGGGGCGCTCACGAAGGCTCGCTGGTGCTGTGGATTCTGCTTTTGTCGGGGTGGACCATCGCGGTCGGCCGTTTCAGCCACGATCTGCCCGAGGCATTCGCGGCGCGTGTCATCGGTGTGCTGGGCCTGTTATCCACTGGATTCCTGCTGTTTACGTTGCTGACCTCCAACCCGTTCGAGCGCCTGATACCGGCGCCGGCCGATGGCGCCGACCTGAATCCGCTGCTGCAGGATCCGGGTCTCGCGATACATCCGCCGATTCTTTACGCGGGGTACGTGGGCTTTTCGGTCGCGTTCGCGTTCGCGATTGCGGCGATGCTGTCGGGCAATCTCGATCGCAACTGGGCCAAGTGGACCCGCCCGTGGACGACCAGGGCTTGGCTGTTCCTGACCGTGGGTATCGCGCTCGGCAGCTGGTGGGCTTATTACGAATTGGGCTGGGGGGGCTGGTGGTTCTGGGATCCCGTCGAGAATGCTTCATTCATGCCCTGGCTCGTCGGCACGGCGTTGATACATTCGCTCGCCGTTACCGAGAAGCGCGGCCTGTTCAAGAGCTGGACACTGCTGCTAGCAATTTCGGCGTTTTCGTTAAGTCTGCTGGGCACGTTTCTCGTGCGCTCGGGGATTCTGGTGTCGGTACATGCATTTGCGACGGATCCGGCGCGCGGGTTTTTTATTCTCGGTTTTCTCGGCATCGTGATCTTCAGCGCGCTCGGTTTGTACGCCTGGCGCGCACCGAAACTGGATTCGGATGCCGGCTTCAAGCCACTGTCCCGCGAGACGTTTCTGCTGCTGAACAATGTGCTGCTCGTCGTGGCTGCAACACTCGTTTTCCTCGGGACACTCGCGCCGCTCGTCGTCGAAGTCATGAACGCCGGCAAAATTTCGGTTGGTCCGCCCTGGTTCGAGATCGCGTTCGCGATCCCGATGATTCCGCTGCTGCTGCTGGTTGGCCTGGGAATGCATACCGCATGGCGGTCACAACCCACCGGATCCTGGGCCGGGACGTTCAAGATTCCCGCGATCATTGCAATAATTGCGGGCATTGTGATTCCGGGTGTGCTTTTCGGGCGTCTCGGGATGCTCGTCAGCGTCGGCTCGATCGCGGCGATCTGGATCATGGCCACCGCGTCGATTCCGCCGCTTCGTGCGCTGCGGCGTGCGCCGGGTGCCGCACGCCTGACGCGCGGTGTCCTCGGTATGTCGGTTGCACATTTCGGGCTGGGCCTGTTCGTCGTTGGGGTGACCTTCGTGCAGGCGTTCAACGTCGAATCGGATCGTGCCCTAAGTCCCGGGGACGAAATCGAGGTGGCGGGCTATAACTTCGCGCTGCGCGAACTGCTGGACGTCGATGGCCCGAACTTCAAGGCAATCGAAGGTGTCGTCGAAATTCGCAAGGACGGCAGCTTCATCGGCGAAGTGCGACCGCAGAAACGTCAGTACCTCGTGCAACAGAACTGGATGACCGAAGCCGGCATCCTGGCGAAGTGGAACAAAGACCTGTTTGTCGCGCTCGGTGACCAACTCGGCAACGATAGCTGGAGCGTGCGCATCCAGTACAAACCGATGATCCGCTTCATCTGGTTCGGGGCCCTTGTCATGGCTTTGGGCGGGCTGATTGCGGCGAGCGATCGGCGCTACCGCATGGTTACGACGGCAGAAACTGCGCCACGCGTGGCCGCAACGGAGTCAGCGTAATGGTGCGCTATCTGGCGCCGTTGATCGCCTTCGCGATACTGGTGCCGGTACTGATGATCGGCCTGACCCGCGACCCGAGACAGCTGCCGTCACCGTTTATCGGCAACGCGGCGCCACAATTCGAGTTAGTTTCGCTGACCAATCCCGACGAGCGTGTCGGCTCGACTGATCTCATCGGACAAATGTCGCTCGTCAACGTATGGGCGACCTGGTGTGTCGGCTGTCGCGAGGAGCACGGGTTTCTGATGAATCTGGCCCGCAATAAAGTCATTCCGATTTACGGCATCAACTGGCGCGACAGTCGTCCCGATGCGCTGCGCTGGCTGCAGCAGCTCGGCGATCCGTATGTGGCCACCGGTTTTGACGGGGATGGCCGTGTCGGCATCGACTGGGGTGTTTACGGAGCGCCGGAAACGTTTCTTGTCGATGCACGTGGGACGGTCCTGTACAAACATCTGGGTCCCCTGAACGCCGTGGTCTGGGATCGCGACTTCAGACCGCTAATCGAGAAGCACGGAGGCGCTACGTGAAAATTATTCTAGCTCTCGCGCTGTTGATCGTCGGAGTAAGTTCGGCACTGGCCATCGATACGGGCAAAGCCTTCGACGATCCGGAACTGCAGGCCCGCTACGAAAAAATTATCGATGAAGTGCGTTGCCTGAAGTGCCAGAATCAGACGATCAAGGATTCGAACGCGTTTCTTGCCGGGGATCTGCGCCGCGAAATTCGCCGCATGCTGGACGAAGGCAAGGACGATGACGAAATTTTCGAGTTCCTGGTTGCTCGCTATGGCGAATTCGCGCTGTACCGGCCGCGCGCCTCCGGCAAGACACTGATACTTTGGCTTGCGCCGGTTCTGTTGCTTTTCGGTGGCGCCGTGGTGCTGTGGCGCATTCTGAAGCGCCGCATGGCAATGCCGATTGACGACATCGGATGATGATCTCGTTCTGGGTATCGATCGGTGTGATGTGTGCGGTGGCGGCGCTTTTCGTCGCCTGGCCGCTGTACCGGCGTCAGCAGCGGCTGTCGCCGCTCACTGCCGCAACCGTCGTAGCGGTGGTCGCGGTGGGCGCCGGCCTCTATGCCGCGATCGGCAATCCCGAGGCGCCGCCCGATGGTGCTGCGCTGTCGGATATCGACGACATGGTCACGGCGCTCGCCAGGCGTCTCGAGGACGATCCAACGGATCTCAAGGGCTGGACGATGCTGGGTCGCTCCTACATGTCGCTCGGCAACTATGCGGGCGCCGCCGACGCTTTCGAACGCGCCACCGAACTCGAATCATCGCGAAACGCGCAGACACTCGTCGGACTGGCCGAGGCGATTCTCGCCCGCGACAATTCTCGGATAGAAGGTCGCGTATCTGCGCTGTTCGAAAGCGCGTTATCGATAGAACCCAATAATCCGACGGCGCTTTTTTATGGCGGTATCGGCGCATTCAACCGTGGCAACAAAGAAATCGCCGCGACGCGCTGGGAAAAACTCCTCGGCCTGAATCCACCCGAGGAGATTCAAAACATAATGCGGCAGCGTATTGCCGAATGGCGCGGCCAGCCGCCACCGACGCCGGTCGAACGCCCTGGCGCTGTCGTAAGCGCTGATGTTTCAGTGTCGAAAGAGGCCGCCGCCACGCTGCCCGCCGAGGCGACCGTGTTTGTCATTGCGCGCGACCCGAACGCGCCGTCGCCGCCGATCGCGGTGACCCGCCGCCGCCTGTCTGAACTGCCGACTACGGTCGAACTGCGAGATCAGGATTCGATGATTCCTGGACGATCCCTGTCGGGATTTGCCGAGTTCGAACTCGTTGCCAGGGTGTCGGTATCGGGTGAACCCGTCGCTCGGTCGGGCGACTGGTTCGCCTCCGCGATCGTCAATCCGTCTGAATCCCGTGACGTAAACCTGGCAATTCAGGAACAGGTGCCATAAGGGACGATGTCGAAAGCATTCGAAGCGGCCGGGATGTGCTTTGCATGCGGCAAGGACAATCCCATCGGCCTTCGAATTAACTTTGATTTCGACGGTGCGATTTGTACCGCCGAATTTACGGCAAACGAGAATCACGTCGGCTGGAATGACACGGTGCACGGCGGGATTGTTTATACGGCGCTCGATGACGTGACCGCAAACGTTCTTTATCAGCAGCGTCGCAAGGCGCATACAGCTCGCTCGGAAATTCGCTATCGGCAGCCGCTGCGCGTCGGCGAAACCATCAAACTGAGAGGCTGGATCGAGCGGGAGAAAGGCCGGCTCGTGATGCTCAAGGGCGAGGCTCGCCGAAAGGCAGACGATAGGCTGATCGCCGACTTCGAAGCGGCGTTCATGCTGGACCGATGACTGTCGACGAACAGGCAGCGACAAACGAGTTTGTCAGTCGTTGTCGGATGATTTAGGCCTCTCGAATCTCGCGGTGTCGCCGATGCGAAGCTCATTCGTCCGGACCGCCAGTTCGCCGTTGACGAATTCGATCGCATGCACCAGTGCCGCATACAGGCGGCGTAACTGAACATACGACAGCACCTTGGCATCGACCATTGCGAGCGCGTGGATGACACTCAACGACAGGTCGTGTACGTCGGTTTCACGCGTCGAATTGTCCATGGAATACCCCGATGCAGCGGCCGCAGTTTGCCACCGACTTTTTTAAGTCTAGCACCGTGAGTCCCGATTCACCGTGACCCCGATCACGGCGCGTGTGATAGCATGCGCGGGTTTTTGACGTTGTGAGGATCCGTGTATGGCACTGCCCGAGACGCTAAAAGAGCGATTGCGGCTGCCGCTCATAGGCGCACCGATGTTCATCGTCTCCGGTCCGGCACTGGTCATCGCGCAGTGTCGAGCCGGCATCGTCGGCGCATTTCCTGCGCTCAATGCGCGGCCACAGGAGCGTCTCGAAGACTGGTTATGCGAGATCAAGGACGCGCTGGCCGAGTATGCATCACAACGCCCCGATCAACCTGTCGCGCCGTTTGCCGTCAACCAGATTGTTCACAGCAGTAATGTTCGCCTGCAGGCAGATCTGGATTCCTGCATCAGGCACGAGGTCCCGATCGTCATCACGAGTCTGCGGCCACCGGCCGAAGTGGTTGCGGCCGTGCACAGCTATGGCGGACTGGTATTTCACGACGTCATCAACGTGCGGCATGCCCGTAAAGCAATCGAGCAGGGCGTCGACGGCATCATCGCCGTGTGCGCCGGCGCGGGTGGTCATGCCGGAACCTCGAGCCCGTTTGCCCTGGTCAAGGAAATCCGTCAGGAGTTCGATGGCATGATCATTCTCGCGGGCGGCATGACGAGTGGCGCAGACCTGCTTGCTGCCCAGGCGATCGGTGCAGATCTCGCTTATATCGGGACGCGATTCATCGCGACCGAAGAAGCGAATGCGGTCGCATCCTACAAAGACATGATCGTGTCCAGTCGGTCTGCAGATATCGTCTACTCCTCGTTGTTTTCCGGTGTCCACGGCAACTACCTGCGCGAGAGTATCGCGAAGGCAGGCCTCGATCCCGATAATCTGCCCGAGGGCGACAAAGCGAAAATGGACTTTGCAACGAGACAGGACAACTCGGCCAAAGCCTGGCGCGATATCTGGAGCGCGGGTCAGGGCGTTGGCAACATCGACGACATTCTGCCGACGGCAGACCTCGTCACACGTATGGAGCACGAGTACGAGGCGGCACGCAGGCGACTCGCTACGGCCTGATCGTGAAGCTCGTTGCGCTTTCCTACCTGTTCGTCGCAATCGGCGGCGCGCTCGGCGCGATGGCGCGGTTCGCCCTCAACGTATTTCTGCAGCGCGACATTGCGTTTCCATGGGGTACGCTGAGCGCGAATTTACTCGGTTGCCTGATCATTGGCGTGATCGCCGAACTCGTGGCCAGCTCAGCGTGGTTCAATCAGTCGGGAATCGTCCCGGATCAGTACCGGTTACTGTTTGCGATCGGGTTTTGCGGCAGCTTTACGACACTGTCCGCACTCGTTCTCGAACTGCACACGATGCTGCAACGCAATGAGCTACTTGGCTCGTTCGCCTATCTGATGAGTACAATGATAGGCGGCTTCGCGTGTTTCTATTTGGGTTTCCTGCTGATGCGTTCGATCAGATTGTAGGGGACATTCTGCTTTTGCCGAGCTTCTTACAGTTTATTTGTACCGCGAACGGGGAATAGCAGACTGTCGCACCCTAGTCCAGACCGCTGGCGACCGCGTCCAGCGTCGACACAATATCGTCGAGCCAGTCACGATGTTCCGGCTTCATAAGTACCGAACGCAGACAGGTGACGGTCTTTGCATTTGCGTCGAGTCCCG
>Ga0224512_10003698_pt1 | contig 13340 bp, 20 predicted proteins | sample SF_May12_sed_USG_4_FD_169103 | JGI IMG/M metagenome (GOLD analysis project Ga0224512, IMG submission 169103) | Sediment microbial communities from San Francisco Bay, California, United States - SF_May12_sed_USGS_13 | ecosystem: Environmental > Aquatic > Marine > Sediment | place: USA...
GCCACACGCCCCTCAAGGAATACGGAGGATGTTGGTCGCTTACCTCACGGACCAGGGCGAGGCGAGCTTCGGCTCCCATCTCGTTGCCAAGACCGATGGCCATCTGTAGGGCCGCCTCCGCAGTCTGCGACCCGTCGACAGGTACCAGGATCCTCTTGATCATGCTCGCTCCGTCCTACCCGTTGGGACCCCTTACCCCGGGGGGGATCTCCCTACTGACGAGGGCCCCCTGATGCCGTAGGATGGAGGGGCGTCGGGGACGCACGGATTGGCGACCCACCGCCCACGATTCCGGAGCGTTGATATGACCCGGTCCCACCCAGCCCGACGATGAGCCGCCTGCAGGCGATAGCCTTGCGCGCGGCCGTGCTCGCGCTGGCGTGGTACGTCGTGTCCGCAGGCGATCCCCGGTCGTGGGTCGTGGGCGTGCCCGCCGTGCTGGTCACGGCCGGCCTGCAGCTCGCCGACCGTTCCCAACCACTCCTCCGCTGGTGGCGCCTCGATCACCTGGCGCGCTTCGCCCTCTTCTACGTCGGGCACGCCATCGCTGGGGGCGTGGACGTCTCAGCGAGGGCGCTTCTGCCCGGCCGCCGTGTTCACCCGGACTTCGTCACCTACCGGCTGCGCCTCCCCCACGGACCGGCCCGCTCCCTGCTCGTCGTGACCATCAGCATGCTGCCCGGGACCGTCGCCGCCCACGTCGCGGGGAGGAAGATGGTCGTTCAGCGCATTCACTCGGGGATCGACGCCGCGTCGGGGTGTCGCCGAACGGAAGAGCACGTAGCCCGCCTCTTCGGCATCGACCTGGCCCCGCAGACCACGCGGAGGGAGGACTGACGATGCCGAACCTTGCGCTCGCCTTCGCTGCGTTCGTACTCACTACCGCGGCCCTCGGATTGGTTCGCGTCGCCCGCGGCCCGACGCGCGCAGATCGCATGATGGCGGCGCAGTTGTTTGGAAGCGCGCTGGCGTCTGTACTCCTCGTTCTTTCGTGGGGGCTCGACCAGCCGACGCTCATCGATGTCGCGCTCGTGTTCGCCGCACTCGCGCCCGTCACTATCGTGGCCTTCGTGCAGAGGGCGTGGTGGTAACCTGGGTGGCGGCCGCGCTGATCGCGGCCGGCGGCGCCTTCTTCACCGCGGGGCTCGTCGGACTCCTCCGATTCCCCGACGTGTACGCGCGCATCCACGCGGTGACGAAGGCGGACACGCTGGGGCTTGGACTGGTCGCGCTCGGCGTGGCGCTCGTGCAGCCGTCGCCGGTGCACTCGGCTCGGGTCCTCTTGGTTTGGATCCTCGCGGCGCTCGCGAGCGGAGCGGCGGGCCACCTCCTGTGCCGGGCCGCATGGCTCGAGGAAGTGGAAGCCGGCAAGCGGGACACCTCGTGAGCTGGGCTGCGTGGTGGTTCGACGGCGTGCTCGTGGGCAGCCTCATCGTCCTCGCATGGGGCAGCGTGATGGCCCGCGACCCGTTCACGGGCATTGTGCGCTACGTCATCTTTGGGCTTCTCGCCGCGCTCACGTGGGCACGGCTCTGGGCCCCGGACCTGGCGCTGGCGGAAGCCGCGATCGGCGCCGGGCTCACGGGAGCACTACTCCTGTCGACGCTTGGGCGCATGGGGCTGAGCCGGTCCTCCGGGCACGCGGGTGAAGCGCTCGTACCCGTCCCACCGCGGCTTACGGGGCGGAAGCCACTTCCGCTTGGCTTCCCCGAGCTCGTTCTTACGCTCGCGCTCGCTGCCGGCGTAGCGATCGGCGCTGCGGTGATGCATCTCGGAGCAGCACGCTCGCCGGGGCTGGGTACGGCGGTGGTGGCCCTGCTGCCCCAGAGCGGGATCGAGAGCGAGGTCGCCGCGGTGCTCCTCGACTTCCGTGCCTACGACACCCTCCTCGAGATGGCCGTTCTGCTCACGGCCGTCCTCGCGATCTGGTGCCTCGGCGTCATTCGCTTCCGCCGCTCGCCCTGGCGGGTCGATCCCGTGCTCGCGTCGCTCGCGCGGGCGCTCGTCCCGTTCCTCCTGCTCATCGCCGCATGGCTGCTGCAGGCGGGCTTGCACGGACCGGGGGGCGCCTTCCAGGCCGGTGCGATCCTCGGTGCGGCCGGCGTGCTCTGGACCCTTGCCGACCGCCGCGCGCTTCGCCTCGGTGAGCGCCGATCCGCACGGGTCGGCCTCGTGCTCGGGCTGGGGACGTTCGCCATCGGGGCGTTCCTGCCCACCCTCGTCGGACGCCCGCTACTGACATGGGCGCCGGGCTCAGCCCCCGCGTGGGCATGGGGAATCGAGCTGGCGATCGCGGTCTCGGTCGGGCTGTCCCTCACCGCACTCTTCATGGGTGGCCTGGCCGAGGTGCCGCACATCGATGAGGAGGAGCCGTGACGTCCTTCGCCCTGTACCCGCTCGCGGGCGTCGTCGTCCTCACCATCGGCCTGTGGGGTCTTGTTACCCGGCCACACCTCCTCACCAAGGTGCTCGCGTTCAACCTGACGGCGACCGGCGCCTCCCTCGTGCTGGTCGGGCTTGCCGCTCGCCCGGAAGGGGGAACCGACCCTGTACCCCAGGCGATGGTGCTCACCGGGATCGTGGTGGCGGTGAGCGCGACCGCACTGGCGCTCGCCCTGATCGCGCGCCTCTCGCGTGTCGATCCCGGCGCCGTCGAGTCCTCGGACTGAGGCGGGCCCAGGCGCATGCTGGGACCTCCTGAGCTAGGCTGGCTGGTGGTCGCGCCGGTCTTCGGCGCGGTCCTGGCGTTCCTCCTCCGGGGTCGAAGCTGGCCGCTCGTAGTTCTGTTCGGCTCCGTGACAGCCGCCACCGTCGGTGGGCTGGTCCCCTCCATCGCAGACCTTCTCCGCTTCGGCCCGCTCCACTACCGGGTCAGTGGCTGGGGCGCCCCGCTAGGCATCGAGCTCGCGCTCGACGGGCTTTCCGCCGCGTTCCTGCTGACGACGCTCGTGGTGGTCGCGACGGCGACGGTGTACGCGCTCGGTTCCCTGCGCCCTGCCGCGAACGCTCCGGCCACCCCGTCCGCGCCCATCTCCGAGGGCCCGCAGGCCGGCACGTTCTGGCCACTCTGGCTCCTCCTATGGGCAGGGCTGAACGCGCTCTTCCTCTCGGCCGATCTTTTCAATATCTACGTGGCGCTCGAGCTCGTGGGGCTCGCGGGTGTCGCGCTCGTCGCGACTGCCGGCGGGCTCTCTGCACTGCGCGCGGCGATCCGCTACTTCTTCGCCAACGGCGCGGCCTCCATGGTCTTCCTGACCGGCGTGGCGCTCGTCTACCATGCGCACGGCACGCTCGACCTCGCCCTCCTAGCGACACGGGTGGCGCCCGGCCCGACGCTGTCCACGGCGCTGGCGCTCATGAGCGCGGGTCTCATGCTCAAAGCGGCTCTCTTTCCACTCCACCCATGGCTCCCGACCGCTCACGCCGTGGCTCCCGCCCCGGTGAGCGCCCTGCTTTCGGCACTCGTGGTGAAGGCCCCGGTCTATCTCCTGCTGCGCCTCTGGCTGGACTCCTTCCGGCCGCTCGCGGGTGATCCCGCGTTCACGCTCCTCGGCACGCTCGGGGCCTTGGGCATGATCTGGGGATCGTCACAGGCGATCCGTTCGGAGCGGCTAAAGACGCTCGTCGCCTACTCCACCGTTGCGCAGGTCGGACTCCTGCTCGCTGCCTTTCCCATCGTAGCCTCCGCCGGCACCTGGATCGGCATCGTCTTCCTGGCGGTCGGGCACGCCCTGGCCAAGGCCGCCATGTTTCTAGCATCGGGGGGTATCGCGGCCGCCTACGGTCATGACCGAATCCGCGAGATGACCGGCTTCGGCGTCCGGCAGCCGTTGTGCATGTATGCCTTCGGGATCGCGGGCATGAGCTTGGTCGGCATTCCGGGCACTGCCGGATTCGTGGGCAAGTGGCTCCTCACCACCGCGGGTCTGAGCGGTCCGGCCGCCCCGTGGGTCGCCGTGGTAGCTCTGAGTACCCTCTTCACGGCCGGGTACGTTTGGCGCGTGCTCGCGGTGGCCGTCCGCTCGGCGCCCACCCCATCGGGCGACCTTGCCGTAGCGCGCCTGCAATCGTGGCCTGCGCTTCTGCTGGCACTCCTCACGATCCTGCTCGGCGTCGCACCGAATCTGCTCGGCGAGATCGCCTCGGTCGGCATCCCATCCGGCCCGGGAGGAACAATGCCATGAGCTGGATCGACCTCCTCCCACCCTTCATCCTGGCCAGCTCGCTCATTCCCGGGGTGATGATCTTCCTCCTGCCCGAGTCTCGTCACGACCTCCGCACAACTCTGAACATGGCCAGCGCCGTGGTGAAGGTCGTTGCCGTGGGTATGCTCCTGGCCGTAGTGGCCGGGGGGCGGACGCCCGAGTGGCGGTGGCCGCTCGTGCCAGGCGTCGAACTGCTCCTGCAAGCCGACGAGCTCTCCCTCCTCTTCGTGACGCTGTCCGCCGGCCTCTGGCTCGTTACCACAGTCTACGCGGTGGCCTATCTGGAAGGCTCGCCGCAGCGGTCACGCTTCTTCGGGTTCTTCAGCCTCTGCGTGAGCGCCACCGTGGGCATCGCGCTGGCCGGCAACTTGTTCACGTTCCTCTTCTTCTACGAGATCCTGACGATCACGACATATCCGCTGCTCGTTCACCGAGGGACCCGAAGGGCGCTGGCCGCGGGCGGGCGGTATCTCGCCTACACGCTGTCGGGCGGTGCCCTCCTGCTCGTGGGCACGGCGTGGCTCTTCGCGCTCGCCGGTCCGGTGGACTTCGTGCCCGGTGGGGGCGCCATCGACGAGCTCTCCCGCACGCGACCGACCGAGCTCCGCCTGATCTTCGCGCTCCTCGTCGGTGGCTTGGGCGTGAAGGCGGCCATTGTCCCCCTGCACGGCTGGCTCCCCGTTGCTATGATCGCCCCTGCGCCCGTGAGCGCCCTGCTCCACGCCGTGGCGGTGGTCAAGGCGGGCGTCTTCGGGATCGTACGCGTCGTCTACAGCGTGTACGGTGTCGAGGCCGCCGGCGAGTTGGGTGTCCTGCCGTGGCTGGCCGCCTTCGCGACTGCCACGATCCTGTTCGGGTCGCTGCGTGCGCTCGTACAGGACAACCTGAAACGACGGCTGGCGTACTCCACCGTGAGCCAGCTCTCCTACATCACGCTAGGCGTCGCGCTGGCCAACCCGCTCGCATTCACCGGAGCGATCGTCCACCTGGTGCACCAGGGACTCATGAAGATCACCCTCTTCTTCTGCGCCGGGAATCTCGCCGAGACGCTCGAGGTGCATCGTGTGAGCGAGATGCGCGGGGTCGGCCGTCGGATGCCCTGGACCATGGGCGCCTTCACCATCTCTGCGCTCGGCATGGTGGGCGTCCCGCCGGTCGCGGGCTTCGTCAGCAAGTGGTACCTCGGCGCCGGAGCCCTTCAGGCCGGGCATGGGTGGGTGGTGGCGGTCCTTGTCGTGAGCGGCCTGCTTAATGCGGCGTACTTTCTGCCGATCCTGAAGACGGCCTGGATCGACACCCCCGCGCGTCCCTGGCCGGAACGACCGGAAGGAAGGCGCCTCGAGACGGCGTGGATGCTCCTCTTTCCGACGCTCGTGACCGCCCTGCTGAGTTTGCTGGTCGGACTGCTGGCCGCAGCTCCATTCAGCCCGCTGGCATGGGCGCATCGCATCGCGCTCACGGTGTTCGCCCCATGAACGGCCCACCCCTGGAGCTGCCGTGGCTGGTGCTCGGCGGCACGCTGACGTTCGATGGCGTCGCGCTCGTGTTCCTGGCGTCGACCGCGCTCGCATGGACGTCGGCCGGCTGGGCGGCGCTCCTCTACATGCGCAACGATCCGCAGCGTGGTCGCTTCATGGCGTTCTTCGCTCTGGCTATGGCCTCCAGCCTGCTTGCAGCGATCGCGGGCGACCCGATCACCTTTTTCCTCGCGTATTCGGTCCTCGGCCTCGCTGCGTATCCGCTCGTTGCTCATCGGCGTACGAATCGGGCCGTCCGAACGGCCCGTTGGTACCTCGTATTCATGCTTGGCGGGGAAGGCGCGCTCCTCGCGGCTATCCTCCTCGCAGCGGACACCTCGGGAGCGAGCACCTTCCCTGTTGCCATCGCGAGTGTCGGCGTGTCCATCCTCGTGGCGCTGGGCCTCGGGGTGAAGTGCGGGGTGCCGGGGCTGCACGTCTGGATGCCCGCCACGTACGCCGCGGCTCCATGGCCCGCGGCCGTGGCGCTCGCCGGAGGGACAGTGGGCGTCGGGGTCCTCGGCTTCCTGCGCTTCGGCCTGGTCACGCCCAGCTCCGCAGTATCGCACGACGTATGGATTGTGCTCGGGGCCACGGGCGCCGTCCTCGGCGTGGTACGAGGCCTCGTACGACGCGAGCCGGAGCGCATTCTTGCATACTCGAGCGTGAGTCAGATGGGGGTGGCCCTCGCGGTGCTCGGGTTCGGCGCGGCCGGAGGGGCCGACACGACTTCGCTCGCCCTGGCGGTCGCCGCCTTCGTGGCCCACCACGCCCTGGCGAAGGCCTCCCTGTTCATGGGCGTAGGGGCCGTACGCGGCGGCACTGCCCTGGGTGGTCGGCGAGATCACCCGGTCCTGATCGCGATGGTCGCAATCCCTGCCCTCGCCCTCGCCGGGGCGCCCCTCACCAGCGGCGCGCTCGCGAAGAGCGCGATCACGAGCGCGGTCGGAAGCCCGGAGCTGGACTGCTTCCTCCTGGTCTCGTCCGCAGCCACCGCCGCCCTCATGCTCCACTTCCTCGCGAGCCTCGTGCGCATGTCACGGGCCGGCGACGCCGCGCGATCCCTTGGTGGGTCGGTCATGGCTCCCTGGTGGCTCTCCGTGATGGCCGTGGCCCTCGGAGCGTGGGTGTGGCCAGCGTTCCGGTCGATGGCGGCCGATGCCCTGAGGCCGTCCGTCATCATGAATGGCGTCCCCCCGCTGGCCATCGGAGCCTTGATGTGGGCGGCCCTGGCTCTCGGGGGCTGGAAGGGCACGCGGCGCGTCTCCATCGTCGACAGGACGGCAGGCCGCGTCGGGTCTGGACTGAGCGGGTGGATCGAGAGCCGGCGCGAGGTCCGTCCTGACCTGAGCCATCTTTCCGCCGGCACCCGGCGCAAAGCCCGGTATCTCACGGCGCGCGGTGTGGCCGCAGTCGCGACGCTGGATCGCCGCGTCGGGACCTGGACGCTGACGGGCTCCCTCTTGTTGGGGCTCGTGCTGGCGTTGCGCGTGCTTCTCTAGGGCGAGGCCGGCGATCCGTAACCATGGTCGGAGGCGATCGCTTCGTAGGAGCCGAGCGTCACCGGTGGTTGTGACCAACTGGATGTCCAATCGCGCTGGGCTCCACCCCTCGACCTGCGGCTCACGCGCCTCTGTCAGGGACTACAGCAGAGCCTCGTAGCGCAACAAGCCCCCGGCGCTGGCTCCCCCCAGCCTCGCTCGGTGCTCCGCACTGCGAGCGTTCCCCTCACCCGGCCTTACCAGTCGTCCTTCTGCGCGGTCGTCCCTCGCGTCCACAGCTCCGCCCCCAGAATCGTGACCGGGAGCGCACCGGCCCCGTCATCGTACTCAGAGGATCGGCGATGGCTCGTTGCAAACTCCCGCTCGTACTACACCGCCCCTGGATCGCGTATGGGATGCGATCGTCAGAGGCCAGCCACTTGGTACTGGTCATCCTTCCCCGAGTGGTGGCGTCTCCTCCTTCCACGAGCGAACGACGAGGACCGGTGTCGCCGATCCCCGTATGACCTTGTCGGCGACGCTGCCCAACATGGCCCGCTTCAGCGGGTACCGGGTCTGCGCCACGATTACTACTAAGTCAGCCGCGCTCTCGTCAACGAACTCGAGGATGCCACGGGCCGGGCTCCGATGAATCCTGACCGCGACGTCGACTGGACAAGACCCGTCGTCGACCTCTGACCGCACGGCTTCCAAGTCCGTTCGGGCGTCGGCCTCGAGGCGACCGACGAGCTCGGTCGCATGCTCCCGTGTATCCAGGCCTGGGAGCACCGTCCCCACCGGTGAGGCCACTCTGAACAGCGTCACAGAAGCGCCGAACCGACCCGCGAGCTCAACGGCCCATTCCACCGCAAGTTTGGCAGCGTCTGATCCATCCAAGGGCACTGCGATTCGGGTGAAAGGCCGAAACGACGATGCGACGTCCTCGTTCCCAGGCTTCACGACAAGGATCGGAACAGAACATTGCCGGAGAACAGCATCGGTCACTGATCCGACCCACATACGCTCAAACCCTCCTCGACCATGGCTGCTCATCACGACCAGGTCTGCCGCCTCAGCCTCACTGCATAAGGCGGGCGCCACACGCCCCTCAAGGAATACGGAGGATGCGAACGCACCGTCTGACACAAGCTGTCGACGAACCACCTCCGTGGTTGTGTCGAGGTAGTCCTCGAGAGGTTGGTCGCTTACCTCACGGACCAGGGCGAGGCGAACTTCGGCTCCCATCTCGTTGCCAAGACCGATGGCCATCTGTAGGGCCGCCTCCGCAGTCTGCGACCCGTCGACAGGTACCAGGATCCTCTTGATCATGCTCGCTCCGTCCTACCCGTTGCGCTGCTCGATGGTCGGCACGAGCCCTTGAGCCCGGACCGAAGCGAAACCGAGATCGGTCCTCCACCATAAGCACGGACGGAACGTTGGGGAATGCTCAACAATCCCACTGAAGTCTGAAGACATCATCCTCACGGCGCTCCTCCTGAAAGCTCGATCGGAACTACAACAAGCTGGCCGATCTGGAGGCGCGTCGTTCTGAAGGAGAGAGGTAGGAGCTGTCGGTGCCGCGGGTCGTGGTCGGGCGAGTGCCGGCCACAGCGCCCAAACTGTGCCAAAAACTGCGTCCTTACCCACCGACGCTCACCGACGCAACTGACGCAGAAATCCAGCATTTCCGACGCTGGCCGACGCCCACCGACGCCAGAAAGTGGCTCCCAAAGCAGGTGCGCTACCCAAGCGGCAGGAACTCCCTACTCTTGCCCAAACAGCGAGAAGTGAACGGCGCCACGGCGCATGATGACGCGGACGATGTGTCGGCACGAGGAACCCCGAGCCCGTATTTCCTGCGCACTGCCCACAACGGGTTGTGCCGGTGTCCTATAACGTTCATGGGTTGCCGGCGGCTCGCCAATAGCGAGCCGTTTCACCGGAGCGAACGCAGTGAGCGAAGGCGGCAACCTCATTGTTATGGGATGGGTGCCGGTGTTCTCCGAAGGCGCTGTGCCTCCGCGTACCGCATGGTCGGAACATCGCTCCCCGACTCTTCAGAGACTGCCGGCAGGTTCGGGACGCCACTCGAAGTTCAGCTCTCTCTTCGCTTCGGCACAATCACGTAGATAGAGGTTGATCAACGTCTGGTAGGGGATGCCGGTCTCCTCGGCGAGACCCTTGAAGTAGTCCACGGTGGGCCCGTCCAAACGGATGGTAACTCGTCGCTTCAGCCGCTTCGCGTACGGATTCTTCTTCGCCTTTGAGAAATCGTATTCAGCTCGCATGGTGCCTCACCTCAGACGGTTCTGGTATTCCTGTGTCTCCAGGCGGGTTGCCTTCCGCGCAGAGATGATCCGGATCACGTCCTCCCCTCGCAGCGCGTGCACTACCACAAGGACGCGAAGTACCGCGCTCAGTCCGAGAAGCACGCAACGCGCTTCCTCATGAGCGGGCCGCGGGTCCTCGAGAAGCAGCGCCTGTTCGTCGAAGAAGACCGACTCCGCCTCTTCGAACGAAACCCCATGCTTCTTCTCGTTCGACTTCGCCTTGCGCGGGTCCCACTCGAACCGGATCTCGCTCACACTCCAATGTACACACTTTATGTGTACACCCGCTACTCATTCGAGATCCTTACAACCGTCCCGAATCCGAAGGCACCTGTCCCATAACTCGCTTTTATGCGATGCCACACCTTCACGTCGAAGAGGGCGCTATCTGCTCCCACTCCTTCGGACCCGCATACGATCCTTCTCGATCACTGCGAACGCGCCGGGCAAGTCATCGATATGCTCAGCGATGGCTGCGGTCGCGATTCTCGCCTTCTCAGCTGGGTCAACACCGTGTAGACGAAGCAGGACCACACCGCCATGAACTCGGCCCTGCCGAAAGACCAGGTCGCCGAAGTCCTTGTCCACAGTTACGAGCACCGCACCCTCAGTGGTCGCAATCTCAAGGACATCCTCGTCGGGGATCCCAGGATTCATCTCGGCAACGTACGACACCAGATGACCGTCGCTTCTCAGCGCATCGACGATCGGCTGATCAACACACTCGTCGCACAGGAACCTCACGCAACTCCCGTCGAGATCGGGTAGACCACATCCGCCTTCAGAGCCTCAGCCGCAAACGATATCGCGGCCAACACAGCCTCTCGCGTCAAGCGAGGGTGAGCCTCCAGGATCGTCTCGATGGTCTCACCAGCACCCATCCGCTCGACAATGCTTTCTACGGTGATCCGAGTGCCCCGAACAACGGGCTTCCCCATCATGATCCCCGGATCGGACGCGATCATTTCATGCATACGAACCTCCTCCGGCCGACGTGCTTGCCAGCGACCAACGCTTCACCAAGGACCCATACACCGCAAGACCTGTGTCCGTCCCCACGACATGAACCACACGCAACTCATCGAGCGCTAGTCCCGACTCCCCGTCTGACGTTGGTTTCGCATAACGTTCATGGGTTGCCGGCGCGGCGCGGCAGGCAGGCTCACCCAGCCGTGCACCGTGCGACTTCTACTTTCTTTTCACCTGCCCTAGAAGCCTAAGCGCCATGCTCCACTGGAGCGAGCGCAGCGAGCGAAAGCGGCACACGTATTGTTATGGGATGCTGCATCTCGACGGTTCACCCAACCGCTAATCCGGCCGGCGGGGCCGCCACACTTCCGGCGACCTGGAGCTGTGGAGGCAGGCCAGAACGTCAATCACTCCGCTATCGAGACGATAGTATACTGCATACGGAAACCGGTGGAGGTGTGCCCGACGGTGACCGGCCGCGATCTCCGGGAAGGCTTCCGGGAACTCGGCGACCAGATCAATGACGTTTTCGAGCGACGCCACAAAGGCGTCGCCGAGCCCGCTTTGCTGCTCATCGTACCAGGCTCGCGCTCCCTCTACGTCCTCCGCCGCCTCCAGTCGGAAGCGGATCCGCACGCTACTCCGACCCCTTCAGGCGCTCCCGTACCTCTTCCCAGGATACATACTGCGGATCCGGATCTGCGAGCCGCTTCTCGAGCTCATCCAGATGCCACTCAGGTACGGGTACCTCGCTCGGGCTTGCAGCGATCGCGTCCCATGCGTCACCCAGAAGGTCGATCCGTTCTTCCGGCGGAAGCCGCAGGATCTCGGCCAACAGTGCTTCCCTAGTCATACCTGGAATCTCATCGACTCCTGTGGGTCACGGCAATGTCTCGATCGGTCTCTACGCCGAACGTAGCGCTCCGTCACCGCAGTGTCCCATAACGTTCATGGGTTGCCGGCGCGGCGCGCAATACGCGCCGTGCTTCAGTGAAGTGAGCGTAGCGAACGGAACCGGCAACCTCATTGTTATGGGATGCGGGCTGCCGAGACGCTACCCCCGCCCCTTCCAATATCCGGGACGCCGACGCAGGTGCATCACCGCATGGACCCAGACGGCATCGTCCTCCTCGCGGTAGATCACTCCAAATGGGAACCGGTGGCAGTAGGCGCGGCGATAGGGACCACCGAACGGACTGCCAAGACCCGGATTCTCGCCGATGATGCGTAGAACCCGCTGGACCTCGTCGAAGAAGTCACGGCCCAACCCAGGAGCCTGCTCCTCGTAGAAACTGACTGCCTCGGCATACTCCGCCACAGCCTCAGGATGAAGCCGGACTACCACCCAAATCGGGATCGGATGGTCGTCAGCGCATCCTCGACGGGGATGGCTTGCACAGCTCCAGACTTCAGCTCCTCGTCTCTACGATGAACCTCGGCCAGCCAAGCGCCCTCAACCTCAGAATCCTCGTCCAGGCTGGCAATGAGGCGCTGAGCAACCCGTGCCCGCTCCGCCGCCGGGAGCCTTAGCAGCTCGCTTTCAATCTGATCAATCGTCACGGAGCTATCTCCGCCAAGTGATGTCTTAACGCTAATCCTATACCCATGAATGGGCCACTTGGATGGGCCCGTGTCCGATAACGTTCTAAGTTGCCGGCGCGGCCCCGTCAGAACAGCAACAGACGGCCGCACCTGCCAAGGCACAGCTGTACTGCTCGGGCGGCTGATACGCTACTGGGCCGTGATTCACCGGAGCGAACGCAGTGAGCGCAGGCGGCAACTGTTAGTTAGACGCCGACTGCCCAAGGTCGCCCAACCTTCTCTGACCCCACTCACCTACCCCTGTGGGTGTGCCTGGGACAAACCACACCTGGGCAAGGTAGCATCGCCGTGCTATATTACCTCAGACTCTGCCCTACCCCTCAGCCCCGCCGAGGTACCTGTGACCCGCACTGTCACGCTCCGCAAGATGGGTGGCTCCGTCGGTGCCACCATCCCCAAGGACCTGGCTGATCGTCTCCATCTCGATGTCGGAGACCAGGTCTTCGTCGTCGCCACTGAGAAGGGCCTCCTCATCACCCCTTACGATCCGGGCTTTGAGAAGGCGATGGCCGTTTACCGTCGCGGGGCGAAGAAGTACAAGAACGCCCTTCGTGAACTCGCGAAGTAGCCTTCTCTCTTGTCGACCGAACCCACTTGGCTCGACCGGCCCATTGTCGAGGCCCTTCATGCAGACCAGATCCTAGAGCATGGAGGTAGCCTCGGCATCCGAGACGGGGGGCTACTCGAGTCCGCCTTGACTCGGCCGAAGCAGAAGTGGCACTACGAACCCGGCACGGACCTAGCGATGCTTGCAGCCGCATACGCCTTCGGCATCGCCAAGAACCATCCATTCATCGACGGGAACAAGCGAGCTGCACTCGTCGCTGCCTACACCTTTCTCGCCATCAATAACTTCGAGCTCGAAGCGCCCGAGCCCGAAGCTCTCACCGCGATCCTCGGCACCGCTGATGGGTCACTTTCCGAGGAAGACCTCGCGTCGTGGATTCGATCCCATCTCATTCCCTGGGTAGACTGAATCCGCAACGCCTTTCAGTTGGCGTCTAACGTTCAGAGGTTTCGGTCGCGGCGCGTAAGCGCCGTGATTCCGTGGAGCGAACGTTGTGAGCGGAACCCGAAACCGCATTGTTATGGGATGTGGGCCGGAGCCCGACGATCCAGACTCGGTGCTCCCCTACTCCGCTCGAACGACCTCTACCTGGCCGACTTCGTGCTCCGCGGCCACTCGCAGGGCCTGCGCCAGGAGGGGAGTCAGATCCACTACCCGATTCGTGACGG
>Ga0224512_10003699_pt1 | contig 13340 bp, 13 predicted proteins | sample SF_May12_sed_USG_4_FD_169103 | JGI IMG/M metagenome (GOLD analysis project Ga0224512, IMG submission 169103) | Sediment microbial communities from San Francisco Bay, California, United States - SF_May12_sed_USGS_13 | ecosystem: Environmental > Aquatic > Marine > Sediment | place: USA...
AACTCTTTCACCAGAGTCGCCAAGAATGATGATGCGCCCGCCGTACATCATATAACCGGCCATAAAGTTCGCGTTGCCGGCGCAACACAGCGTACCGGCCTTCATCACCTGCCCGGCGCGCGAGCCCATATTGCCGTGCACCACGAGTTCCGCCCCGCGGATCGCCACACCGGCTATTGCACCGGCATTTCCGCCCACCACCACGGAACCGCTATACATGTTATCGCCAAGACCCCAGCCAACATTGTTATCGACGCGAAAATGCGCCGCGTCGGACAGGCCGGCGCAGAAGTAACCGGCCGAGCCGCGCACGTGCACGTTGACCGCCGCGGTCAAACCAACGCCTATGTGATGCCGGGCGTCGGGATTGATGACTTCTATATCCTGCCCTTCGTCCCCGAGTGCACGAATACGCTCGTTTGCCTCGCGAACCGGCAGTTCGGCTAGATCAATCGTGACCATGTCTGGAAGGTTCCCGGTGGCGGCTCGCGGGTGTTTAGGGCTTGTCCCGGGAACAGACGATTAAGTGAAACCTCTTCGGAAGCCACCGCGATCAAATCGTCGTTCTCATACATAATCATTGGCTTGACCGCTAAGCGGTCCTTGGCGTAACCGATTTCGTCACGGGTCGAGACCAAGAACGAGAACGTGCCATCGAGGTCGTCGATGGAGGTGCGCAGTGCTTCCTTTAGCGAAATGCCCTGTGCCATATTGTCGGCAAGGTAAACCGCAATCAGCTCGCTGTCATTATCGGTGGTGAACTCGAAGCCACGCTGCTCAAGCCGGCGGCGCATCTTCCAGTAGTTGGTAATTTGACCGTTGTGCACGATCGCGACATCGCCGAATCCGGTCGCCCAAAACGGATGGGCGGCTTCGGGTTTAACGTCCGATTCGGTCGCCAAGCGCACATGACCGAGACCGTGCGAACCGTGAAAGTCTGCGACATGATAACGGTCGTCAACCTCGTGTGCGCCGCCAATATCCTTAACGATCTCAAGACTTGAACCGATAGAAATCACCTTGGCACTGCGTTCGAGGTCATAAGCGAGTTTTTGCAGGTCGCCCTCGAAGCGGACCGTGACACGGTAGTTGTCGCCAACGCGTTCGTCATCGACGACCTGCGCACTGTGTTTCGCCAACGCCTCGCGGATACGGGCCATCGCCTGCTCGGCATCGTCACCGCCGATGTAAAAGCGCAAGCGCAGCTCACCCGGCTCGGAATCGCCATACAATGCGAATCCAGTCGAATCGGGGCCCCGGTGCTGGCACCCGTCGAGCATATCAATGAGCGCCCGACCCGCCGCAAAATTGTGCTTGGCGTTCTTATAAAGAATCCCAGCGATACCGCACATAAGCGTCTCCAATCGGTACAAAATCGATTCGACGAGGGTAAAGCATCGCTTGAAATCAATCAACCAGTAAGAAATTTAGTTTCCTCACAGGAAATTTTGTGACGCCACTATGGGCCGCCCTCCCAATTGAAACCGCTTCCACAAACTGGCGCCTTATTGGATTGCAACATGGACGCGCCCGGAGAGATCGGAACCTCCTGCCCTCCGGTTCGGCGTTTACGATTGTTCCATTGATGCATTATTTTAATTAACTTTAATCCGCCGCGTTCGTCATCCGATTGCACCACGCTGCATAACATTGCTTAACTGGGTCCCGCAAGGATTTACATCGACAAACGGACATGAATATAAAAGGGATATCGCTACCGTCCCCTTTATACAGCTAACCGGGCCGTTCAAACGGCGTATTTCAATCCCCCAACAAATGGATTTGGGGCGTGCACGTAAAACTTGCGCACGTCACTTCAATGCACAATGATCGCGCTCAAACATCGGCCTTAAGGCCGGTCATCCACACCAGCCACAGAGCGGGATAGTTTGTCATCGGAAGGGACTGCTTCTCGCCAACTGCACGTACCAGCCATCCCTGCCTATTAACGTGGTCGACTCAAAATAAGCCTTCGACTTCTCCGGCATCGTTAATTCGGATGCTGTTTGCAGCGGGGACCCTCGGTAGGCCGGGCATGGTCATGATGTCGCCGCAGATGGCGACGATAAAACCAGCGCCGGCGGATAACCGAACATCGCGAATCGGTACCATGTGCCCACTGGGCGCGCCGAGCAGGCTGGGGTCGGTAGAAAAACTGTACTGAGTTTTCGCCATGCATACTGGGAAATGCCCGTAGTGCTCGTCGTACTGCGCGAGTTGCTGCCGCACTTTCTTGTCGGCGATGATGTCTTCGGCACCATACAGGCTTCGCGCAACGGTGCGAGCTTTTTCCCACAACGGTAACTGGTCTTCATACAACGGCCGAAATTGCGCACTGCCACTCTCCACCAATTGCACGACTTTGTGGGACAACTCCTCGGTGCCCGCACCACCATCGGCCCAGTGCGTGCACGCACACACATCGACACCGAACTCCTGACAATATCGGCGAATCACATTGACTTCAGCATCGGTATCTGCGGTAAATCGATTCACCGCCACCACCGCTGGCACCCCAAACTGGCCGATATTGCGCAGATGCCGACCCAGGTTTTCGAGACCCTTTTGGATTGCGGCTACATTTTCGGTGCCCAGATCGGCCTTGGCGACACCGCCGTGCATTTTCAACGCTCGCACCGTCGCGACCAGCACGACCGCGTCGGGTTTGAGCCCGGCTTTGCGGCATTTGATGTCAAAAAACTTCTCGGCGCCGAGGTCCGCTCCGAATCCAGCTTCGGTGACGACAAAATCCGCGAGCTTCAGCGCGGCCTTGGTGGCGACCACCGAATTACAACCGTGTGCGATATTGGCGAACGGCCCGCCATGAATAAATGCCGGATTGTTTTCGAGGGTCTGCACGAGATTCGGGTTGAACGCGTCGCGCAATAACACCGTCATCGGCCCATCGGCCTTCACGTCGCGTGCATAAATCGGAGTTCGATCACGCGTGTAACCAACAACGATGTTACCTAAACGCGCGCGCAAATCGTCCAGACTCTCCGCCAGGCAAAAAATAGCCATGACTTCCGACGCGACGGTAATGTCGAACCCGCCTTCGCGAGGCAAACCATTCGCGACGCCACCCAAAGCAACCACGATGCTGCGCAGCGCACGATCATTCATATCGACAACGCGACGCCAAGTTACACGGCGCGGATCAAGCTTATGCTCATTACTCCAGTGGATCGAATTGTCCACCAACGCCGACAATAAATTATGAGCGGCACCAATGGCGTGAAAGTCGCCCGTGAAATGCAGATTGATGTCCTCCATTGGTACGACTTGCGCGTAGCCACCACCAGCCGCGCCGCCCTTCATTCCGAAACACGGACCAAGACTGGGCTCCCGCAAACACATTACGGCACGCTTGCCAATTCGATTCAGACCGTCTCCGAGTCCCACCGTCGTTGTGGTTTTGCCTTCGCCAGCGGGAGTCGGCGAAGTCGCGGTAACGAGGATTAGTTTTCCATTCGGCTTATCTTTTAATGACGCGATATGCTCAAGACTGACTTTTGCCTTGGTGTGGCCATAGGGAATCAGCGCCTCCCATGGCACGTCAATTTTTTCGCCAATTTCGGCGATTGGACGCAAAGTCGACGCGCGTGCAATTTCAATATCGCTCTTCGGTACTGCCATAATGCTCTCCTCAGTCAAAACTTATTAATCGCAATTATTTATGCCGTTAACAATCTAACGTGTGAATGCGTTCCCAAGACGTGATTTCCGATTTGAAGTCGTTCCATTCATGTATCTTCAGCTTGCAGTAACTGTCCACCAAACTATTGCCCAGAGCGCTGCGCAATACCTTATTTTTTTCGGTTAGGCGAACCGCATCCAGTAAATTTAGCGGAAGCTTCTTAACTCCACGTGCCTTATGGCCCTCGGTATACATATTAATATCCAGACGCTTACCGGGATCGCGCTTATTGGCGACACCGTCCAATCCTGCCGCCAATACACCTGCCTGCATTAGATATGGATTCGCGGCGCCATCCATAAGTCGCAATTCGAACCGGCCGGGCTCGGGGATGCGTACCATATGGGTGCGATTGTTGCCCGAGTAACTCACCGCGTTGGGCGACCAAGTCGCGCCCGAGGTGGTGCGCGGTGCGTTAATTCGCTTGTAGCTGTTAACCGTGGGATTAAATATCGAAGCCAATGCGTCGGCGCTGTTTATGATACCACCCAAAAACTGGTACGCGAGCGCCGACAATCCCATTGCGTCGCGCTGACTCGCGAACAGATTTTTCTTGCCGGTTTTATCCCAAACCGAAATGTGGGCATGGCAGCCATTACCTGTAAGGTGCGCGAACGGTTTTGGCATAAACGTAGCCCGCAAACCATGATTTTCCGCGATTGCCTTGGTCATATACTTAAAGAAGGTATGCCGGTCCGCGGTGCGTAAGCAGTCGTCATAATCCCAATTCATCTCGAACTGCCCGTTCGCGTCTTCGTGGTCGTTCTGATAGGGGCCCCAACCAAGGCTAATCATCGCGTCGCAGATTGCGCTGACCACGTCAAAACGCCGCATTAATGCCGATTGGTCGTAGCAGGGTTTTTCCTGGGTGTCGCGATTGTCGGAGATGGCCGTGCCGTCTTCATTGATTAAAAAATATTCGCACTCCACGCCACTTTTCATACGGAAGCCTTTCTTAGCCGCGCGGTCGATTTGGCGTTTCAGGGCGACGCGCGGTGACTCTTCGACCATGCGTCCGTCCATCCACAGATCCGCCGCCAACCAACCCACCTCGGGCTTCCACGGTAATTGGATCAGGCTGTCGGCGTCAGGGATGGCAAACATATCAGGGTCGGCGGGCGTCATATCGAGCCAGGTGGCAAATCCCGCAAATCCAGCGCCGTCCTTTTGCATGCCGCCGATGGCCCGCGCCGGCACGAGTTTTGCCCGCAGCACGCCAAACAAATCGACAAAACTCACGAGAAAATATTCGATACCTTTCTCTTTGGCAACGCGCGACAAATTAACAGCCATGACGATCCTCCACTGGAGTTATCCGTTTGTAAATTTCTGTTCTATTTGCAGCACGGCGTGAACCCGTGCTGCATTTGTTTATACCATGGAACGCGTGACGCGGACACGCGGTCGACGCGGTCGACGCGGCGACTATCCACCAATCAATCGCGTCGCCCGGGAATCCAGTTGGAATGCGATCCGTTACGGGCCAAACACAAATCCAAGCCGCTCGAAAACGGATGCGAGTGTTCGGTAGTCACGGCACGCTCAGTTGCCATCCGGGTGTGTCCCAACGCATGAGAGCCTTCGCCGCTATCGAATGCGAAGCGCAGCACGACATCACGTGGTTTGCCTTTCTCATTGAAAATCTCGATGGTGCCGCCCGCGCGATCCGGCCCACGGTCACTCATCTCCACCAACATGGCAGAGAGATGGCACCCGAGCTGTGCCTCTATTTCCGGACTTTCGGCAAATAATCCAACGATGCCGCACATGACGCTACCCTTTGTTGAGCGATGAAATAGGAGCGGGGGAGCCTACTCCAAACCCGCTCTGCGCTCAACCACGAGGGAACGAATTTTACCGTTAGGAAATTCTATTCGGCATCGACGCTGCCGGGCTGGATAATTACCGACAAAAAATGAATCGGTAATTCCACCAGTTGCTCCGGGCCATGCGGAGCATCGGAGTCGAAATACAGCGAGTCGCCCGGCGTTAACCGATAGGTCTGACTGGCGTGGCGGTAGATGACTTCACCGCTCAACATATAAATGAATTCGACGCCTTCGTGTTGAAACAGCGGGAACACGTCCGATTCTTCTGTCAAGCGAATTAAGTACGGTTCGACCCGAAAACGACTTCCGACCGAGTGCCCAAGCAACTGGTACTGATGCCCGGCTCGGGTGCCGCGGCGTTCAATCTTAAGACCGTCTCCGGCTTTGACGAACGTCGCCTCGCGTTCTTCTTCGTACATTCGAAACAGCGCCGTTACCGGCACATTTAGGGCGGCCGCAACAGCGCTCAACGTCGCAAGTGACGGCGAGGTCATCCCGTTTTCAATTTTGGACAACATGCCCGGCGACAATCCAGCCTGTTTAGCGATCTCGGTAACTGTCATATGGTGTTGATTTCGAAACGCGCGCACCTGTCGGCCGATCGCGATTTCCAGCTCATTGTTGCGCTGCGCACTATGCGCGGGATCGGGCAGGTCGTCGGGCCCGCCGCCCTTGTGCCCCGCGGAGGCCGTGGAGTTTTTCATTTCAATGAGATTTACTTTTACCTATGCGAGTACAATCTGATTCTAGCGATTTCGGGGCGGAATCTCCTAACACAGATCTCTCGCCCGGGAGATTCGTCGCGTGCCCGTGTAAAACCATTCTAATTGATAGTGTAGGCCGGATAGAGTGAGAAGAAATCCGGCTGTTGGCGTGCGAATAACGATAATTCGCCGGCTCTCGGCCGCGAGGATTCAAATGTGGCGAAGCGTGCCGCGGCGCGATACACTGAACCGGTCGCTAGGACTAACAGAGCAACCGCTATGAATCGCCAACGTTCGTCACGGCCGTTTACCGCCGCATGTATACAGAATTGCGCCGGCACCGATATGGCGGCCAATATCGATGACAGTGCCGAACTCATTCGTGAGGCGCATGCTGCGGGTGCCGAATTTATCGCGACCCCGGAATTCTTTTCTTGTCTCGATAAGTCCGACGACGGTCTCGAGGTCGGCGCGCACCCGGAATCCACTCACCCGGCGTTACTCACGCTCTCATCCCTCGCCCGCGAACTCGAGGCCTGGTTATTGTTGGGGTCGCTAGCGATTAAAGACGGCGGGGGCCGATTACGCAATCGCTCTTTACTCATCGATAACCGCGGTCGGATAGTCGCACGCTACGATAAGATTCATATGTTCGATGTAGATCTCGCAAACGGTGAATCCTATCGCGAGTCGGAGTTATTTGTCGCCGGCGATGAAGCCGTTATTGCCCCGATTGGTTGGGGAATGTTGGGCCTTAGCGTTTGTTATGACCTACGATTCCCACATTTGTACCGCCAACTAGCGCAGGCCGGAGCCCAACTCATCAGCGTACCCGCCGCGTTTACCAAAACCACGGGCGAAGCGCATTGGCATACTTTGTTGCAAGCACGCGCAATCGAAACTGGTTGTTTCGTGTTGGCGCCGTGCCAATTCGGCCGCCACGGTGCCGCCGCTACCTACGGTCATTCGTTGATTATCGATCCCTGGGGGCGAGTGCTGGCCGACGGTGGCGAGGAACGGGGTTTCGTCAGCGCTGACATCAACCTCAGCACCGTAGACGAAGCGCGGCGCATGATCCCGGCATTGTCCCACGACCGGGACTTTCGCGTTGTCGATAATGCGCCGACAGTTCGACTGGCCGGCACTTCGTAACGGCTAGCGATTTGATCGCGGCGGGCCGGCGCCTGCCAGCCGTCAACGCATACAAACAAAAATTCCGGGTCGGAGCTTGGGATCGAACCAGGTCGACTTGGGCGGCATGACTGCGTCGGCGTTGGCCACCGCCATCAATTCTTCGATCGACGTCGGATAACACGCGAACGCGGCACGCCAACCCGCCGCACAACGCTCCTCAAGCCCGGCCAACCCGTTTACGCCCGCTACGTAGTCAAGGCGCGCGTCGAGCCGACTATCGGTGATTCCAAACACAGGTTCGAGGATGCGCTCCTGCAATATGCTGACGTCCAATGCCTGCACCGGATCGTCGCCGCTTGGCGCTACGGCTGTGCGGGCACCAAGCCGATACCACTGAGCGTCGATGTACATCCCAAATTCTCCGCGTTGTCGCGGCGTCGCCGCGTCGCGGTCAACTACTTTGATGACATCAAAACCGCCCTCATGTAGTGCGTCGAGCAGTGAAGCGACCGTGTGTGCGTTGAGATCCCGAACACAGCGGTTATAGGGGAGAATCCGCAGTTGATCGTGTGGAAACAACGCCACGAGCAGAAAATTGAATGCGTCGACGTCGTTTGGATCGGCATCGTTCTCGCGGCGCTTGGCGGCATAACGGGAACCTGCCGCCGCGCGGTGATGACCATCGGTAAGATACGCGATGGGTATTCCCGCAAACAACGTTGTCAGTCGCTCGATGAGTTCAGGATCAGCGATACGCCATAGGGTCTGTGCGACCCCGTCTTCGGATACAAAATCCACAAGCGGGGCTTCCCCTAGCGAGCGATTTACCAATGCATCGATATCGTCACTCTGCGGATAGGCCAAACACACCGGGCTGGAGTTCACGCCGACAACTTCGTTGTATCGCGTTAACAGGTCCTCTTTGTCGGCACGGGTATGTTCGTGTTTCTTAACGAGACCTCGATCGTAATCGACGATCGGGATTTCCGCGACCACACCCGTTTGCACGTGACCGTCAATACTCAACCGGTATAAAAACAAACACGGCGATTCATCGTAGCGATACGCGTCGCTGGCCAATATTTGCTGCAGGTTTTCCGCGTTAGTTGACAACAAATCGTCCAATGTCGGCCGTTCCGAACTCGGGTATTCGTCCAGTGAACGCATCACGTTGACGTAGTTATCGGGATGCGCGCACGCATAGACATGACGTTCCTCTGGCGTAAACGCATCGTATGCCGGCGACACAACCCGTGCCGCGTGCTCGTCGCGAACGACATAGCTTGCGAATGGGTGGATCGTCATCATGGTATTTGTATCAAAGATGTCGAATCGTGATCTGATCGCGTCAGCCGTGCATCGGTGGCCGGTCGGCTAACCGTTAGCGCGATGATACTCCTCCATGAATGCGCATAAGGCCATGACGCCGTCCATCGGCATCGCGTTGTAGATACTTGCTCGGCAGCCACCCACGCTGCGGTGGCCTTTGAGATTGAGCAGATCCTGATCGCCCGCATCAGCCAGAAATTTTGCTTCTAATTCTTCACTCGGCAATCGAAACACCACATTCATGTGGGAACGACACGCGACATTGACCGGGCACCGGTAATACCCACCACTGGAATCGATCACGCCGTAAAGTTTGGCAGCCTTGGCCGCCGCAGCGGCTTCGATCGCCGACAAACCGCCCTGCGCCTGCATCCAATTGAGCACTTTACCGGCCATGTAGATCGCAAATACCGGCGGGGTATTGAACAGCGACTGTTTGTCCTGGTGCACATCGTAACGCAGGTAACGCGCTATGTCGCGATTGGTATCTTCGAGGATGGCCTTGCGGACAAAGACGATGGCCATCCCGGCCGGCCCGAGATTTTTTTGTACACCGCCGTAAACGATGTCGAATTTGTTCCACGGAATCGGACGGGACATATAGTCCGAGGACATATCGCCGACCAGCGGCACCTCCACATCCGGCCATTCCACCATGTGCACCCCACCGATCGTTTCGTTGGAGGTCACATGCAAATAGCGCGTGCGGTCCTGCAACTGTATCTCGGACGACGCCGGCATACGCATGTAGTTGTCGTCGGCCCCGTCCCAGGCGGTATAGATATCGCCGTGCATCTTGCCGTCGACAATAGCACCCTTTCCCCAGGAGCCGGAATTGATATAGCCGGCTTTCCAACCCGGCCGCAATAAGTTCATCGGCACCATCGCAAATTGCAACGTCGCACCACCCTGGATAAACAACACATCGAAATCGTCCGGCGCCTCATACACTTCAAGAGCCAAACGCATCGTCTCGCTGTGCACTGCGTCGTAATGCTTGCCGCGGTGGCTCATTTCTATCAACGACATGCCGGAACCGTGATAATTTACGAATTCGGCTTGCGCTTCTTCCAGCACTTCTAACGGCAATGTACAGGGTCCCGCACAGAAATTATGGACACGTTTAGTCATGAAAATTTCTCCAGAAATTAGATAGCGAGGCGGTAACGATCCAAGTTACATATTAACGCAATGCAACACGTCGCCGTCGACATAGGCATCGATGATTTCGATAACACCTTCTGCAACAGCGTTTTGCGCCTGCGCAGTGGACGCGCCGATATGATGGGTACCGTAGACATTGGGGTGCTGCGCCAATGCGGAGCAAAATTCAGCCTGTCCCGCGCTGGGCTCGTCCGCGTAAACGTCTAAACCCGCACGCAGTCCCTTCTTATCCATCGCCGCGAGCAATGCCGCTTCATCCACGATGTCACCGCGCGACGTATTGAGAATAATACCGCCGTCCGGCATGCGCGCGAGCAACGCCGGCCCAATTAATCCCTTGGTCTCGGCCGCCGCCGGCACGTGAAAAGTCAAAATATCGCAGCTCGTGGCCAGCTCGTCGATACTGTCGACACTGTGCACACCTAGAGCGGCGAGCTGCGCGTTAAGCACCGCGCTCCGATCCGGCTTCGCGACCACGTATAGGTGAATACCGAACGCGCGCGCGCGTTCCGCGACCGCCAGCCCGATCGCCCCCAACCCGATGATTCCCATCTTGCGGCCGAATAGTCCTTTCGCTTGTGAAAAACGTTTCTTGTCCCAGCGCCCCTCCCGCAAGGCCTGTACGTTATCCGCCACGTTGCGATCGATAGCGAGCAACAGCGCCATGGTTAATTCCGCCACGGCAATCGCGTTTTTGCCCGGCACGTTACATACCCGAACACCGTGATCAGCGGCTGTCGCTTTATCGATGGTATTGGTACCGGCACCCGCCCGAATAATGAGTTTCAGCGAGCTAGCCGCAGTGATCGTCGCCGCCGTTACGCGGGTGCTACGGACTATGATGGCATCAAAATCACCGATCACGTCCGGCAAATCGTCGGCTCCGAGTTCCGGCTGCGTATCGCAGGTGTGGCCACGCGTCTCTAGTTGCGCGAGATAGGCAGCGGGAAATTTGTCGGCAATCAAAATTTTCATCGGATTTTCCGTCGTTAATGATTAAACTGTTACCCTGGCATGCGGCGCATGCGCAGCCTAATTCATCGCATGCTGGCGAACAATCTGCTCTGCGACCAGTAGTTGTCTAGTACTTGACCGCGTGCCATTAACGTGCCGAAATTACATCGCGGTCATGAACCCGTCCACACCTACTGCACACGCCGCGCTGTTTGATCTTGACGGCGTCCTATATCAAGGCGAGCACGCCGTTCCCGGGGCTCCCGAGGCGGTTGCTTGGTTGAGGACCCGTGGCGTTCCGTTGCTATTTATCACCAACACGAGCTCTCGACCACGCCAAGCACTCGTCGACAAGCTTGAGCATATCGGTATACCGGCCGCGGTAACCGACATCTTGTCACCGCCTGCGGCGGCCACTGCGTGGCTGCAGCAACACGTCACCGAGCCGATCGGGCTATTCGTAACCCCGGCCACTATTGCCGAATTCGCCGGTCTATCGATTGCCGACGAAGCAACGCGTCGGGTCGGTGCCGTCGTCATTGGCGATCTTGGCGACGGTTGGGATTTTCGCCGGCTCAACGACGCATTTCGCATGCTCATGCAAGAGCCCAAACCGCCGTTGCTGGCGCTAGGCATGACCCGCTATTGGCAGAAGGCGGGCGGCCTGCAGCTGGACACGGGGCCATTCGTTGCGGCGCTGCAATATGCGGCGGGCGTAACCGCACGGGTATTCGGCAAACCCGCGGCCGAGTTCTTCCAAGCTGCCATCCACCGCCTAGCGTTCCCGGCGGAGCGCATCTGCATGATTGGCGATGACATTTACAGCGACATAGATGCCGCACAACGCATCGGCCTTCGCGGCATCCTCGTAAAAACCGGCAAGTTCCGTGCTACCGATCTTGATCAAGGCATCCTGCCGAACGCGGTTCTCGACTCAATTGCAGATCTACCCGCTTGGTGGCAATCCCATTTTCCGATCCCTCAAATCTTTGAATAAGCGATACCGAATACCGCGATCGGGTGCCACTCAAACGCCCGAAACTTAACAAGTCATTCTCGAGCAATCATATCCCGGTCCTGCTGATTATCCGGTAAATCTATACCTTCGGGAACCGTGATCCAAGCGTTGACATTGCGGTCCAATATCGGGGCAGGCCTGCCGTGTATCGGGCACGCGTGTATTCGTAATAAATGCCCTCAATTCTAGAACTATATCGGCTTCGACAAGGCGTTCTGACGCAACAGCTCGGCCTGTCAATTCGCGATAAATATACCGCTATTGTACCACCGTTTACGGCGAGCCAATCGAAATTTCCCGCCATGAACACTATATCTTTCCCCAAGAATTTTGACTTGAATAGATTGGTGCCGTCAAGATATATTTATACCTTGATAATCCAATTTTATACCGAAGGCAACCACTAACATGGCGCAGACGGAAATCCGTAATGCGAATACCGATTCGGGTCGTAGCGAGACGGCGGCGGATAGCATCCGTGGAGCCCCGGGCATTATCCGCCGCTTGCGACGCTCGATATTGTCGGGCGATTACGGATACAACGACCGCCTCCCTGCAGAACGCGAACTCGCTGCGTTATTCAACGCTTCGCGCGGCACCGTGCGTCATGCGCTGGATCAGCTGGAATCGATGAATCTCGTCATACGTCGACCCGGCAGCGGAACATTCGTGCGCTATCGTGATTTAAGCGGCGAAGAACAGATTGAGATCGCCGAAATTACAAGCCCACTGGAATTGATAGATGTACGTTTTGCGATTGAACCACAGGTTGCAAGACTTGCCGTACTGCATGCACGCGAACGGGATATTGCGCGACTCGATGATGCGCTACGACGATTGTTTGTGGTCGGCTCAGATGCCAATGCGTTTTCGTCAGCCGACGAGGAGTTCCATCTGTGCCTGGCAGAGGCGACGCGAAACCCGTTACTGCAATGGTTATACCGACAGATTAACGATATCCGCGGGCATACTCAGTGGGCCGCCCGCAAGGATAAGATCCTATCGCCGGCAAGAATCGATTATTACAATACGCAACACCAAGCGATCTACGAGGCTGTACGCAGCCGGGATGTCGATTCCGCGGTGGCGACCATCATGACCCATCTCGAACAGGCGCGGGGCGATCTTGTGGGTTCGTCCGACCGGCCATAACGGCAGTCGACGCGGACACGAGACGCACTTAATTTTGCCGAACATTCGGCCCGGAATATCGCCTACCTTGGCATTGCGAACGTGGACATGCTCGACGATACGTCGGCCCGAATTACCGAGGCGCAGAGGATTATCGCGGCCCAACCACCGGTAGCTATGCCTGCCCGCACCGTCGTCACCGGATCGCATTTTTATCTGAAGATTAACGACAATAAACCTGCCCCAGCATAAGAACCATATGTGATCGCCGGCGCGATAATGGGCTTCAGTGGTTTAATGAATATCATTTACGCCGCCATCGTTCGCATGACAAGACGCAAATTTGCCACGGTCAACGATCTTGAAGACGCCAAGAACTG